>Ga0114994_10000262_pt1 | contig 33209 bp, 18 predicted proteins | sample ArcticOcean_MG_C_9_FD_87043 | JGI IMG/M metagenome (GOLD analysis project Ga0114994, IMG submission 87043) | Marine microbial communities from western Arctic Ocean - ArcticOcean_MG_CB2_152 | ecosystem: Environmental > Aquatic > Marine > Oceanic | place: Arctic Ocean: Canada Basin | collected...
ACTCAAAGTGGCCGAGAAGTTTTCACCGGGCAGCGCCCTGGACGAGTACCGGGCCATTCGATTTGTCGTGCCCACGGCGTCTATTGTCTATACGTACACGGACGAAGCGCCCATGCTCGCCACCCATTCTCTACTCCCCATTGTGAGAGCCTTTACCGAAAGCGCCGGCGTGCAGTGTGAATTGAGGGACATCTCCCTCGCTGGAAGAGTGTTAGCCAACTTCCCGGACAAGTTGGATGCCTCCCAGCGCGTCACGGACGAACTCACTAAATTAGGCGAGCTCTGCAAGACCCCCGCGGCGAACGTGATCAAGCTGCCCAACATCAGTGCCAGCATCCCGCAGCTCGAAGAATGCGTCGCCGAATTAAGAGAGAAAGGGTACGACGTCCCTCCGTACACAGACGCTTCCGATGAGGTCCAGAAGCGCTACGGCAAGGTGCTGGGGTCGGCCGTGAACCCGGTCCTCCGCGAGGGCAACTCGGACCGCCGGGTGGCCAAGGCCGTGAAGGAGTTCGCTCAACAAAACCCGCACTCCATGGGCGCCTGGTCCTCGGACTCCAAGTCCCACGTGGCGCACATGGATAGTGACGACTTCTACGGCTCCGAGCAGTCGCACGTCGTCCCGTTGGACGTCAAGGAAGCGTCCAACCACAAGGACGCGGGCGTCGTGCGCATCGAGTTCGTCGGGGCGGACGGTTCGGTTTCTGTCTTAAAGAACAAGACGCCCCTCCAGCCGGGCGAGGTCATCGATGCCTCGAAGATGGACGTGGCGGCGCTCCGCGAGTTCTACCGGCGGGAGATCGACGACGCCAAGGCCCAGGGCGTCCTGTTTTCGCTCCATCTGAAGGCCACGATGATGAAGGTCTCGGACCCCATCATGTTCGGCCACTGCGTCGAGGTCTTCTACCGGGACACGTTCGCCAAGCACGCGGACTTCGTGCGGGAGCACGGCGTGGACGCGACTCTGGGACTCGGGGACTTCTACGCGAAATTAGAGGCCTGCGGCGACGACGCGCTGAAGGACCAGATCTCCCAGGAGCTGGAGGCGTGCTTAAAGAGTTGCGACCACGTCCGCCCGCCGCTCGCGATGGTCGATTCTGATAGAGGCATCACGAACCTACACGTGCCGAGCGACATTATTATCGACGCGAGCATGCCGGCGGCGTTACGCGACTCGGGCAAGATGTGGGGCCCGGACAACGAGCTGGCCGACACCAAATACGTGATCCCGGATCGGTGTTACGCCACGTCGTTCAAGAAAGTCGTGGAGCACTTGCGGGAGCACGGGCAGTTCGACCCATCGACCATGGGCGCCGTTTCTAATGTAGGCTTGATGGCGCAAAAAGCCCAGGAGTACGGCTCGCACGACAAGACGTTCGAGGCTCCGAGTGCCGGTTCGATCCGCGTCGTCGCGAGGGATACGGATGAAGTCCTCATGGAGCACCGCGTGAAGGAGGGTGACGTCTGGCGCATGTGTCAGACCAAGGACTCGCCGATCCAGGACTGGGTGCGCCTGGCCGTGGCGCGGGCGCGGGCGACGGGCGACCCGGCTTTATTCTGGCTGGACAAGACGCGGGCGCACGACGCCAATTTGATTGCCAAGGTCGAGACCTACCTGAAGGACCACGACACGAGCGGACTCGATTTAAGAATTTTAGCGCCAGAGGACGCCATGGAGGAGACGTTACAGCGGTCGAGGAAAGGGTTAGATACGGTGAGCGTCACGGGCAACGTGTTAAGGGACTACCTCACGGACCTCTTCCCTATTTTGGAGCTGGGTACCAGTGCCAAGATGCTGAGCATCGTGCCTTTACTGGCCGGCGGCGGGTTGTTCGAGACCGGCGCCGGCGGGTCCGCCCCGAAGCACGTGCAGCAATTGCAGCAGAAGAACCACCTGCGCTGGGATTCGTTGGGCGAGTTCCTAGCTTTAGCTGTGTCTATTGAAGATTTAGCGGAAAAAACGGCCAACAGCAAAGCGAAAGTCGTCGCCGAGGCTCTAAACGACGGCATCGGCAAGCTCCTAACAGAAAACAAGTCGCCCAAGCGCAAGCCGGGCATGCTGGATAACCGCGGCTCCCACTTCTACCTGGCCCTCTACTGGGCCGACGCCATGGCTTCTCAGACCCGGGCGCCCGATCTAGCCGCGCGCTTCGCACCGGCCGCGGCGCTCTTGGCGGCCAACGAGGAGCGGATCCTGGAGGAGCTGGCGGTGGGCTCGCACGCGCCAGCGGACGTCGGCGGCTACTACAAGGTCGACGCGGCCAAGGCGGACGCGGTCATGCGCCCGTCGGCGACGCTCAACGCAATCGTCGACTCGTTCCGGAACAACGCCGGCGACGAGTAGGTCGCCGCCCCCTCCCCTGCGTTCTAATCCCACTTGAGATGGAACAACAATGCCAGTGAGTGAGACAGTCAAGGGGGCGTTTAGTAATGGGCGATGGTAATGCGAGGGGGTAGGGGCCTACGCGATAACGCAGCAGGCCGGTTGGCTCTTCGCGGCGTAGGAGTCGCTCTTCTCGTCGATCATCCGCCGCGAGAAGCCCAGGTCACAGGGCAGGTCCGCGACGGACGAGGGCGAGGGCGTGTGCGGAGAGATCGGCTCCTCGGACCCATGGGACCAGACGGACTGGATGGTGTCGAGCTCGGAGCACATGGAGAGGGCAGGGCGCCGCCCCCCCGGCGTGTAGGGGCTGTACGGGCTCCGTGGCGACATGGGCGACTCCTCGCCGTCGCCGGGGCGCGCGGGCCGGCGTTCGCCGTTAGGGATGCGGACCCCCTTGAGGGAATCGAGGCCGCTCACGGAACCGTCGTCGGAACTGATGGACCAGGAGGAGGCGTCGTGGTGCGACCGCGCGCAGGAATGCGACACCGCCGGCTGGCACGTCGGCGTCGGCGTCGGCCGCGCCTGGCGCGCCGCGAACGCGGGCTCCAGAGCCAGGGCCGTCGCGAGCGCGGAGAGCCGCGCCGCCGCGCCGCCGTCTTAAGGCGTCATGGTTGACCCGCGCGTCGGCGACGCTGGTCAATTAGGGCTAACTGCAAGATAGCGCCCAAAACTCGCCGCCGTTGAACCAGAGTTTCTGGATTTTCGATGCGTCGACAGCGGTAGTGACAGCAAAGCCTGCAGACGGGTTTATGAGCCCGCGCGCAGGCGAGGCTCGCCACTTGGTTACGATTCCTGTTGTCTCGCGCTTTTTGGTCGTTTTTTTCGTAGTCGGGTTTTGCCCCAATCGAAGCAGCCGTGGGCTTCGCAGCCGTGGGCTAAGCCCAAGTTCTTCCCTAGATACCCGTCCAAAACAATGACGTTTTCGACGGTTTTTTTTTCGTGAGCCGACGCAGACTCATTGACGACTCAAAGTTTTGCTTCAGGCTGTCGTAATTGCAAAAACGCGTCACGTTACGATACATACCACATCCGTCCAGCCTGCAGCAGCTGAACTACATTGCAATACGCAGTCGCAGCGATAATACATTAAATTTTGCACTGCGTCATCGCAGCACATTGATTCATTGCACAACATCGACATGGCGTCCATCGAAGAGGTCAACACCAAGGACGTGGTACGCATCAAGAACCTGAACTTCTGCTACGACACGGGCGCGCCCTTGAACATCAACGGCCTCGACTGCGTCATTCCCGCGAACTCCAAGGTCATCCTCGTGGGCGCGAACGGCGCCGGCAAGTCCACGTTATTGCGCATTTTAACAGGTGTGATCTACCTGGGTTTAGAGTCCGACGAGTTCGATGTTTGTGGAGGCGACAAGCCGCATGATCAAGCGAAAGGTGTCGCGTACCTGGGCGGCGTCTGGAAGCGGAGAAGGACGGGCTTCGAGGGCATCGAGCCCTACTCCATGGACATCGCCGCGCGCGAGATGATGAAGAAGTGGCAGGAGGAGAATTTGGCAAGGCGGGACGAGCTCGTGAGAGTCTTAGGCATTAATTTGGACTGGCGCATGCACGAGTGCTCCGACGGCCAGCGCAAGAAGGTGCGCATCATGCTAAAATTACTGAGGCCCTTCAAGCTGTGCGTGATTGATGAATTCGCGGCCGACTTGGACATCTTCTCGCGCGCGCGGTTCTTCGACTACCTTAGCAAAGAATGCGAGTTGCGGGGCGCCGCCGTGGTCTACGCGACGCACATCTTCGACCAGGCGGACAAGTGGGCCACGCACGTGGCCTTCATGCAGCTCGACAAGACTTTGTCTCCGGTCCACCACCTCGCGTCTTTCCAGCCGTACCAGGAGATCCTGGCGCGGAGCGGGGAGGACCGGGCCTACTGCCCCATGTACGTCCTGGTGCTGGAAGAACTCGAGCGGGGCTACAAGCAGCACTCCCACCTTTTTGACGAGAACAACGCGTGCCTGACCGACTTGATCATGGAAGAACAGGCGTCGGAGAAGGCGGCGGACCGCCACTTCTCGGAGACGGGCAAGGGCTACGAGAGCGGCCGCGTGGCGCGCGAGCTCGCGGTGGTCAGCATGGACGAGATGCGCCGCAAGCGGCGCGAGGACGAGAAGGCGCGCGAGGCCGCCGACGCGGCCAAGCCGCGAACGACCTCCAGCAACCCGCGCTTCAATTGAACAAGGCGTAGGGGCGGAGGGGCGGAATGTTTAACTACTATGTTTTCAACAAACTTTTCTTACAACGCTATCGAGGTGTAAGACGACCGGTCTTTTTTACCCCTTGCTCTCCATGACGCCCCGCGGTGCCCGCGCGCGCACGGGAACGTCGTCGCGCACGACCCCCGCCTCGGCGTCGTCGACCTCCGCCGACGGCGAGCGCGCCGCGCTGAACAGCGCCCGCACCTCGTCGGACGCGGCGTTGTACCGCGCCGACAGCGACCGCGGCCGCAGCGCCATGTGCGCGATCGGCAGCGCCAGCGCGAAGCTGAAGACCAGCGCGATCCACGTCAGCACGCCGAAAAACATGAGGATGAGCGGTGCCGCCGCCGCCGCGGCCAGCGTGCGCATCTTGACCGTCACCGCAACGCGGAAGCTGCCGCCGCCCGGCCGCGGCACCATGATTGCGCGCCGGTCCGGACACACGACCACGATCAACTGTGTAGCAATTGCGGCAAAACAGAGGGCCACGAATGACATCGGGCACCACAGCAAGCCCGCGACGACGACGCCCGTCGTCATGAGCGAGTAGTTCGCCTTGAAGTGAATGAAGTTCGTCGCCATGCGCGTCTCGATGTCGCGCGCCGTCGGCTTGCACTGCTCGAAGAACTCCCCCCACGGCCGCGCGCCCGCGTAGGTGAGGCCCAAGCGCTTCCACGTGTCCTGCAGCTCGGCCAGGCCGTCGGTGGAGAGGAGCTCGTTCATCTTCTGCCAAAAGCTGTTTCAGGGGTTACTGCGTCGGAAGTGGCGAGCCGAGGTTGTACGCGCTTGAGTCTCTGTTGTCCGACACAAAGTTTGCCGTTGCGACTACTAGAGAGGCGCAGTTCTTCCTCTTTCGTGGTATTCCAGCTGTCAAAAGAAAATGCGCAGCGCTTGCGCTGCAAAGAAACCCGCACGTTACGAAACCCGCGCGTTCGACGACTTTGGCCCCTAAAACGGCGACGTACGGCGCAAAGCTCAACTAAAACGCTGCAGCTCGCTTGCGAAGAGCAGCCGCAGACACGGACGGGCTGCCTTCGATCGCTGTGGCGCGCCAGTGCAGATGGTAGACCATGCTCAGGCTGCAGCCAAAAAGGACAAGACGGCGGGAGAACACCGCTTCGAGGCCTACTACGCCCAGCAAACCATCGTGCCCGCCGCGGAGCTGCCGGAACTCTTGGCGACGCTGCGCAAGCCGCTGCCCATCACCTTTAGGATCTTTGACGCGACGCGCGACGGCACGGCCACTAGGTTAGAGGCCGAGGCCCAGGACCTCGGCGCCACGCGCGTCGTGGGCGCGTGGACCTTCGCCGGGGAAGCCCGCCGCGAACTAAGAGCAAAAGGTGACAAGGCGCGCGACGCCGCGCTGCGCGACTTTTTGGTCCGATGCGACCGCTTCCGCTGTTTAAGAAGGCAGGAGGAGGTGTCCATGGCGTCCGTCGCGGCGCTGGACCCGCGGCCCTCCGACGTCGTTCTAGACTGCTGCGCGGCGCCGGGCTCCAAAACCGCGCAGCTCGTGGAGCGGTGCGGCACCGGCTGCGTGGTTGCGAACGAGTACGACCCGCGGCGCGCGCGGGCGCTCGTCGCGCGGAGCCTGCACGTCGTCGGCGGGAATCACGCGGCGCGTCTCATCGTGTGCAAGGGCGACGCCACGCAGTTGCCCTTGATCGGCAATACGTTCGACCGCGTTTTATGTGACGTCCCGTGCTCGGGCGACGGCGCGCTCCGCAAGACCGGCCAACGGGCCTGGCGGCGGTGGCGCTGCGCCGACGCGTTGGATTTGCACGACCTCCAGGTGAAGATTTCGGTACGCGGCGCGGATTTGCTCAAGGTCGGGGGGCGCCTCGTGTACTCGACCTGTAGCTTGAACCCCGTGGAGAACGAGGCCGTGGTCACGCGGTTGTTGAAGGCGCGCCCAGACCTAGAGCTCGTAGACCACGGCCTAGGTGATGCGTGGCGCGTGCGGCCCGGTCTTGATACGTGGAAAGTATTGGTGGACGACTGCCACGGCGACGGCGTCACAGCGGCCTCCGAAAAGTACGCGCACATGGGTCCGCCTGTATCAAATATCCACCTGGACCGCTGCGCGCGGCTCTACCCGCACGACTGCGACCGCGGCGGCTTTTTTGTGGCGGCCTTCGTCAAGAAGAACGTCCTGACGACGCCGCGCCTGCTGCTGCGCCCGTTTGAAGAAGCGGACGCCTTGTTGCTCCCCGCTTTGTGCGGCGACCTTGAAGTGTCAAAAACGTGCATGGAGGTGCCGCACCCCTACGGCGCGGCGGAGGCCTGCGCCTTCATTGAAAGCGACAAAAAAAACAGCCTGACGCTGGCCGTCATGTGCGAAGAGCAACTGGTCGGCTGCGTCAGCCTCGACGATCTGGGTACGGCGCCGCGCGTCGGCTACTGGTTCGGGCGCGCGTTCTGGAATAGAGGGTACGCGACCGAGGCTACAACGAGGATCGTACAGCACGGCTTCGAGACCCTGCAGCTCGAGCGCATTTCTGGGACCCACTTCCGGGAGAACCCGGCGAGCGGCGCGGTGCTGCGGAAGGCGGGCTTCGTCGAAATTGACGGGCTCTCGCCTGAACAACCGTGCGCCGCGCGCAGCGGGCGCGCCTTTCCGACGGCGTCGCTGGTGCTGACGCGGAGCCGCTGGGCGACGCCGCCACCGCCGACGAGCGCGTCGAAGCCGCGCGGCCGCGCGCCCCGGAACGTCTCCGGCGAGCCCGCGACCTGGGATGCCGCCACGGGCGCATGGCTCGACCTCCCGGTAGCGCTCGACGCCCACCCCCTCCGCCGCATGGACGCGGATGCCCGGGCCCGGCTGTCGAGCGAGTTAGATCTCCGGAAAGATCTGAATATGTTTGCGCGCTCGGCCGGGGGCGCGCGCGGCGCAGGGGCCTGGTTCCTCGACGGCGCCGCCGCTGCTGTGCTCGAGCGCCTCATCGAAGCCGATGTGTTCATCGAGAGCGCTGGCGTCAAGATCATCGAGAAGCACGGCGGCGGCGCCGCGGCGCGGAAGTGCGAGTTGACTGACGGCGGGCGGCTGACCTTCGACGGCGCCGACGCTTTATTGCAAAGGGGGGCGCTCGGTCCCAAGCGCGTCGTCGACGTCGACGCGGCGGCCTGGCGCGCGTTGCTGAAGGGCGGTCGCGTCCTGCTGAGCGACCTACCCGCGGCCCTGACCGCGTGTAGTCCCGGCACGGCGGTCGCTCGCTACGGTGGGTCCTCGGTCACCTTATGGCGCGGCGCGGCCGACGCCGTCACCGTGATGGTCCGCGAGGGCGACCTCGAGCGGCTCCGCTGCAGTCTTCCGGTAGAGGGCGAGCCTCGCGGCGCCCCGGCGGAGGAGTCTCGCAGCAACCCGGCGGCTGACGAGTCGTGTGGCTGTGTAGTGTGTTAACGGCATGTGGCGCGCGAAAGAGAAAGAGGATAGTGTGTTGTGTTAACAGTGTGTTGTGTTAACATGTACTTAATAAACCTCCGCGTGATAGCGGCCCTCCTTCTTGAGTGCCTTCGTCTCGATGAACTCGTCGAGCGTTTTCACGCAGGGCTTGAGCATGCCCTTCAAGCCGGAAACGTACGTGTGGCCGTCGCGGTCCATGATCTCCTTGATGACCAGAGAGAAGTCCTTGAGTTTGTCCGGAAGCGTCGTCTCGGACCCGTCGTCGACCCTCGAACCGCCTAAGGCCAGTTCTAGGCGGAACCGCCCGGGGCCCAGGCGCTCCTGGGCCTGCTCGAACTCCTCGACATAGGGTATAGCCTCGCGCGTGGCGCCGCCCATGATCAAGACAATAGGTCCCCTGCCCGCAGTCGGCGCGGCGTTCGCCGGGTACAGGCGCCGAAGAAACCCTCGAAACGTCGCGGCGCCTGTCGAGGTCCCTATCAAAACCAAGCCGGCCTTCGGGTCCGCCGGCAGGACCATACTTTTGCCCACCGGGCCCTCCAAATGCAGCTGCGAGCCACGCACGATGGTGTGGAGGAAGTTCGAACAGGGCCCGATGTCTCGGACGCACAGGTCCAGCTTGTTGCCCCGCTCCGACGCGATCGTATAGATCCGGCATTTTTTGTGCGGGACACCTTTTTCGTCGTTGCCGGGGGGGAGCACGGAGATGGACTGCCCCTCGACGAACGGTAGCGAGGTCTCCAGCTGCACGTGCGCGATCGGGGCGCTGCCGTCGGGTGTGTCCGGGACAATAATTTCCACGGATTTGACCGTGGCAAGGGCGCCGCCGTCCTGTTTCGCCGGCGGCTCCCCGCCGTTGTCCTCGGCGGCTTCGACGGCCTCGGCAGCGGGCACCACTAAGACGCCGCCCTGCAGCTCCTGGATCTTCCGGTTCGCGCGTTGAAGACGAGTGTGCTGCGCCATGAGCAGCTGCACCAGATTCTCGCTCGTGAGGATGTACGGCTGCTTAGGATCGGCGCCGACGTCGGCCAGAAGGCCCCTCACGGCGTCGATGACGGCCGGCTCAGGCGCGGCGCCGACATTGTCGGCCGCCGCCGGCGCAGGTGCAGGTGCCGGGGCCGCGGCGGCGGGCGCCGGCGCCGGCGCGGCCGCGGGAGCCGGCGCGGCCGCAGCGGCCGGTGCCGCCGCGGCCCCATCCCCCTCGCCGCCGAAGAAGCCCTCGCCCGCCAGGAGGTCGAGCCACTCTGACAGCCTCCCCTCTGTTTTATCGCCCTCGTTGACCTGGTCCAGCGGGCAGCCACAGAACTTGTCGCCCCGCAAAGATTTGGAGTCCTCGTGGCCGTAGCCGCTGGCGGGCATGTACCCGAAGCCCGTCTTGGCATTCCTAGAGGCAAACACGCTTTCAAGTTCATCAATGGCGTCGCAGAAATTACCTCCGTAGCCGACCGAATCGCCGCATCCAAAGACAGCGACTTTCTTGCCCGCGAGGTCGAGGGACGGCAGGCCGTCGTCCTCGTAGTACAACTCGTCCCAGTCCGTGCCGGAGCGCTCCGTGTCGGCGCCCGTGTTCCACGTCGGGCAGCCCACCAAGAGCACCTCGTGCTCCATCAAATCGGCGACGCCGTCAATCTCGTCGACCGGAAAGCTCGTTTCGCCCGCGGCGCCGTCGAACTTGGCGTTGATCAGCTCTACCAGGAGATCGGCGGCGGCCTCGGTGTTCTGGCCCTCCGTGCCGTAGTAGACGCCGACCTTCGAGCCGTGCAGGAGCGCCGGCGGTCGGAGACCGTGCGTCGACGGCGCAAAGGCGTCAGCGATCGCTGCGAGCGCGAGGGTGATAACTGCAGCTCGCATGGTGGCAGTGTTTGTAGCGATTACGGCACGCTGCGCTACGCCGCTTCGCCAAGCGTGCAAGCAGTATTGCGCGCGTGTCTCGCCGCCTTGTGACGTCTCAATTCAATCCGTACGCGTAGCGCAACAGGTCACGTGCCCGCCCAGCAAGCACGCACAGGCCTTTGACAAAGTCTTGTTTGGCGTCCTGAACCATCCTTGCGCGGGCGAGGAGTCGTACGCAATATGCCGGAGTCGTCGGCAAAGGCTGCGGCTTGGGTGCGGGTTTCGTACGGGTTTTACAGCCTCAGCATCACTTTTGCGCTTGTGTGCTGATCACTCGCGACGCAGCACTTGCAGCACTTGCAACCTGATCAGTAGCAGCCCTGCTCCACGCCTAGCGAGGCGTATTCGCACAACAACCAGTGGCCTGCGCTCACTCAACCTGCCCACCACCGACTCCGCAGCCGCATTCCACGGCGCAACGCCTGCAGAGAACACCTGCAGTTGCGCGACGCCAGCAAAACAACAATGGCGTGGGGCCGCAAGCCGGCGCCCGAGCCGGACGTGCCGGCCCTCGTCGCGGCGCTGCGGGCAAATGTGAAGGACGAGCCCGCGGACCCGAGCTTTCCGGTGGACGACGCGTGCTGCCGGCGCTACCTGCGCGCGCGCGACCACGACCTTACGAAGGCGACGAAGATGCTGCGCGCCACGTTACAGTGGCGCGCGGCCTACGGCACGGCCACGATAGTAAAGGACCAGTTCCCCATCATCGAACTAGAAGCGGCCACGGGAAAAACATACGTCGCGCCGGGCCGCGACAAGGCTGGGAGGGCCACGATCATCATGCGCAGCAAAAACGAAAATACGAACGAGCACGCCGGCAACGTGCTCCACTTAGTGTACCAGATGGAGCGCGCTGTTAGAACGTGCGACAGGGAAGAGACGTGGAACATCGTGATCGACTTCAACGGCTTCGCCAAGAACACGCCCCTGAAGACGTCCAAGGCCGTGCTTTCTACGATGCAGGACCATTATCCTGAGAGGTTGCACAAGGCGTTCCTGGTCGACGCGCCGTGGCTGTTCTTCGGGGCGTTCAAGCTGATTTCGCCGTTCATCAATCCCGTGACGCGCAAGAAAATCGTGTTCGTCAAGGGCTCGCCGGAGAAACGCGCGGCGGCGTTATTGGAGCATTTCGAGCTGGACCAGCTCGAGACGGCCGTGGGCGGGTCGTCGGCCTACGTCTACGACGCGGAGGCGTACCTGGCCGACGACAGGGCCGCGTACGAGGCCTCGCGCCCGGCGCGCGTCGCCTCGCTCGAGGAGGAGCCTGTGGTGGTCGCGGCGTGATCTGTTTATTGTCTACTCTATCTTGTCTAATAAATTATACACTACAATACACGTGCCTCCGCGGGCGCTCCGACGGGCCATTAGCCCAAGACCACCTCGACACGTTCACCTCCGCGGCTCTCGAGCAGAGCATTGATCGCGTCGACGTTTGGACCATCGATGGGAGACCAGGGATCCTCTTGCGAATAGACCCACGAGAGACTTGCGAGCCTGGGGCAGCCGCGTACGAGTCGCAACAAACACGAAGAAGAGAATTGAGGGGCATAAGCAAATTCAATCGAGCGCAGGTCTGCGCACAAGGGCTCTCCACAATTATGTCGAGGGCAAGACCAGTCAAACGTTCAACGGACACGAGCGCCATATACTCCAGACGCCGCAAGCCGTCGCATATAATAAACAGTTCATAATCGAATAGCAGGTTCCCGTACCCCAGGGCGAGTCTTTTTATCGTGGGCCGAGCTTGCACCAAAGAGCGATAGAAATCACTCCCACCATCGAAATCAGTGGGCAATTGCAAGTCGGACAGCGCTTCCAAACCTCTAGCAAACCTTAGGATCAATTCGGGCGAAATCACAATCGGCTCGCTTAAGTCTAGGGCCTTGATCCGGCCGGCCACCGGCGCACCCAGAATCATGTCCACCAATTGTGGCGACACGGTTGCCTGGGAAAGATCCACCTTATCCGCAAGCACACACGCCCGTATCATCTCTTCGACTTTGTCCCAGCGGGTCGGCCCTTCATTCAAGCCGCTCGACGAGAGGAAGGAAAAATCGAGACACTTTAACCTTGGGAATTGCCATTGGTAGCCTTCCGCCGGGGACTGCGAGCATGGTAGGTGAACAGACTCGAGCAGCGGGCAAGCGAGACTCGCTGCGGGCGCGAAGTGTTCTATATTAGCAGTGGTAATAGGCGCATGCTGCGCGTTCAATCTCGTCAGCAACGGACACGCGCGGCATATGTCCAGGAGATCGGACATGGAAATACTAGACCCGCCAGTGTACGACAACTCCCGCAGCTGGCCGTGATTAAAAAAATCATCAAGTGAATTTACGGCCTCGGCGGACGTGAGATCTCCGAAACACACACCAAGTATCCGACAACCGCTGCCAAAAACGCGCCCGCGGGCCGCGATGCTTTGAGCACTCGACCCGTAAAAATTGAAACGTTCTACAGCTTTGTGCTGCGTAGCCGCCCGACGAACCGCGTCGTTGCAGGAGCGGGACGCGCATCGAAGCGCGAGCAGCTCGGACGGGTCATGCGTAGCGAGTGGGTATTTATAGACATAGCGCTTGTCCACGTACGAGGCGACGTGCGCGACCATCTCGACGGGCAATTCATCGAGACTAAGCATCGCTGCGCTTCAGCTCGCAGCAGTGCTGTTATTAGTACCAGGCCACGAGAGATGCTCGCACTGAGCTCGTCAAAGGCCGGCTCTCGAGACCGTGAAACCCGTACGCCGATTAGACGGGTTCCGGTTTGATCAACCGCCGGGCGCAAGTGGGCCCTGTGGGACGCTGAACCGCTGTACGACAATGCCCAATTCCGAGCCACCGCTCTACCGCTGCTCCAAGGCCGGCGCCACGGTCCGGGAGGGAATAGAACTCTCCTCGACCAAAATCGGACGGCTCCCGGGCCGCAGCCTCGTGGGCATCGCCCAAGAAAAGGCGACGGCGGACGGCGTCGCGCGCGCGCAGCTGGACGATAAAGCAGACGAGTTGGCGGGCGGCTGGGTCTCGAAGTGGGTGCTGAAGCCATTGGAGGACACGCCGCCCCCGCCCCCGCCCCCGGACGAGCCGCCGGCGGGCCCCTGGCTCGAGTTAGAAAATGGAGTGGTGGAGGTGCGCGGTTTAAGATTCTCGGCGGACTTCTGCTCGGGCAACCTGGACTGCGTGCGCGTGGGCCACGACGGCGTCCTGGAACTCGCGTCGAAGCGGGACAACCAGGGCACGCCCTACGAATCTAGGCATTGTGCGTGGTTATACTTTTGCGTGGAGGACCGGCGGACGAAGCACCGGGGCGAGCCGGTGTCTTTGAGGGTGCGATCGGCCTCGCGGCAGGCCGCGCTCTACCGCGCGGGCTACCGCCCCGTGGAACGAGATGGCAAGTGCCGCAAAGTGGACGGCTCGGACTGGGCCGCGCTCTCGGGCAACGCCGGCTGGAAAAGGGTCGCGCAGTCGCACTTCCGCTGGAACGAGTGCGTCGCGCTGCCGGCGGCGCCGAAACGCGCCGCGCCGAAGAGTTTGGACACGCCCAAGGCCTTGTTGGAGTGGGACGCGCAGTTCCCGGAAAGCGGTTCACTAGAGTTCGCGTTCTGCTACCCCTACTCCTACGAGAGCATTTGTAGTACCGTGGACGCTTTGGCGCGAGCCCAGTTAGGCGAGGACGTGTACTTTCGGCGGGAGACCCTGACCACGTCGCTGGAGGGCCGGGCCGTGGAATTGCTGACCATCACGGCCGACGACGGGTCTTATCAAGGCGACTCGCCTCTCACGTGGGACGAACCGGCTTCCTCAACTTCGCCGCGGAGTAGTAGAGGAGGCCTGTCCTTCTCCATTTCCACGAATGGCGCCGACTCGTCCGACGACGGCGAGGAGTCGGGGCCAGAGAGTACGCAGAAGCCCAATCTACCCAAGGCGCCTTTGCTAACGCCGCACCGCGACGCGGGCGGCCAGCCCTGTAGCAAAAGAGAGGTTGTTATTAGTGCAAGGGTCCACCCGGGCGAGGTGCCGGCGCAGTTCGTCGTCGATGGTTTACTCGCGGCAATCCTCGCGGACGGGCCCGTGGGCCAAGCGTTACGGGAAGCCTATGTGTGGCGCGTTGTACCGTGCCTGAATCCGGACGGCGTGAGCAAAGGCCACTACCGGAAAGACGCGCGCGGCGACGACCAGAACCGGCAGTACTGGCCGCCGCCCGCGCCGAAACCGACGCAGCACCCCGCGCAAGCGGCGCTGCTGTCCTTGGCGCGCTCCTCCGGGTCGCGCTTGCGCGCGCTGGTGGACGTGCACGCCCACGCGAACAAGCGGGGCTGCTTTTTGTTCGGGAACCACTCTCCAACAGGCGGCCCGGACGCGCCCGAACTTTTAGCGTGCCGTTTATCCGCCCACTCGCGCCACGCGGAGTACGGGGCCTGCGACTTTTCGCGCCGCAAGATGGGCAACTCGGGGTCCTGTAGAGTGGCGCTGCACCACGCCGGCATCGCGGACGGGCGGGCCCGCGGTACTCATCCGCCGGCCCACGCCTACACGCTCGAGTGCAACTACAACAAGGGCACCATCGCGGCGCCTCTCGTGGACGACCCGCCCGGGTCGGTGCGGGCGGCCTGGGCCAAGTGCTCCTATTTGTCGCCTTTATTAGCGGCGCCGTACGATCCCGCAGCTTGGCGGGACGTCGGACGAGCCCTGGCGATGGCGTTGTTGGACGTGGCGGCGGACGACGCGGCGCGCGGCCTGGACGCGGGCAACGCCCTCGACGAGTCGCGGGCCTGGCTCGAGGCCCAGCGGGCCAGGGAGCGCCGACTCAAGGCCAAGTTCCGGCCGCGCCGCCGGAAGAAGGAGCCCCTGGCGGGCAATTCATAATTTTGGGAGTAGATACTTACCCGTAGTCCGAGACTTCTTGGACGTCTTGATGAGCGTCTGGATGTGCTCGTCCTTGCTCTCGATGATGACGGCGTTCGTGGCGATGTCCTCCGTCGCCGCGTCGAGCTTGGCCTGGAGCACGCCCGCGGCCTTGTTCGCCGCATCGCGCTCGGCCGTGGCCTCCTTGAGCTCCGCCTCGAGCGTGATGCCCTGGTTCCGGAAGTCGTCGCGCGCCTCGGCCGCCGCGTCGAACGTGGCCCGCAGCGCGTCGCCCCGCGCCTTGCAGTCGTTGGCCGCGGTGGAGATGGCCCGCTGGCGGGCGCCGAGCGCGGCGAAGGCCACCTCCTCGGCGGCGTGGCCGTCCTGCTCCTTGCCGAGCGACGAGTTCAGGCGCGCGATGCGCTCGTCGGCGCCGCTCCGTAGGGTGTTTGCCTCCTTGGCGCGGGCCTCGGCCTTCTTGTGCTCGATGTCGGCCGCGGACGCCTCGGCGCGCGCCGTGTTTGCCTTCTGCTCTTCCTCCAATTCGCGCTCGGTCGGCGGCGGCGGCGCTTTCGATGACACTACATAAGTTGGAGGAGGCGCGGCCGTTCCTACGAAAATTGGTAGGCCGCGCCCGGCGCGCGCTCGAACCTGAAGATATAACTACGTTTCGGCTCCGCCGTGCCTACGCAGAGGCGCTCTACTCAGACGGTGCTTCACCTGTACGAGATGTGCGCGAGGCCGTGACGACGCTCGAGGAGCTCGACAAGGCCGCTCGGCGGATCTACGGCGAGGATAATCCCTTCAGAGAACACATACGCCGTTCTCTGGAGGAAGCGCGCAAGAAGCTTGCTGACGTAGACCGCGGTGCCGCGGTCGAGGCTGCGGCGGAGAAGTGGTGCTAGAGGAGAATTAGGGGGAAGAACTTATCAAGAATCTAAATATCTTATCGGAGTTCCTAGCCCGGCGGCCGGTCGTCTTACTCCTCGATACCGAAATAAAACCCGTGCCGCTGCGAGGCGATTTTTGGCAAGCGCCGTGCCGCGCCGCAGCGATCGCGAGCAGCATAAGTTTGCGGTTTGCAGCACTGACGTAGTCAGAATCGTTGCATCCATACATAACAACACAGTCATAAAAGATGATGCTCCGCCACCTCTCCGTAGCCCGGCGCTGCTTCGCAGCCGCAGCAGCAACAGCACAACCCCAGCGCGTCGCCAAGCTCGTCGCGCGCACCGGCGCCATGTCCCGAAGAGAGGCGGACGCGGCGCTGCACGCCGGCCGGATCACGGTGAACAACATGATCGCGTCGCTGGGCGACCGCGCGCCCCTGGCCGCGCGGATCAAGCTCGACGGGCGCGCCCTGCCGACCGCATCGAGGGTACCGCAGGTCTGGCTGGTCTACAAAATGAAGGGCGAGGCCGTCGCGAAGGCGGAGCGGGGCGAGAAGATTGCGAGCGTTTTTAGCCGCGTGCGCCTGCAGCCGCACGTGTGCGCTGTTGGACGGTTAGATGTCCAGTCGGAAGGCCTGTTGGTGCTGACGTCATGTGGAGAACTAGCGCGGGCGATGGAGCTGCCCCAGAACGAGCTCACAAGAACCTATGAAGTAATAGTGCACGGGCGCGTGACGCCTTCGAAGATCGCGGCGTTGCGGCGCGGCGTGCGCGTCGAGGGCGTCAAGTACGCGCCGATGCACGTGACGGTCGCCGACGCGCGGGACAACCGCGCGACGTTGGAACTCAAGTGCCGCGAGGGCAAGAACCGCATGATCCGGCGCATCTGCGACCATTTACGGCTGCGCGTGTCGCGGCTGCGGCGCGTCGCGTTCGGGCCCTACTCGCTGCGGAAGCACCTGCCCGAGCGGATGGCCATCGTCGAAGCGCGCATCCCTCCCATGCTGCAGCGGCTCGTCGACGCGCCGGCCATGCTCGAGGAGGACGCGGCGACGCCTCGGCCGTCGGCCCGGCGCCCGCGCCGGCAGCCCGAGGGCTTGTCGTCGCGGGATGCCTTAATCCAGGCCATGCACGCCGAGGACGACGACGAGGCGGCCGCGCCGCCGCCCCGGTCGGCCCGGAGCCCGCGCCGGCAGTCCGGCCCGACCTTGTCGTGGACGCCTCGGGGCAGCTCGGCACCCGCGGCGCCGGCGCCGCGCCGGTCCGACGGCGGGTTTCGGGCCGCTCCCAACTCGTCGACGCGGTCGCCAGCGCGGCGATCGTCCCCCGGCGCCGCGCCATCGCGCCGGTCGGCCGCGGCCGTCGAGATCCCGGGCCAGGAAGCCTGGCGCCGCACTCGCCTCCAGCGGCGCGGTAACCCGACGCGCGAGCGCGGTGCTTCCGCGCCAGCCACGGCACCGCGCCGCTCATCCCGAGGCCGTGCGGGCGACGCCGCGGCAAAGCGCTCGAAGCGCGGCCGCTCATCAACCCGCTCATCCTCACCGGTTCACGAGTGGCAAGTGCGGCTAAATGTATTACAACACAACATTAAGCCAGCGCCGCATCCAGCGCCGCCCCGAGCCGCCGCGGGTCCGCGCGGCCTTTGGCTTTGGCCATGCAGCGGCCCATGAGGACCTTGCGCAGCTTCATACGACCTTCTTTGAATAGTTCTACCTCTTCTGGACTTTCGGCGAGCGTCGCCCGCACGATGTCGTCGATGACGGACGCGTCGTCGACCCGCGCGAGCCCGCGTTTCTTGATTTCCTCCGCCACCCCGGCGTGCGCCGCCATCAGCCCGGGCAGGAGCTCCTTCGCCGACCGGCGCGACAGGGCGCCGTCCTCGACCGCTCTCAACAAATCCGCGAGGTCTTGGGGCCGGAAGCACGGCGGCAGGTCCGCCGTCACGGCCGCCACCTCCCCCAACAACCACTGCGCGGCGGCCGTGGGCGCCCCCCGCCGCACGGTTTCCAAAAAGAAGGCGTCCACGTCCTTCTCCACGAGCCGGCCCGCGGTGGTCGCGTCCACGCCGACCGCGACGCATTGCAACCGCGCCGCGCGCGGCGTCGTCGCCAGGATCTCCGCGTAGTTCAGGCCGGCGAGCTCCACCGCCAGCGGCCGGGGCGGCAGGTCCGGCTCGGGCGCGAAGCGGTACTCGGACGCGCCGCCCTTCTCGCGCAGGACGTACGTCGCCCGGCCGTCCCAGGCGCGCGTGTCCCGCGTGACCGCGCCGCCCCCTGCATACACCTTGGCCTGCCGTTGCAACTCGAAGTCGCAGGCCAGGCGCACGGCCCGCAGACTGTTCAGATTCTTCAGCTCGACGCGCTCGCGCACCTCGCCGGCGCGCGTGACCGACACGTTCACGTCGACCCGCAGTTCGCCGTGTTCGAGGCGCGCGTCGGATGCGCCGCACCGCCTCATGATCTGCTGGAGCTCGCGGACGAAGCTCGCGGCCTCCGCCCCCGAGGTCAGGTCCGGCTCCGTGACGACTTCCGCCAACGCGACGCCGGCCCGGTTGTGGTCGATGCACTCGCCCGTCTTGGCGCTGTCCTCTTCTAAGTGGAGAGAAGTGATTCTGATTGTTTTGCCGTCGATGGCTACGCGTCCTCTCTTCGCGAGCGGCTTGCGCAGCTGCGTGATCTGGTACCCCTTGGGGAGGTCGGGGTAGCTATAATTCTTCCTATCCCACTCCAGCCGGTCCGCGAGCTCCGCGCAGTCCAGGGCCACGGCCGCTTTCAGGCCTAGCACGGGGGCGTCCCGGGCGTGCACGGGCAACGTACCGGGCTCGCCCAAACAAACGCCGCACACGTGCGTGTTCGGGGCCGCGTGGGCGTTATGCGTGCACCGACAAAAGGCTTTTGTGGCGGTGTTCAGTTGCACGTGGCACTCGACGCCGATGACGGGCGTGTACGCTGCGGCCGTGCCGTGGCGGACGAGCCGGCGGAGGACCGCCGTCCTGAGCATGGCTGCGTCTCTTTCTTGCACCCAGGCGTCCCGTAAGGACCGCTTGTGTGAGCACTGGAGACTGGCGGTGATACACGCAATGCAGCGTAGTGCAGCGCGCGCACTGGTCACGCACAGCAAAGCACCGATTTGAATTCACCAAAAAAGGCAGTTCTGCGCCCTCCACGGACAATGTTGCACGCTACAGCCTCGGCAAAGCTCGATGGCTCATCTCGAAACCCGTGCACATAAAACCCGTTTTGGCCTCGCGTGACCAAAGCTTTCCTTCCGCTTGTTCCAGGCCTGGAAACGGACCGGGGGGCCGATCAGCGACGTCTGGACAAAGCAAAAAAAGCCGCGCTCCAAACTTGGCATTTGATTTGCAGGCGCTCCGCGTTTGAATTGAGACGCACCCACCGACGCCAGAGACGCGCTGGTGTTTGCAATCGTCCATATAGTCACCGACAGCTGTCAACAGCGGCACCAAATAAGGACTGCAAAGCTCCCAACACTGTTGATCTAATGTCGGTCAGCACCCGCGCCGAGGCGCGCAAGGCCCTGGCCCAGTTCGCGCGGCTCTACCCGTCCACGCAGCGCGGGGAGGTCATCGACATCGTGGCGGCCTACGGCGTGCGTTGTATATTGAACGAAGTGGCGCTCGAGCAGCTGAGCTCTGAAAGGTTGGCAACAGCCTGCGAGGATTCCGTGCGGGAGCTGCCGTCCATGCTCAAGCCGCGCCCGCGCGGCGGACGCGGTTGTGTGAAGCAGGAACCGCCGTCGCGGCGCGACCAACAGAAAAGGGCGCACCGGCGCGTGCGGCAGGACGCGTCGCGCCAGTTCCCCTTTGTGGATAACGACGAGGACGGCGTGGCCGGCTGCATGGGCGGCGATGCAACGAGGGACGCGTCCAAGTTTTTGGAGGCGGCGCCGGCGGAGCAGGCGCGGCGGGCGCGCGGCATGTTTGCCGCGCTGCGGACCCAGCCGAACCGGTTGCTCCGAAGCGCGGCGGGCCCCGCGCTCGAGGAGGTCGCGGGCCGGCCCTTCCCCGTAGCGGAGGTGCGTTTGTTGCTCGGGGACCATTATGATGACGTTACGGAGCTGCAGTTCCTCAAAGCTATTAGGAGAGTGGCGAAGGGGGGCTACGACGTGCCCGAGGACACGTGGGCCGATTCGTTAAGAGGCGAGCTGACGGGCGAGCCCGAGTACGTGGCCCCTACTTCCGCAATAGCGGCCTTCGCGCGGCCGACGTACCAGCCGGCTCTAGAGGCGCCGCCGCCGAAACGAGCGCCGCGGGCCTGGGCGTTGCCCTTGGACGCGCCGACCGTGTCGACCGCCGCGAAACAACGACCTTTAGCTCGTCGGCGAGCGAACCCCGCGCCGTCTGCCTGGGTCTCCGAAGCGCGGCGGAACGTGTCTCGCAAAACCCCGCGGTACCTGGGCCACGTCGAGTCCAAGATCAAGGACCAACTGGACGCTCATAGAGCGCGGCTGAAGCGGGAGCGGGCCGCGGGCCGGGACGCGTTAGGTGATTCGTCGAATACACCTAGAGCGGTTGACATCGCGGACGCCTTTTTAAGAAGTGAAGGCCAGCAGTGGGACTCTACGTTAGATGACGACGCGGCCCTAGATGAGTACGGCCTGCCGGCCGAGGACGCGCCGCCGGTCCCGGACTACCAGCCCCCGAAAAAAGTAGAGGGCGCGCACCCGGACTACTCGTCCTGGGTGGGCGACTACGGGCCGGTCAACGCCCGGGGCGAGAAGGTTGTTAGTGGTGTCAAGGAGGACGACGTCGCGGTCGAGCCCGTCGAGGACGACGAGATCGAGCCCCTCGACGAGGCCGCCGGCGCGGAAGACGACGACGACGTCTTGGACGAGGCGTTCCTCCAGGAGCTGGCGGGGGACAGCACGGTCTCCGCCGGTGAGGACGCGGCCCTCGACGCGCAGGAGCGCTGAGAGGAGGTGGGGGCGACTGCTGGGGGCGATGGTATGCCGGCGACTGAATGAGTGCCTCTCCTCCGCGCCCCGGCGTAAGAGACCCGGGTGTAAGCAGACTCGGACAGTATAGTTTCCTTACACAGCGCTCCTCGCAACATCACAGCTCTGGCGCGCTTGGCGGCCAGCATTGGAGAGTAGGGTCATCACTGTCGTCGTCTTTAATGGCTGCTACTAATATCAGCACCACAACTACTACTACTCGCCCTCCTCCTCCTTTCCCAGCAGCATAATGTCGAAGCGGAGCGTGGCGTAGGGCGGGACCACGACCTCCCCGTCCCTCCTCCTCAGCCCGTCCTTCCCGTAGGCGTAGTCGGATCTGGCCACCACCTCGGCCCTCTCCCCGTAAGCCATGGCCGCGACGGCGAGGTCGGTCGCCCGGATCACCTTTCCCGCCCCCAGAGCGAACCGGTACGGGCCCCTGTCCTCGCTCGAATCGAACTCCGTCCCCGCCGGCGGATCGTCCCTCCCCACCCTCTTCGCGGCCATGACCAGCTTCTTGCACTGGATGCGGCCCTCGACGCCCAGGCCGTCCCGGACGAAGTCCTCTGTCAGGTCCGCCAGGGCGGCTCCGTCGATCCCGCCCTCAAGGAGCCTCGCCGCCACCTCCTTCCCGTCCAGGCCCTGCTGCTCCGGAAGCCAGGCCCCGGCCACGTCGGCCGCCGTCCAGTCCCGCTCGGCCAGAGTGCCGACGTAAGCCATGGAGACCAGGTCTCCGGGGGAGGGAGGACCCGAGGATCCCTCCGGGGCGGGGGATAGGGTGCGGATCCGCACGGCCCCGTCCCCGCCGGGGGAGAGGTCGGTCCAGCCGGCGGCGGAGGCGGCCGAGGCGGAGAGGCGGCCAGGCGGCGGCGGGACGACGACGAAGGAGGAGGCGGACTCCGGCGCCACGGCCAGCGCCAGGGCCAGGGCCAGGAGCAGCTGTCCGACCGACGATTTCATCGGGGGCAAGGCTGCATAAACATGATACTCGTGAGCTGGATGCTTCTCCCGCGCGTTACGATGCTCTAATAAGTCTCATCCAGAAAAACCCGTGCCCCAGCGTGCGGGTTTTGACCTATCGATTTTGCTCGCGACACGCGCGAATAGCGTGTAAACTCAACCTCAAATAGCCGTGGCGAGTTCTCCGACCGCTACGACAGGTAGCAATGGCTGGAGACGGCGACGCGATGGAAGTCGACACGCCTGCGGCAGCACCAGCGCCCGCTGCCGCGGCGGACACCGCGGCGGCCGCTCCGGCGCCCGCCGCCGCCGCGCCGGCCCCCGCGCCGGTCACCCCGGCGGGCGCCGCCCAAGATACAACCTGCGAAGACGCCGTCAAGGCGTGCCTGGACGCTCCGGCGGGCGCCGGCGAACGTATCCGCAACGCCAGTTGGGCCGAGGCACCGACGGACGTGGCGGACTGCGTCGAGCTCGCCGCCCGGCAACTGTTGTACGACGCCCTGGATCAGAAGGACGACGCCAAGGCGAAGCAAATAGTCGCGGCATTGGTAGATCACTCCACGCACTGCTCGACCTGCGGCGACCGCGGACCCGTGCTTAACGTAGCGCACAAATTACTCGAGGACTGCATCGACGCGGCCCCCTCCACAAATGCGGACGATTGGTGGGCCCTCGTCGAAGCCCATAAGGACGCCTTAACGGGCGATCCCGTCATCTTCAAGGCGGGCAAGTTCATCTTGCTAAGACTGTGCAACTCCCTGCTGAAGCGGCTGTCGCGCACACGGCAAGCGACGCTATGCGGCCGGATCTTGATGTTCATGGCGGCCAGCTGGCCGTTGTCCGAGAAGTCCGCCTTGAACACCAAGGGCCTGTGCCACACGGCCAACGTGACGGACTTTGAGGACGAGGAACTTTTTGACGAACAAAACAAGGAAGAGGACGACGACGACCGGGCGCCGCCCAAGGAGGACTACTCGACCTACAAGGGTTTTTGGTCCGTGCAGCGGTGGCTCGCCAACCCGCCCTCGTGCTTGAAAGAGCCGAAGCCCTTCCTGGAAGCGGTGGACGTCACGTGTTCCGCTCTGGAGCGGACCACCTGCACGCAGGACGAGTTCGACCGCGAGCGCGCGGCTTTACTGGAGAAGCAGCACGAGCCGGCACCAAGTGGCGACGAGAGTTCGCAGATGCTCGGGTCGCAAAAATACCTCACCAATTCTTGTTTACTCAGGATCCAGCTGCGCGATCCACAATTAAGAACGCAAGTGGCGTCGCAACTCTACATGGTCTTGGACTATTTGAGACGAGAACTCGAAGCGTCCAAGAGAAAAGACTGGGCGTCCCAGCCCAAAGCTCGAGTGCGAAAGATCATCGCCGGCACGCCCCCGAACGGCCCGGAGAGCGCGGGATCCTTGGACCTTCTCTTGGAGCACGAGGTCCAGTGGGCCGCCTGGAAGAAGTCGGGCTGTCCTTCTTTTGAAAAAGCACCCTTACCGAAACCCATTAAACAAAAAAGGATGTACTACGCGCCCCCCATCCCCGAAGTTCTGCAAAGAAGACAAAAAAAGAAAGATGACATCGAGGCGAAGCGTCTTGCCGACGAACCGACGTTGGAGGAGAAGTGCCGACGCTTGCACTGCCAGATCCCGACGTTAGAGGAACACTTGAAGGAGTGGGTGGAAGCGGACGACCCCGACAACGACATCGACGACGAGTACCACCCGCGGCACGACCCGGTCTGGAAGTTCCGAGCCCTACGCTTGGTCATGAAGGAGAAGCTGCCCTGGTTCGCGGACATGCACGACGCGAACATCGAAGTGGCCGTGGACAAGATGTTCCCCGATAGGAAAAAAAGGACAGATAGGCCCGCGCCGAAGCCGCCGCCCATTGCGAAATTATTGAAGAAGAAGAAGAAGAAGAAGAAGTTGATGACGACTATATCGGGCTCGACTATTACGATGCCGGAGCCCGTCGTCGAGGCGAAGAAGAAGCGGAGCCGGGACGGGGATGACGAGGAGAAGGACGCGAAGCGGGGCCGCCGCGAGTCGCCAAAGCGCCGCAGCGCCTCGGCGTCTCCTAGATCTCGGCGCGAGGCTTTGTCGCGCAAGCGCGACGGTTCAGACGAGAAGCGGGCGCGCAAGGAAGACGACAAGCCCGTGCCGCGCGGCCGCGGCGCCGACGCGGCGCGGGGCGGCCGCGAGCGCGGTAAGCAGGACGAACCGGCGCGCGGCCGCAAAGACGACAAGGACGAGAAGTGGCCGCGGGGCCGCGGCGTGGACGATCCAAAGGACGCGCCGCGGGGCCGCGGCGCCAAGACGCCGCCCGTGTTCGGCGCCAAGGGCGGCTTCTCTGGGAAGGCGGACGACGCGAAGGCGGCCTCGTCGTCGCGCGACCGCGGCGCGGCCAAGCCCGATGAGAAGAAAGACGAGAAGCCGGCGCGCGGCGGCCGCGAGCGCGGCGCGAAGGACGACAAGCCCCGCGCCAAGCGCGACGAGTCCCGCGACGAGAAAAAGGAGGCCTCCTCGTCGCGCGACCGGCGCCGCGACGACTCCAAGCCCGAGAAGAGCGGGCGCTCTTCTCCGAAGGAGGAGCCCAAGCCGCGCGGGCGCGGCGCGGCCAAGAACGACAAGGGCGCCAAGGCCGACGAGTCCCGCGACGGGAAGAAGGAGGCCTCGTCGTCGCGGCGCCGGTCGGACGACAAGGCCGAGGCGCGCGGGCGCAAGGCCGACGAGCCGAAGAAGGACAAGACCCGCGACTGGAAGAAGGAGGCCTCGTCGTCGCGCGACCGGCGGCGCGACGAGCCAAAGGAGGAGTCCACGCCGCGCGGGCGCGGCGCCAAGGCCGACGACGACGAGAAGAAGCGCGACAAAAAAGACGATAAGCCGAAGGAGGAGGCGCGCGGGCGCAAAACTGAGGACGCCGCCAAGGACGACCGCCGCTCCAAGGAGGACGAGTCGCGCGAGCGCCCGAAGAAGGACGCGAAGGAGTCCTCGGCCCGCGCCAAGAAGGACGACTCGCCGGCGGAGAAGCCCTCGCGCGACCGGCGCCGCGACGCCAAGGACGACGCCAAGAACGGCGCCAAGGACGGCGCCAAGGAGGAGAAGGAGAAGGCGACGTCGCCGCGCGACCGGCGCCGCGCGAAGAAGGACGACGAGCCCAAGGACGAGGAAAAGCCCCGGGCGCGCGGCCGCGGCGCGGACAAGGAGGACAAGAAGCGCGGCCGGTCGCCGAGTCCCGAGGCGCCCGTGCGGAAGCGGGGGCGCGCCGGCGACGACGCGCCGGCGACGCGGGGGCGCGCCGGCGACGCCGCGCCGCCGGCACGGCGCGGCGGGCGGCGCGACGCGTCGGGGGGGGACTCGAAGCGGGGCGGGCGCGGCCGCGGGCGGCGTTGACCTTTCCGTAGTTAGATATACTAGAATTACAAAAGCGGGACTTATACGAGCTCCACGTTGGCCAGCTTGAGCTTGAGCTGGTTGGCCGCCGACGTCTGGACCGTGTAGCGCCGCGCCGCGCCGTCCCACGACTGCACCGTTGCGCATTTGCCATTCAGTTCAGTCCGCGACGTGCCGACGACGCGCACCACGGCCCCCTTGGGCAGGATCATGTTCTCGGATTTGACCGCGACCGTCTGCTTGCCCGACGACAGGGCCACGACGTAGCGCTCGTCGCCCTGGGGACTCCGGCGCGCGCCGAGTAAAGTGCCGCTCTCGCCGTCGAGCTCCGGCGACGAGGTGATGGCCGTCAGCCGCACATTGCGAAGCACCTGCTGCAGGTTCTGCGGCTTGAGACTGAGCACGTCGCCGTCGTCATCTAAACGAACCTGGTACCTTTGCTTAGCGTCGTCGTATGCCTCGACGGAGGCCAGCTCAGAATTAAGGTCCGGCTTCGCCACGAGGTCCTTCAAGACCACCTTGGCGCCCGGTGCCAGCACGTCGTAGCGAACCGCGGGTCTTCTTCTCCGCGGCGCGCCGCCCCCGAAGCTCGAGAAGACCTGGGGCCCGCCGCCCGGGCCCATCTGGACGCGCATGCCGCCGGGCATGCCCCCGCCGCTAAACATGGACTCGAACGGGTCGCCGCCGCCGCCGCCGCCCCCGAAGAACATACTAAACATCTCCTCCGCGCGCCGCGCGTCCATGTGTTGTCCGCCGCCCGGGAAGCCACCCCCCGAAAAGCCGCCGGGCACGCCCTGCCCCTGCTCCTGGGCCCGGGCGCCGTCCTTGCCGTAGTTGTCGTAGGCGGCCCGGTTCTGCGGGTCCATGAGGCAGTCGTAGGCCTCCGAGACCGCCTTGAAATATTCTTCAGAGCGCTTGTCGTCCGGATTTTTGTCCGGGTGGTACTTCATGGCGAGCTTGCGATAGGCCTTCTTCAGTTGCGAATCGTTGGCGGTCCGCGGCACGCCGAGCACGCGGTAGTAGTCGTCGCTCGTGGGGTCCGCCATGGTGTGCTGCTCTCCACTACTGTGTGCTGGAGTTTTGTCTCGCTATGCTGCAGCTATTGCAGCTACCTGCTGCTGCTGACTCCGTGCTTTCGCTCACGTCAACCGTTGGCGATAACGTTGGAAGAGGAACGTGCTGTAAGACTCTGTAGAGGACGATGGTGAAACCCGTGCGAAAAACCCGCATCGCTTCGGTGCGACGCGACACGCAGCCGTCTGATTACTTTTCGTTGGGTACTGGTCCAAACAGATCAATGGGACGCTTACTGGGGGGCGAAAAAGGTAAGTTTTTATTCGCGGTGCTTCAGTGGTCAGTCGCGCCGGTGGAATGCTGTCAATTCGTGGTCCGCAGGTCTCCTTGAGGTCGCCTAGGGTCGGTACTGGACGTTTACAATCGCCTATACCGCATGCGCGGGCGCTTCCTGCATCAGATACATCTACGAAGATGCATCTCCAGATCAATGGATCTGGCAGAAGTTGTCCAACTAACGACTTCAGAGCTCTCTGGGAGCCCCAAGCTCCAGTCTATCCGGTGTAGGCGACTAACCAACATCAGCCCTGACCCATAGGGAGTCCGAGAGCCGGTCTGCATCCCCAAAAAGTGTTTTATTTGGACCCGATCGCGCCCGTGTACGTCAAATACGCTAATTACTCGAGGGCCCCCAGGAATCATACTAGCGGTCTCGTTGGGCCCCATACTACCCCACCGATAGTGGAAATCAAGTAGATGACATCTACACCACGAGAAGGGTACTTTGGGCTGCCCGTGCTTGGGTCTGAATATTATTGATCTGGACCTCGCGCAAGTCGGTCGGTCATGAAACAAACGATCGCGCCAAGGTCCATGGTGATGGTACCGGCCCTGGTAGTCCCAGGTTCAGGTCTCGTGCCCGAATTAAGGAGATCGAAGGGTCGCGGAGTCGCCGAGCCGCGCGGAGCATACGGAACGAATAATCTTATGCAGGAGACGTTCTGGTGGTTCGGATGAACCGTCCCATGACCGAAGCGCCTGAAACGCAAATTTATTTTATAACTCACCGGTCTGGGGCCTTTTTGAAGGTCCGCCTACGGACCGTCGTCCGCGGAGAACGGACAAGTGGGTCGATTTTCTATAGAACAACGGCGGCACGGTCCCTCGGGGTAGTGGCGTCGCTGATACTCGCTGATCTAGGTCTTGTGCCCATCTTTGTACAAAAGCGGGGTCGCGAAGTCGCGGAACCGCGCGGAGCATACGGAGTACATGACCTAGCTCAGTAATCGTTCTGGTGGGTTGGATGGCCTCTACCACTATCAAAGGGATGTAAACACATCTAACGAAGGGAAGTGTCTAGTAGAATTCTTCTCCCGCCCTCCGAGCGCGGGCTATCGACTCCAGTTCCGTCGGATACGCATGAAAACTGGGCTGGAGTACTTATAATGTTTAACTGGACGGTGGATGGCGGCATTAATCGCTGGTCTACTTTGGCAAGCCTCAAGACTCATCTGCGAATGTCGCGTGATTTCCGGGAGCCGCGGCATATGTGTCTCGGCCGTTACACGTGAACATTTGGTCTTGATGACCGATTACGGTGCTAACTTAATTTGGGGGCTCATTTATTTTACTCTACCTACCCGGGAAGATACCAAAGTCCATTTTTTTACCTTCGGGCAGCCGCGGGAATTTCAAAACAATGTTCATTTCTGACGAGCATGTGTTGTTAGACATGCTACTACCACAATTTACTTATGCTGACCGCCCAGCCGCAAGTATAGCCTATCTTCGGGTGATAGTGGAGAGAGTGGAGGTCTCCGCGGAGAGAGGGGTGTGGATGTTCAAACAACAGACAAACAACAGCATCAAACAAAAAAAACACAACGGTTACTCACCGCGCCACCCCACAAGCATCACAAACCGCCCGCCGCAACTCCGCAGCACAAAACTCCTCCCGCTTCGCGTCGAAGCGTGTTCGAGCGCCGGCGTCGCCCGCGGACCACCAGAATAGGGCGTCGAGGACAGCGTCGCCCTGGACCGCCTCGAGGACGTGCGCTCCGCGACCGTCGACGGCCTCCAACGCACGAAGCCACGCGTCCCTGCCGTAGCGGTCCGCGAGCGAAGGGACGAACAGAGCGTCGACGGCTGGACCCAGGATTAGCCGTGGCGGCAGCACGCCGCGCCTCAACGCCTCGGCGCGCGTGAACTCGTCGTCGACGGTGTACGCGGCGGCGTCGGCGACAACTGACGCGAGTCTGAGCTCGACGCAGCGGTGCGCGAGTGTCCGCAGGGCGAACGCGGCGCGCGGCGCCGGCAACGCGTCGAGCTGCGGCCGTACGCCGGGCCACCAGACGTTGATGGCGACCGTGTCCGCGTCCGACCTGACGCGGTGCCACCAGCTCTCCGGCCAATACGCGCAGTCGCCCGCGTCCAGCGTGAACGTGACGGTCGGCCGCAGCGGCTCGACCGTCGCGCGGTACGCCCACGCCGGCGCCGACCGGGCGAGCTTCGGGCAGGCCGGCGGCCAGAGGTCGACCGTCTTGCGGCCCCGGGTCACGATCATCATGTTCTCGAGGCCGTCATAATGTGCCGTTGTCGTCGTCGGCGCGTTTCCACCAATCCAGACCTGCAGCGACGCGTCGCCCCCTTCGACGGCGGCGACGGCGGCCGACTTTGCCGCGACCGCCCAGGGCGGCACGACGGCGGCCGCCGCGCGCGCCATGGCCTGTCGTAGCGGTCCCGTGCTGTCGAGCGGGATTTGCATCGCGTATCCAACGCCCTCGCGCGCAGCAGCGGCAGTGATTATTGTGGCCAGCGGGAGCTGCACGTCGTGTCTTGCCGCGTCGCCGGCGTACACGCCGCCCTCTACAGGCAGGCTCGCGCCGACCATCCCGCCGTCGTCCTCGGTTGCGATCTGCAGGAACGACGACAGCTCGAAGCGCGCAGCGGCCGCGCCGCCGGCGTAGCAGGGCTCGCCCCGTGCGACGGCTGCAGCGAATTCTGCCGCGAGCGTTGCAGCATTCGTTTGCGAGGCCATCGAGCCGCCGTTTGTGCAGCAGCGATGCAGCTATGCAGCGATGCGCGACGCAGCGACTGCTCTCAATGCGAGCAGCAGTGGTATGCAGAGCTGTGGAGCAGTGTGGAGAAGACAGGCGAACGCTAGTAGCTCAAAAAAGTGCCCGTCCGAAGTCGTAGTCGAGCGCTGATTGCACAACCATCGATGCACAGCTGGCTCCTGTTTTTTAATCAGCAAAATACACCGCAAAACCCGCGCAAAATCTAGCTTGGTCCCACAGATGTTCAATGACCGTAAGAGGGCTGCCGTGCGGCGGCGCAGCAGTTGCGAGACACATCGACACGACGCCAGCGCCGCCGGACCCGCATCTCCGATTTGTGTAGTCAACAAATCGGCGGACCTCGTGCAGCTCAGAGGAGTGCTGCAGCGTAGAGTGCGAGCCAGCGTCCGAGTATCCAGCGCGCGCGTCGCGGAGCGCTGCGTTTCGCTCGTGAAACTCGCAGCGCGTGCACAAGCACATGTGGCAATAAATAGAAAAAAAATTGCCCTTCGCACGCCGCGGCGCGCGCGCTCAGGCGTCACCGCCGCGCCCCTGAGCAGATTACTGGACGCCGTCGCGTTGAACCGCCACGCCATCAGCAGACGTACGGTATCGACCCTCGTCCCCACACAGGCCTACACTCAACCATGTCGGGCGTCGACGTCTTCATCTTCGCGGCCTGCGGCGTCGCCGTGGCCTTCGCCGGGTGGAACTTCGCCATCATCCAGCGCACCAAGGTGAACCCCGGCCGCACGTATCAGGCGGCCAATTCGCCGCTCCTGGCCTTGCAGGAGGAGCTGGCCAAGGTCGAGCAGATCCACGCCACTATTGATATTGGCGCCAAGGCCTTCCTACGGGCGGAGTACACGATCTGCGTGCAGTTCCTGCTATGCTTCTCTGTTTTACTCTTAGTACTGACCACCATGGGCAGCAACTTCACCGAGGGCTTATTTACGACGGTGGCGTTCCTCGTAGGAGGGTTCACGTCCATCGCGAGCGGATTGTGCGGCATGCTCGTAGCTGTTGATGCCAACGCTAGAACCACGGTCGCCGCGGCGTCCGAGCCCCCGTCGCGCTTAACGGCGGCCTTCAACATTGCCTTCCGGGCGGGCGCGGTCATGGGCTTCTCCCTGTGTGGCATGGGCCTGGGCGTGCTCCTCGGTTTGTTGATGGCCTTCCGCGTGCATTTCAGCGACGTCAGTCAGTGGGCGACGATGATGGACTGCGTGGCCGGCTTCGGTTTAGGTGGCTCTTCGGTGGCCATGTTCGGGCGCGTGGGCGGCGGCATCTACACCAAGGCGGCGGACGTCGGCGCCGACTTGGTGGGCAAGGTCGTGCACGGCTTGGAGGAGGACGACCCGCGCAACCCGGCCACCATCGCCGACAACGTTGGAGACAACGTCGGCGACGTGGCCGGCATGGGCTCGGATCTGTTCGGTTCGCTCGCGGAGGCCACCTGCGCGGCCCTCGTCATCGCCTCGACGTCCTCCGATCTCCTCGAGGCGGGCTGGGCGGCGTTGTTGTACCCCCTCACGATCTCGGCGGCGGGCATCGTCGTCTGCATGGCGTGCTCCTTCATCGCCACGAATTTAAAGCCGGTGGTGCGGGAGGCGGACGTTGAAGCGTCGTTGAAGCTCCAGTTGATCTCCACGACCTTTTTAATTGTGCCGTGCGTCATCTACCTGGCCAAGGCGCTGCTCCCGGCGCACTTCGAGCTCCCGAGCGTCGTCTCGGGCACGATCGAGGCCTCTTCGACCGGCGCGGCCATCTGCGTGTCCGTCGGCGCGTTGGGCGGGCTCCTGATCGGTTTGGTCACGGAGTACTACACGTCTCATTCGTATGAACCGGTCCGCGAGTGCGCGCACGTCTGCAAGCAGGGCGCCGCCGTGAACCTCATCTACGGCCTGGCGCTGGGCTACCGCAGCGCCATCGTGCCCGTCTATACCTTAGCGGCCATCGTCTACTTCGCCTTTTCGCTGGCGGACCTGTACGGTGTCGCTTTGGCAGCTTTAGGCATGCTCAGTACGCTAGCCACCGGCCTGACGATCGACGGCTACGGCCCGGTCACGGACAACGCGGGCGGCATCGCGGAGATGGCCCAGCTGCCGGCCGCGTGCCGCGAGAAGACGGACTGCTTGGATGCGGCGGGTAATACCACTGCTGCTATTGGCAAAGGATTTGCTATTGGTTCCGCGGCTCTCGTTTCTTTAGCTCTCTTCGGCGCCTTCGTCGTGCGCCTGGGCATCACGGACGGCGTCAACGTCTTGACGCCGCTCACCTTCGCCGCTTTACTGGTGGGCGCCAACTTACCGTATTGGTTTTCGGCCATGACGATGAAAAGTGTTGGGTTAGCGGCGGCGGAGATGGTCCAGGAGGTGGAGCGCCAGTTCAAGGCCGACCCTTCGTTATTAGATCCGAACTCGTCCTCGACGCCGGACTACGACGCGTGCGTGAAGATCTCCACCGAGGCTTCGTTGCGGGAGATGATCGCTCCCGCGGCCTTGGTGATGCTCACGCCCTTGATCGCGGGCACGTTCTTCGGCGTGGAGGCGGTCTTCGGCATCTTGACCGGTGGCTTAGTTTCTGGTGTCCAGTTAGCTATTAGCATGTCGAATTCCGGCGGCGCCTGGGACAACGCCAAGAAGTACATCAGCGGCGGCTTCGATCCCGACCCGGCCTTACGGAAGAAGGACGCCAACGGCAACTCCACGCCGGCCCACGACGCGGCGGTGACGGGCGACACGGTGGGCGACCCCTTCAAGGACACGTCGGGCCCGGCGCTGAACATCCTCATGAAGCTCATGGCGATCCTCTCGCTGGTCTTCGCGCAGTACTTCCAGTCCATCAACGAGGGCAAGGGGCTCTTCAAGCTCTGAGGTAGGGCGGCGTCTCCTGCCTAAGCACGTAGTAAAAACTATATAGTCGGTGCGTCTCGCCGCTTCTGAGCTTTGTTACGGTGCTATGACCAGTGGGCGGGGGGCCCGGGGGGGAGACACCGCGCGCCGGCGATTCACCGGCGGCGGCGGGCGCGGGTCTTAGGTAGAGGTCTTAGGGCGCGGGCCGCTTCGATGGCTCCCGGGTCAAAAGGTTCGGGTTTTCAGCACGCGCCTTCGGTGTTTTGCTCGCTTTTGCGCACGGCACCCTAGTCATCCGGAGCCGTGTAGCGGAGCAATGACCCCTGTCTTTCTTTGAATATGTTCAATAAGGCACCCGCACTTCTATGCTGTCAGCCGTAAAGAAATTGTGCCTCCTCGCTGCCGCTGAGGCGCACTTAGAGAAAGCAGCCTGCTGGACAGGCCCACCGATCGCCTCCTACATTTGGGCGAGAGCTTGGCAGCTGCTGGCGCGCTGCGCGGCCGTAGGACCTTGATCCCTGCCCAGCTGTGGCGAAGCTTGTTAAGCAAGCATAATGGCCGAGACCGCGCCCGCCAATATACCGCCGGAGTCGCCCGCCGGCCCGCCCCTGAACGCGGTGCCCCTCGAGTACTTTGAAACCATACTGAAGGACTCGCCCCAGGGCACGAGCAACGCGACGACGCGCTTCCAGGCCACGCACTTCTGGTGGTCCGACCCGACGCCGCGCCAGCTCGAGGACTACGACGCAGATTTGGCGGCGGCCGCGCGGTCGGATGACATCGCCACGTTGGAGCAGGCGGTGGGCGCCGGGAAATGTCTCAGCGCCCGTAATAGATACGGCGAGTCCCTGGTCCACGCCGCGTGCTACGGGTCGGCGCCGCGCGCGTTAGCGTACATCCTGCGGAACGGCGGCAACCTGAAGGGCTGCGACGCCACCGGACGGACCCCGCTCCACTACGCGTGCGCCGCTAGAAAACCGTGCTTCGAGATTCCCCTGCAGATCCTGTCCCGGGAGCCGCGGCAGGCCCACGCGTACGATAGCCGAGGCAAGCGCGCTTTGTCGAGTGTTCCACAAGACAACCACCGCCTCTGGTGCGTCTTCATGCACGGCAACCGGTGCGCGCTCCGGGGTCTGGCGTCCCCGGAGCCGCGGTTGGTGCGGCCGCGCCAGCCCGTGGCGCCGGCGCCGCCGCCCCTGCCGCAGAAGTCGCCCATTCGATCATACGAGGCCTCGGCGCGCGTCATCGACCACGGCAAGTCGCCCGGGTTATGTGATGTCTCTCCCTTATTACTGGCCGTGTCGCGCGTTGGCGACGAGGCCACGCCGGCGGCGGAGCCCGCGTTACCGATGCGCATCG
>Ga0114994_10000263_pt1 | contig 33174 bp, 17 predicted proteins | sample ArcticOcean_MG_C_9_FD_87043 | JGI IMG/M metagenome (GOLD analysis project Ga0114994, IMG submission 87043) | Marine microbial communities from western Arctic Ocean - ArcticOcean_MG_CB2_152 | ecosystem: Environmental > Aquatic > Marine > Oceanic | place: Arctic Ocean: Canada Basin | collected...
ATATCATAATCCACAAAAGAGGCTAGACTATCTTTTATATTTATAAATTCTTCTTGCTTTAGTTTAATTGAGGATTCTTTTTTTAGTTTAGAGCTCACGAACTGGCTTCTAGTGTCGGCATTCTGAATTTTATTAAATTTATCAACACTTTCCCTGATGTCGGAATTTGTGTCCGGTCCTGAGTTATTGCCTTCTTCATGTATTTGGTGGGACATTAAGGGGTGAAGATGGTATAAAGATTTATCGTCAATAGAGTTAATTGTATTGATCATAAATAGATCAATCGCTGAATTAATTCCTGATTTGCTTACTTCATTACATAATTGAGTAGCTGCTTTTTTACTTATTATATACGAAGATGCATTCATGTGCCAGTAATGATCACCCTTGGAAAAGAAATTATTTTCCTTGATATTGTTGAAGTATTTATTTCTAGACTTGAGGACTTTGTTGTATTGACTTTTATTCCAAGGTTGACAGCCCCCTAAGTATATAAGAGAAAAGTCTAGAGGTATGTGCTCTGAGAAAGCTTTATTCCAGAAGTTCGCGAACCCTGAAGAAAAGACTACATCATCTTCCATTATTAAATAACTTTCACATTTTTCATCTAGAATTAATTGTTGCCAAAGCTTGTAATGGCTCAATGCACAGCAGATTTCAGGCTTAGATAGCGAGTGATATGTTTCTGGAAATAGCTCGAGGACTTCATCTGTTAAGTTTAAAGTTCTTGAATCTACTGCTTGAGATTTATTCGCATAAAATGGTAGAGTTTTGTATATATGATTAAGCCTGTCGGTCCTTCTATTTAAATTAATAAAGTAAGATTTATCTATTTTATTTAATTTCATTTATAAGCTTACAGTATTTGTAAATATTTAAATCATTCTTAGGGCTATACTTTTTAAGAAATTCTCTAGAATGAAACATATAATCCTGCAGTGTCTCTTCATGGTTAAGGAATGAGCTCATTAATTGGTTGGCTCCCATAGATATATCAAAATCTGGATAGTAGTAACCAAATTCTTGAAGCTCTGGAGAGTTATGAATCAAGGGTAGCCCCATATATAAAGCTTCGAGATGTGAATAGTTTAACTCGTTGTTGATTTGGTGAGATATTATAGTTTTTCCAAATCTACTCAATGCATTTAAACTTCCCCATCTATTATTAAAGAAACACAAGTCTCCCTTGTTTACTATATCTAGGTTGGACATCAACTTTTTGAAGTATTTATTTTCCCTTAAATCTTCACAGGAAAAACTATTTATCGACTCTATTTGATCTGGGTTTCTTTGCTCGAACTTTTCGCATATCATTAATGGTATTATGCAGTTTTTAATATGAGATATATTTGGTTCAAATATACATATATTCTTAGACTTACCGCCATTAAAGAATGGGGATAAACTTTTCTTCTTAAGCTTATTAACTTCTGACTCAAGCAAGAATGGATCCCAGATGTAGGGGCAGACTTGTACATTTTCTAAATTGTAGTAAGCCTTTATATACTCTTTTGCGAATTTATGATGAGGGGAGATCCATACTTGAGATAAATATTTTGGCCTCATTATTGGCAGTCTTGTTGGATTTTTTTCAGATATACTAAAGTGAATGTCGTCCATTAGTTTGTTTCCGAAATGAACTAAGATTATTTTTAAATCTGAATTCCTTAATTTGAGCTTTTCGTAATGCTCGGGAAGCAAGTCTACTCCCGCTACAATTAATACATCGAAATTAAATAATGGGTCAGATAGTAGATCTTCAAGAATTATACCTTTATGCTTTTTATTTAAAATGTGCTTTGGTTTCTCGGGAGTTATGTAGTAGACGTCATTGCTTGCCTCCTGCTTTAGTAGCTCGTGTAGAAATACGATGTTTTGTTGCATTCCGTTGACCCAGAAAGCTTTAGACATGTCTATTGTAATTCCTATTTTCATGAGAACAGTAGTCGGTATTTAGCTCTCACTAACTCGTTGTCTGGCGAGAAACGATGCAGTGTCGATTTAGCTTTTTTTCTATATTCGTCAAGGCTTTCATCGTGATAAGTTAAGGCTTCCATTAATCTTGACGCTCCCTTCTGTATATCATAATCTGGGTAATAGTACCCGGAGTCTTTCATGTATTCAGAGTTATGCACTAAGGGTATATCTAAATATATAGATTCTAAATGAGTGTAATTTAAAGCATTCATTAAGTGGTGAGAGATGACGACATTCGCATCGTTCGCAAAGATGTCTGAGATTTTATTTCTTCCTGAGAATTGAACTTTACCGAGCTTTGGTAAATCTAAGTTCCACATCCACCCTCTAAAATATCTCTTTTCCATTATCGAGCTAGAGCAATACACATAAAGTTTATTAAACAAGTCAGGCTGGTCTTGAATTAACTCCTCGGCTATAAGTATTGCAGGCAAGCAGTTTTTTGTCATGTTTAAATTAGGCTCAACTATTGCAATGTTTTTTTCTTGACCTGGGATGTATTTACAATCCTTTCCTCGTTTTATGTATATAGATCTATGAATGTCTATATACTTAGGGCTCCAAATATAAGGTATAATGTGAACCTTCTGAGTGTGGTAGAATGCCTTGAAGTATGGTATTGAGATTTCATAATGAGGGGAGACCCAAATTTCATCGACTTTGTGGTCGGTGATCGCCATAGTATCCCACTTGCACTGCTCTATATCTGCTAGCATTCTGTTTCCGTAATGAACATGAATGTTTTTGCATCTATGATTTTTATTTTTTATTCCATCAATCGTAGAGTCTCTTAATACAAATCCAGTTTGAAGAACAAAGTCAGGATTAAATTCAGAATCTATTTCATCTTCTTCCATTATTAAGATTCCAGTTGGAGGATCGCTACACTCACTAATAGAATGATTTATGCAGATAGCTACATTGTAGTTCATTTCTTTTAACATTTCGGCTAGGAAGACAATGTTTTGCTGAAGTCCATTACAAAATAGGCCGTTAGCAAAAGAGGCAGTTAATAGTATATTCATTAATTATGATTACACCAATAGTGAAGCATGTTATTTAGAATTTATTTATATCTTGCGAGTCTTGATGTCCTGAAAATTTAGATTTAAGATTTTGTAAGATATCGTTGGAGCTTGACAGGTCTATTTCTTGACCTCCCGTGTTAATAGTGGGACACTTTGAGAGCATATCGAAAGCCCAGTCTATAATTTCTATAGGCTCAACCCCCTGCTCTTCGCAAGTTTTTAACATTGAGTCAATGTCGAAATCCTTAATTGATCCGGATATGCCTAGAGTTTTGAATGTCTCGCTCGAAAAGTCTGATACTGTGCTGGAGTAAAATTCTCGATGCTCCGAACTTTTGAATGATTCTCCCATTGACATTATATCGTTAATGAATTCTTTTTGGCTGTGTATGTTCATGTGTATATTTTAATTTTGAGTTGAAGATGGTGTTATGGTTGGGGTTACAGTTGGTGTGGGTAGGCATTTTTCGTACATCGCAACTTGAGTTCCAGAAGTTCTGGATGGAGTTGGGGTTTGAGTTAAGGTCGTAGTTGGTGTGATCGTTGGAGTCGTGGTTGGAGTCGTGATTGGTAAGCATTTTTCGTACATCGCAACTTGAGTTCCAGAACTTCTGGACGGTGTTAGGGTTGGGGTCGGAGTGACTGTTGGCGTCTGTGATGATGTAGTGGTTGCGGTGGGAGTTGTCGTGGGAACTTCTGATACTTGAGGGGCTGGGGTAGGGATTAAGTTTTCGATTAACTCTCCAAGGCAGTAAGAAATCTGGCCTGAGTTTTGAGCTTGCAAGCCAGTGCATTCTATTGGGTGGAAAAATGAACTGGAGGAGTAATCTCCACTATAATTATTTATGAAAATGAATCCTTCATACAGTATATTAGTTAAATAAAGCTTAGATCCGGTTATTATGCTTACTCCAGTATTAATCTGACTAAATGTATCTCTAATTGATGGTGAAGATAGGTTGTCTGCATACTCTTTAGTTACTACATGATCGGCCTCTGTTGGGTTAATCGTGGATATATTTTCTAAGAATGTTTTTTCCCCAAAAATATCTTGATTGCCGCTAGTAAATACTGTTGTATGTTGAATCTCTTCTATTTGCTTTTCTGCGATAATTAAACTAGATTCACTTGACACACTTATTTCGTTTTGAGTGAAGGCTTTGATGATGGGGTCAGTAGTTGATCCAGAACCGAAGGCTCCTATCGGAGTGAATCTATAAATGTACTCCCTACCTGAGCTGTAATACCCTGAGAAATTAATGCCAGTTGTTGAGAATTCTGAGGCTCTCTTTATACTTGGTGGAGCCGAATCTGAGTATAATCCTAAATTTGAAGAATTTGTATGAAAATTGTCATAATCTTCAAATTGCTGTAGCCCAGACATGGTCGCATTTAAGTTTCCACTAGTTAGGTAAAAAGATTCTTTTCTGTGAACTTTAATTTCATTTATTGGTATTCCGTCGGAATTGCTGAAAAAGAAAAAATTACTACCATCTAGTTCAGTCGGTGTGTATGTTGAGACGTCAATAGAGGGAGTCAAGCCCTTACCTGTTAATAAGCTCTCATCATAAACCAATGAGTTGTCGTGAGAGTTTACCAGTTTAGAATGAATATATGCCGATGATCCCGACATCTCTATGAGCCCTTCAGGAAAAACTTCAAAGCTTGAGCTTTCTCCTGTGGAGATGAGTAATTCTAATCCTGAAAATGTAAAGCTGGGGGTTGATTCTAATTCTGCAGAATAACTACCATTATAGTGGTCAAAATTAAGATCAGCTTTTGATATTTTTGGTTTAGGTATTTTTATTATGGATTTCGCAGAATCATCCAGAGTTCTCGACCCACTTCTGTATAGATTTAAGGATATATAAAAATCGGTGTGAATGCCCGTTCTTTGCGAGAAATGATCGAAGGATAGTTGTACTAAGGATTCCGATTGGCCGGTTAAATAAGAGCTTAAGGAAAAAGACGAAGTGTCTGTGGAGTCGACGGAGTATTCAAAAAAGCTTCCGATTTCATTATTTGCTTTATAATTGCAGTCAATATTTAAGTGTGAGTCCGACAGGTTAGACTCAAAGTTTGTGATTTTATTACTATCAATTAAGGAAAGTTCCTCTATGAAGATTGGCTCGAGACGATTAAACGTGGATCCGGATCCGAGCCAGTCGTAAGGAGTTAATGATAAGTATCCTGACTCTCTTAGTGGGATAGTTATTTGAAAATTGTCTACATCTATTGAGTGACCGCTAACTATATGTGAAGTCTTGTCCTTATTTAGAAGAACATATTCAATTGAACTGGGCCTTAAGTCGAAGCTGGGGATTATATTGAACAGTCCCGAGCCGGGAACATCGTAAGGTTGAGACTGCATATGTATCCCGTTTATTGATACGGGTTCATTCAGCAATGTGATATTTCCGGTAATTCCTGATCCCAGTATATCGTATGCCTTAATTTTTAAGTCGATATTTCTTGAGATTTCTTGAATTTCTGAGCCCACAGAGGAAACTTCCTCTCCGTAGTAAAGTAAATATAGTTTATGGAAATTTCCATTAATAGCAATATCTTCGCTAGGCATAAGCCCAAGGTCGGAACTTAGTGACATGTCGCTTGATATATCCCAAAGACCGTACTCTCCAAGATCTAGAGTCCAGCCACTATCAACATGTATTAAAGTGATTGCCGCTTTGGCGTCTGTTGGTTCGCCTGCCTCCACAAATGTAATTTTAAATTGTGAGTCATCAGAAATGTATTCACTACTGTATGCTCCGTCTTTGCCTAGTATCGTATTGACGGTGAAACCTCCATTTTCGTTAAACGTAATACCTTCATAGAATATTCCCAAATCAGGCTCCTGACTCGAGCTTACAGTCGATTCATTAAGAAACGAAAATGAGAAATTGCTTAATTCGTTAGTTATGCTTGAAGTTTCGTACTCTATTTTATCAAGAAACGGCTCTTGAAGCGGATGAGCTAAGACTTCTGAGTCTCTTGGATTAGTTAATTCGAATGTAATATTAGCATTACCGTTCTGATATTCTCCTGTGCTGTAATAACCGCTTGACGTTTTAACCAGAGGAACTTCAAGGCCGTCTATTTTTATTGAATTAAATTCAAAAGTCTTTCCTTGTTCGTGGAAATTTGTTATTGGCATGCTTTGTTTTTGAAGCTCAATGCCAGTTGGATAAATATTGTCTCCAATGTATGGATAAACTACCCCTTGCACGTAGTCAGACTCCGACAGTTTATTTATAGATAGGTAGTTGAGTGAAGTATTGAAAGTGTCAATCAATAATCCATTTTTACTCATCCTTGCATAGTATCCGTCTACATCAGGAATGTTGTTCCATGAAAAATCCAATATTCCGGTTTTAGGTAGCACGGTCATAAATAAACTATACTATTATGTTGTGTCCATAATACTCTCTCTCTTCGAGGAGAATACCATCTTTAGATGAAGAGCTTTTGTCTATTTGATCGTATTTACCTTCCAGGTATTCTGTGCCAATAATTTCGAAGTTCATGGCGGAAGACTCTTTAATCTCCTTCACTCGATATTTTTTTGGAGATATTTCACTTGCGGCGTCTTCTTTAATGATCCATATTAAACCTTTCACGATTTCTGGATCTATGGGTGAAGAGAATGTGATTGAAAAATTTTGCTTTATAGATATAGAATACTCTTTGAATTGGCTGGATCTGCGATTGAGTATATTAGAGGAATCTATAGTATCGGAATCTGAATCAGATGAGATGGGCACTTCAAGAAGTAGGGATGAAGAAGCTATGGCTGCTGCAGGGATATCGATTTCAATCTCTGTGGCCGAAACGATCCTGGTAATTCTACCTCCTGAATGTTTTTCTATCTTATGATTATCAAGTACATCTATAACGTCGCCAATCCTTAAGTATGATCCTTGAAGTCCAGTTTTGAATTGTATTATTTCTTTTTCTAATTGCTTTGTTAAAATTTTATGCCAAGCCAGGCGGTGAGCCTCTCCTCTTCTTGTTACTCCCATTCCTGCTATTTTTATGTGAGAGTATCCGTGCTCTTTAACTCCTTCGCCATCTTCTACGTATTCGCTTTTTTGCATGTAATTATCTCTTTCGTCTAGGTAATCTACCGTCGCAGAAGTGATCCTTGAAGTCTCAGGAGTACTAGAATAAGAAAAGCCAGACTCATCTACATTTGAATTGTTAAATATCATTATCGATTCATTTTTCCCTAAGACAGATGAATCTGTAGTTATGTATATTTTCCCCCCGTTAAAACTAATTGAGGAGTTATAAATATACATCAAGTCTTTTATGTAATCGTATGCTTGACGTTCTGAGTCTATATAAAGGTTGCACATATGCCTGCGCTCACTTGACTTAACTCCATCTATAACTACATCGACCTTCTCATCGCAAAACTTTGAAAAAGTATAAAAAGACCAGGCATCAATATCTGATTCTTTTATTCCATATTTTCCCATCCCGTACCTTTCGTTAGTTAATAGGTCGAAAATTATCCATGCTGGATTACTTGTCCATTCTAGCAAAATTTCGCTAGTCTGAGCTAGACTATCAGCGTTCGAGTCTATGTATTTCCAGTTTCCGTCCCAGTCCCCATTGTACGTTCCAATTGAGGGGGTATAGTTATGCGGCACTCTGATCATTCGGCCTTTTATTAAAAATTCTTTTTTGGGTTGTTGTGGAAAATCTTTTGAATTTACTCTAGTTCCTATTATCGCTGTATTTGGGTAACTAAAAAAGCCTTCGACGTATTCTGTTATCGAGTGTAGTGATGTTTGAATTTTGTATCTAGCCTCAACTATGCCTCCAGAGATTGGGTCCAAGCTACGAGTTGTTCTGTAGACCTTTACAATCCTATTTTTAAAGTTATTGCTAGAACCTTCGGCTTTGGGGAGGTTTTCAATCAATACATCTTTTACATATTCGTTGGTAGCACAGCCGTTGAATGAGATTACATCTTTTTCAAGAGTCTCTCCCTCGACTCCATACTCTATAGCTATTCTTACTTTCGCGGGCCAGATCTCTCCACTATTCTTGATTATTTCTCCAATTTTAAAGCATAGCCAGGGAATTTTTCTACAAGGAAATATTTTAACCAGTAAATAAGCTAAAACCAATCCAACCGCTCCTGCGAGAATCGAGGCAGCTATTCCGATCATTATTCCCGCTTTAGCCATTTCTCCAACTTTTGCGACGGTCGAACCCATTCCCTGTCCGCCGTCTCGATTCTGAGTGGCTATCGGGGCTCCCATGCAGGCCCCTACTCCAGTACCAGAACCCATTCCTTTTGAGTATAGCGATATTGGGTCTTGTATGAAGGCTGCTTTAATTGCGTCCTTCATTGCTTTTGCAGCCAAATAACCAACTCCAGCCATCATCAACGGGATCAAGTTTACATAAAGAGCAGCTTCATCTCCTTCATAAGTATAGTGAAGCTCTTTAATGTTGATAGAAATTCCTATTACAGAGACTTCTGGGTTTTTGATCGTGTGGGCGTAGTAGTAGTCCTTTTCATTTTCATTCCTGGGCCCATATAGAGGATAATCAATCACTTTAGTATACGAGGGCAGCTTGAATTCAGAACTTATCATATTGGGCCTCGAGCCGGGAGCTATAAGGTTAACTTGGCTTGGAATTAAATTGCTCTCACCTAGTCCGTTTTTTCCGTGACCTATTCTTATATCGAAGTGAAATTTAGAAAAGTTAAACATTCCATTCTTGTCTCTCATTGGAACATCGTTTAGATATATAGATCTAGCCCATGAATCGGGATCTATGGCTGCATTGTTAACTTGAGGCAGGGCAAATGCAGGAGGGTCTGAAATTGTTATTTTTATAGACGAGTCTAAGTTTGAGTATCCAGATCCAGGGTTTTGTACGAGGATAGAGGCAATGCTTCCGTTGACTATAGTTATTTGAAAAACTGGAGGATTAAAGGAGATGCTCGAAAAAGGATCAAGGATGTCTTGAAATCGATTGAATCCTAACCCTTCCTGGCTTATGTAGAACTTACTGATTGAGCCTTCATTATTAAGAATATTAAGATGATTGTTGGCTACTGATACGATAAGATCTTGCTTCAAAAAGTGAATAGCCGGGTCTATGAACTCAGTCGAGCTTCCTGCTAAAAATGCGGCATCCGGAAGATTATTAAAAAATTGAGAGTCGTTAGAAAATATAAAATCATCTGGATCAAGTACTGTAGAAAAACCAAATCCTGGATCCAAAATTTCTATATCAGAGATAGAACCGGTATTGTCTGTCGAAATTTTAAGCTTGCATGAGTTATATACAGCATTATTGGGAGTGGCTCCTATGACTCCTAATGTGGCGAGATTCTTAGTTCTGCTTACTCCATATGCATAAAAGGTCTGATCAGGTTTGTACCCCTTATTTCCTGTACTTTTAAGATCGAATTTTTTGATTCCGTATTGGAAATTATATATATCTTGAGATATTGTGGAGCCGTTTGCGTTTCCTGATTTTAAAGTATAACCTGTTCCGGCATTTAATACAGTAAGTGAGGCTGGCCTTCCTGTGCATATTCTGGCGGATGCCGTACTTAATGTAGGGTTTATAAGGGTATTGATTAAAAAATCCGTACCCGCAAGGTTTATGCTTTCGACTGTAACTTGAGCTGTAGCTGTAGCTGTAGGGGTGTTGAATGTATTACCAGCTTCAATATTGAAAGCTATAGTGGGGGCTGCCGAAAGTATAGATGCATTGTTTAATATAGAGGGGAATATTCCGGCTCCATGTTGTGTCCTACCTGGAGTGATGCTGTTTCTCGATATATGGTTGTTCCAGTTGGCCTCCATAGTGCATAAATGCCTCCTACTTCCCCCTGGTAGTGCATCATGAGTTAATGTTTCGTTGTCAATTTCGAAGTCCGCACTGATGGCGGCATTACTAGGATCAATTTGGCAATAGTATCCTAAATCTTGGTACGAAAAATCTGGCGAATTAGGAAAAAGAACTACAGGTGTATCTGTCGAACTATTGACTAAAATAGGAGTCCAGTCTCCACCATTAAATGTCGACTCGTAAACGGGTAGATCCGGAACCCTAAGGAGGTTCACACTTGAAACCGTTCCTGTGGCCGAAATTGTAGCTACAGCGTCAATATTAGTAGGCAGAAATCTGAATGATGATCCCATTGAGTCTGTTGTCTTTCTTAGGACAAATACTGTTATTCTTGGGTGTAGCATTGGGCAATAAAAACCTCTAGGAGTTAAGCTTAAATCTTCAGGTATTGCTCCATCGTTCATTATAGATACAGTGGTGAAATTATTAAGGCCTACTTCTAGCATGTGCGACGGAGTGGTCCACCCTGCAGCCGTTGTCCCGCTTGCTGTATTGCTTCCGGAGCCTGGACCGAACTTTAAGTACATTCCTCCGCCGGATTGAAATGGTGTAATACTCGGAGCTCTCGTTATAGTTACGGCGGGAATAGTTATTGACGTTAATGTGTTGCCAGCTTGATTGTTAAATTGATTAAAAACGGTGTTTGCGAAGGCTGCATTTCGCAGTAAAAAACCTAGAGGAACGACTGATCCTGTGACTAAATTTTGAAATTCATTTGTAGTAGAGGCTTGATCATTATTCCATGAATTAAAACCAGGTGTCGCTGTTGCCGCTCCATTGGTATTGGCTGCAGTAACATTACTGCAATCTATGTATTGCTGCATAGTTATAGTAAGGCTAACGTTGTTTCTTTGAGTCACCCATCGCCCGTTGCTACGTACTTGCTGACTCCATGTTCCAACCACTATGGTTATACTTGAATTTGCATTAAATGCTGTTGAATAAATAGAATTCCTTACTGAGGCTGACCAATTTAAATTCGTCCTAGGGATGGTCAAAGCTGTAGAATTGTGGACAACATTAAATTCGTTTTGAAAAGTGGGATTGTCTTGTCTGTCTAAAAAAAAGTAGCCATAATCCATCACTTCCGAGTTTGATATCCTTTTAGAACTCGAAAGTTTTTCAATTTCTACATCATACTCCAAGCTCTCGTTGTGGGGAGGGATGTTGTATGTTAGGCCTGCAGGTGGAGAACCGTAGCCTTTTCCTATTTTAAAGTTCGAATTAAATCCTGGTAGTATGTTTGAGTCAGATTCAAGTTGAGCTAAATCAATAACCCCTGTGACACCGGCTCCTGGATCCTCAGCGGTTGTGTATACTGCAGGTAGAGAACCGTTTATTGTATTGCTATCGTTGTCGTTTAGGCATATTCTACCGTCCCCCGAGGAGAGTAAGAATATTCTATTGTCTGAAAAGAATAAAGGTTCAGTGGTTGCAATATTATTTTTGAAGAAAACTGTATTATCTGGCAGGCCGTTATTATTCTGGTCTGCCAGAAAGAAAGATGAATCTTGAATGCTTGCTGATTTTAGCGAAGATGGACCTTTAATTGTTATAAACAAACTTGAATCAGACTGATCGTTGCCCGTTTTATTGTATACTCCATTTGGATAATCAGATCCCGCGTTCGAGATAACTAAGGGGAAGTTTGATGTCTGCAGGTTAGCATAATCAATATTTTGAACTAATGCTGATCTTGTAGAGCGAACAGGGTCTGCTTTAGAATAAGGGTAATTAAGTAATCCGTTGTCTGCATCAAGGCCAGTTATCGGGTTAGCTAGGCCTGCAATTGGGCCTTCGGATATAATATCTAGAGATTTATGAATGCCTATAGATTCCAGTTTATTGTAAGCTGTCCTGGTTCCTACTGTTGATACGACCCTTGGACTTACAAACGATAAGCATTTTTCATCTATATCCACAGGCACTAATCCGGCTTTAGACTCTCTTTCTACAGATAAGGTGGTTGGTCCTGCCGGTCTCATGTTAATGTCAATGCTTCCCGCTATTGGATATAAAAAGGGTCTTGCGTTTTTTGATGCACCGATATCCCACCAGTCTTCTTGAGCATCAGTGTAGGTTGCGGTTTTTTCTGAAGGTCCGAAATGCATCTTTTTATTCGAACTCTTTTTATCATTTTCAAAGACTTCGTTCATTGCTTCATTCTCCAATTTGGAGCTGAGGTTTTTAGTGCCATTCCCCCCATCCATTGACACTCCTATTCCAGCAAACCTCTTCGTGATGTCTAAGGCAAAATCTTTGAGGCCTTTAAAACTTTCTGAAGTTCCTGCTCTCAGATCTGTTATATCTGTCGGATTTATGAAATTATAGTCAGCTCCTCCTATTAGTCTAGATAGTCTTGTGTTGATTGGCTTGCCTTCGTGTATGCTTCCGGCGTCATAATCGTAATCATAGTTATGAATGCTGGAATGTATCACTTTAGACCCGACTCTTAGTTGTCCATATACCACGGGAACTGGTGTCCCCTGCTCTGCCCTGTTTTCGTTGTTTGAGTATATGAAAGAATTGGTTGTAATTATTTCGTTTTCAGGAGGTTCCTTTGGGGTTAATTTATCAGAAAGCCAGGACATTCCGTATCCAAGTAAAGCATTTCCTGCAAATGCTGCAGCACCAGCTGCGGATCCTTCTACGGATGGAAGTATGTCGTACTCGTCTGCGATTAAAGGCATATCCAGGCAGTACATTTCCATGGAGTTTTTATCTGGACATACAAAATGATAATGGATCCCTTTATTTAATTTATTAATAAAATAACTTCTAAACTTAGGGAAATTGGCAGATAGACCCTCTATAGCTTCCCTCATGGTGCTAGCTCTTAATTCTATTTCTTTGCAAAATAGATCAGCCATTTCTCCATATAAAATAAATCTCTTCATAAAACCTTACTCCTGTATACTTTATACACCTTATTAAGTAGTTGAGGGGTAAATAATTCGCTGGTAGGTTGGTAGCCCATTGGGTGATGGGATAGCATTAGTTTTTCGTCAATTATTCCAGCATGAAATAAGTTTGTCATTGAGGGTTTAAATATAACCACATCCCCATATTTTAATTCTGTTTTTTTAACTTCGTTGAAATGTTTTTCCAATTCGTTAATTAAGTAAGAGTTTGAGTCTTTAGATCTTCTGGCCCAATTTTTAAAAAGTTCTACTAAATTAATATTAAATTTTAAATATAAAAAATCTTTAACAAATGTAATGCAATCTTGAAAAAAAGGTATGAATATCCTTGAATACAGCTCTGCTCGATTGTGTACAGGCGGGTAGTACAGAGAGCTCTTCTTGCTCGAACATGACAATATATAAGTAGGTAGATTTAAAGATTGAGATAAAGCTATATCTATAGGACTCGGTTCTGGAGAGTCAATTATATGTGTATGGAATAAAGATATAACTTTTGACTGTTTATAGTAATTATAAAATAATTTATTATTAATATTGAAATGATTTGGATTTGATTTATCTAAATTATCAATAGGTATAAATTCATAATCGTAATCACTGTCCTTGTGTACGAAAATTCCAAAACGCTCATTATCGCAACTTTCTAAAGCGAAACGAAGGCAGCTTCGGATGGGCTTAGTATTCCCAAGTCCCAGGAAATCCTCCGAAAGGTAGTCCATTAAGTGTTTCTGTTAATCCGAATCTAGACCTGCAGCCGCTTATGTTTTTTGGACAAGAGTCCATGATCCACGAGTCTCTATCGTTTTGCGGGTTCTTGCCTAAAGTTCCATTTACCACACAAACGAAAACTCTATCTGGGTCTGAGGACAAAGGTGCGGGTGATAATTTAACATAATTCCCTGAATTGTATGTGGTTGATTCATCAAATTCTTGAGGTGGTCCTGCTGGAGTAAAGTTTATCTGATTTCCCCTTGCGTCGCTAACAGGAGCTCCTACATATCCACAACCTATACCATGCCTGTATTTCCACTGGCATGTATTGTATACTATTTTTCTATTAGGTATGAAAGCTTGCTCTTTTTCTAGAACTGATACCAATTCGAACTCAATTATGTTTTGATTTTCAACGGTTTTTTGGTTTATTATATATTTTTCTTCAGGAAAAGATACTTCCGTGTCCGAACCGTGCGGATTAACTCCGCCAGGAAAGTTGTCTTTATGTAAAAATTTTACAAAAGTTCGAGTTCTTTTAAAGGTAAATCCTATAAAATCTTTAAAGAATCTAGTTTTGAGACTAAAAAACGAATCGCTGTTATCTGCTGTAATGCGAGGCCTTGGAAGCTGAGACTCTGTAGAGTCAAAACCATGAGTCTTCATTGGTATGTAGTTATAATTATTACCCTTAAATATAATCTCATTAGTGAAACCGTTTTCTCCAGAGTGAAAATAGTAGCTTTCTCCAAAACCTTTTAATACTAATTCATAAAGAGTGACTAAAGTTGAAGGCTCTAGCTTGAAGATTTCTTCGTGAATTGTCTTTTCCATATTTATATATTAAATTAATAATCAATACATTCAATGAAAGTAGCAGATATTGAGTGATTATCTTTATAGGTGTAGGAGTGCTTCCATTCTGGACAGTAGAAAGAAGACAGTGTTTTTCTGGGGTCATAATTGGATGAGGTATAATCCCTTGATACGTTAAATCCGAATTTTTTATACCCAAGATGAGACTCCAGGAATAAGAGTATCCTTTTAGCTTCTAGATCAGACCTTCCATTGAATGACAAATTTAAATTCATTAAGTTCGGATTGAATCCGTATTTATGATATTTTTTATAAAAATCTGAGGCATCGGACACTCTGTGCTTTGGAGAATTCCTTAGATTGATAGAATCGCTTGGCCTGAAATCAAACATTCTATGATCTAAAGTTCCTAAGTCTGTTATAGGTTGGTATGGATAATAGAAGCAATCATTAGGGTTATTTATGTATATGGAATTCCTGAGGGGGGTTTGATTGCTCGAAGCCGTAGAAGCAGGAAACCCAAAGTCAGCTGTATAGTTGAAATTAACTGAGTCGCCTGCCACAACCGAAGTATCGGAGTTTATTTTAGCGACTCTATAGTCTCCCGAGTGATAAATCAAGCTGCCTTCAGGTAGGTTTACATTTAAATTCTGAACTGACGAGGTGCCAGCTCCTGGTACGAAATTAATTAATGAATCTATATTAGGATTATGCCCAGCTCCTGACTCTACCGAGTTAAGTATGCTGCAAGAGGCATCAATCAAACTGACTGAGACTTCATTAATATTAAAATAAGACTTATCGTGAGAAAAGTCAAGGCAGAAAAACTTGTTTGACTTATAGGGGTAAAAGGGTTGATAGTCAAACGGGTTAATTCTTTTATTAGAGAAACTTCCGTCTGAGGAATAAATTTGAGGTTGATAGTAGAAGTGGCTCTGTAGGAAGCTTATTAAACTCTGGGACTCTACATCAGTAAGCTCACTAAAATTTAAGTTCATAGACATGCTTAATCCATTTATTCCCTTCAGGGATCTTTGCGAGTGATTATCTCCGTATTTAACTGAGTCAGTGAGCGAGGAAAAAGATGCTGTAGACCCAAACGATGGGAGTATGGGCATGGCTCTATTATTATTGTCTTTTATTTCCATTATTTTAAATCCTGCTTGACTGATATAGATCCATTGAGATACCCGGCGGAGTCAACCGAAAGGTTTTGAGATGTAATTACTCCGCTACAATGAAACTCATTAAGTAACCCATTGGAGTTATCGTCGAAAGAGTTGTATGCAAGATCGTAAACTTGAGCTGTTAAATTTGCCCTTTTTCCTCCGAAACCTTCACTCAGTATGTTCGGATCTATTCCCTCTCCTTCTATTGACATATTTATTAAAGTCCTTCCCTTGGAAACTCTAGTAGGAACAAGCCCGACTGTATCAAGGCTAGACCCTGTAGGAGCTTCGTACCTTGCTGACCGTGATGTCTCCATAGAGTAATTGAATTGAATTGGGTGATTTATTCCTGCACTTGATGTCGAAAGTATTTGGCTATTTTGACCATGAGCTATTGATTGCTGGGAATATAGGCTTGACGAGTAATAATTACTAGATACCGCCGGGTCAAGCTTAATTTCGCCATAGATATCAAAAGAGGCTGAGGCTTGAGATATAGAGTTTGGAGATAGGCCAAAACTAAAAGAGGTTAAGTATGCATCGGAAAAAATAAAATCCCCTAAATGGCCCGTGACTTTAGTTTCGTCTATAGCTGGATAAACATTAGGATCTGACAGGCCAGTGATATTAAAGAAATTATTAAGGTTTCCTGTATTAATATAAAAATTAACACTAAGAGAGCCTTTGATTGGACTTTCTGATCTGTAGTTAAATATTGGATCAAAGTGCCCACTTTGAGCTTCACCCTCAAGAAGAGTCCAACCTCCGCTTTTCGGATAGAGGGAGACTAGGTAGTCGTGACCGTCAGGGAATACATCTGATTCAAAATAGAGATGTTTTCCGTTGGGAAATGTAACTTTGGTGTCTGCTGGTATTTTATATATAGATGTAGCTAGTGGAGATGGAGGACCACTCGTTGGCCCTAATAGGGCTGTGGTTGCTGTATTGGCGACCATATTTAGGGGAGTATAATTAGTGAAGCCTCCATCACTCCAATTACATACACTTATAATATTATCATCTATCTGTCTGTTTACTTGTAAAGATTGAGACACGGACAGTGATGCATTTTCAGCGAAAATATACTGGCCGGAATGCCCGTCCACTGCCAGATATAGGGGAACGTCTTCGTAGGGTAAAAAGGTCATTTTTTATTAATGTAACCTCGATAGGTTAGGTTTACAGTGAGGAGATCTTCACTGCTTGAGGAGATTTCTTGAGAGAGTAGTCTTGCTTTTGGTATGATAAAGCTTTCTATCTTAGATGAATCTATTGGGTTTTTAAATTTAATTTCAATTTTTTGCTGTTTAGGTTTTATTAAGTATTCGCGCATTCTTGACACCTCTAGGTCGTCAACTTCTAGAGTAAATGAAGATTCCTGGACTAAGGGAAACTTTCTATCTACTTGAACTGGAAAGGGCGAACCTATTTCGTAGACAGGAGATCTATCTATTCTTAATGTGTATGAAAAATTTGTTATCCTATTGGATTGATATCCGCTGGCATTTAGGGATATTGATCCTTGATTGGGTATCTGAATTATAGGGTGAGGGTTGGATCCTGAACCATCGATTCCGGATCCTATGTCTCCATATACTATTAAGGATGCATTAGCTTGAGGTATTTGACCTATACCTGCAGACATACTATACTCGCTTAAATATCCACTATTGAACCCGAAACTTTTATCGTTAAAATTGATACTTCCACTAATAGGGCTATCTCCAGTGTAGAACAGAAGGGGATCTTCGCCTATGTAGTATCTCGATATGTCGAAATTACCTACCAGGGGCCCTTGTCTGACTGGCATGCTATGCCCTTTTCCTATTATGTTTATAGGCTCTTCCTGTATCGAGTAGCCTCCACCTATTGATGTAACTCCAGACAGTAAAGCTCCAGACAGATAGAACTGTTGCTCGTAGTTTAATACGGCATTTTTAGTTGCCACTGAGCATGCCTCCTACTCTTTTCTCTTGAGATATAATGCCAACCACAGCTTCTTTAATCTTGGATGCAAATGCTTGCTGCTTCGCTTCTCCGCCACTAACTGAAGTTTCTCCTCCAGAAGAAACGTTGATATTGATGGTTACATTGCTTGATGAGTTTTGAGTATTCCCACTCTCTGTGGTGCTAGCCACAGCTTTGGCTGAAGGGTCAACTATTCCTCCTTCATACATCTTCATTGAGTTAAGCCTGTTGAAGAATCCTGGACTTTGTTTTTCAATCTTATTAACACTGGAAGATTTTATCACAAATTCACCTCTATCGAGCATAACTGGCCCAACCTTATCAATGCCTCCTGGACCGTGAACTTTACCTCCGGAGCTCATCTTTATCATTCCTCCTTGATTAAGTTGGTATGAATCCTTGAGCTTTTCAGAAAGGTTATTGTTGTTTGTCCACGAAAGATCATTAGTCTTGCTTGAATTTAATTGACTCGAGCGAGAAAGGTTAAGGGTCTTGCCCATGGTATGGTGATTGCCTATAGACTTATTTGAGTTGTACGTATTGTTTGTGACTCCCGCCATTCCTGCCCGGTTTGAGGCCTCTAGGCCTGAAGTGCTCATGGTGACTCCCGCCATTCCTGCCCGGTTTGAGGCCTCTAGACCTGAAGTGCTCATGGTGTGATGATTGCCTATAGACTTATTTGAGTTGTACGTATTGTTTGTGACTCCCGCCATTCCTGCCCGGTTTGAGGCCTCTAGACCTGAAGTGCTCATGGTGTGATGATTGCCTATAGACTTATTTGAGTTGTACGTATTGTTTGTGACTCCCGCCATTCCTGTCTCTGAAGGGTTGAAGTTTTCCCGCCTTGTTTGGCCTGGGTTATGAACTTTACCTCCGGAGCTCATCTTTATCATTCCTCCTTGATTTAGTTGATATGGATTTTTGAGCCCTGAGGATAAGTTGTTATTTTTTGTCCATGAGTAGTCATTAACTTTATTTAAGTTTGACTGGGTGGAGCGAGATGAATTGAAATTCATGCCACCGGTATGATAATTGTTTCCAGCTTGAGTGGAATTGCTTACATTATTTGTGACTCCTCCCCCTATTCCTGCTGGGTTTGAGTTTGCTGTGCCAAAGGAATTGCCGGTTACTCGGTAAGGCATTCGTTCGGAGCCCTTTGCTGGGGGAGCGTAAGCTTGAGGGTTTGCTGCATATTCAGCAGCATCTTTTTCAGCACGCATGGCCATTCGCCCCTCTTTAGTGAAGCCTCCCGCTTTGGCGTAATCTCCGGCTGCACTAGCTGCCATTCCTATTCCCATGAATCCAATGCCATTTACTATTCCTTGAGCTGTAGATGCCCTACTTTTTACTTTTTGGTTATTAGTGTCAACATCATGCTGGTATTTATCTAGTAGATATTTCCCATAATCTTGACGATAGGAATCATTAGCTTTATATTTAGCACTCATCCTGTTTCCTGTTGGGTCAATATTCAAGGAGGAGTGTGTGTTGAGCGCGGTCGGAGCTTTAGGAGCACTAGGGCCTTGGTTGCCTTCTCCTCTATTTTGATATGCATGGAGGCTTGAGCCTGCTAAGTAGCCCGCCCCTTTTGCCATTTTCATACCTGCACTATCGTCTGGACTTGAGGATAGTATTCCGCCCCCTGCCATTTTTACTATGCCCCCCATGAATTTATTAATTGTTCCTACTATTCCTGAAAGATAATTTTTAGCAACTCCTCCCTCTTTTAGTTTTATGATTGGAGGGCTTGCTATGCCTCCTTCATTTAATAATGAAAAAGACTCATTATTTGGTTTATCATATAGTTCCTCGAGGGATCCAGAGTCGTTAATTTTATTAAGATCGTTAGTTCCAAGCCTGTCGACTATTCTTTTTTGTACAACATATTCTCCAGAGGTCAACATGGCTGGAACTTGGCGAGTTGTGCCTCCAGATGAATACCTAGAGACATGACCTCCCTGATTGAATCCCACATGGCCGCCTTGATTGAAGCCTGCGGCTTCCATTAGGCCTGCAGTTAATTGACCTGCAGCTCTATCTATCAACTTCTCATTCATTCTGTCTACTATAGTTCCAAAGAAATTAGCGGCTACTTCACCTAGAGATTTAGTTCCGTCTCCCATGTCTTGAATAAGCCCCTTAAAGCCTTCCTTGGTCGCATCAAATGCCGTGTTGGCCATTGTTTCGCCAAACCTGGACATTTCTACATTTGCTTCAGCAATTTTTACTCTCATTGAGTCCGCAAATAAACTCCCTTGACCCATTGTCAAATTTAACTCCTTGTGGGCTTGAGCTATCTTCAGGTCTGTTTCTGCAACTCTTACTGTTGCTCCTCTGTCGTTAAATACTGATTTTTCTCCTTTAAGTTTTTCTATGCCCCCTTTTTGGTGAGCTGTATCCAGAATTACTCCTTGCTGACCCTCTAGAAAGTCGCCTCCGTTCTCGAGTTTTGTTTTAGCTTCTATTAGGGCTTTTTCGAAAGCTCTGGTACTCTCAGCCATGCTGTGTAGTGCTCCGAGAGAATAAGTGCCTTGCTTTAAGGCTTCTATGTGATTGAGCATAGCCCTTTCTTCGTCCCTAACCAACTGACCGTTCCCGGCTTCAGTTCGCTTTCCGAAGGCACCTTGTTTTTTCTCCTGTTTTAAAGTCGTAATATCATCATCAGTAGAATTCCTTAAAGTCTTAAGCTCATTTTCTACCTTTAGCCTTATTATGTTTTTATAATCATCCGTCGATTTTCTAAGCTTTTCTTCTGCATCTAGCCTTTTAGATTGAGTATTGAGCGAGTCCGATTCTTTTTTTACTCTTAACCTTTCAACCTCAAGCTGCTCTGACTGTAGGGATACAAGACCTTCTCCGAAGGAAAGATATATTTCTTTGTTGTAGAGGATCTCATAATCAGCCTGAGCTAAAGCTTTATTGGTGTCTATTTGTTCCTTTGTTACTTCGTCTAATTGGTGATACGGGATAGCTTTGATATCTGTAAGCCTTTTCTGGGCATGAGATAGAGTTCCTTTTTCCATATTGAGCTGTGCTCTCACTACATCCAGGTTCATTTTCTTAACCTTGGCGGATTCTTCTTCCGTCTTGATTTCTTGCTCTTTAAGGTTTGTGGAATGACTGAAGAACGTTGCTAGGTCTCGTTTTTCCGGTATTATGCCAGATTTCTGAAGGTCATTTAGGACCTCATTCTGTTTTACTGAATCCTTTAAGGAGTGGAGGTATTGTTTAACTAGAAGACTTACTCGTTCTTGGTTTTCAGCATTACCTAAGTCTTTCTGGAGTTTCTCTGCTTTTGCATTATCAGCCATACTGGAGGAGCTCATCATTCCAGCTTTCTTATGAGATTTACTAAAAAATCTCCTGTTTCGAAATTTGTCCATTCGGCCGTCTAGCAGCTTTTGAGATTTTTCCCATGTTGCATTAGCACTAAGGCTCTTTCCATTCGAATCCTTGCCCCCCTGGCTCTGAGTTAATATTGGATCGATAAGGCTATTTTTTTTATCGTTAAATAATGTGTCAATATACTTGATTCCTTCGGCTTTGTATTTATTATTTATTTCCGTTTTTTTGTTTATTAAATCTTGATCAATTTGTTTGCTTTTTTCGAGCATCTCTGATTCAAGCGTGGCGGCTTTAGTTGTTGCACCCAGGGCTGCAAGGTATTTTATGTTGTGTGCTCGAGCTGACTTTAGAACTTCCTGCTTTTCTTTGCCTAAGGATAGGTTTATTTTGTCCTGATTTAATGATAGTTCTGTTTGATTTGCCAGTTCTCGATTAAGTCTAGTAGTCTCTCTTAGGTATGCATAGTTGATTATTCGTTCTTCTGTAGATTTTTCAACGAATGGCAAGGATTTTTTCATTTCAGCTACCACCATTTCTAGCAGCTTTTTAGCTTCTATTGGGTCATTACTCAAGGATTTCAGCAATCCTTTCGCGAAAATAGATGCGCTTTGTTTACCGCCCTTGTCCTCTTTCATGGACTTTGTTGCTATTTGACTTGCAGCTTGACTACTGTGAACTGGTTGGAAAGTTGTGCCTAATGTAAAACCACCACCCCCCATTGCTACTTGTGGTGTATGAGTACTAGCTTCGGTTGATTTTATGCCGCCTATAATAGTATTGAGCTGGTCTATAGCTGCTTTAGCTTCTTCTGGACCACCCAGGTTAAGAGATGCGGCTGTTTGCACTGCTCCAATAACTTTTTTAGTTTCATCGTCTTTGCTGTCAAGAAAAAAACCTTTGTTTAGGGAATCTACTATATTTTTAGCATTGGTATTATGCATTAAAACTTGTTGATATTTTAACTGCGCCTCTTGTAGCTCCATCATTCCATGTGCTGTCCCTGAGGTCATTAATCTAACTTCGGTGGCGGACAGTCCTAATTCTTTCTGTAAGATCGAGGCTGACCCGCTTAATGCTTGTTGCTGTTTTGTTAGCTGAGTTTGAAGCTTAATTTCTTTCAACCTGCCCTGAAATGAACCCTTGAGTTCTGAGTTGTTGAGTTCTAAGAGTTGACTTTCTGTTTGTTTTATGCCGTTGGCATTTTCGGCAGCACTATTTAGAGCCTCTAGCCCTTTTGAAGCTTTTCCGGCTGCCTTAGCTAAGGTATCCATGGGCGAGTCTAGTAGTTCCGTATTTTCCTTTACAGCTTGAAATACTGGAACCAGGACTCCGACAGCTGCGCCAAGACCTCCGAGAATTTTTGTTCCGACACCCATAGCTTTTCCCATCTTTGTGTTTTTTTTAATAAGGCTATCCCCTACAGAACTTAGGCCTTGCCAGACCATTACTCCTTGAGAAGCTCCCATTATTCCCGCATTGAGAGTTTTAACTAATGCCCCGGCGGTGCTGTCGACATCTCCTAAAGCTCCCTCAACTGCATATGAGACGCTAGTCAGAGCAAACATTGCTCCCATCATATCCATTCCTGATCCTGATGCTTCTTTGCTAGATTTACCGTGGTCTTTAACTTTGGGAGCAGCTCCCTTAGCTGCTTTATCTAATTTCTTAACACCATCAACATAATCAATGAGAGAAGGATTTACTAATGGGACGGACATCGAAGGAGAGCCGTTGAAATTAGGAATTAGCCCTGAATCATATGTAGAATTATTTGAACTGCCGTGAGTTTTCGGATTAAGCCCTTGATTAATTGCTCGATTAACTCCTTGAGTACCAGATATTGGCTCATCTCTTCTGTTTGCTACCATTAACCCCATAGGGTTTAGTGTGTCTTTAAGTCTCTGATCCTGATCTACATAGACTTTAGCTGTAGATCCCTGGCTTGAAAGTGCTGCTTTTTCTCTACCTATAGCTTCAGCCAAGGGGTTGGAGAAATTCGGAATGAGACCTCCAGAGGCTGCGATTCGACCTGGAAAAGATGTTTTGCCTTTTAAGTAAGGTCTAGTTACATCTCCCATTTTTAGAAATTTTGATTGAATCCTGAGCTTGTTTGTTAATTGAGTTTTAATTCCTGCAGGAAGACTTCTGAATTCTGCACTATTAAGGAATTGCCTTACTTTTTGAAAGTTAGATTTTGTAAGCTTGAAACCCTTGCCTCCTGAGAGAGCTGTTTGTAGGTCGAGTCCGTTATTTTGATTAAATTGGGCAGCACTAGTGCTGGTGTCGCCGAATTCTTCAGTGTTTAGATAATTTGGAATAAAACCTTGCGAATTGGATACAGCCTGACCTGCCTTTATGCCTAGTGCGTCGTAACTCCAGAAGTCTTTTTTGTACTTATTTAACTTATAACTTTGCTTAGGATTTAAGTACTGCCCTAAGATGCCGTTTTTTTTGGTTAACTGTGCTCCTGTAGCTGTATGGTTTGCAACAGTTTTATCAAGTTTCGTCTTGCCTGAGTGTCCGATTAAGTCATTGTATCCTCCTGTGTTTATAACTCTTGCTGGAAATTTGCCTCTTTTTCCAAGGACGGCTGTCCCTGATTTAATTTGGTGAGCTAAAATTTTTGAGAAAAACTTATTTTTTTCGTGTCCCGAAGAAGTCACAACGGCATCTCCCACCTGCGAGTTGAGACCTAAAGTTTGTCTACTCACTATAGGGTTCCCGTCAAGCTTATGTATTGGATTATGTGTGAAGTCCATTGGGTATAAAGCTGACGTAGGTTTTTTGCCGAAATTTTTAGCCAAAGCCATTTCAAGAAAATTTCCAAATTTAGACATCTTGATTTTCTTAGTGTTGTTGTTCGAAAAATTTTTAAGGTATGTTCCGAGTTGTGCAGCCTTAGCCGCTTTTCCGGGGTTGTTTCGGAGGATTGTGGGGTTTTTGGCTATCTCGGAAACTCTGCTCGGAGCTTTTGTGTAATGCTCCGGAATATCTATTCCCCGAGTTGTTTTTATGAAATTTACCCAGTCACTAAAGCTCCCACCTTTTAGGTTTTGGCCTCTTGTCCAGTTTTGTTGGGTTAGGTTAAGACTTGGAGTTAGCCAATCCTTACCGCGTGAAGATTTTTTTGATATCATATGAGGTCCTGAACCAATAGACATAAAATTAGGTACTAATCCTGAAGATAGTCCGAATTTTTTCACCATAGATTTATCTACGTTTTTATGACCTAGACTAGAAAGAGTGCTTGATGCATCTTGAAATTTTTTATTAGCCATATTGTTAGCAATATCGCCCTCGCCCCTGCTTGATAAAAAGTCTTCTATGTATCTATCGCTAGACAGCCTTATGCTTTTTGCTATTAAGTTCGCTTGAGTAAATTTCCCATACTTAGCTTCTATTGGAAGCCTTCCAGCCTTAAAAAAATCAACCGTAGATTGAGGGTTCCCTGTGCCTTTCTGGAACCCTTTAGGGGTGTAGCCTCCAGTCCAAGTTTCATTATAGCCTTTATCTTTTAAATGATTTTTGTAAAGTCCTGATTCGTATGAAGATCCGGATATGTTGTCTCTATTGTTTTTCTGAAATCCTCGGGATTTAGCCATTTTTCTATCAGTAGTATTTATAGATTTTCGTATCCCTCCGTCTTCTTTGTTTGTGAAGAACATTTTTCTTTGTAGAACATTAACACCTAGACCTTTTAAAACATTAAACTCGTCTGCATAACTAGCGGCACTTTTTTGTATACTGTCAAGTGGAGCTTCTAAATTCTTCCAACCCTTAACTCTATTTCCTCTAAAGTCTGATTTAGTTGTTTGCGTTGCCATTTTCGCTTTTGGCAATTTCAGAATATTTGTACCTGCGAGTTGCGAGGCTCCAAGTGCGAAGTTAGGAACAAGGCCTCCAGCTTTATTTCCATAGAAATCTTCGTCACCCATATAATTACCATGCTTCTTTAAGGCTAGGGTGATTTCATTCATGCTTATTTTATGTTTACCAAAATTAACAGAACCTCCAGGATACTCCCTGTCTTTGGTCGCCTCCATGTATCTATTTGCAGCGAAAGAGAGCTTCGGGTCGTTGGGTAAGACTTTCACCTTTCTTTTCTTTAGTGTATCTAGGATTGCTCGAATTGCAGACTTCTCAGTTGTATTGGATGCGAAATTAGGAATAAAACCCCCTGCATTACCGCTACCTCTACCTGCATTCTGCCCGGAAAATGTATACAATTTCGCCATTAAATTTTTATTTTTTAAAGCCTTAATTGCTGCAATATTCTCAGGAGCATCGTCTATTAAATTGTATCGCCCTCCATCTTTCTTCTGCAGAGCTTGAAGGAATGCGGCTTTTTTTAGCGCAGAGCTCTGGCCGTTCTGGAGGCTTCCAGTTGTTACGATTCTACCAGTCTTTATGCCCCAATCATTCAATTTCTGACGAATGAAGGGTTTTGATCCTGCAGCTCTTGCGGTGAGAATGTCAATTTTTCTACCCTTTAGTGAGTTAGCTAAAGAGGTCGGCTGCGCAAGTTTGGCTGATTCTGCCTTGTATAAGTCAGCCGAAGTCACACTATTAGGATAGGAGCCTAGAGTCTCATCAAAGTCATACCAATTTTTTAAAATATTTCTACCAGACTTAGTTCTCTTGAGTGCAAAATTAGGAATTAAGCCGCCATTATAGGTTGAGTTATTAGAACTGCCGTATGGATCAAAGCCATGCCTCTCGGAAAAATTGTCTTGGTATTTTTTACCAGCCTTACTGCTGATTGGTGGAATAATTGCGGGTTGCTGCATTCCTGGGAATTTCCTAACTGATTCTCTTTTGTTGTAGACAACTTCACCTAATTTGGGCACATGCATTTTAGCTATGGCTCCAGCTGTGTACCCACCCTTCTGTGCTCCGCTTCTTTCTCTTTCTCTCTCAAGGGGTGTTATGTTTGAGTAATTTGGAATAAAGCCGTCAGATTCATGTGTTGATGTTGAACCTTTTGAGACTATCAAATTAGGTTGAACTCCAGCTCTTCTAAGTGCCGGAGATATATCTGAAGCAATCCTTCTTTGCTGTTCTATGTGTGCGGTCTGTTCTTTTAGTAAAGCTAATACTATTTGCTCTTGCTTAACTTGGTCTCCGTCTATTTTTACTAGCTCTTTACTTAAGGCTACATTCTTGATCATAGCATCAACGATAGACTCTTGTATTGCTTTTTCTTTTTCTTTAATGTTTTGAATTTGCAATAAATCTTTAACTGAGCTTTTGGCAAATTTGAAAGCTTGACTGAATAATTTTGCAAACACTAAAACTGCAACCATCATTCCGGGACCCATGAGTACTGAACCTAGACCTCTTGCAAAACCTTTGGCGAAGTCGCCCCCAATAGATTCGCCCTCTGTGTCCCCAAAGAGCTTATTGAATGACCCCAAAACTTCGTTAGCTGAGCTTAGGAAATCTTGTAAGGCTGGAGCTATAGTCAAGCTTCCTAGGTTGGCTGTTAATTCCCTAACAGTAGTTAATGTTTGATTGGCTATTGATGATAGAGTTTTTTGTAGTTGTGCATTTTTCGTATAAGCTTCATTTGTCGCTGACGATGATGCTTTGGTCGCCTGACTATATATTGAAGTTTCGGTATTTAAGTCTTTAATTGCCGCTTTAAGTATGTTGATTTGAAAAACTCCACCCACTTGCTCGGCTACCGCAGCTTTAGTTGTTGCTCCTAACTTTTCGTAAGTTGATGATAAATTCTGAAGGACCGTCATAGCAGGAAGTGTGTTTCCTCTTATATCTCTGACCGCAATACCTAAATCCTCTAAGGATTGTAATGTTGATCCTCTTTGTACTCTTGTAAAGATAGTCTTAAAACTATTACCTATTACGGCTCCTCCTCGAGCTGTAATCTGCTGAGCTGAAGTTACTGCTCCCATTAATTGATCAAAACTAACCCCCGCATCTTGAGCTACAGCTCCAGCTCTAGATAGAGCGTTAATTAAGTCGTCTGTACTTACGGCAAATTTAATATCTACTGCGGATAATTTATTGATAACCATGGCTGTAGTCATGCCTGCATCAGCGAAACCGTTAACCGCAGCAGTTAGACCTTTTACTGAATCGGCAGCTTTTAAACTGGTGAGCCTAGTCAAGATTAGGGCATCATTCGTTCTCTTTAGAGTCTCCTCCATACTTAATCCTTGTCTGGAAAACTCCAGAGCTGCTTCTGCTGCGACCTCTAGACTTTGGGATGTATTTCGAGCAACCTTAAACAAGCTGTTTCCGAACTTTTCTAAATTCTGTGTGGAAGTATTAAGAACTACATTAATGTCGGTTAAGATCTTTTCTACTTTTGTGGCCTGAACAACTAGTTGGGTGAATCCTAAGGTTACTCCCCCTATAATTGCCGCAGATGCTCCGAAGGCTATCACTCGAGCATTGGAAGCTTCAAGAGACTTTGTGAATTCATTAGCTTTCGCCGACATTCTGCCCAGTGGTTGAGTAAAGTCGCTCGCTCGCACTTTAACTACTATACCTCCACCTGCATTTACTTTTCGAACAATACGATTAATGTTTTGTTCTAAATCTATTACATGAGTTCTTAATCCTAGTGACATACCTTATTCCTTGTTGCAGGTAAGTACACTTTATTTTTTGGGTAAACCACTTAATTCCATTAGATCTTCCATTGATAAACTTCCGCCTTTCTTTTTGGCGGCGTCATGAAGGGAAATTCCAGCTTTATCTGAAGGTTTTTCTAGGCCGGCATACTCAAAATCTTCTTCCGTGGCATTAAATAAAGTTGATCCATCTTTATCTTCTCCAAACTTATCCTGTAAGTTTGATTTGGCATCATCTGATATGCTACCATAGTCAAGTAATGCTTTAGGGTCTTTTTTAATTTTTTCTGGAATATGTTTATTATTTTCAAATATATTTTTAAATATTTTAGTATAAACTATCATCTTTAATTGATTATGAGTTAATTGGACTACGGGAGTACCAAAAAAGCCAACAGTATCATCGCTAAAGGGAAAATATATATAATAAAAATCTTGAAGTATCATTTCTTGAATTTTAAGTTCATCAAAATCATTAAAAGCTTTATTGTATCCAAGGATAAACTCAGAAACTTCCTCCGCATATAATTCATTGAAGTCTTCCTCCTCTAAAAATAATGGTTTAGTTAACTCGAGGTCTAAGTAAAATGACTTAATTATATAGTAGTCACTAGCACGTTTACTAGCATAATCCTCTGCATTAACTCCAAGTAACTTTTGCTTCTTGGATTCAAGATCATTTATTTTTGCACGAGTTTCTTCTATCTCTTTATTCTGCAAGTCTATTTGAGACTTTAAGACTAGTTGAGTCTTGTTGTCTCGTAATTGTGATATGAAGTTTTCTTGACGTTTAATTTCTCTTTCGTCTTTGTCTGTCCATAAATCTTGATCCTTTATGGATTGAAGGGCTTCCTTCATGCTGGGAATACCTCTTGATAAGGCTATTTCTATATAGGAATCTCTAATTTCATCAATATCAACTTGATCTAAAGAGCTAAGATGTTTAATGTAATATTTAGTGCCGCCTATTTCTACATCGGTTCGGCCTTTAACTATATCTCTAAATATCTTCCTGTACTCTGTTGATTCCACATTATAGGTTGCCTGCCTCTATGTCTTTTTCTAGATCAACGAAGTCGTCAAAGTTGGTCGAGACACTAAAATACCAAAAGCTAATAAATGCTATTAGTTTGTCGTATACGGCCGCTAGTAAGTCATCCTCTTCTTCCTCTAGTTTATACAAATTTTCTTTTTTCTCTTCATAACCTGTTCCTTTAAAGAACTGCTCAAGTTCTCCGTCTTTTTCTATGTGGGCGAGAGATAATAAATACCAACCTATCACTCGAGTTTGAGCTTTATGATCTGCTGTGTGATTGAGTAGTGCGGAATAATTAGTTTCAGTTTGAGCGATCACTCTTCTGAGTGAGGATATTTCCTCTATAACAGCTTTTTGTTTTTCAGTAAAGTTTGATTTATCAGAAATTTTCCAGGCAGTAAATTCTGTTTGTTTCTCTGATAGTTTAGAATAAAGCTTAGATAATTCTTTAGCTTCAGACTCGCTCATAATTCCTCCAGTGTCTGTATACTTATTTAAGAGCATAGCTTTAGTTAGTATCCCCTGTTTCACACACCTGCTCATTTCAATACTAAATTCCATGTCGGCTTCTTCCATCTGCCGGCGATTCGGTTGTTTAATTACGAAGACATGTGGGACTTTTTCCTTGGAAGTTCTTTTTTCTTTGACTACTTCTTTCTCTTTTACTTTTTTAAGCACACTTTCTTTATATTTTTCAGTTTTGCCTGAATCGTCTTTTCTGGTTTTAGTAACCTCAACTTCTCTTTCGACTTCTATTTCTTTTTCGACATCAACTTCTTTTTCAATTTCTTGCTCGAGATTAATAGTAAAGCGATATATTTCTTTATTAGACTTAGTATACATAGTATGAATTATTTAATAGATTATTAATATAATAATATTAAAAATTAAATTTTATAGTAAATTTTTCTAAATCTGAATTAGCTCCCCTGATAGATTCATTACCTATGTCTAAAATCTTCTTCCTTAGGTACTTCATCTTATCCTCATCCAGGTAATTAGCTTGAACTATTAAGTCTTTATGTTCGGGTATAGCTCTTCTTAATTTAGCGAAACAGATTTCGTTTTCTGCGTGCAAATCCTCGATAATGACTAAAAAGTGTTTAAATAAACTTTTAGTACTTCCGTTAACCCTATCCGATAAAAAATCTTTAGCTTCCATAAACCTTATTACAATTAATGATACACTTATTCTTGGTTTAGGTGTAAAAAATATAATGGGATCACTAATTAATGATGACGACAAGGAATCAATGGAGTCTGTATTTGATGATATACACGATACTTTTGCTAGGGATATAAAATTTATTAAAGATGCTCAGAGAGTAATCTTAAGTACGGATCCTTATTATAATTATTTATATAAAAATGTAAGAGGTTCAGTTACATCAATAACTAGAAAGATAGTTGAAGCTACATTTAAAGCTAGAATATTATATATGGGAAGGCAGAATGATGAGGCTTTTGATGGAGAAGCGGGAGCTCAAATTAAGGTAGAGAAGCATGTAGGAGAGGTTCGAATCAAGGTGGGGCCAGACGGATATTCTTATTTAAAGGAAACTAAAAGATGCGAATTTGATGGAAGGAAGTTTTCTGTAATTAGTGACGAAATGCCTCATGGGTTATTCTCTCCAAGGTATTATACTTTCTACTTAAAAGCTGTAGACGAAGGCTGATATGAGAATGGGAGGAGCAAAGCAAGCCTTGAAGGGCGCGGATTTCAGTAAGTCTATTGAATATATAAATGAGGTAAAAAGAATAGTTAATTCTGAATTTAATAAAATTAAGGAAGATTTATTGAGAGAATTTAATAATCACCCAGTAACTAAAGAGATTGAAAGTGGAGTGGACTCTCTAAACTCTTCTGGAACCTTGGGTGGTGTTGGCAATTTGTTTACCTTTATAGGTTTTGAGAGAAATGATCGACCTATAGATGTAATAAGGTCTGCTTTTAATGCTATAAGACTTACTTCGACCATGGTTAAAAGAAATGGAGACTCTCAAACTTATATAATGTATCCCTCAGCTTCTGATATATTTAAAATTACCCCACTTCCTTGGGCTGAAGGGAGAAGCTGGGCTAAAGGCATTGAGTCTGGACTGCCTGGATTGGGTAAATTCTTACACACAGAATCAGATGTTAGTAGATCTGGAGAAGGAATTCAGACAAGTAAGAATATTATGTCTGCTAAATTTAGCAATACTAAATATATATCTAGTATAATAAATCAATTTGAAATAGATATCAAAAAAATAAATTTAAAGAAAATATAATGAAACCTCAATTCCAGCACCAAATAATAACAAGTTTCGTATTATGGTTAGATCATGCAATACTATGCAAGGGAGAAGCATACCAGAACATAGAGTCTAGTTTTTATTTCCAAAATGACGGAAGGTTGGATGATAATTTTTATGCATTTGCCTCGCCTCACAAGCAATGGGTCACAGATTCTTCTGTAGAGGGAGCTGAAATAATAAAGGGAATAACTTTGGATAATTTTTTTATCGATAGAAATAAAATGGGAGTTAAGTATGACTTCAATAATGGAAGAGTATTAATACCTAGGCAAATGGCTAACGAGTCATCGAAAGTTGATGGGTTGTATTCTGTTAAGGATTTTAATATATATATCACAGACCAAACTGAAGAAGAATTATTAATTGAAACTAAATTTGATAAAAATAGTCGATTTGATCAAGAAATTTTTAAGGGAATTAAGCCATACGATCAAGTTGTTCCTGCTATATTTTGCTCTTATGAGGCTGGAATGAATAACCCTTTTGCTTTTGGCGGAGAAGATACAACCGAAAGTAAGATTAGATGTGTTGTTTTTGCGGAAAATTCATATCAGCTGGATGGGGTTTTCTCAATACTGAAAGATACTAAGCTTACGAATGTGGCTAACGTGGGCTTTAATGAGCATCCATTGAATGAATTTGGTGACTTAAAGTTTGGTACCTACGAGTATAAGGATTTGAGTGATAGGTATTTTAATATAAATAATAGTCAAAGCTCTTTTTATATAGATAATGTAACTGTATCTAAACTCAATGACAGAATTGCTAAAAAAGCTCACCCTGGATTGTATATAGGGTTTGTTGATTTTGATGTAAGGAGTCATAGGTTTCCCAGGCAGCCATTAGTTGAGCCGGTAGCTTCTAGAGCTCCAAAGACAGCATACATTCCTTTAGCTCCATATGCACTAACCTTGAATACTACATTTAAACCTCAGCCTCCGTATAGGTTAATTTTAGAGTCCAGAGCTCCAACGGCTCCTTATGGTTTACAATTGAAAGAATAGCTTCTATAATAAAAAATAGGTTTATATTTTATCTAGGTTAAAAAATAGTGTAACATTAAAGATGGCATATAAAGTATATTATAGTTTTTTGCACAAAAACGAGGAGCCTTACTTGGCTGACAGTTATAATCTGTACAGGCAGGAAGTCGCCGGATCTACTTATGGAGATTTTAATCACATTAAGACTTTAATTCCTTCCGGAGCAGGAAGCCCTATACTTATTACTGGGGTTGACGAAGTAGAATATTGTGACACGGTGCTTTATAATTACAAGGTTTCCGCTTATAATGAACAGGGAGAAGTATTTGGGATAAGTCCAATTTTCTCGGGGATAAAATTTAATTGCCCTCCTGACCCTAGTGTTACTCCAACTAGCACAACTACTCCGACTCCAACTCCGACATCTTCAATGTTAATGTCTGCAAGTGTTACGCCAACTAATACTATTACCCCCACTAGCACTATCACCCCGACTGCTACCAGCTCGATTACTCCGACTAGTACGATTACTCCGACTATTACGACTACTCCAAGTATTACTCCGACTATTACGACTACTCCAAGTATTACTCCGACTATTACGACTACTCCAAGTATTACTCCGACTAGTACGATTACTCCGAGTATTACTCCGACTAGTACGATTACTCCGAGTGCGACCAGTACGATTACTCCGACGGCTACAGTAACATCTTCAGTGACTCCTACCAGTACGATAACTCCGACTGTTACCTCATCCATTACTCCCACTAACACTGTCACTCCGACTGCCACAGTAACATCTTCAGTGAGTCCTACCAGTACGATAACTCCGACTGTTACCTCATCCATTACTCCTACTAGCACTATAACTCCGACGATAACTCCGACAGTAACTCCGACTAGCTCTATTACTCCAACGAGTACGATTACTCCGACTGCTAGCATTAGTCCTGGAGCTAGTGAAACTCCGACTCCAACGACGACTACTACTCCGACTGCTACTTCATCTATTACTCCTACCAGCACTATCACTCCGACCGCTACAGTAACATCTTCAGTGAGTCCTACCAGCACTATCACTCCGACTGCTACTTCATCTATTACTCCTACCAGTACTATCACTCCGACTGCTACGGTAACTCCTACAGCGACGTCTTCACCACCAAGTCAGGCTGGCCCTGAATATTCTTACATACAATTAACTGGAGCAGGAGGAGGAGGAGTCCCAGTCTCAAGCGATCAGGGGTTAGATACACAAGGTTCAGCCTTTGATTCGAGTAGATCAAATATCGCTTGGCCTGAAGGTAAAACTAAATTTACAATCTTACCGGCAGATCCAATGAATATTAAATCTACTGTAGGTTGTAACGGGACTCATGATGAATACGGATGGGTGTACGAAGGTCTACAGGATCCGTGGCCTTACTTGAATAGG
>Ga0114994_10000264_pt1 | contig 33167 bp, 46 predicted proteins | sample ArcticOcean_MG_C_9_FD_87043 | JGI IMG/M metagenome (GOLD analysis project Ga0114994, IMG submission 87043) | Marine microbial communities from western Arctic Ocean - ArcticOcean_MG_CB2_152 | ecosystem: Environmental > Aquatic > Marine > Oceanic | place: Arctic Ocean: Canada Basin | collected...
ATACCTTGAATACCTAGGGTACCTTGAGTACCTTGTGTGCCCTGAAAGCCTTGAGTACCTTGAAAGCCTTGAGTACCTTGTATCGCAGTACCTTGCGCGCCTATAATACCTTGAAACCCGATTGGGCCCACAGGACCCGGCACACCGCGTGTGCCCTGCGGTCCTTGCCAACGTGAACCTTGTAAACCCTGGTAACCGAAAAGTCCTTGATTACCTTGTATACCTTGAGCACCCAACGTACCCTGACGGCCCTGTCGTCCTTGAGTACCTTGGTGACCGATAGTACCTTGCCGGCCCTGAGCACCTTGCCGACCCTGACGGCCCTGTCGTCCTTGAGTACCTTGAATACCCTGAGTACCTACTTTACCCTGTATTCCCTGGATACCTTGCATTCCCTGGATACCTTGTACACCTTGGTTTCCCTGTATACCTTGTATACCTTGAATACCTTGACGGCCTTGAGTACCTTGTAAGCCTTGGACACCTTGGACACCTTGGCTGCCTTGCATGCCCTGAAAGCCTTGGCGGCCTTGGATCCCTTGCCGACCTTGACGACCCCGAATACCCTGAATACCTTGGACGCCTCTAGTACCCTGAATACCTTGGATACCTTGTTCACCCTGAACACCTTGGACACCTTGCCCAGGTCCACGTAAACCTTGAACGCCTTGAACACCTTGCTCTCCCGTGATACCTTGAGAACCTTCATTTCCAGTACCCTGAATACCCTGACGGCCGTACGATCCTTGAATACCCTGGATACCCTGTTCGCCTGTAATACCCTGCACGCCTTGAATACCCTGAATACCCTGAACACCTTGGACACCTTGAATACCCTGTGGACCGACAATGTTTCCTACATTTAGCCATTCTCCGCCGTTGTCAGGAGTAAAAGTCCACAAGTCATTTGTTAATTCATCTATAGCAGCATCCCCAGGAACAGCATCTGCAAACGATGTTTCTAGTATTACCTGTGGATCGAAAGTCGGTGCTTGATTAACATTTGCCACAGTCCCAAGTATTCTAAACGGGTTACCGGTATTACCTTGAACACCTTGCTCGCCTGTGATACCTTGCATACCTTGAGTACCTTGTATCGCAGTACCTTGTACGCCTTGAATACCTTGAAAACCTTGAAATCCACGATTTCCAATAATACCTTGGAAACCTTGAGTTCCTTGTATTGCAGTACCCTGGATGCCTTGTATACCTTGACGACCTTGAAATCCTTGTATACCCTGTCGGCCTTGAATACCCTGTATTCCCTGGATACCTTGCATTCCCTGGATACCTTGTATACCCTGAGGCCCAACAATGTCTCCAGTGTTTATCCATTCGGTTCCGTTCCACAACCAAAAATGGTTTAATTCCTCGTCAATTATGCCGTCAGACATACCAGGTCCGGCGATAGCAGGTCTTTCTGTTGGAGGATTGCCATCTGTTGTCGGACCAAACGCTTCTCTTATTATTTCTTCGGGAGTGCGGGCTGGATAATTAACGTTTACATCTTCAATAGTTCCTATTATTCTAAACGGATCCCCAGTTTTACCCTGTACACCCTGGCTGCCTTGTAAACCCTGGCTGCCCTGTAAACCCTGGTACCCACCGCCACCTTGAATACCCTGAGTGCCTTGAATACCCTGTATACCTTGAAAGCCTTGTAATCCTTGGCCGCCTTGCATGCCTTGGATACCTTGCTCGCCCTGAATACCTTGAATACCGTCAAAACCTTGTATACCCTGGCGTCCTTGAATGCCTTGTAATCCAATGCCTGTATGACCTTGAACACCCTGCTCTCCTTGAATACCTTGAACACCCTGGATCCCCTGAATACCTTGGACACCCTGAACACCCTGCGTGCCCTGCGTGCCTTGTGTTCCGAGATTTCCTTGAATACCTTGCGAGGCCTGGGTACCTTGAATACCTTGTACGCCTTGAATACCTTGTACGCCTTGCATACCTTGGAAACCTTGGACTCCTCTTACAGGACCAACGTTTACCCAAACATTGCTGCCCGTGTATGCCCACAGATCGTTTGTCGCTTCGTCAATAACAGTCTGGCCAACTCCCGCAGAAGAAAACGCTGCGTTTAGCAAAGTAATTGGGTTGTTAGGTGGATCTGCGTTAACGTCGCTTACCGCTCCAATAATATTCAGAGCGGGCCCGAAAGCACCTTGAAGTCCTTGAGAACCTTGAAGTCCTTGCTCTCCCATGATACCTTGGACGCCCTGAATACCCTGAATGCCTTGTATGCCTTGTTCACCCTGAATGCCTTGTAAACCCTGTTGGCCAAAGGTACCTTGGAAACCAACACCAGTTGTACCCTGAGTTCCGATAAAACCTGTAAAGCCCTGGGCTCCAATGATTCCTTGATTTCCTTGTAAACCTTGAAGACCTTGCGATCCTTGTATTGCAGCTCCTTGAGTACCCTGTATACCTTGATAACCTAAGTTACCTTGAATACCTTGCAAGCCCTGGTTTCCGTAACCAGCTTTACCCTGTACGCCTTGTATTGCAGTACCTTGTAAACCCTGGGTACCTAAACCGCCAGTTCCTTGAATACCTTGGTCTCCTAGAACACCCTGAATACCCTGAAACCCTTGTATTCCCTGAATACCTTGGACACCCTGGTTTCCTTGAAGTCCTTGTATTCCTTGTATTCCTTGAAGACCTTGGCCTCCTTGAAGGCCCTGAATACCTTGAAAACCTTGAATACCTTGAATACCACGGCGCCCCTGTACGCCTTGTATTCCAAACTCACCTATTGTGCCCTGTATACCTTGGATACCTTGCCAACCTTGAATACCCTGAACACCTTGGACACCTTGCTCAGCAATATTACCTTGAATACCCTGAATACCTTGAAAACCTTGAAAACCTCGACCGTCAATACCTTGGACACCCTGGTTTCCCTGGATACCCTGCGTACCTTGGCCTCCTTGAAAACCTAGTGTACCCTGCGTACCTTGCTCGCCAGTAACTTGAGTACCTTGAGTACCTTGAGTACCTTGCATTGTAGTAGAACCGCCGCTGCCGCTTGATCTAACCCAAACGTTAGTAGCTGCGTTGTATGTGAATACTACAGTTCCAATAACATATGTGTCGCCGTCTGCAGGTGATGTTGGAAATGCCATTAGAAAATTTCTCCTGGTTTAGTTGGCCAAACGATTGTTTTAGGGAAACCTACTTGACTTGATACATCCCTGAGTGCTTGACGATAAGTTGCCCAGGCTTGGCAGTGTGTATTGCTCTTCCACGCTGTATAGCTTCCACCACTCCAGAGCATTGAAGTGCATTTTGCCCAATCTGCATCAGATGCTAGCAAGAGAGCATCACGTTTTTCTATTGCTTCAAGGTTTAAAACATCAGAATTTTTTGTAATTGCTTCTTCTACATACCCTGGCCAATCAGCTGGTTTGGCATCATCTGCTACTACAATACGATTACCATCTTTTACAAAAATCTTTGTCATGTTATTCTCCTATCCTGCATCATAAACTATTCTAATACCAGCAGCAACACCGGCCGGATCAGTCCATATGGCATAGCCAGGGCCCTCGGAGGTGGACACTGCGATTGCTGAGCCCCCGAATGAACCTTCACCGCCTGCTGTAATGTAATCTGTTACACCAGTTGCTAAGAAGTTGGTGACATCTTCATAAACATTTGGGACACCATTATACGAAGTATCATTTGCGTAACCAGAAGTATTAACAGTTATGGTTCCATCAGTACCATTAGCATTCGCTGCTGTTACAGCGGTAGTTGCTTTTCCTATGGCACCACCAGTGCCACCAGAAAGCGATATTGTCCCGGCACCTACTGTCCAGCTACTGGCAGATGCTGAAGTACCTGTTGAAGTATCAATATTACTTGTTGCCGTTGTCCTGCTGGAGCCACCTGCGCCGAAGGTTACTGAGGAACCTTGTAACACAGATACATCAGGCACATAAAAAGAGATTTCACCTCCAGAGCCACCTCTAGTTGCATAAACTTTCCAGGCGGCACTTATCGCGTTGCTACGATAAACACCGCCACCACCTCCGGAACCACCAGCAGCAAAGAAACGAACCCAGGCGCCGCCTGTTGTTTTATCAAGTACAATAGCACCTGAGGTAGAGATTTCCTGAAGTGTTCCATATGCTACATCACCACCGCCACCACCACCGCCAATTACTTCAAGCCACGCGTTTCCATTCCATATTACTAGAGAACCGCCACCGCCAGTTGAAGTATCAAACCAGGCATCGCCGACATTCTTTGTAGCAGGTGCCGTCCCTGAAACTGTTGTTTTACTACCGCTTCCGCCTGATCCACTAATGAACTTATTTGAGGATGCGACGTAAGTCCATACGTTGCCGCTACCATCAGTAAACGTATCACCGTTAACAGCACCTGATACAGGGAAAATAGCCATTATGGAGTACTCCCGTAAATAGTACCATTATCAGTAAGTGTTATTGCGTTTGATGACGATATCGCTGCGCCGGCGGCACCACCGCCTGCGTCTGCCGATCCTCCACCTGCAGCACCCCAGCCGCCACCGCCGCCGGCGTTATAACCCGAGCCGCCTTGGCCAGCATTTCCAGCACTACCGCCATCTATAATTGTTGTCCCACCCACACCGGGAAGAATACGACCGCCACCACCGCCGCCAGTAGAACCTCTATTTGAACCAGTGCCATCGCCAGTACCACCACCGCCGCCGGCTCCTCCACCGTGGCCACCTAGGTAGGTGACAACTTGGTTGCCATCAGCATTGCTGCTAGTGTGTACAACGTCAGCGGCATCACCCCCCGTTGAGCTCAAAGCGCCGCCACCGCCGCCGCTGCCGCCTGCACCACCACCAGCACCGCCACCACCACCGCCAAAGTTTGTCGCTTCGTCCTCAGACCCGCCACCACCGCCACCACCGCCCGCAATGTAAGCTCCTGCATTATTTGTAATAACTATCCCTGAAGCGGTTATATTAATAGCTTGACCGCCTGCCGAGCCAGCCGTCGCGTTGTTTCCGTTTCTGCCGCCGCCAGCGCCACCTTTACCTATGATGACACCGTTGTTGATAAGTGTCATGCCAACAACATCAAGAATAAGAGCTGGCTGAGTATTATCATCTGACCAGATCCAAAAATCTGCTGGGATAGTAAGAGTTCCATTATCAGCAGTTACAATCGCTGATGCCCCAGGGTTAACTCCGTTAGTTGCTGGAACGCTAGTCATAGAAGAAGCATAAAGTGGACCCACACGGTTGGCCAGTCCATTAATATAAGCCCCAGAGGCAGGTGAAACTTCCGCCGCTCCCTCCGCTTCCTCCTCTTCCTCCTCTTCCGGCGCAGAATTCGCCTGCGCAGCTGCTGGCCCACCTCCAACCGCTTTAATCCAATATGTGCCATTATACACAAACAGGCCAGCTTCATTGGTGTCTGAATTATCAAACCAAAGGAATCCTTCTACTGGGTTTTCAGGAGGATTTGGCGAAACTGTTACTGTACCTGAAAGCGCTTGAAAGTTATCGTCCAGTTCGTCAAAGGTAAGGGCAAATCCCTTGTCGCGCCGTAATATTACACTCATGTCGTTTCACCTTCATCGCTGTAATACAGTCCAACGTATGCGGCAAAGAGACCCGCGGTTTCAGGACCGTAAGGTTGGTAACCGGGATTTGGAACTACGTAATCGTCATCTACATAGGAAAAAGCTATTCTATCTTCTTCGTTAATATCATCAAACACGAATTGGTACGTAAGATCGATCAGACGCTGTTTTTCAACGGGGTCTGTTTCTGCCGCGATTTGAGCAAGAAGACTTCTATAATTTGGTTTCGTACTCATAATTTATCCACCAGCAAATACTTTACCAGAACCAGCTGATGCTGCATTTGCAGGCCACGTTCCGTGGCCACTAGTAGAATCTAATTTTCTGTGCACGCCAATACCGTTTATAAAAACTTTAGTAGATGCACCAACTGCTGTGTCACCGCAAGCGGTTTTATCTCCCTTTACGATGGCCTTACGTGTCTCAACAAACACTTTTTGTTGTTTTGTTGAATTATATGGAGTTTTGTGAAACGGGTTTGGAGTTGGAGATGCGTGCCCGTAATGGCGGTCTACTCTATCTCTTACTATTCCTTGTGTCATAATATTAGCGCCTCTTTTTAATTGTATTTATAAAGAGGCGCCATTTTGTATTTAAGCAACTTCTAAAAATCGTTCTTTTGCAATTATATATTCTTTTACTAACCCAGAACGAACGATATCATCCACTCCAAAATTTATAACTTCAAAAGATGCGATTTGATTAATAACTTTTAAAAAGTCGTATAAGCCCGAGGTATCGGCTTTATTTTTAGAAGTAGCTAGGTCGTCTTGTTTAGTGTCTCCGCAAAAAATAATTTTTGACGATTCGCCAACTCGAGTAATAATAGTATCAAGCTCGTGATAATTCATGGACTGACATTCGTCAACCATTATAATTGAATTATCAAAAGTAAGACCTCTTATATTTGAAGAAGTTGTAAATCTAATCATGTCCTTTTGCTTAAGTATTTGATATGCATCTTTTCGTGAAAACAAATCATTTACTATATCGATATAAGGCAATTCAAAAATTGCTTCTTTTTGTTCTAATGTACCTGGGACAAACCCCTGTTCGCGTGTCTGAACTGCAGAACGTATAATGACGACCTTTTCATATTCTCCTTTCTCTAGTACGTCTTTGAGTGCTAAATATGTAGCACACATTGTTTTACCCGTACCTGCTGTTCCGATGGCGGCAACGTTGTATCCTTCTTGATAAGATTGAAATAAATCACCTTGTGTAGGCGTTAATGGTTGTATTTCGCGCATTGCAAACTTCGTGTTTAAAATGCTAACTAAATGATCCATATCTCTTTCTTGTCTAAGCTTTTCTCTTTTGGATAATCTGCGCTGTTTAGATGCCATGAAACCTCCCTTTACATTTTTAAGAAAACATTATATCTCCTTAAAAACTGTTTATTGTGTTATGTTTGTGAACTTTTGCTTTGTTTAATACATCACGAAAACCGGCATCGGGTTTAGTCACACCGATGCGTACCGAGTCAACGATCCCCGGAAATCTTTTAAAAATTTGTTTGATGTGTGGGTTTTCTTCTAAGTATGTTTCGCGTTCAGCCATACTTAGTATTTGGTCAAATTGTTCATTTGTTTCACGATTTTCAAAACTATAATGAGGCATTAAGTCTCCTTTAAATAAAAAAAAGCAGCCCTCACAGACTGCTTTTAGCATGATATAGCTAACCTGTAATATATCTATTTATACGACAAGTTCATAAATCTCGCGCCAATTAGCAACTTTTATTGCATCGCCAGAATAATTTTTATTAAAGTCATGTTCAATTAAAATTGAGTTTAAACCAAGTTTTAAACCGAGGTCTGCGTTTTCAGGTTTATCTTCTATCCAGGCGCAGCCGCTATCGCGATAAGTTTCAAGTGCCTCATCTTTATCTCCGCCACACTCAAGACAGATTATTTCTTCAAACACCTTTTTACCGAAGATAGCTTCAATATTTTTCTTGCGGAGCTTTCCAGCATACTTATCAGTAGACAAAGATGTGATACAATGAAAAACATAGCCATGATCTTCGTGCAGCTTACGAACATACTTAACAGCATCTCGGAATGGTGTTAACCAACCAATCGCGGCTGAGCAATTGAAATACTCACACATTTGTTTAGCTTCGCCATATGACATATTGAACACTTTGCCCATGTCGTATTCAGCTTCGCACGTAGGATGATGACCGCGCGCAGCCATCCACTTGTAAAATGAATACTGCCAATCAAGCAATACTCCGTCACAATCTACAAGGATCAATTTTTCATTTATTTTCATATTATATTCTTTCATTCATTTCAAATTAAAAAAGGGGCCCGGATTGGCCCCTCTTTATTATCAAACTGCAAACATTTTTTTTGCAGTATTTGGGCAACACTTAAACATTTTACCAGAGGCATTTGAATACACAAATGGCATTTTGTATGAACGCGGCTTGTACATAACAAGAGTTTGACCAAGTTTATTAGTCGACTTAAGTCCAAGTCTTTTCATTTCAAGAGCCAGAAGAACATCTTCTTGAGTCTCGGCACCTTTAACTTTTGCTTTAACTTTGATTGAGACTTCAGTATTGTCAAAAGACATATTGCCTACTTTAATTTCAAGATTTGATTTTACACCGTATTTGTCCATAAGAGCTTGCATTTCAGTGCGAAGGTTCTTAAGGTTTTGGCGGTCAAAGCTAGTAAATTTTGTCATAGTAGTGATTCCTTTTGTTTCACGTTATATTAATAATATACACTATTAAAACAGGTTTGTCAATAGTTAATTTGATTTAATTTCAAATTATCCTTCTTCTATGAGATATCCTTCGTCTTCGTCATCCCAAGTATAAATTTCCATTCCATTAAAACCCTCTTGTTTCCATCCACGCGCTTCTGCGTGAGCTTCAACAATTTCACCATATTCAGCAGTTGGCCAAAGGCCGGCTTTTATCGCCCATTGCTTCATATCTATTTGAACCGCACTAGATTGTTCACCTTGAACCAGATGCGGTTTGTTAATTTTAGCCAATTCGTCGCTTATAATTTCAAATCCGTTGCGTGTTGATACGGTCATAGTGATTCCTTTTGTTTTCGCTTTATATCATTAATATAAACTATTAAAACAGACTTGTCAATAGTTAATTTAGCAAAGTGGGAAACCGAAGCTCCCCACTTTATTTTTTATGTTGGCGCTAAGACGTAATGCACAAGTAATACAAGTGCAACTGAAGCCCCAAGACCAACCATCATTTTACCAAAGTCTTTTGCAACTATTGGAAATACTGATTTAGTTTTCTTTTTACCAGTGAATGTAGCAATAGCTAATTCGCGTCCTGCTAACATGCCTACAAAAACCCAAGTTGTGCTCATTGGAATGTCATTTAATTCTTTAAAGAAATACAAGCATAGCCAATAGAATAAGTCAATCAATGTGGCTGATCGTACATATCTTGTATTATGTTTCTCTAAAACAATTTGCTGGATTTTCCCGCCTTTTTCTTTAAACATGAAGAATAAACCGGCGACGAATACAACTGATATAAGAACCATCAAATCCACAGGAACCACGCGTGGTAAGAATACCGCGATATTGGCCATATCATGTGACAGCCAAGTCCACCATAAACCACCTGTTGCTAACCATTGAGCAATTCGCCAATAGTTCTTATACTCTTCTTTAACGGGTTTAGACTCATCGAGCCATTTGCTAACAAAGTACCATACTGCGTAAGCAAACGCTGCAGCAACACCGTAACCCATAATAGATTTCATAAGCATTTTTTCCAACACGAAGGTTGAAGCAAATACTGATAATACTAAGAATGATGTTGAGACCGGCACACCAAAACGTGTTAAACCGACGAGTACTGCTGGTGCCATTGCGTGATACCATTGAACTTCCTGCCAAGGAATCTTGTTCAAACGTCCGTAACTAATATCACCACCATTCATGTACCAACCATACCAAAGTGTGGCAAGCAATACGCTTGATGCTGAAATCCATAATGTTTTGTAAGTAACTCTCTCATTGTTTGATGCCATCCATGTACCGAGAGTTTGTACTGAATCATTTGCAATTACTGCATACGCAGCTAACAGGAACCCGATAAGGCTCCATGTTGTAAGTAGTTCCATTTAATTATCCTTTTGCTTGACGGCTTTACCCCGTCGCTCACAATATTAAACATGATTGTTTAACGCAGTATTTATAGGACATAGTACGCTTAAAAAAACGGAAAAACTATTTTGTTTTTCCGTTTAATATAATATTAGAAATATAAGTTTAATCAGATTCAGTTTTAATGTTATCTCTTAACGCATCATATAATACTTCTGATATAACTGCAAGTTGTAAACCAGTCGCTTGAACTCGACTCTCGACATATTCCTCATACGTCGAATAACAGTGTGCGCGCTTCGGCGGAGTACGGTTTGTTATCATATTTAAAATTCCTATTGAATTAAGTTTATGCCATTGCTGACATTTTAGGGTTGTGAGAAAAAGCAACAAAGCCTATTGGAGCAACAACTGCTACGGTGCCATCTTCGGCTACGATAACATCGCCAACTGACAGGGAAGACATGCGACTTAAACGCTCGATGTTTTCCTCTGGGCCCATGTTACCGATGTGGAATACTTCGTTATAATCTTTGGCTTCGATGTTACAAACATGAGTGTAGTAACCAGCTTCAAAAGCATCAGAAGCAATACCACCAATCTTATGACCTTTAAAGTCCATCATCATAGCGTTACGAGCTTCAAAAGCTGGAACAGTATTATTACCGTTGATTGCTGCGTATTGAGCTGTTGAAAGCTGGATTTGGTAGATTGAAAACTTAGCCATAAGATGATTCCTTTTTGTTTACCTTATACAACTAATATACTATATTAATATAGGAATGTCAATAGTTTTTTTCTTTTAATTTAAAATAATTTCTAAAATCTTTTTCATCATGGGAATATTCAAAAAGTATCGTGTCTTCAATTACACCGGTATTCTCTTTATAAGTCCATTGTGTTTGGTTCATATGAGATTTGCAAAAATGCTTCGCCGCAGTTCTTAGATCACTAGGAATACAAATCTCGTAATATTTTTCTACGTTTGCCCAAGTTTTTAAATGTGACATTATAGTTTCCTTTTTATTCATTAAAATATATAAATAAAGAAAGCGAGTTACACAATTAAGTTTGAACTATATTATTACTTATAATTTAAAACAGGTTGTGAAAAATGATAGATCCAATTACCGCAATTACAGCAGCTACAGCTGCGTTTAATACCGTTAAGCGATTTGTTCATGCAGGGCAAGAATTTGAAAACGTTGCAAAACAACTCGGAAAATGGTATACGGCGTCGGCCGACTTTAGGCACGCCCAACAAGAAAATAAAAATCCCCCGATATTTAAAAAGTTATTTGCAGCAGGTTCTGTAGAAGAAGAAGCGCTTAACATACTTATATATGATAAGAAACTTATTGAGCAAGAAAAGGAATTGGCTTTACTTCTCAACATGCGTTTTGGCTATGGTACTATGGAAGAGCTTAAAACAATGCGAAGAAAAATAAGAGCACAAAGACAGGAAACCGTTTACAAACAAATTGAAAGAAGAAAAGCGTTAATTAATTTAGTTACAGTTTGCGTAGGTTGCATCGCAATTACAACGTTAATAATAGGGGGTGGGTACTTTGTAGGATTAGGCATGGGTAAATGGTAACGATATTTTTGTATTCTGTTGCCATGACTCATGTTTGGATTAACAACCACAGCGCGCTAGTAAAAATATGCAAATACTCAGTGCCAATTGAATTGCGTGCAAAATACAATAGTAATCCTATTCAAAGAGTAGTGCACTACAATAATAGTTGTCCTAAATCAATCTCAATAGAAAAATAAATTAGCCCCAGTCTTTAAAGTCTTGTAAAATATCTTCGTTATAGATATACCCGGCGCGATATGCTTCTTTTTCAATATTAGTTAAATCGTCAATTCGCTTAGACGTACGCGTACCTCCTAAATAATAGTGAGGTACTTGTCGCCGGCCATAATAACTGTCAGCCGAACCTCGGTCAAAAGGTCCTCCATGACGTGCGTCGCCTGAACCGACTTCTACATCGTAGACGCGTCCGTGATATTCAAAAGTTTGTGATTTTTCGTGATACTTCATTACATTACCAATTCTGACTTAATCATTAATTTTAGGAAACAGCATGTCAGTACAAAACTTGTCTACATCTGCTTCATCTAAACCCAAACTTTTCATTGTGCGAGGAGTGTGTGGATTTTGTTGTTGATTGTGGCAGTAGTAGTTTTGTGCAGCAACAGTTTCGCTGTATTCACCCTTGCCTGTAAACTCACCAATTTTACTAAAGTAATCACGTAGATTATCTTGTGCTAGCGTGATAATGGCAACTGCTTCCTCTTCTGAATTTACATTGCCTGCAGCCAACATTTTATCTGTAAAAATATTAGTTGCCCATTCAGGTAATTGCCGTTGTTTTTTAGGAATAAAGTCCGCGACTGATTCTTTGTATCCTACAATCATAGGATGATCGATACCGCCACTGCTTGCTGAAAAGTCGTGAAAAGCGCCTGTCATTTTATTCTTGCCTGCAATAACGTCAAAGCCATATATAGGACCATTGTTGTTAAGCACAGGAAAAACGCATACATGCATCATCCACAAACCCTTACTATCGCGAGCGTCTACAACATCAATGTGAGCCCGCCTAACATTATCATTGCGCCAAACGCGGTTGACCCAAGTATCGTTATTAAAATGAGAAAGACCTAGTTCGTCATACTCTGTTGCGCTTGCATCAAAAATATTAATAATTTCATCTTTGCACTCTATTAGTCTATCCCAAATAACACTCAATTTTTAACCCCATAATTTATAATTAATCGTACCCTCTTACGGCCACTTTATCCATATCTTCATTTATAATCTCAGCTTCACGAGCTTTGTACGCTGCTTCAAATCCTACTTCGTGCATATAATTTTCATTATTACCCCAAAGTCTTTTAAAATATGAATTGTAAGTTTTTTCAACATCTACGTCAGACCACTCTCTATCAATAAGTTTGCCTTTAATCATCCAATTAAATCGGTTAGCTTCTTTACGTACGAATGAGCTGCACACCATAGGTCTCCTTTACAAAATATATTATTTTTATTTATAGTAAAGGTTAACGAATATTATTGAATGTTATCGCTATCAACACATGATAGCGATAACATGTAACATATAGTTACTTTGATTTACAACGCACAGTTGATGTCGCCATGATTACCTTTATGTGTTGGATTAACCCACCCTGACGGCTTAATCAAATCTGGAAGTCCGAATTTATTTGGGCGACCTTCTTTAACACCAGGCTCTTTTGCCATGTTAGCTTCATATATAGCGTTCCATGCCATATTAGAATCAACACCAAATACATCAAGTGTGCCTAAGGCAAAAACACACATATCAATTAAGCCGTCAACAATCTCTTCAGGATCTTTAGCTTCGATTGCTTCCATCGTTTCATCGTATTCTTCTTTAACCATAGACATACGGAAATTGAGATAGTTATTCATCAATTCCTTATCGTCCTTGTTTTTTTCAAACCATTCACGCACACCAAACTTGTGGTGCATCATCATCATATCATTTGCCATATCAGTCATAATATATCCTCTTTCATTGTATAATTCATAGTATCATTAAAACGTGTTTTTGTCAACCAATTTTTAGTTGCTCGAGATGAGTAATTTCATCTTTTAATTTTAGCTTTTCTATTTTAGCTCTTTTAACAGAAATTTCTGGAGCTTTTTCCGCTTCCAAGGCTTCTATAGTTTTATGTAATTTTGAATGGCGGTTTTGTAGTAAATTAATTCTGTAGGTTTTTTCTTCGTTATTCATTAACCGTTTCCTTTATATAAAAAAATCTTCAAGAGTATCTACTTTTACTGCGTTCCAACCTATTGCTTCAAGAATACTATCAATCGGACTTAAAAAGACTTTGTTAAATTGAGTTTCGTAATCTATGTATTGATCTAAACCAAGCTGTTTTGGAAGAATATTTGGAAACGAAATAATATTTTCTCGAATTGGATTTGGCAGTTTTAAATGTAAGAATTTAATTTTGTCACCGCTTTTTACAGTTTCAAATTTTTTGTTTAAATTCTTTTCTTTTAAAAAGCTGTTATACAAAATTGCACCGCGAACGTGCATTGGACAACCCTTTTTATATGATTTATTTGTCATGTATTTTTCAATATTGTCTGTACCAGAGTTGCGACCAATAGCTTCAGGTGGTAGTTTGTAGAATTCTTGGCGAAACTCCTCGATAAATTTCTGCACTGTAGCTTCATCGCCATTCATAATAACTTCAAAGGATCCACGCAATTTGTCACGGCAAACTTCCGGTGTAGACGAACGGACTGATTCAAGACCTGTTACTGAAATTTTAGGTTTGTCATAATGAACGCCTTCGGAATTAAGTGTATTCATGATGTAGCGTTTTTTAGCAATAAACACAGTTTTATCTGTGATCTTTTCGCGTTTCATAATCATTGCCTGGCGATAAGAACCCATTGTTTTTGAAAGCTCTACATAACCAGCTTCAATAACAGGTTCAATTTGCATCCGACAAATTTTATCAAGGAATTCTTCACCTACTTTGCGATCAACATCTATTGTTTTAAAACGCTTTTCAATAATAGGAGCCATGTTAACGTAAATAGAGTCTGTATCAATATATATGATATAATCTACGTCAGCGGTACCAAGAACTTTGTTTATATAGTTATTAACAGATTTTTGAGCGTATCGAATAGATAATTGTCCAGAAGTAGTAATCGCTTCAGCCATGTCATTAATATAGTAAAGAAAGTAAATGTTTGCCATTGCGCCATAAAGGCTATTCATACTAATTTTAATTGCCATCTGTGCGTTATGCAACTGATTTGCTTTACGTTTTAATTGATCCTTTTCAGCAGGATCTGTAGCGTTCTCGAGCTCCTGTTCGACCTTGAGCATTTCCTGTTTAATGATTTTACGATTACCATAATATTCATCAATGATCCCTGGAATAACACCAATTTTTTCATTTGTAAAACACGCACCGTTAGCCGCAACAGACGCGGCAGGCCGATTGTTTTGATATTTACCACTTAGTACCATTTCTTGCGAAACATAATCGCGTTCATCTTTTAGATATGTTTCGGGAGACATATTATATTGAAGCATTAAATGCGGATAAAGTGAATTCAAATCAAACGAAACAACCCAAGGATGCATACCAACTTTTGGATCTTTAACATAACCACCAACAAGATCGCCTGCGCGTTGTCCAGGTCGGCCTTTAACATTTGGAACGCGTTTTTCTTTAATCAGTTTGCGATACAAGGTTGTTTCCCAAATACCTACAGTGCCGAAAGCATCACTATAATTAACACCTCCTCCATACGCAACAGTCATAACCAATTCAAGTAAAGATGTTTCATCTTCAAAACGCTGAATAAGCCAAGTATCTTTAAGGTTATAGTCAAGATATAATTGTGGATTTTGCTCATACAATTCCGTGAGTGTACCATAGTCAGAGTAGTCAAGTTTCTTTTCGCCAAGAATTACGCTTGCGATATGATCAAGTTTCCACGATTCTTGTGGTCCGTACTTATAACCAAATTTCTTAAATGCGTCCATATAATCAATAACTGTTATACCAGTAATTTGATAAGTAGAAGCGGGTTTTCCAAAGATTTCACGCGTTTTCATGCGTATGTTTTTCCAAGGAGATAGTTGTTTTGCTTTTTCTTCACCAAATAGTCGAATGATACGCGTAATAACATACATGATATCAAAGTATTCTACATTCCATCCTGTAACAACTTCAGGAAAATCACTTGACCAGAGTTGAATAAAGCGTTGCAGTAAAGCTTCTTCGGTATCGAATTTCATAAACTGGATGTTGTCTGGGTCAATACCGGAGATTGTTTTAGATTTGTCGTAATCTTTACGGCCTAAAAGATTGTAAGTATCGGATTTTGATGATTTCATTGAAATAGAAGTAATTTCTTTATCAGCTTCATCTATGTTTGCGTAGCCATCACTAATATCAACTTCGATGTCAAATGCAAGAATGTTAATTTTTTTCATGTCGAATTTAATATCGTTTGGATATTTTTGTTGAATAAATTGCGCTACATAATTTGTATTACCATACATTTCAAAGCCGTGAACATCTTTGTGTTGTTCAATGAAATCCTTTGCTTCACCCATAGTTCCACATTCCCGAGGGGATAATGGTCTATCACCTATGAGAGAACGGTATTCACCGTCGCGGTCAGGCAAAAATAATGTAGGAGCAAACTTTTCTTTGCGGATAAATGGCTTTCCATTAGTGTATCCACGCCAAAGAATGTTATTGCCAAAGCGCTCAACGTTTGTATAAAAATTAGACATGTGTATCCCTGTGTATCACTGTTAATACATATTATAAATTAAAGATTGAATATTGTCAACAAAATTATGCTGCAATTTCTGAAAAGTTTTTGATTTTTTGAAAACGAATATGTGCATCAAATTTATCACTGAACTGGTGACCACGGTGCGATATAACAAAAATGTTATCATCACTATTTAGATTGTGCAGTGTATCGATCAAGTTTTCAATACCCGTACCGTCAAGAGCGCCATCTAGTGTTTCATCAAGCAACAACAAGTTAGTAGAAACAGAATTTCTTAGTTTTGCAACTGCGCGCCACGCTAACATAATCGACAACGTGATGCGCAACTTTTCGCCTTCGCTAAACGATGCATACGAAAACGCATCACGGAAACGTGACTTGATGATTTCATTAAAGTTCTCATCAAGCTGAAAGTCAACAAACAAATCAAACGCTCCAAGATACTTGTTGATTAGCTTATTCATAACAGGAATATATTGCCTAATAATACGAGTCTTAATACCGCCATCGCGTAACATTGTTTGCACTACGTTCAGCACTTCTTTATTATCAAATAAATCCTGTTGCTCATTCTCGTAGTTAGATAGTTTAGACACGAGAGAATCAAGCGCGGAAGCATCAACTGCTTCGACTTCTTGCTCAGCTTTAATTAATTCATTTTTGTATGAAACCAATGCGGTTTTTGCCATCTTAATAGATGCGCGATGGTCACCAATTTTTAAATTCATATTTGACATTTGATCTTCAACAACGGAAATAGACTCGATGCGATCTGCATAAACTTTTGTCTTTTTAGCCAGTTCTATTAAGCCGTTTTCTAATTCAACAACTTTTGCATCTTTTTTAAACATAACATCTTTTTTGAAATCGTGTTCAATACCTTGCTTGCAAGTAGGACAATCATCATGGTCGTGATAAAATGCTAATTCTTTTTGATGCGCGCGAATTGAGCTTTCTATATCACGTCGAAGTGATTTGCCTTTTTCAATTTTTGTTTTTATTTCAGGCTTGTCTTTGATATCATCTGCGCAAACCGTTAATATATCTTGGATAGCCTCGATTGCTTTTTGGTCATTTTCAACAGCCGAAATGTGGCCAGACATTTTTTCACGGATCTTAATAACTTCGTCTTCTTTAATTTTACGAATAGACGCGTTATGTTCTTTTGCTGATTCGAGCTTGGACTCAGTCAAACCCATCTGATAACTATTCTCTGTAATTGATTCTTTATTACTAGAAAGTCTGTCTTTAAGTAAAATATTCATTGTTGAGAATACTTGGATATCAAGCAAGTCTTCAACTAAATCGCGGCGAGTATGTGCAGGTAATTCCATAAATGGTACGTAAGTTGCCGAACCTAACACGACGATTTGATTGAATGATTTATAATTCAAATTTAAAATGTTTTGTTCAAGGTATGTCTGATAATCGCGTGACGCAGCATCTTGATTAATCATTTCATCGTTTTTCCAAATTTCAAACACAACTGGCTTAATGCCGCGTCTAATTAGAAAGTTGTTTTGACCAATTTGAAATACGACTTCAACCATTGCTTCGCGGCCATTGATGCTGTTAATTAACTGGTTTTTATTAATTTTGCGAAAAGCTTTACCATACAAACCAAAAACAATAGCGTCAAGCAGAGTTGATTTACCACTGCCGTTTGTTCCGCTGATAAGCGTAGTTCTTGCTCCGTCTAGTTTAACTGAAGTCCAAGAATTACCGGACGATAATAAATTTTTGTATCTAACTTCTTTAAAATTAATCTTCATGCGATCTGCTGTGCCTCAATATATAATTCATCAATGAGTGTTGTAATTGCCACCTTATCAACTTTCGTATCTATTGACTCGATATACGAGTGCAAAATCTCTTTGGTGTCTTTTGTTTCGTCTAAAATTTCGTCAACGCCAGCTTCCTCTAAATTTAAAGAGTCTTCAATAGATTTAACGTCAGCTGCGCCAGCGTCTGAAAGCTTGTTCAAAAATAAGTCATAGATATATGAGTTATTTCTGTTCTTAACGATTACCTTAATATATGCGTCCGCGATGTTGGTTAAGTCCAAATTTGCGATATCATCAATAGTCATATCTTGGTCATCGTATTCAATTTTGTGATATATCTGAAACGGGTTTAATACCCATGCCAAATCGCGTGTCTCGGTGTCAAGTATTCTAAATCCACGTTTGCCACCATAATCTGACCATGTCATTTCGTATGGAGCGCCTAGATATGTTATGTTATTATAGACTGATGGGTGGTGGAAGTGACCAGAATAAACAGACTCAAAATGTTTAAAGATGTCTTTTGTTAGACCGTGGTCATTAATAGCACCCTTCAGCATTTCAAAACCTTGTATAGCAAAGTGACCCATGCAAATATCAGCTTTTGAGTTCTTCACCGTTTCTAGGCTTGATTCCATGTTATTCTTTGTTAGCCATGGAACCATTATAACATTAGTTGATCCGAATGTCAACTCAACAGGTTTGTCTTTATAAATGTTAAAATTAGAATATTCTTGAAGCAGCAAATTCATTGAATTGATTTCGTTTGTATTCGTATAATACACTGAATGATTGCCGACGATGGCATGGTACTCAATATTACGTTTAGCAATTTGGTCAAAGAAGAATTTCTTTGCTCTATCGAGCGTAACATAATTTACATATTTACGGCGGTCAAAGGTATCACCTAAATCAAGAATTGTTTTAATATTGTGTTCGTCAATATATGGAAAGAAAACTTCTAAAAAGAATTTCTCTTGGTGGTCAAGGAATACCTTTGCATCACCACGTACACCAAGGTGCATATCTGTAATAATCGCTATTTTCATAATTTAATCCCATAGGTTTTCGTAGAAACGACCAAACAATCTAAATCCATCAGTCATTCTGCCTTGATGCGCTATAACACTTTCGCTATCCCATTTGTAATCGTATTCAGATATCCAATCATCTTTGCATTTTTGTTCAAACGCCCAAATCATTTCGTCTAAAATATCGTCCCACTCTTCTTCGCTTAATTCTTGCGGATAGCTATGCTTTGTTTCTTTTAGTTGTTTAAGCATCGGCAATATAATTACAGCAAGTGTATCATCCATGCTCCATGTATCCCAGCGATGAATGTGTACTTTTACTTTTTGCGTACGCCTGTCAAACCACAACCAGTTAAATACGTTGTACACGCTTTGCACTGCGTCTTCAATAGCTTCCCATACGTGATCGCCGTAGTCCCAATAAGCTTCTTCTGGCCAGTGTAAAGATTTGTACTTTTTATTCATATGACGAGTATGCGCATTACATATTAGTCTATTTGAATAATTCCCTATTTTAACTTTCATCTTTAGTCTTTTCTTCAACAACTTTTTTTGGAAGTTTTTTGCTTGCTAATTTTTCTTCATAATCGCTAACGAAATGATTTATATAATCTGCGTTTGTGTTTAAGTGTAATTGTACTTCATTAGATTCATATGTTGCGCCCTGTGCAACCATGTTGTGTGAAGATTTAAAGCGAATATACATTTGCTTTTTTTCTTTTTGGATCCTGCGTAAAAACGCGAACCAAATAACTTGTGTAAAATACGCAAACGGATTTGAAGACTTGTTGTGATCGAAGTTGCCAATGTATAGAAGGCAGTTTTCTATACCGTCCATAATCATATCTTCTTTATAAGTGTAGCCTGAGAAGTTTGGTTTTGTAGCAAGACGGTTTGCAATTTTAAAAATGCATTCTCCAATATAAACCGGCACTATAGGTAACTTATCACCCTGATTTTCAGCTTCAACGCATCGCTTCTTGTATTCAATTAGCGCGTCTAACAAATCCTTGTTGTTTACATAATTTCTTTTTGCTCTTCTCGCCATTATACGATCCTTTTCTATACACTGTTAATATACATTTTATACTATAAATCTGAAATGTCAACTGTTAATTTATAAAATATTTTTACAAATTGTGCATTTTGTTGTTGACAGGTCTGAAAACTAGGGTTATAATAGAATTAATAATTCTGATAGTTGTGGTATATAAGTGTTATTCGAGAGGTATTGTGTATATTTTAAAGGGAAAATGTTCTTCAGAATATATCTCTATCCGTCTCTTGAAGTGATTCAAAGTATAATTTGTAAACGCTCCGACTGACAAATCGTCAGCAATATCATATAACGTAGCTTGATCTGAGTCATCAGCTTTACGTAACGATCTACCAATTGATTGGAGTACTTTGATTTCAGATTTAGATCCAGACGCAAATATCACATTATCTAATCTTTTAATATTTACACCAGTTGAAAACACTCCATATGATGCTAATATATCATGTTGCTTAACAGGATCATTTTCAACAAGGTGGCGAATATTTTCACGTTCATTTCCCTTTACCCCACCATATACAAAATGCAATTTACGATCGTCTCTCCGAAGGAGAGGTTCTAATATTTTTCCGTGTTTCTCAACAAGATCAAATAAAATAAGATTGTTTTGTCCCTTCAAAGACCAAACTAAATTGCGAATAAAAATGTTTCGCTTTTCGTGGTTTGTAAGATATTCTCTTTCAGCTGGGTATCTCTTTTGCTTAACTTGAATAGAATTAAACGCCTTACGGAACTCTTTTCTCTTATCTTCAGGGTGAGACAACACTAACGCCTTCACCTTAAAATTTGCTACGGTACCTTCTTCGATAAGATCTCTTGTTTTTACAAATCTTTTTACTTGTCCGAAACAACCTTCCAACACTAATTGGTGGGTTTTTGATTCTCCAGACTTAAGCGTACCAGTAAAACCGTGACGGTATTCACAATCAGTTAACTTCTCCATAATAGTAGTTAAAGATTTTGCCTGAAACAAGTGTGCCTCGTCACCAAGAACAACTCTGAATTGGTCGAACCATTCTTTGGGTTGCTTTATTAATGATTGCCAAGTACTAATTACAACGGGTGCGGATGTTGTTTTATCTACTCCACCTTGAATTTTATATACGAGCTCCGGATCAAAACCATAGTCTACAAAATCACCTGCCATTTGATGAACTAGTGATATTGTTGGAACTACGATTAATGTTCTATGCCCAAATGCTTGGTAATAGTGTTGTTGTATTAAATAAATTATGAGAGATTTACCAGAAGATGTTGGTGATAATGATAGTGAACGGTTATTTTTAATTGCGTTTACAACATAATCATTTTGATAATCTCGAGGGATAAATTTACAGTTTATTTCTTCTGCTAATTCAAAGCCATAATTGTCTGGTACAATATGATCTATTATCATTTCGTCAGGAATTGCGAGTTCGTAGTCACGTTCTTCACAAAACTTTTTTAAATAAGCAAGGAGGCCTACCAATAATATAGGCCGCATTGGCTGATACATTCGAATATAACCATCCCAAACTCTTGCTTTGAATTTCGGATTAAACTGATATCCGTCAGGTCTAAAAGAAAAGTAATTCATTATTTCCTGGCGTACACCTGGATCTGCTGTTACTTTCATGTGAACCGCGTTTATCGGTTCTACAGTCACTATATCGTTCATTATTCACCTGTAATTTAATTTTTAGACAATGCGGAACGAATACTAATTATCTCTGTAAAACTGTTAGTAACCGCCAGCTTGGAATTTTGCCCAGTCTATCATATTTTTGACTATGAAGTTCCTATTATTTATCTGTTTAACAATACTTTCCAAATACTTAGCACGTTCTTCGTGTAAGGATATTTTTAGGCTAAGTTGGATAATTTCGCTATCGCTCTGGACATGCCGATCTAAATCACCGCGCAAAACTTTTAGTTGAAAGGGTTTCCAACCCCTGTCTTTTAGTTCTAATTCGTCCATCGACCCGCCGTAATATTCAGACTTTACTTTTTCAAATTCAAGCAAATCAGCTTTTAATTTTTTTACTTTGAGCGCTTCTCTATAAAAGAGATTGTAGTATTTATTATGAAGCTCAGGAATGCGAGAAGATTCACGAGATAAATTAGTTTCGTCAATCTTACAATCCTGAGCCCATAGTTGGTTTATTTCATCAATATCCATCACTTAATTCCCATTATATACTGTATAATATAAATATATCACATAAAGTGATAAATGTCAACCTTTCTGTTTAGCAACTTGCACGTCGTAAGCAGCTCTATCAACAATACCTTCATTCAAAAGTCTTTGACGATTTACTTCGTGTGCAGCTTGTGTTTCTGCTTTTGATCCGCCAAAATAAGAAACCGCATGGCCTTCATCGATAAGTATTTCAGTTAAACGCTTATCTGCTCCGTTGTAATTTTCGATAATAAAATCGCCAAGCACTCGTCCAAACTTGCCCTTCATATCTTCGCCATTTTTACTTACTTCAGTTTTAAGAATAACATCTCCAGACAAAAGTTCTTTTACTCTCGCCTTTGCAGCTTCTCCAAATAAATCTTCGACTTTATCTGAAGTTCTGGACTCTGGCGTATCAATACCCATAATGCGAACTCTTTCGTCCGCAAGTATTACACCAAATCCTAATTCTATATCAACATCAACAGTATCACCGTCGATTACTCTGTTTATCGCGCACTTATATTCGTACATTTGGAATTTCCTTATAGTTGTGTTATTGTAAAATCTCTAAAGGTAAAACTCACGGTTGCTTGTGGATACACTATGTCAGTTTGTGTAGTATCAAGCATAATATCAGATAAATTTACTGGAAAACAATCTCTAAATTGAATTTCTATATTCGGGTTTTTATGGCTATTCATAATTACAAGAGAAATGTCTGTAAGAATTCCGTATTCACTAGTTTTTATATTATTAAATTGCGGAAACTCTTCGTTAAACGACAACGCCTTTAACCAATTATAAACCTCTATATAGTTACTCATGGATTCATCAACTATAAAAGACAAAGGCAATTCACCATATGTTAAACGATCGCCCGGCACCGGTACGATTTTAAAAGGTGTATTTTGATCTACTTGTGCAATTGAAACCGAAGGAATAGTTACCGCCTGGGTAAAAAATTGAACCTCTGGTAGCCTCTTCACAGTCACTACAAATTCGAGTGGTGATAAAAAATTAGTTGTCGACATTGATTTTCCTGTTTACATTTACATAGAAACGGTATATAATCTATTTATATATAGTTTATTTATAAGTCCCGTAGTATAAATAACATACAAACCACGTGATGACTAACATACAAATCGCGTAATGATTAAAGCCTCTGAAATGGTAAGAAGAAAAAACAAAAATCCCCCGCAGCTTTTAAACCCCTGTATCAATATATGTATTATTGAGAATGGTTCGTGTATAGGTTGTAAGAGGACTCAAAAGGAAATTTCTGAATGGTTTTGGATGGAAGAAGAAACAAAACAGTTAGTGATGAAGTCACTACAAAAGCGCTAATAGCTAAACAGTATTGTGACCCGTGCGATGATTGCACACATTGGATAGGTAAAATGAGGAAGTCTTAATTATGAAAAAATACATTTTTGATGTCGATGGAACTCTAACACCGAGTAGGAAACGTATGAATAAAGAATTTGCTGTATGGTTTAGCAAATTCTGCCAAAGAAATAATGTCTATTTAGTTACCGGAAGCGATAGGCCAAAAACTATTGAACAAGTAGGTAACTACATATACCACCAATGTAAACGCGTGTACCAGTGCTCAGGTAATGATGTATGGGAGCGTGACGTAAACACTCGTACTAATGATTGGGCAATACCTGCAGAAGTGCATCAGTTGTTAAGAGAATTTGTACGACTTAGTGAATTTCCGATACGCGCTGGTAATCATATTGAAGAACGGCCCGGAATGGTTAACTTCAGTATTGTAGGCCGTAACGCTAGTCTAGAACAGCGAGCAGAATATGTTGCTTATGATACTCGTAAAAAAGAGCGTGAAGCATTAGCTCGTATTATCACTAACGAGTTCGCTGATATTACTGCAACGGTAGGTGGCGAGACTGGAATTGATATCGGTCAACTTGGCTCAGATAAAAGCCAAATACTACGAGACTTTAACAGCAAAGATAATATCTATTTCTTTGGAGATGCTATGTTTGATGGTGGCAACGACAAACCGTTAGCAGATGCAATGAAAGCTCGAGATCGTGCTGGGATGTCGTATCCGGTAACAGGCTGGGAACACACATTTAAAATTTTAAAGGAGATTAAAAATTGAAAACTGGTATTGTAGCATCATCATTTGATTTACTACACTCAGGACATATTATGATGTTGAGAGAAGCTAAAACGAAATGCGACCATTTAATTTGTGCTATTCAGATAGATCCAAGTATCGACCGCCACGAAAAAAACGCGCCTATACAAAGTATTGTTGAAAGATACACACAAATAACCGCAGTAAAATACGTTGATGAAGTCGTTGTATATCAAAGCGAAAAAGATCTTGAAGATATATTAGAATCGTATCCAATAGATATTCGTATTCTAGGTGAAGAATACAAAGATAAGGATTTCACTGGGCGCGAAATATGTAAAAAATTAGGCATTTATATTTATTTTAATAAACGAAATCATCGCTTTAGCTCAAGTAGCTTAAGAAAAAGAATTATTGCAAAAGAAACTGTTTGACATTTATAAAAAAATGTTGTAGACTACAATATGTAAAGTATATTAATTATGGGATATCATGTTTAAAATTCAAGGAAAGTTGCCTCGCACTGTAAATGTAGCGTGCTCTGGAGGTGTTGACTCTATGGCCGCAGTAGATTTCTTAAGAAGAAATCATAATGTTAATTTATTATTTTTCGATCATGGTACGGACACGTCCAAAGAAGCTCTGGAATTTCTAACAAAATTCGCAGCTCGTAAAAACGGAGAATTTAATGATAAACCTATTGGTAGTAATATTTCAATAAAAACGAGTAAAATCTCAAGACCAAAACATCAGCGAGAGTCGCAAGAAGAATATTGGAGAAACGAAAGATACAAATTCTTTTTTGATCAGCAAGCCCCTGTAATTACTTGTCACCATTTAGATGATTGCGTAGAGACGTGGATTTGGTCTAGCCTTCACGGAAAACCTAAAATTATTCCGTATACAAATATGAATGTTATCCGCCCGTTTAGATTAAATAAAAAAACAGAATTTGTAAATTGGTGTAGGCGCAATAACATTCCTTGGATTGAAGATACATCAAATGAAAACACAGACCATATGCGAAACTTTATTAGACATGAAATTATGCAAAAAGCGCTGGTTGTAAATCCTGGATTATATAAAGTAATTTATAAAAAAATAAATGAAGATTATGCAGAGCAACCCGTTTAAGATATCTTTTATTTTATAAATAAGATTAAATAGAGACAACAGATGGTGCAAAAAATGAATAAAAGCGAATCAGTTTCAGGCACGTTAAGCTATCTTAACAACGCGTCAAATAGAAAAACACAACAAAACATAAACGAATCTGCGCATAACACACAGCGCAGAGCTCCTAATGTCGTACCACAAAAAAATTCTATAGCTGTAAAAAAAATACAAGTACCAAGAACTAAATCTATTTCAGCTGCAGAGCCGCATTTAAAACAGTTTGCTGGCATGCTAAGTGAAGAATTAGCAAATGTTAAAAAGCTAAAACAAGAACAATTGGAAACAATAAGACAAGAAGAATTAGAAAAAATTCAATTCGCTCACGCTGAAAAAATTCGATTAGAAGAAGAAAGAATTCGTGCTGAAGAGTCTGAAAAAATATTAATGGAACAGGCCCGTGAAAGAATACGTGCTGAAGAGTCTGAAAAAATATTAATGGAACAGACTCGCGAAAGAATTAGATTAGAAGTATTAGCAGAGTTTAATCAAAGTCAACCTCAACCTCAACCGCAAATGCAACCAGCTCAAATTGATGAGTCTTACGAAGAGCAGAATTATTTAGAAGAAACACCTCCTTTAGAAATGCATAATTCAGATGATTATGTATCACACTTAGATGAGTCTCTTTTAGCGTTTTCAGATAATAAAAATTATATTAAAGAGGAAGCTAAATTTGTAACTTTTGAAGATTTGCAAAAACACTACCAAGATTTCATAGGCAAAATTAACACACAACTAGGTTCCCTTGGCGGAGGCGGTGAAGTTAATATGCGAGGTCTAGACGATCTTGATATGTCAACAGTTCAAAACGGTGACTTTATATCCTACGACGCAGCAACTGGAAAGTTTATTGGTGGCTCAATTACACCTGCGGGTGTAGAAGGCGGAGTTCTTGAAGGCGGATCTTTTTAAAGCAAATTATAAAGCTGACGTTTTAACCGAAAGGCCCTCTTCATTTAAGAGGGCTTTTTACATAAATACACCGTGAATTGTAAAAACAACTTTTATAATGAATATACAATGTTATATAAATTATAGGAGATAAAAAATGGCTAAAAATACAGCTAAAACGCTATCTGCAGATTCAATATATGCTCATTTGGATACAGACGGTGACGGCGTAATTACAGATGAAGAAATGGCTCGAGCGAAAGAAATCGCGGAATTTGAGCACAAAAAGAAACTTCAAGAAAATGAAGATGCTAAAGAAGATCAAATTCGTGCCATGGCTTGGTTTGCGCTTTGGGGCATGCTTCTTTATCCAGTTCTTATTTTACTTACGAGTGTAATTGGAATTTCTGAAGCTGCTACGATTATTGGTGATATTGCACCAACATATTTTGTAGCAATTGCTGGACTTGTTGCTGCGTTCTTCGGAGCACAAGCATATTCAAAAGGTAAGTCTTCAGGCTCAAACGACGACGATTACTAACTTTTGTAAATAATACATAGTCTATACTGATTCTTGATAGTTAATATTTTTGTTGACATTTTTATAGAATCAGTATAGATTGGTATTTGTAATTGACATTTAAATTATGCGAGCGCTGTTATGCGCTCATAAGTAGGAGTATATCATGTCAAAAGAAGAATTTAAAATTTTAACCGCTCGCCAACACGTCCGTGAACGTATTGGAATGTATATGGGTTCAAGCGCAAAAGAACAAGTCGAACGTTTTGTTCTAGGCGAGTGGAAAAATGCAACCTACGTTCCAGCTCTCTCTAAAATGATTGATGAAATCTTAGATAACTCGATTGATGAAGCTATTCGAACTAACTTTGAATTCTCAAATAAGATTAACGTTTCTGTCGATAATGATAAAGTTACAGTAACAGATAACGGCCGAGGTATTCCACACGTCGAGGTTTACGACGAATCAACAAAGCGCAATATTGCTCAGTCAACTGCCGCGTGGACACGAGTAAATGCTGGCACGTCGTTTGACGACGAAAGAGTTACCATTGGCACAAACGGTGTTGGTTCAGCCGCGACAAACTTTTTATCCGAGAACTTCACAGGCAAATCAACGCGTGACGGAAAACAACTAACAGTCGCCTGTAAGAATGGCGCTGAAAAAATTACTGAAAAGTATTCTGATAAAGATGGGAATGGGACTGAAGTTTCGTTTAAACCAGACTTTAGCCTTTTCGAAGTCGACAACTTGTCTGAACTCGATACGATTGAATTACTTGAAGACCGTTTGATATCACTTCAAATGGCATTTCCAGAAATTACATTTTCGTTTAATAAGCGAAAAATTAAAGTCAACAACTTAAAAAAATATTCAGAAATGTTTATTAGCGACGGCGGCGATGTTATTGTTGAAAAGAACGACAACGTTTCGTTTTTCTTTGCAGGATCAGATGATGGGTTCCGTTCGAACTCGTTTGTTAATGGCGTGAATACTAGGCAGGGTGGCACATATGTTGACTATCTTATTAATAGTGTGCTCGACCCGCTGACTGCGATGATTAAGCGCAAACACAAGATTGAAGTCGGCAAGGTTACAATCAAAAACGGTTTGACCATGGTTTTGTTTGCTCGAAACTTTATTAATCCTAAATTTGATAGTCAAACAAAAGAACGTCTAACAAACCCGATGGGAAACGTTAAAGAGCATTACACAAATTCCGGCGCAAAAGATGGTGAATATTTTGCACGAAAAATCATGGCAACACCTACGATTATTGAGCCAATCATTGAAGCCCAATTAGCTAAGAAACTAGCCTCTGATAAAAGGGCAGCAACAATTGCTCAAAAGAACCTTCGAAAGGTTAAGGTTGCAAAACACATTTCAGCAAACAAACCAGACGCTACACTTAAAATTGTCGAAGGCGACTCAGCTATGGGATTTCTGCTTAAGGTGAGAAACCCAAATACTGTTGGAGCGTATCCGTTGCGCGGTGTTATTATGAATACCTGGGATATGAAGCCAGCAGATGTTTTAAAGAATAAAGAATTATCTGAGTTAGTTGCTGTGCTTGGATTAAATATTAATGATCCAAATTCAGTTGATGATATGACGTATCAATCAATTGCAACCCTTACCGATGCTGACCATGATGGTATTGGACATATTAGCCCTCTATTAATCGCGTTCTTTTACAAATTCTGGCCGCGCCTATTAAACGAAAGACGTGTTAAAATTACGCGCACTCCTATTATGATTTCAACTAAGGGTGACAAAGTCGAGTGGTTCTACACATACGAATCTGCATCCAAGTTTAAAACAGGTAACCAATCTGGTTGGAAGCATCGTTATATAAAAGGCCTCGGAAGTTTGCAAGAGTCAGAATATGACAAAATCATTAATGAGCCTGTTTACGATACGGTAACAGTTGACGATATTAAGATTTTTGAAATGATGTTTGGGCGCGATGCGGCATTACGCAAAACGTATATGATGGCATAAATCAGTTGACAATGTATGATTAATATTGTATTATGAATAGAATCAAAAATATCATTTTGTGGTATAAGAAACTCAGAGCAGAAGGCTATATGTGGCACAACTGTGTTGAGTGGGCAATCTACAATTCAGGAACACCTTGGGACATAAATGGAAATTATGGAAAAAAGTGAAAACAAAATCCCGTATAGTAGGATTACACGAGTCGAAGTAATTGGTGATGAAGGCAGAGAATATGTCAAACACGATTTAGAAATGGTAGAAATTTCTACACAAGACGATGGCCGAACCTTAAAAATATTTGTATCTCGCAAGGAGAAAAAATAATGAATGTACTTAATTTCGTAAATGACGGCTGCACAGATTATCCAATATCGAATGTAGCCAAAAACGAATGGCTAGCTTTTGCTATGTACACAGTTGAGTCTCGCGCGATTCCTAATATGATAGACGGGCTAAAGCCTGTTCAACGTTTTTATCTTTATTCATCGTTAATTAATTCCAAGCGTGATTATAAAAAGGTATCAGCAGTTGCTGGTATTATTTCAGATTATGGATATAATCATGGTGAAGCTTCGGCCGCTGGTGCTGGTCAACTCATGGCTGCTACTTGGAATAACAATGTTTGTTTGGTTGAAGGCCGTGGTTCCTTTGGTACTCGATTAATACAAGAACCTGGCGCTGCACGTTACGTCTATACAAGAGTTCATAACAACTTTGAAAAATACGTTAAGGATATAGATCTATCACCAGTACATAGCGATCCCGAGCACGAACCACCATCATACTATCTTCCTGTAATTCCCTTAGTATTAGCTAACGGAACAAAGGGTATTGCCACAGGTTTTGCAACTAACATCCTTCCACGGTCACCAGATGACCTCTCTGGTTCAGTTCGTGAATACTTAATGAGTGGTACTATAGCGAAGAGGCTTCCAGTGACGTTTCCAGAATTTACGGGTTCTGTCACCTATGATATTGAAGATAAACGATTTATTGTAAGTGGCGCATTTGAACGCAACAGTAAAACCGTTTTAACAATCACTGAGGTACCATATGGCTATGATCGCGAATCATACGTTAAGGTATTGAATAAATTGGAAGATGACAACGATATTGTCTCATACGAAGACAAATGTGATAAGCAAGGTTTTAGGTTTGAGATCAAGCTAAAGTTAGCTTCAGCAAATGCTTGGACTGACGAGCGCATTGTTCGCAAGTTTAAACTGACTAAACCACTTAGCGAAAATCTTACGGTTATTGATGAGAATGGCAAACTTCGCGAATATGAAGATGAGCGTGATTTGATTAAAGACTTCTGTGAATTCCGTATTGGTGTTTTACAACGCCGTATTGAATTGCGGTTGGTTGAGGCTGCTGAAGAAATTCGTTGGCTGAAAGTTAAAATGCAATTCATCCAAGCTGTTCTTGATGATAAGATTAAATTCAAAAATCAAAAGAAGAAGGATGTTGGCGTACAAATCCTAGCTAACACTGATGCAATTGATACTGATGTTGACCGGCTGCTTCGTATTAACATCATGAGTTTGACTGACGAAATGGTCAAAGAACTTGCTAAAGAAATCACGAAGGCTGAAAAGAATGTTCGTTATTGGACAGCTACGACGCCTAAGAAACAATTTATTCTAGACTTAGAAGGTATATAATGTTTAAACTATTTTCACGTACAAAAATAAACGGTGTTAACGATGATTATGAGGCGCTCATAGCAGATTGGTTTGGCGAGCATACAAATGTTGATCCTGATATTAACACCTCTTCTGAATTGACTTTGGACAAATCGTTTGAAGTTATCTTGGCGCGCCTTGATGCTATTGAAGTAAAAATTGACAAATTACTTGAGAAGAACTAATGTTTTATGTGACTGATTATAAACCCGAATGCATATCCAACGACTTAATGGATCGTATGGTTTGCTTCGCCGCAGATTATCTGGAAATAGACACTGAAATGGAAGTTTCATTTGATGGTGAATTTGATGATTGTTGTGGATACGTTGAGTACGAACCAGAAGACAGCGAAATTACTGTGTATATAAATCCAACCAAACCTCGCACCGAAATGATAAAAACGTTTTTCCACGAGATGGTTCACGTTAAGCAATATATTAAAGGTGAGCTCGTGTCTGGTATTGGTAAGAGACCATCACGATGGAAAGGCAAAGAGGTTGATAAGTCGTATTTTGAATCACCGTGGGAAATCGAGGCTTTTGAGCATGAGTTAATTATGTTTGATATTTTTAAAATTAGCTGTTGACAAGTGCTTCTAAATAGTATAGTTTGATTGTAGAAATGAAACGGAAAAGGAATCAGATTGGCACACGGCGATGAATAGCTTGAAGAGGAGTGAAGTTTTTGACAAAAACTTAACTGAAAAATTCGTTCAATTTTGTTGTGAAAACTTAAAAGCATTTCCTAACAAGTTAGAAATTGACGAGTACCTTGTTAACGATAACACAACCGGGCTTTGTGTAGATTTTGACGATGATAATTTTTTAATTTTAGTAAGAGTAAAAAATAGAAATCTAACCCAAATCTATACAACCATCGCTCACGAACTTGTGCACGTGAAACAACACATGTACGACAACCTAAACGATCTGTTATTATATAACAATGGCAACTTAAACACTTGGTGGGAAAAAGAAGCTTACGAAAAAAGTGATAAATTAGTTGAAAATTTTATTACTTTTTTTCAAAATAGCCGTTGACATTCCACATAGAACCGGTTAATATAATATATATCAAGTGAAAAGGAATCACCATGTCTAAAAAAACAAAACAACTGCCTATGGTTAACGGCACACCTCTTGCAAAAATTGCTTATGGCATGTCAGAAATGGCGCGTACTCATAAAAACCATTTAATATCAGTTAACTTGGCTCGAGTTGCTGATAAAGTGGCTGGCGTTGGTGCCGCTTGGGGCGGCAGTCCTATGACTGATATTGATATGACTGTAGTACAATATTATTTAGCAAACAAAGTATAATGTTATGGAGAATTTAGAAAACTTTTTAGGGATTATTTTAGTTTTAGCTATGTTAGGCACGGTGCTCGGTATAGTACTTGGTGTGGTTGCATCATTTATAAAAATAGGAACACAGCTTGCTCCTATTATAGTAGGTGTGGTTTTAATTCTATTGTATTACGAATCAAGCACTATTGATTTTAATCTTGACGAACATATAAGTGTAATAACAAATATCTTGGAAGAACAAAACGTAATCGATGGTGAATAAAACTAAATTAACTGTTGACATTCTGTATAGAACCTGTTAGATTAGAATCAACAAATGAAGGAATATATCATGTTTAAAAAGCTTAAGAAAACGGCAAGCACTGCCATTAGCGCTCTAATGAATTTAGCTGTTATATACGTAGTTATAATGATGATTTACTAATATTAGCTATTGACATTCGTTTCTAAATAGTTTATATTAATAGTATAAAGAGAATCAAAAGAAAGAATCACTATGACCAGCTACTCAGTCAAAGCTTATAAAATGGTTAACGGAAGAGAAGAACTTCACGAATGGGCTACTGGTTTTAGTCATTTTCAAGGTAAAAAATTCTTCCAAAATCTATATGATACGAACGAATTTTCAAAGCTTGTAATGAAAAAAGTTGAAAATAACTGAAAATAAGAGTTGACATTCGTTTCTAAATAGTTTATATTAATAGTATAAAGAGAATCAAAAGAAAGAATCACTATGAACTACTATACAAAGCAAATAATGTCTATACTTGATTGTAACCAAGCTTTTGCTAAACTTGTTCAAGACCAAATGGAATGTAGTGGTTTTGATTTCTCTGAAGCCACGAAAACAGAATTTAAACTTGAAGTGAAATTTGCGATGGAAGACGTAAGCACCGCAGCATAAGAAAGACTATTTTAACCAGCGTCCGTATAGAGGGAACCGGACCTGAACTTACCTTGCTAGTTTTGACAAACTAAGACGTAGGCTTTACAAACGCTCACCATGGCGGAGTAGGGAATGAATGCGACACTGGAGCGTTGGAGATACTAGGGGCGTTGGTTAAAATAGTTTAAATTAAATGGAGGACTAAAATGAAAAAACTAATAACAATACTAGCAATATCAATAGCTGTACCAACAACTAGTTTTGCTGAAGGACAATACCCAAAAGAATTCTGCAAACCGATGTACGATGCGATTGGATTGTTTCTTGGCTTAGCTGATAAGGCTTGGAAATCAAAGGATGAAGAAAAAGCACTCCTTTATTCAACGGCAGCGGCTAACTATGCAACTGTATATGAAGTAACTTGTAAACGATAAAAAGAAGACTATTTTCTGCTGCATCCGAACACTCGCGGGGATTGATCCCCCCAGAGAAAAATGTTCCAAATGTGTTTGAAGCTAAAGAAAGTTA
>Ga0114994_10000265_pt1 | contig 33088 bp, 20 predicted proteins | sample ArcticOcean_MG_C_9_FD_87043 | JGI IMG/M metagenome (GOLD analysis project Ga0114994, IMG submission 87043) | Marine microbial communities from western Arctic Ocean - ArcticOcean_MG_CB2_152 | ecosystem: Environmental > Aquatic > Marine > Oceanic | place: Arctic Ocean: Canada Basin | collected...
CTCCCCTCTATTAACGTCGTACTCTATACGCCGTCCAAAATGTTTGCGTGCGGGTTTCTGGCAAGCGTCCCGATCATGTCTCGCGCGAAGCGTGGCGCGCGGGGCCGCCATTCACGGGTCCAGTGGACCGCTCGCTTTCCCCCAACGGACTAGCGGCCGCGGCAGGGCTGAAAAACGACAACGCCGAGCCTGCCCGCGGACATCACCGCCCGCACAGAAGCAGCCGGCGCCGTCGCACGAGGACCGCTTGCCTCTCTCAACGGAGACCAACAACCAGCAGCCGGCACCCCGTCGCCGCTCGGACCACAGCACAACCACCCCCACCAGCAGCCGCGGCGCACCAGCAGCCAAGATGATGGGCGACTACCCCCCCGGCGCGACCTTGCGAGGCCGGAGCGTGGACGCCATGGCCAAGCCGCCCGAGGCGGGCACGCGGCCGAACTACGGGAACGAGACCACGGAAGAATGCCTCAAAGACGAAGAGAGACCCCTGACGCCGGACCGCTACAAGAAGTGGCGCAAGAGCACTTATTCTGTACCCGGGACGCGTATTATTCACCCGGGCGGCGTAAAAGATTGGGAGGGCGTCGAGCATCCGCCCTGGTTCGGTTTGAACACCAAAAAAGCTGGCATGACCGACGAGCACGTGAACGACGTCATCACGCAAGCCGGGGCGGAGAGCGAGTACGCCCAGACAAAGTTGACGCAGGCCGAGAGACACTACCATAGTACGAGGATGGAACCTTTGGGAAGGTGTTTCTCGCATGGGCATCAATTACCAGAAGAGTGCCTGAAGCGGGACGCGCGCAACGTACCCCTCCACGACTTCGGGCTGCCTACTAAAACGGCGGTGGGCCAGGACGCCAAGAACCTGATCTACATGCCTTCCGCGAAACCCGTTCAAGGGGAACGAGCCCAGTACATCAAGAGCCACGGGAGCTACGGTCCCGGCGAGCAACGGTCGCGAGACTACGACTGGGGCGGCCGCGACTTGAAGACGCACCGGTTCGGAGAAGGGGTCGGGAGTTACGTCGCGCTCAATGGTCTCGCGTTAGGAGCCACGGGCGCCATGGAGCCGCTCGATGAACCGCCGGTAGTGGCCTCGCGCATGCGCAACTTCAAGTCGTTGCAAGATAAACTAGGGAAGTCAAGATTCCTGGGACATACGAACGCCTTCCAGTTCGGGCGCGATCACTGCTACGGCAAGAAAAGTGTCAGAGGCGAGGGCCAGTGGGACGCTAGAGATTGTATCGCCGGGGACTATGCTCCTGAAGATTGCATGCCGGAACCTGAACTTGGTATTACATTGACCCCGGGCTACCGGAACGTGTTGACGGAGAAGAGCCGGCACCGCTCCTTCGGCGTGCCCAGCGTGCGCACGGACATCCCCAAGTACGCCGTGCGCTCGGTGGCGGACTCGCAGAATTATGGAGACGACCCCACGGGCAAGGAATTGCTGTACCCCTCTACCTTGTCGCAGATGGGTATTGATGATGACGAGTTCACGAACTTACGGGACAAGGCCGACATCTGGGCCCTGTTCAAGGCGACGGGCGCCACCTTAGGGGACCGCGAGCACAAGCTGTACGACGACGTGAGTGTCAACGGCGAGTGCTCCATCGCCACGTTCCACAAGGCGCTCGTGGCGCACATGGAGTAAGGGGGGTTCATATATCCATAGCGTGCGGTGGTACAGTCAACTGTACCTGACAGCGGACGCTCTGTTTTTAGTTATGTCTTAGGCGGGCGACCGCTACTCCGCGTCTACTTCATCTCGGCGACAGAGTCCTCCCACTTCTTCATGTTCGCCGGGCTGGCCGCCCAGGCCTCGAAGCCGTCGTCGACCATGGACATGACGCTGCCGCTCGCGGCCGGCGCGGCGGCCACGGGCGCGGCCGCCTCCTTCTTGGAGCCGCCGCGCGTGCCGACGAAGCCGAGGACGCAGTAGAAGCCGAAGACGAGGCCCACGACCTGCTCCGTGCTGAATTCCTTGCCGCCGATGACGTAGACCTGCGTTGGGTGGTCGGGGATCGGGGGTCGACGCTCAAGTGTCGGCGGTCGGGGGGCGGTGCGCGGTACGAACGCGCTGCCACGTCGCTCCGGTGGCGCCCAGTGGACGCGCAATGCCGGGGCGGCGGCGACGTCCCGCCCTGTCGCAATGAGGTCGTTTCAGGCGCTGGTCTTAACATCAGCCGACATTTGGCGGCGCGCGCTCGCGCCGACCCGTGGCCGCGCCGCGGCGGCCACGCGGGCCAGACCTTGCCTGGCGGCGAACATTTTCCTGAGCTCGGCAGCTCTCTACGCTCTACACGCAGCCTTTTACTAGCAAAGCGAGCGTGAGGAAACCCGTGATTTAGCGCCAAATCCCTCGGACGGCTCCAGGACACAGACAAGGAGCTTAGGTGACACCGTCGTGGCCTGCTACGGTTTACTCAAATAGCTATTGAGCGCGTGCAGCAATCCGCGCGCGAAACGCCGCACGACGCGGCGCTGAGAAGCAACACAACTTAATTCACCCAAGTGTGCAGCGCCGCGGGAGCGGCTGCCGAGCAGGCCACGGACGACACAGCTCCGAGCAGGCATCGCGTGACACAGCGCAGCAAACAGGCCTCGCTTAAAACAGCGGACGTAAAATGGCTGCGGCCTACCCCGGCGCCCGCGGCCTGGCGGCCTTCCCGTCACCGCGCTGCCTGGCCTGCGCGAACTGCTGCGTCGTCTTCGCGACGTCCGGCGTGCTCTTCCTGACGCTCATCGGCACTCTCTTGGACCGGCAACCCCTCTACGTGCTGGGCGTCGACGAGCCGGCCAAAGCTTCAGTATCGTGCTTCGCGGCCGCGAGCTACTACGGCTTCATTGTCTTACTGTCCATCGCGACGCTGGCCTACGACCGGTGTCGGCCCCACCGGCCCCCGGTCGCGGCGGGGTCGTTGGTGGACGATCGGTTCGGGCCGGAAGCCGTTGACGAGCGGCTGCGGCGGCGGGCCTACCGGGACCAGGCGCCCGCCGTGGAGCTGACGGGCCCGCCGCCCCTGCTCGACACGGACTTTGAGTCGAAAGGATTAATATAATAGTAGTATGAACTGGGATTTAGGGGACGCTTCCAGCAGTAGCCTGGGCAGCAGTCCGGCGGTACCACAGCTCGTTGTTACAGACTCGTCCCATGAAAACGTGCGGGTTTTTCGCTCTCATCTCAGTTTTTGCCCGGCTTTGCCGTCTGCAGTGCACCAGCAGCAGCATACAGAGCTCAATCCATGCGCCTAACACTCGTACTCGCATCGATTCTAACCACAGCAGCCCTCCACAGCACCGATTTCCGAGCCCAGCTCTCCCTCCTCCAAAACGCAGCCGAGGGCGCTCCGCCGCCACAGGACGAGTTCCCACACGCACGAAGCACGTCCAGGTTCGGCGAGATACTGTGGAGAAGCAGCGATGCTGCGAGAGCGCGGAATGCATTGGAAACACTCGGCGGCGACGCCCTGACAAGAGCACAACGCCTCGGCGACGGCGTCCTTGCAGCGTTGGAGAGTCCAGAGCTCGTCGACAGACGACAATCCGCAAGACGCGACCTGCTCATCCCCAAGCGGTGCCCGGACTTTGAGGGCGTGTTGTTGTGGGAGTGTGCAAACGCGATCTCGGAATCCACACCAGCACTCGTCTGCGCTGACCACGTCGGCGTGCTCTACGCCCTAGCGCTGTCACGCGCCGCGTTATCGGTACGGGGGCATGGTTCGGATGCGCGGCGCCTCGAACGAGCGGTAGCAAAGCACTTCCACGCGCTGCCCCGCGAGACCGACGGGAGCGTGTCATACGATGTCGTGTCCGCCGACGACATCGCGCGGTCGCCGCGCTTCGACGGTTGTGATCAGCGACGAGCCAGAGCAAAGACGGTCCTCGTGGCGTTTGCGGGCCTCGGGAACCGGGGCCACGTGGGATACGAGTGGCGCAGCGCCGCTCACAGAGTCTCGCAGAGCCACGCACCGTTCGACGTCATCTTCGCGATGGACCCGGCTGCGTCTTGGTATACGGGCGGCGCCTGCTGGCGGTACCGCGGCGACGCGGCGCTCAGACGCGAACTTAGAGGGCTGAGACGACGCTACGAGCACGTCGCCTTCGTGGGCGATAGCATGGGCGGCTCCGCGGCGCTAAGATACGCAGAGCACGCCGACGCCGTGCAAGCTTTGGCACCGCAAGTGTGTAGTCTGGCGGACGACCCGCACGTCGGCCGCGAGGACTTGTACGACGACGCGCTACGCCGCCACGTCGAGGGGCCTCTCCAGAGATCCGTCGCCCGCGCGCTCCGGAGGCGCGTCCCGATCGGCGTCCACTTCTGCGCGGGCCACGCGCGCGATGCCGCGCACGTCGCGGCGCTGCCGCCCGGCGTAGCACGCGTCGCGCACGCCGGCGACGCGCACGACGTCGCGGCGCTGCTCAAGGCGGACGGCGCGCTGGAAGAAGTCGTCCGCCGCGTGCTAATTACATATGTTGTGTCTTACAAGTTCACTCACAGCCGCCGTTCAGGGGGCTTTCCGCGGCGGCGTCGCCGGCTCCGTTGCATCATCCTTCGCCTCGGCCGCGGGCGTCGCCGAAGGTGCCTCGGGCGTCGACAGTTCCTCCTTCGCGTCCTCCTCGCCCTCGTCATCTTCCTCCGTGGCAAGAAGCGCCTCCGCCTCGGCTTTCCGCGTCGCCAGGTCCGCGCGCAGCCCCGCGTAGTCCACGGGCCCCAGGCCGAGGGCGGACGTGCGCGCCGGGTCCCGGAGGCGGCCCGCCGTGCCCGCTTTTATCTCGGCGTCGACCAGTGCCAAAATCTTGTCATAGCGCTCCAGGAAGCGCTCGGCGCAGAACCGCCGCGCCGCCGCGGGCAGGGGCTCGGCGCCTTGTTTCGACGCGTCCAGCACGTCGACGCAGGCGTACTTGAGGGTCGCGTACTTCAGAAAGGCGTCGTACGCAATATTGGTCGGGTCGTCGCGGGCCACGCCCTCGCGGCCGGGCTCGTTGCCTGCGCGGGCATCACGGTGAGTATTTGTCGCGGCAGTGGCGTGGAGATCGACAGCGCGCCATCGAGCAGACGTCGCGGCGATGACGAGAGGTCGACAGCACGCCGTCGAGCAGATATAAGGAACGCGGCGTACGCACAGTAGGGCTGGTCGTTCATGAGCGACTGGATCGACAGCAGCACGCTCGACAGCGAGTGCGACGGGTTCCAGCCGGGCCCGATCCAAGTGCCTAAAATCGACATACCTGTGAGTTTTCTGCGTGAGTCGCGGCGATGGCGCAAGGGGGAATGAGATGGCGTGGCGCTGACGCATACATACTTTTCCGGTTCGGTAGAGGTTCGGGTTGAAGCCGATGCGGCCCTGGCCCGTTGTCAGATTCGTGCACTTGGGATTCTCGACCGGGTAGCTGTGCGGGTGCTCCACCCTAAAATGGAAGAGGCCGCCGAAATACGGCGTGCCCTCGGGGCCGCAGACCACGCAGTCCACGGTGGTCGCCACGGCCTCGCGCTGCTCCGCGAACAGGTTCGAGGCGTGGTCTCTTCGCACGGTGGCGACGTCGCGCGCCACCCGCTTGAGGCACCGTCCGGGCGGCGCTGCGCTTGCCGCTGGCTTGCTGGATCCGAACCAGTTGAGGAGCGCGGCCATCCGTCTGTGCGCTCCCCGGTGCTGTGTCTTGTAAATGCTCTCTGGGAGCACGGATAGTTCCGCAGCGAACAGAGCTTGGGCAAGACGATGTCGACGCGTACGCGAGCAATGCGCTCTGCACGTTGAGCGACTGAGGCGGTACACACTGATGCGGCTGGCCCGAGCCAAGCTCGCGCGCTCCTCTTGGAGCTTCGTGCGGGTCTCGAGGCGCGGGGCGGGAGACCCGTCCTGTGCAGCCTTCCAGAGGCTTCTGGCTCGGGCGCCCCGCGTGGCCGCGCCTTCGAAAGTGGGCGAGCAGTGCTCGGCGCCCGCGAAGGGGACGTGGGCGCCCTTTGCGAGGCGGTGACCGCCATGACGCCCGGGGATGCGTAAAATGGTCCATGTGCAGTATCTACACTAACTGAACGCTGTGTCTACTAGAGAGAGGCAACCTTACCGCGCGCGCGCGGAGGGGTACCCGCACCGACAAACACGCACCCGGCTCAGTAGTAGCCGCCGTCGGTCTTGCCCTGGGCGTCCAGGACGCCCTTCCAGTAGCCCGACTCGAAGTTCGTCTTCGCGTTGACGTCGACCTCGACCTGCACGGCGCCGCCGCCCGTCTTGCACTTGAACACGGGCAGGCCCTGGGGCTGGATCACGCTGAAGAGGATGTTGAAGGGGAAGTTGGGGCACCAGGGCCCGTCGATCTGGCCCGACTTGACCGAGAAGGACGTGCCCGTCAGGGGGTCCTTGATGAGGCCGTTGGCCACGCGGCCCGCGGCCATGGGCGTGCCGAGCACGGGCGATTTGTTGCCCAGCGCGTAGACGGAGCCGTCCGTGTCCACGGCGACGCAGATGTCCAGGCCGGCGCAGATGCCACTCACGGCCTTGCCGGGGCTCAGCTCGCTCTGGCTCACGGCGGGCACGAACTTCTTCTGGCTTTCCCGCGTCTTGCCGAAGACCATCTGCAGGGCCGTCGTCGGCCGCGCCGTCCGCGTCTGCGGCAGCGTCGGCTGGAGCGCCGCCGCGGGCGCGAGCATCAGGGCGAAAAGCACTGCGTGGAAAAGGGTGAGGGCTTCGGACGGTGGCGGGCGTCTCTCTCGTGCGTCTGTGCTTGTGTATTTTTTTACGATGTCGGGCCGAAGCCGGGTCCCGAGGGACCGGTTCTTTGCGGCGGCCGGGCGACGGCTTGCGTGTGTGTGTGGCGGCCGCGGCGGCCAGTGGCGGCACGCGGCGGCCCGGCGGCGGCGAGCAGCAAGCGAGAGAGGCGTGCGGCACAAGCGCCGAGGGCCGAGTCATTTCGAGCCGTGGAGCGCCCAGCGCATCTCTTCTCGCTGCCGCGCCGCCCGCTGCGAGCCGCTGGACCGTGCGCGGCCGAGGGCGGCTCATATTGCGCGCGCCGGCGGCCTTTTGAAGCAAAAGCAACCCGCAGCTGTATGCGATCATGTCTCGTCCCGCCGCGGCTATTTTGCTCCCACAGCGCGTAAGTATACGTCTCAGAGGTCCCCTTAGTGCGCTCGGACGCAGCATCGCACCCTTCATCGTGTCTATAAGCTCCTTACAGTGTCTGATCGCAGCAACTCAGCCTCGATATTGGCTCAGGGCGGAGGCGAACTTCGCGCGAGCCAGCGGCCCATTCGTGTGAGGCACTGCTCGGGACGCATCCCGGCTGCAAAAACGCCAATTTCGTCTACAAGTAAAATGTCACTTTTGCCCAAAAACGCCGGGCGCCTGCCCCCACACATCCCGATCGCCGACCACGACCACCGGACACCTCCCCGGCGACGCCCGATGCCCATCCCGCGCAAAGTACGGGGCCCAAAAAAGCTCCAAAAGCCAAAAAGCACTCATGGAGAGAAACGAGAGATTCCAAATCACACGCGTGGACGCATCGCAGCGCAGCGCCACGCACGCGTTCGCGCGGTAACCGCTGCGGCCGGTCGCGCGCGACCGGGCAGCCTTTATAGCCAATCTGCGATCAGCGCACGTCGCCGGTAGTGATGGCCGAGGCGCCCGCGCCCGCGAACGTTCAACGGAGCATGGCGAGCGGGTCCTTCGACGAGCTGATCCACCCCTTCATGCTGGACAGCGTCGAGAACTTCCAGCTGGACGGGGAGGGCCCGCCGCGGATCCTCGAGCCGGGCTTCTCCTTTGACGGGATCGGGAGCGCCGGTCTGGACTCGGACGGCTTGTTCCAGGGGAGCTTGGGGAGCGGGGGTTCCGGTTCGCTGGAGGACGTCATGGGCGAGATGCGGAAACGGACGCGGCCGGTCGGGTCCGAGGCGGAGCGGAGAAGGACGACGCGAGCAGCTACGGCCGATGCCCGGACCAAGAGGAAGAAGGCGCCGGACATCGACGAGGAGGACTTGCGGGCGGCCGAAGCTCTATCGCAAAGGAGAGAAGGCATGCAGAGCGCCCAGCGCCGCAAGAAGATGTACGTGGACTTTTTGAAGCAGCACCACGGCGACTCTAAAAGCGAGGAAGACCTGCCCCCCAAAAAAAAGGCCAAACGGAAGCCTCAGAGCGACGAGATCGACGTGCACGAGGCCTCGCTGCGCCGCGCCCTGGTCATGAACTTCTTCAAGTACCGCTCCACAGGCGAAGTGAACGGGGAGAAGTGGCGCGATCTGGTCGCGGACGATTTTCAACTAATGGTGCCGCGGGCGCCCTACCGCGTGGTGTGCGGGCAGAGCCTGATGCCTCATACGCAGCGCTTGACGGGCATCGAGCAGTTGCTCGATGACACGCGATCTATTCATGGTTTGGGGGAGATGATCCGGGCGCGGTGTACACTACTGAAGCAGTTGGACCGGAACGCGCGCCGGGCGGCGCTGCACCAGGCTCAAGCCGAGGCCGCCCGGGCGTTACAGGGTGCGGACGAGGCGTTGAAGGCGCGTGCGGTCGTAGCGCACGCCAAGGAGCAGCTCGCCGCGGACGCCGAACAATCGGACAAATCTTTCGGAGCGATCAAGGTCCTCTACCAGTGCAACGCGCGGGAGATCCTCGTCGCGGGGCCGTTACTGATGTGCGCGTGGCGCTTCGAGACCTCGGGCTTAAAACGAAATGGCTTCCCCAACGAGGTCAGCGTGAGTGGCATGCTGAAGGCGCGGTTCCGGGAAGACGAGGGATCCACGAAACTGCACCGCATGGAGCTGTGCTTCGACTGCCTGAGCTTCGCGCAGCAGCTGAACGCGCACGGCTTGCTGGACGTGGCCGCCGTCGCGCAGGCCGCGGCCCGGGCGCGGGCGAGCCGCGCGGCCGCCGAGAAGCCGCCGCCCCGGAAGCGGGCCGAGGCCCGGCGCAAGGCCCAGGCGGCGCCCGGGGCCCTGGACGCCCAAGCGGCGGCCCTTGCCACGCAGCGGCAGCAGCAGCTCCTTGCGCAGTGCGTGCCCTACGTCGCGCGGCCCGGCGTCCGACCGTCGATCCGCCGCTCGCATGTCGCGAATTTCACGTCCCGCCGGAACGCGCCGCCCCGCCCCGCAGGCCAACTACTCCTACAAGCTCGCGCTCCTGCGCCACCGCCGGGGCCGCGACGCGGCGCGCGCGGACCTGAGCCCCGAGCTGCGCCGGCAGCTCCTCGCGGCGGCGGCCGCGGCGCGGCCCGCGCCGCCGCAGCCGTTCCTCGCGCGGCGGCCGAACTACCGGTCACCCTACGCGCCGCCCGGCGCGCAACATGCGGCGCCCCTCCCGCCCCCGCCCATGAACCCGGCGGCCGCCCAGTTGATGGCGGCATACTTCGCGGCGCAGGCGCGGGGGCCGCCCGCGCCCGCGCCGGCGCCCGCCCCGTGAGCCGCGCGCGGTCCTAGTGGCAACCTGTTCAAGTTTGAGGCTTCGCGCGTGCAGTGAGCTCTAGCGTTTGTCATCCTGCTTTACCCTGTACTCTGGTCGCTTCTGCGGTGAGCTTCACCCAACCCCGCACCCTTTAAAAAACTGGTGGTCTCCACCAGCCATACACCTAATTGCCTCAATCGTCACCCCCAGTGTCTCAAACCCCGCCCGCAATCTGCTCAAAGGGTCCGCCGGGACCTCATCTACACACGCACGCTAATTTTAGAGAAAACGCGCGCGTTGCGGCGGCGGAAAGCCCGCTCTCGCCGAGAGCGAGCAGTTTTCACCTGCATGCATCGCGGCGGCGAGCCTTCAACGCCCGTGCGCCGGCCGAGTGGCCCTGCGGCATGTCTCCCGAGAGCCCACAGCGCGGGCGGAACCCACCTCTCCGTTTTCGACTCGCATTCGCCTCTCTTCCGCGAGACGCAAGCCGGACAGCTTTTTGCGCGGCGGCCCGACGTTCGTGGCCGCCCCGCTCTTCGGGACCGATCCAAACACACCAAAGAGGCGTGCGGAGCTGGAAAAGGGACGCGAAACCCTGACTCCGCAAAAAATAAAATCACTGGCCGCGAAGGTCGCGTCAGCCCCTAAGCCCTATCTCCCTCGCAGGCAACTAAACCAGACCAAAAAACAATGGCCACCTACAACACGATCCCCGCCGCCGGCGAGGTCCAGCCCCTCAAGACCCCCAAGGGCCGCTCCATGAAGACCCTCATCGCCGGCGCCGCGGCCGCCTGGCGTCTGTTTTGCGGCGAGAGACAAAGGAGAGGCAAAAAAGCTTGGATGAAGCCTGTTGTCCTCCTTGCGCTAGCGAAGTCTACGACCCGCCTACACGCCTGCCCAGACGCCTGAGCGGGGTCGTTTGCCGATTCCTTTGACCGTGCGGGTTTCTCAACAAATACCCGAGGCCGGCGCCAAAAGGAAGACAAGCCCACTGAACGCAACCGTTCAGCATTAGCTGCACTGTTCGCTCCCGGACTACCTCGAGCGGCAACCAAGAAGACTGAACACGTCGCAACGCAAGGGGTATAATACTCGACACGAACACACCGCAGCACGATGCAGGACGACGCCGCCACGATGCGCGCCGCGGCGTTGAATGCCACGGCCCAGCAGGGCCCCGCCGCCCTGGAGCAGGCCCACGGCTGCCGCCGAACGGACGACGGCGCCCTCGCCATCAGCGAGGCGGACGGCCTGGCCCTCCACGCGCTGATCCTGGAGCGCGTGCTCTGCCGGAGGGACCGGGCGTTTTCGCGGGCCGATGATCTGCGGAAGCAGCTGCGGGATGGGGGCGTCGCCGTGGACGACAAGGACATGACGTACTGGTTCCTGCCGCGGGCGCCGACGACGCACGACTACGTCCGTCAAGACGACGGGGCCGTCACGATCAACCCGACCGACCAGGCGCAGCTCGACGGGTTACTGTTTGAACGCATGATGGCCAAGAAGAAGCGGGATTACGACGCCGCGGACCGCGTGCAGGATCTGCTCAAGGGGGCCGGGGTGTATGTCGACGACCGGACGCGGACGTATGCGATCCGCGTACCTAGGCCGAAGCGCGAAGAAGTTCCGGAGAAGGTCTATGGTAGATCGGTGGACGATGATTCGAATATCGCGTTGGCCCCGCACGACTACGAGCAGCTGGTCGCGCGGCTCCAAGCGCGGCAGCGCGCGGTCAGGCACCGGGACTGGTCCTCGGCGCGGGCTATCCGGGACGAGCTCGACGCCGTGGCCGGGCAGTGCGGTTGTCGGTTAGTGTTGGACGACGACGCGGGCACGTTCCGCTTCTCGACTTCGAGGGCGAAGGCGCCGCGGCAGAGGGACGACGAGATAACGCACGACTACACGCGGGAGGAGGACGGTTGTGAGCGCGCCGACGGGGAAGCTATTGATGCCTTGCTCACGGCCCGCGTGCGGGCGAAGCGCTGCCGCGACTTCGGGCGGGCCGACGAGCTGCGGGACGAACTGCGCGCTCTGGGCGTGTTCGTGGATGATAGAAGGAGGACCTTCTACTGCAAGCCGAAGCCGGATCTCCAAGCTTCAACCTCGCCGCAGATATGGGACAATCTGAAGCCGAAGAATGATAAATTCGGCATCGGCGCCGGGGCCGGGCGGTACGGCGCCGTGCCGCCGCCGGCCACGGGTCCGGTGGCCTTCGTCGCGGCGGCGGCGGCGCCCGATACTGCCATAGGCGCCGGGCTCTTCGCGGCGGCTCCTCAGCCGCTCTTCGCGGCGCCGCCCGCGCCGCCGCCGGTGCAACGCGCGGACAACGGGTTTCCGGATTTTTGAGGCCTGTGCGGTCTTCTAGCCTTATAGTGCATCACCACATTCATGATGACAACGCGCCCGGGGAGTAAGACGGCTGGGGGCCTCTAGGAAAAATCACCAGGCGAGAATCGCAGCGGCGCGTTCGTGTCCTCTACGTGACAATTACGTAGTTATGCAGGGGGCCACTGGCATATATGGAGGGAGGCTTCGCGCGCGCGTTTGTTCCGAAATCCCTCTCACTTGCGATCGGTCCCGGATTCGGCCTCTGGGTGTGTTGTGTTATTATGGTGCTAGGACTAGTGGGCGGCCCCGGGACCACCGATGGCAAACCCGCACGCGCGCGCGCGGAGGCAATTTTCAAGCTCGGGCGGCCTACAGGGCCGAACAGCTGCGTAACCCGTCACTACGCAGCCCGCGCAGCACATTCGTCGGCGTCGCACGCAGGGGCAGTCCGACCCGCGGCCGGGAGCGCCCACGGACACCACAAGGAGCTGCAAAGAAACACAAGTAAAATGGACAAGTACCACATCTTCAACGAAATAGGCAGCGGCAAGAACAGTCAGGTCTTCAAGGGCCGGCAGAAGAAGACCGTGACCTATGTGGCTGTGAAGCGCGTGGAGAAGGGCCAGATGAGTAAAGTCGTCAACGAAGTCCAGATGATGCATGCGTTAAGACACCCGCACGCCCTGAAGTTCTTCGACTGGTACGAGACGCGGAACAACCTGTGGTTGATCCTGGAGTACTGCTCCGGGGGCGACCTGAAGTCCTTGTTGCGCGTGGACCGGCAGCTGCCCGTGCCCGCGGTTACGCTGTTTGGCGGTGATTTACTAGCGGGACTCCAATACTTGCACCACCACGGCGTCCTCTATTGCGACTTGAAACCTTCGAATGTCTTGGTGGACGACCACGGCGTTTTGAAATTAGCCGGCTTTGGTTTAGCGCGAAGGATCCCCACGTTGACCAATAAAGCGAAAGCGCCCAAGAACCGGGGGACGCCCTACTACATGTCGCCGGAACTCTTCGTGAAGGACGGCGTCCACAGCTACCAGTCCGACCTCTGGTCCCTGGGCTGCGTCCTCTACGAGTTGAGTACGGGCCGGGCACCCTTCGAGGCCGCCGCCCTGCCGGACCTGATGCAGAAGATTTCTTTCACAGAGCCGGATTTTGATCAAAGTGTGTTCTTAGCCACCGAGGCGGACCCGGAGCCATCGGTAACAATAGAAACGTTTGCGGCCGCGTTGAAGCTGTTTTTAGCTAAAGCGCCCCTGGAACGGCCGAGCTGGGGCGAGGTGCGGACCGGTTACTTTGCGGACGTCGTCCCGAAGCCTCCTGACAGACCCTTGCCGCCCCAGCCGCTCTTTGATGCCCTTGCCAGGGACCTGGCGCTGGCGGCCACACCTGTAGAGGTACCGGCGAAGCGCCCGCGCGAGTCAGGTGGGTCCATTAAATCAGACGACCCGTTGCGCGTGTCCACCGTGTACCGCGACCGACGCCGGACCAAGACCGAGGACGACGCCATGGAGATGTCGTTGGGCGACGACGGCGCCACGGCCGCGAGTCCGCCGACGGAGCAGGGCGCCTGGTACGAGGGCGGCGTGACACCATCCACGGAAGCCGAGGGTGGCCTCCTCTCATCAACAGCCGACGGCCAGGTCAAGCCCATCGTCGGGGCCGCGCTCGCCGCGCAGCGGGAACCCTGTGATGAAACGACGCTGCCCTTCGCGCCCGAGACCCAAGCATCATTGGCTAGTGTGGAACACGACGCGCTTGAAAAACACTTGGTGAAGGCGTACAAGGCGTTGGTGCACGACGACGATCCCTCAAACCGCAAGAACGTCATCGCCTATTTGGCGGCCCGGTGCGAGGTGAGCCACGTGGCGAATGTCGTTGTGAATTCGTCCTTCGTCACTTTACTCCTAAAGCTGGCGCGGAAGCGGGACATGGAGCCGGGGTTCAGGCGGCAGCTTCTTGTTTTGTTAGGACTGCTGGTGCGGCACGCGACGTACGTCGTGCCGGACGCCGCGGACGACGCGGCCTTGGCACCGACTCTAGCGAGGGTCGCGACGGATAGTGAAGCGGATCTAGGGACGCGGTGCCTGGCCCTGGCGGCGCTGGGGGAGCTCCTCTTCTACGTGGCGACACAGGAGGACGAGGAGGAGGATGCATTGGCCCAGAGCGACTCGTGGCGCGTGGACCCGGTGCATGCGCAATGCGTCCTGGACCACATTGGGCATGCGCACGAGGAGCTGGCCTGTTATGCTTGTAGAACGTTAGAAAATGTGCTCGCCCAGGCCTCCTCTAAGAGAGCGGCGGCGTTCCTGGTCCGGCCCGAGCGCACAGCGACGGCGTTATCAAAGCGCGTGGGCGCGCCCTCGCCCTTGAGTCGGGCGGCCCTGGGGGCGCTCGCGCAGTTATTGAGGGCGCTGCGGCGCTTCGACCTGTCGAGTCCGGCCATTATTCAACACTGCGGCGCGGGCCTCGGCGGGCCGATTCGGGTGGCGAGCCAGTGCGCCGACGCGTTACGCGCTTCGGACGACGCCCGGTGGCAACTCGCCCACCTGAACGTCCTGAATAGCCTCCTGCGGAGTAGGGACGGTCTGGCTTGTGCACAAACGCCCGGGCTGGCGTCCGCGCTCGCGCGGGCTCTAAGTGGCGGCCGCGGCCTTTCAATACATGCGCGGGCCAAGTGCGCGGCGGCACTATCGCGCATCTGCGAGCTCGCACCACAGGCCGCCGCGTCGACGGAGACCGGGCGGGACGGGGGCCTCGTCGCGGCCCTGGAGCGCGTCGCGAGCCGCGACGCCCACGAGCTCCGGGCCGACGCGCACCTGGAGCGCTGCGTGCGGGCGCTGGCCGTTCATGTCGCCGCGGCCGCGGTCCGGAGCGTCAAGGATTGCGACACGGAGGCCTTGCCCCTCGCGGCGCGCGCCGCCGCGTCGCCGCTACTGAGGGGGGCCGTCGTCTCGGCGGCCTTCCTCGGGGACGTGAGTGCAGCGGTCGCGAAGTGCGTCGCCGCGGACGGCCCGGCGCTCATCGCGCAAATGCCCGCCGTATTAGACGCGCTCGTGGCGCGGGACGGAAGCGTGCTGCTCCCCTTCGCCGACCACTGCGCGGCGGCGCCGCGCGGGCTCTTCGTGGTCGCGCTCGACGCGCTGGCGACCTTCGCGCCGACTGTTTTGGACGACGCGCGCGCCGATTTGGCGCGGGCTTGTGCGCAGTTGATACGGCATACATTACCGTCGTGCCGCCGATCAACCGTGCAAACGATTCTCGCGGACCATTTGCCGCGCGCGGCGACGGCGCTGCTGCGGGGCGGGTGCCCCCACACCGAGGCCCTGGTGCGGTGCCTCGTGGAGGTGGAGTGGGCGGGCGGCGACGCGGCCCTCGTGGAGGAGCTCCGGCGCGTGAATGAGGCGACGGCGCTCGGGGGCCTGGCGGCGCAGTTATTGAGGTAATTGTAGACTACTTACTTACATCCGCCTCCTCGCGCGCGCGGGCGCATTCGTCCCGGAAGCCCCTATCTAACAACTCGACCTCCCCCCGCAGGTCGCCGACGGCCTGGCCAAACACCGCCACGGGCGTGGCCTCCTTCTCCGTCTCGACCTTGACGTTGCACACGTGGACCAACGGGTGGGGCAGCATGTAGCCCACGAACCGGCAGTTCGTGTCCCGCAGGATCTGCATCCGCAGCAGGTTCCCAATGGTGTGATCTTCCTTGTTGATGGAGAATGTCCCCGCGCTCTGGATGCGCTGGTCCGGGGCGTAGGTCATGCGCGGCTCGCCGTCGTCCAAGAGGAAGGAGCGGAAGCGCTCGGGGGCGTTCATGGTTGAGCGGGGCTGCCCTACTTCTGGGGTGCGCTACACACGTCGCGGTAGCGTTCACGGCGGGAGCTGGGCTGCACGGCGGCGTCTGCTGTAGTGCGAGCGAGCCGAGGGCGCTGAGCTGATCAAGGAGTTGGCACGGCCCGGGCGCGTCGCAGTAGCGTTCACGGTGGTCGCCGCAACTTAGCTCGCTGCCCCAACGTGTGGGCACTGAACGACGCCGAGCGTGTCCTGAACAACTCGGCGCGGCGAGCAAACACTTTTGGCCGCACCCGAACTTTTTAGAAACCCGCCCGATCCATATGGCTGCCCGGGCCCAATCCCTGGAACCCGAATTGACTATAGTAATTCCCAATCCCTGGCACGTGGTCCCACGGCGGTGCTGCAGGCTGGCACTTGCTTCCCGATTCCCAATTCCAACAGACTGACCATCAATACGTGCGATGGCGAGCCATGCCGCTAGCTTCGTCAAATTCACGATCAAGGCAGGGAAGATGAGTGAGATGGTCGATGAGCTGAAGGGGGTCATCCCGGCATACAGCGTCCTCCCCGGGGTGCTGAGCATGACCTTCGCCCAGACGGGGCCGAACGAGATAAGGTCGCTCTTCGTCTACGAAGACATGCAGTCCCTCGAGACGAACGGGCCCACCCTGTCGGCCAAGCTCAAAGGTATCATGCACCTCCTCGAGGAAAATGGGTTCGAACGCGCGGTCGGCGAGGTCGTCGCGGATTCCGAAACGCGCGCGGCTTGTGCGTAAAGTCCTCATGTAACGGGGCCTCTAGTGGCACAGCGACGTGGCAGCGCGGAAATAGTATTCCGAGTAGTGTTTCCTCGCTGTTATAAACGGAATAGGGGGAAGGGGCCTCACGCGTCGACCGCGCCCGTCTCCACGTACTGCGCGACGATCTCGTCGTCCGAGTCCGGGTCGACGAAGCAGTCCGCGGGCGGGGCGCGGATCTTGGGGAAGGCGTTCAGGTCCGTCTTCTCCGCGGCGGGCACGCCGCGGCCGTCGAAGTTCCCGTCGACCTCGGTGAGCGGCGTCGCCGCGTAGGCCGCGGCCTCGAGCGCGCCGCCCGGCGTCTCGGGGCCCAGGCTCCCGACGGAGGCGTCGGGCAGGCGCAGCGCGCGCACGATGCCCACGGACACGAAGCTCACGTCCTCGTCGTCGTCCGTGCCGGTGTCGTAGGCGCCGCCGATCGCGTCCGCGACGTCCTCGGTCGACGCGTGCAGCTCGCCCCGGGGCCGGCGCGCCGGGAGGACGGCCGGCGGCGGCGGCGGCTGCGCCGGCGACGCGGCGGGCTGCGGCGGAGGTGCCGCGGCCGGCGCCTTCGGCGCCTGCCCGGCCGCGGCCCGGCGCAGACCCTGCGCCGCGCGGCACGGCCGCACCGCCGGCGGCAGGTCCGCAGATGGCGCCTCGGCCGGCGGCGGCGCCGGCGCGGCGGCCTTCTCCGCCGGAGCCGGCGCCGCAGGAGCATTCGTTGGCGCAGCGGCGTCCTCGTGTACGGCCTTCGCCGGCGCAGCGGCGTCCTTGTGCACGGCCTTCGTCGCCGGAGCCGCGGGAGCCGCGGCCTGCACGGCGCCCTCGTAGGCCGCGAGCTTGGCCTCGAGCTCCCGGATGCGGCCCGTCGCCCGCCGGTAGCGTGTGTCCATGGTGGACTCGTCCATGGTCGTGGTCGTGGCCGAGTCGTCGTCCCTCGCGGGCGACGGGGGCGCAACGTATTGAGGCACAGGCGCGGGCGGCGGCGCCAGACACGGCCGCCGCTTCAGCGACGCCACGACCAAGGCCCGCGGCTCCACGCCTCGCGTGCGGTAGCTCGCCGCGTCCAGGTCACACGCAAAGTCCAGGACGTCCCTGTTCGAATCGGGCGCGCCCGCGCACTCGAAGAAGGTACAGGAAGCGGGAATGTTGCGCGCAGGCGCCGCGAAGACGCCTACCAAACACGTGTCCGCGTCGACCAACGCGGCCTTGTGCGGGTCGTGCTTCGCGCGTCTAAAGAAGGCCGCGCAGGCCGCGACGACGGCGCCGTCCCGGCATACTCTTGAGGCGTCGGCGCACACAAAGCCCGCGCAAAAAACACCGACCAACGGCGTGGCCTCCACCAAGGGGTCGTCGTCTAGTAGAAACACGGCCCGCCGCGCTTCGTCCAGCGTAATGTATCCAATTCGGACCGCCGCGTCGTAGGCGCCCGGTCGCCTTGGTAAGGAAGCGCCGTTCGACCGTCTCAAAGCGCAGTCCAGGGGCGTGGGCAGCACCGCGAGGGGCGTCCGTAGCTGGGCGAAGGCGTACAAAGTCGAGGGGGCCGCGCAGGTGAGCGCCACGTGCAACGAATCACCTTTGGTTACCGAGGCGCTCAGCGCGAGGTCGTCCTCGTCCGAGGAGGGGGTTATCGCGCCGCCGGCCCGCACCAAGACATCTAAACGCCGCCCGCCCACGGCCTGGACGGCCACGTCGTCGCCGAAGACGACCGCGCGGCGGGCGGCCGTCGCCGCGGGCGGGCACTTGGCCGCGTCCACGCTCCGCGCGACCTTGGACCGCGCCGCCACGGCGCCTATAAATAATTTGGTGAGGGGCTTGCCGGCGTTACTGGCCTCGTCCACGAGCTCGTCGAGCGCGCGCGCGCACCCGGCCGTGATGACGACCGCCGGCGCGTCGTCGCTCAGCGCCGCCCGGAAGGGCGCCGCGGCGGCCCGGTCCCAGAGCACGCTTGTTGTAGAAGGGAAGCGCACGGCACCGAACGCGAGGCCCGAGTCCCGCGCCGCGGGTTGCTTCGGCGACGGCCGCGGCGGCGGCGCGCGGCGCGGCTGCGGCGGCGCCAGCGTGGCGCTGAAGCGCGTGTCGTCGTCGCTCGCGTCGCCGCCCTGGAAGTAGCCGCCCTGGCCGGAGAAGCTCATCGTGTCCTCACTGTTGTGGGGGTTTCAGCCTTTGTGCCTCGTTTGTAGCGGGTACTGCGCCCTTTCCCAAAAGTCGTTGGTATGTCCTTCCTTGAGATATGTCAAACGTGTTCCAGCTGCAAGTGGCCGCGTGTTGTGCCACAGACGCAGCCCGGGCAGCTCGCGTTTAAACTTGCAATCGAGAGCAAACCCGCCCGCTTATTTTTGAAAAGCGAGACACGTCTTCGCGTGAGTCACAGGGCTCAGCCCACCCCTCAGAACAACCCGCGACCCCTATACAGCGGTCCGGACTAACGGCAACCCGCACTGCATTCCTGATGGCTGCGCAGCAAAACTTTTGCACCGGACGCCGGCAGCGTTGAGGGATCTCTGCTGTTATAAGGCTGCTGCGAGCACCGCAAAGCGGACCAGTTGCCTACACCGACCGCCGAGATAAAGCCGAGAGGCCTACAGGCTCGCAGAGGCATTTTTTCTCGTCGGCCTTCGCGTCGCCGCGCGCTTGCTGCGCCGCGCGCCCCTTTGGTGTTGTGCGCACGCACCCGCTTCGTAGCAGCGAGGCAGCCACGCTTGCCCCGGGAGCACTAAAGGCAGCCGCCGCCGACGTCGGCGCCCGACAGATATGATGCGCTTCTTCTCATCAAATTCAACCAGCCCGCGGCGCGTCTCGCGGCGCCGCGCCGACGACGGGCTCCCGGACGGCTCGAGCGAGCGGCCCGCTATCGGTGTGGACGAGGTGCTCGCCTTCCTCGAGCGCAAGCGGGGCTCCGCCGGCTCGGCCCGGGGCGACCCGGGCCAGATCCCGGCCCACGTGGTCGACGCCCTGGGTCCCGGCTGGGTCATGCGCGGCGGCCTCGGCGCCGGCGCCTACGCCAAGGTCTTCGAGACGACGTGGGCCGGGACGAGCAGAACGAACGGCGCCACGGTGCCCTGCGCCATCAAGGTCATGCGCGACGTGGACATGGAGTCCTGGGAGATCTCCCGGAGGTTTGTCAGGGAGTTGCTCGTGTTGAGAAGGTTGCGCGAGGTGCCGGGAGTGGTCAGTTTGTATGGCTGCTCGACGCCCTCGGACCGGAGTAGCAGGCACCGGCGGGACCTGTATTTATGGTTCGAGGCTTGTGTTGTTGATTTCAGGCAACTCAGAAAAATGGAGTGCTATATGACGCTACCGGACGCCAAAAGACTCACGAGAGAGCTCATCACGGCCATGCGCCACATCCACGCCAAGGACGTGATCCACCGGGACATCAAGCCGGCCAATTTGCTATTGCATGGGAGCGGCGCCTTGAAAGTATGTGACTTTGGGCTAGCGCGAATCGCGCCCCGAGAACGGCCGGCCATGCCCAAGCCCGAGGGCGCCACACCACCGCCGGCTCCTCCTCGAGTGCTGCCGGCCGACGAGGCCGACAAGGCAAGTATCGACAACGCGGACTTCGAGAAGCTATCCATCGAGACGGGCCAGAAAGGGGAAAGTCCCCAGATCGAAGACCCGGACATCGACGTGGGCGACGGCGAGAGCGACGAGGAGACGAACGGCGGGCACCAGACGCCTACCGTGGGCGAACGGCCGGAGATGCGGCGGACGTACACCGAACACGTGGTCACGCGGTGGTACAGAAGTCCGGAACTCGTGCTGTTGCAGCCGTACGGCTTCGCCGTGGACGTCTGGGCCGTGGCGTGCGTGGTCGCGGAGTGCTTCCTGGGCACGTGCAAAGAGGTCGTGGAGCATAGGGAAGGAAGAAGGCCTTTGTTTCCCGGGCGCTCGTGCTTTCCCCTGTCACCGGCCGCGGGCGGCCGGGGCGGGTGGCATCAGAAGAACGACCAGCTCCAAGCTATTTTTCGGGTGCGCGGCACGCCCTCGACGTCGGAGATCGATAGCCTGGAGCACGATTATAAAGGCATGAAGGCCTACTTACGAAGGTTGCAGCCGCGGCAGCCCTCGGATTTACAAAGAGTGTTGCGGGGCGTGCCGTCGGAATGTGTTGATTTATTAGATAAGATGCTCACCTTCTTACCGGAGGATCGGTTGAGTTTGGACAAAGCCTTGGAGCACCCTTATTTAGCGCTGCCGCCCCAGACGGAGCAAACAGTGTCGCGATCCATGTCCTCGGGCTTCCTCCAACCTTCAGAGACGGCCGTCGGGCCTGCGATGTCGCGCATCGAAGATGATGATGCTTGGGAGCGCGTCGCGCAGCACCGCGCGGACCGGGACATGTCGAAGGTGCTCTGGCGGCTCGTGGAGCGCTTCCCGTCCGAGTTGGCGCCGCGCGGGGGTTTATTAGGCCACGAGGAGCTCGCGGAGACGGGCCCGACGTCGCCGCAGAAGCGGAAGAGCGCTCTATCGAAAACGTTCTCGTCGCTGCGCTCGCTGCTGCCGTCGGGGTCGGGCGACTCGCGTTCGTGATCCACCCTGCTTTATCCGACTGTTATAAATTCGCGATGTCTGGACTTGAGCACACAGTAGTAATCTTAGACATCTACTAGCCATTCATCTCGCTCGGTCCGCCAGTAGGCGAGGACGTTCCAGGCGATCTCGTTCGGGCTTTTGACGAGGAAGTCGATCACTTGGAGGTCCTTGGTCCGAGTCCTCGCGCGGCCACGTAGCTTGGCGCGGCCGCGCAACGCCAGGCTCCGCAGGCGCAAAACCTGCTTCCTCGGGCCATTGTTCCAGGCTTGCCAGCTGCCGGCCACGCGTATGCCATGGATCATTTTTTTGCACGCGACGAAATCCTCGAAGAGCTCCAGATAATCTATACCTTCTGGAGGTAGAAGCAGCGCTTCTCCTTTGTGCTCGTAGAAATCCAAGTCGTCCTCGGCCGAATTGGAGTCCTGAATGGCATTCAGCGAGGCCCCCGCCTGCAGGAGCACAGTCACGAGTCTTCGCACGTGCAGGTGCTCGCGAAAGCTGCGGAAATTACCAAACGCACAACAAAGTGGAGTTCGATTTACCCTGGTCTTCAGGTTGATTTGGCCTTGCACCCCTTCCGCGCCGAGTAGCAGAGTGACCAGCTTAGCGCTGCCTGAACTTGAGGCCTCACATGCTTTGTGCAACGGCGCATAACCTACCGTGTCAGGCAGCGTCGCGTCGGCACCCCGGTCAAGGAGCATGCGTGCTAGCTCCATGCGTGCATCACCCGCCGCCATGGCCGAGTGTGCATCCGTCCCACCCAGGTGAAATCCACCCGCCACAATTCCCAGAAGGGTCGCCTCATCATAGTGAGACCGGCCCCAATTTGGTGGGCCGGGTGGATGCACGAACGCTGTGTCGTTCACGTCGTGCGTTTCGAGCCATTCCCGTACCGTTGCGATGTCCCCGATTTGCGCGGCCGCTGCAATGTGGTCGGGAATGACCATTGTGGTGTACGGCGCGTGGCAGAGCAGCGCAGCAGAGTAGCAGTGATGCAATGCTACGTGTCGCGCCGCTAATCAGCTATACTGAACTCTACGTGGTCAAAGCAACACAGCCTGTGCACCTCCAGTGAGAAGGGCAGCTTCTCTTAGCGCCGGACCAGCTACCGGACCGAGACACGGACCGTTTTGCTATCTCACGGGTTTTATTCAGTGTTGCACACTCATGCAAATTAATACTCGTCCCCCAAGACTCCCAAGATTGGTCCACAACAGGACTCCCGCGCGGCGGGAGCGCAGCGCGGGTCTGGCGTTTGGAATTTTGAGCAACAACTGTTGGACAAAAGCAGCCACCAAAGGCAGCCCGCGGCAGCCCGCCTCCAACGGCAGCCATGGCGTACCTGTCGCACGACGCCTGGGAGGCCCAGCTCCAGGGCAGCAAGCCCCGGGGCTCCGTCCTCGACAGCTACAACGCGGGCTACGACAGCTACCAGGACCAGGAGAACGCAGCGCCGCAGACTACCTGGGCGAGGTCAACACAACGTAGCTCTGGCCGCCGACAGAGCTGGGCCTCGCCCAGCGACGCGTTGCGAGAGCGCCGCATGATCACGCCTGTGTCTCCCTTGGAGGAGGCCGACGCCCAGTTCGAGAGAAGAGCGTCCGTCAAGGCCGCCTACGCGTTGAAGAGCGATTTAGAAGATTTGATGCGCCAAGGCTTGAAGAGTGTGGGCTCCGACGCGCGGGAAGCCAAGGCCGCCACGGACTACCTCAAAGGTGACATGGAGCTTCGCAGACGAGAATACCAGGAGACGCAGAACAAGTGCCAGACGTTGGAGCTGGCCTTGGAATCCTTGCGGCACGAGTCCGAGAGCAAGCGGGACTGGTTCGCGCGGCGGAACGCTGAAAAAAGCGAGGAGGAGGCGTGGCGGAGACGGGTGGACGCCGACGTGGCTCAGTTACGAATGGATAGAGACGACCTGAGGCGGCAGAACTCGGAGCTGTTAGAAACTGTAAGAAGGATGGCCGGCGGGGACGACGGCGGTGTGGGGGACGTCGTGGCGCGAGCCCAGGTCCAGGCCCACGCCGCGGCTTCTGCGGCGGTCGTACCCGTGCAAGCGCATTTGGAGAGAGAACTTAGCATGGTGCGGCGCCACGTCGCTGCCTTGCGCGCTGGCGGCTCTTTTGATACTATGCAGCAAGGTGATGTTGACGACGCGCTCAAGGCCGAGAGACCGTCCGAGCTCCTCATCAAGGGCGTGGTCGCGGGCGCCATCGCGGACGCCGAATTGCGACTCGAAGCGAAACTTGCCAAGTCCCTGCCGGTGCAGCTGCAGCCCGTGCTAGAACGGCATTCAGCGCGAGCCGCGAAGGACGCTGAGGATCAAGTGATGAGCAAACTACAGGCGGCGGGCACGCGCGGGCGGAGCGGGTTGCTGGCGGTCCTGGGCGGTTCGGACGTCTTCGGCGCGGAGGCCGCGGACGCCTCTCATGAAAGGAAGCGTCGGATCGACGACTCCATCGACAAAACCGAAGCCCACGCCTCTTTGCTGCGGGACCTCCAGGAGGAACTGAGGCGGACCCAGGACCAGGTGAAGAACAGGGAGGCGTTCCTCGAGGACGCGGACTCGACGCGGTCGCGAGAAGTGGAAGGCGCCTGTGCCAAGGCCCTGGCCAAGGCGGCGGAGGCGCTGGACGCCACGAAGGCCACGCAGCAATTCGTGGACGCCGCCGAGGCGGTAGCTAGGACGCGGAGAGATAGGGATCGCGCCGAGGTGCTGCAGAAGTGCTCCGTTTATAGTGACGAGGCGCGGGCCGACGTGTCCGCGCTCCGACGCCAGCACGCCGACACGCTGGCGGCCATTTCCCAGTTGGAAGCCAAGGAGGGTGATAGAAGGGCCCAGGCCGTCCAGGACGTGGAGGCCATTCCCGCGGTAAGGAGAGCCGCCGCCGCCGCCGCGCGACTAGATGCCGTGGAGGAGGGGGTCAGTGCGTTGGAGACGCACGTGCGGGGCACCATTGAAACATCCTTGCGCGAACGGCAGGGTGATTTAGAGGTCCACGACCGCCGCGTGGCAAGATTGGAGCAGTGGCGCGACGGAGCCGACCGGGTCTTAGGTGCGGAAGCCACGTTGGAACGACTGAATGATGCGGACAACCAACTGAGGAAAGAAGACCAGTCCCAGAACCAAAGATTGGCTGGAATAGATGAGCAGCTGAGCGCTTTGAAGGCCCACGCACAATCTCTGCAGCCCCAGCGCGTGGCGCGCGTGGAACGGGACGCCCAAGATGCTTTGGCCCAGGCCCAGCAAGCCTCCCAAGATTCGGACCGGCGGTCCAAGGCGCAGCGCGAGCAGCTGGAGGTTATTACAAAGAAGTACGAAGCGTCCCTTACTTCCTCAAAGCGCCAGTTCGAGACGCTGGAGGATAAGTTCCGGGCGACGCAAGCGTATGAGCGACGGGTGGCCACGGTGGAGACGGAGCAGAACGATCTGCGGCAGATCATCCAGCGGCACCACGGCGAGCTCGCCGCGTCGCAAACTTTGGCGGTTGAAAAACTAGCCAAGGAGATGCGCGATTTAGAACGGGACCGGCGCGTGGAGTTGGACGGCGTTCGGAACGTGGCCAAGGGTGCTTTGCAACGAACGGACCGAGTCCTAGTCGAGATCGACACCGTCGCGCGGAGGGTGGACGCGCTCCATTCCGACGTGCGCCTGGAGCACGGCCGGGCGTCCTTCACCCGGGCGTCCTCGCACTTCGGGGACGACAAGCCGACGACGACGCCGGCGCCGCCGTCTTCTTCGTCGAAGAGGGGGAACAACATGCCCGGAAGCGTGCGCACGGTCCTCGCCAGAGGCGGCGGCGCGCCGTCGGCGTCGCCAACGGCTTCCTCGTCGGACAAGTCGGGCGACCCGCTCGGGCGCAGCCGCCGCGTCGTCGTGGCGCGGCCCAAGGAAGAGCCCTTTGAGTCGCCGGCCGCGGAGAAGAAGCCCAAGAAAAAGAAGAAGGCGCCCGCGCCCGAGGTGGAGGAGGGCTTCCGCGCCCCGGTGTTGGACAAGGCTCCCTCGCCCGCCAAGAAGCCCTACAAGTCGCCCTTCGAGACATCCGAGGCCTCGCCGGGCCGGGCGCCGAGCGAGTCCCCGCTGAACCGGGCGCCCTACAAGAGCCCCTTCGGGAACACGGAGGTGCCGGCGCCGGCGCCGTCGCCCCTCCTGCCGGGCCGGGCCTCCTACACGCTGCCGGAGGAGACGCTGCCCGAGCCCTTTAAGGCGGAGACGTTGCCCGCAGCGCGGAAGCCGTACCGGAGCCCCTTCTCGCCCGCGTCGGCCACGTCCTCACCCCAAAGGGCTTCAACGACGCCGGCGGCGCCCGTCGAGGGCCCCGCGCAGCACAGCCCCTCGAACTCGGACAACTCGTGGGACGAAAGTGATAGTGACGACGACATCGCGGAGGCGCCGCAGCCGACGCCGTCGGACGACGAGGGCTCGATCCACATCCCGACCCTGGGGGCGTCGCCGGCGCGGTCGCCCGTACGACGCGGGCGCCGCACGCTGGCCGACTCGCACGACTCCGCCTCCGTCGACGACATCCCCGAGATCGACACGCTCGACGCGCTGGCAGAGAGCGTGAGCTCGTCGCCCCAGTACTCCTCACGGCTCGGGCGCCAGACGTCCGTCGTCGAGGGCGCGGACGACGACTCCTTCGAGGAGAGCGACTGAGGTGTTTTCCTGCCCGCGTGCTGGTAAGAAGTTTTACTAGATCATTTTAAGCTGCTTCACGGAAACCGAGGATTGCTTGCGACGATCTCACGTCGTGCTCAATTTGCATCACGGTTGGATGCAAATTTCCGAATACGCGCCGCGCTGTCCTTTCTACTTCCTGGAGCGAATTCATGGCCTCACGAAGATCTCCGAGCGTGGCGGTGTCCAGGTCTTCGTAGAGCGCCCGCGCGTAAAACCACCGCAATTTTAGCGTGACCACACCATTCTCGCCGAAAACACGTCGTGCCACGGGTATATATTTGTGCAGTAGCGATTTGACCTCTCCAAACGATGTAAACCAGCAAGGGACATCGCGCAGTTGTGGGCTGCGGTGATAGTTGCTTCATGTTCCTCGCCGTAAAACTCCAAATATCCGGAGTATACGTCTCGCTGCATCTGTAGGGCCTCTCGTATCTGCCCGAGCCTTGCATACGTGCTCGCAAGATTGCTCTGCATGCCGATAATTGTGTTTTTTGATGCGCCAACGCGCCGCAAAATGGGGAGCTCGGCCTCTTGCACGGACAACGCGTCCGCGTGGTGACGTACTGCGAATAAACCGGCAGCAAGCAAGTTCATTGACATCTGCCGAGCCTGATCATCCTCTGGCCGGCCCACGTAAGTCTTCCAGCACGCCCAGCCGAGCGCACACGACACGGCGCCGTGAAATTCTTGCTTGCATAGGCCACATATTATCCACCGTGCCCATCTCGCTTTCATCTCATTGCCGTCAGTAGTGTATGGGATGTTTTCTTCACCCTCCGCGACCAAAATCTTCGCCTGCTCCGCCAGGCACGACACGTGCACGAAGCCCTCCGTCGTGTGGCACGCGCATCCGCGCACGAGGCCCTCCTTCGTGCGCCGATGGACGACCTCCGTGCAAATATAGCACGTCTGCCCCTTCGTGTCCTCCACGCACGCCTCCGCCGCGACCGCGACGGCCTCTTTGCACTTCTTGTCGGCATGATACTGCTCGGCACCGCCGCCTTTTCTAATCTTCTTGCAGCACTTATCGTGGCCGCCTTCTTCCCAGTGTTTTTTCTGGCACGCAGCGCCACAATAGCGTGTTTTGCAGCGGCTGCATTGCTTGGCGGCCACCTCTGGCAGAGGGGCAGCGCATGCGGGGCATGTCGTGAGGATCATCTTTATGAGGGCAGCACTTTGACCAGAGTTGGCAAAAGGAGGCCCCAGTAATTTTGGCGCGACAGCCACCCCACAGGACGCCCTGAGCCCTCTCGGGCTTGAGCAATTGATACAGGGAGGGTTATTGAGTGCAGATTCCTTAAGGATTTACGTGCCGGGTTTTTCCACAAGCGCAGCCGTGGCACCTTTCCTTTGACGCGTAGCGCCCGCAATAGAGATCGCGACGCATCTATATAAGCTTAAAGGGACCACTACGTGCTCCTGAACGCGTCGACGCGCTGCGAGTGGCCTCGTCACGGCTACCAGCCCATAATCACCTTTGGCAGCTGGTGGCACCAGTCGACGCGGCCGCGACCATGTTCGGCCGCCGCGCGCCGCCCGTCATAACCCACGCGCCCGGCTCCTACGCCGCGGTGCACGAGAAGTTCGCCCAGTACCACCAGGTCTCCGGGAACCAAAACGCGCACGTGTTTACGCTCCTCGTCGGGCTGCTCGGCGCCGCCGGGTTGCTCATTAGGGGCTGCGTCGCCCTCTCCAAGGACAAGCCCCGGGCGAGCTTTGCGCGGGCCGCCGCGGCAGGCGTCTGGCTCGGCTACGCGCTCGCCCTCCTCCTGACGGACGTGCCAACGCTGTTAGCGGCGAAGTGCGCCTGCGTGCTCTTCTTCTTCGCGGTCCTGGCGTCGCGCCTGGATCTGGGCTGGGTCATGGCCTTGGTCTTTGTGGTCCTGGGCTACGGCCTGCAAGATCTAGCCCACGTGATTTACGGCGAAGAGACGCTCCAAGCGAACAGCTGGAGCGCCGACGACGTCCAGGCGAACGAGATCCTGCCCATGTTCTTCGAACACGTCGTCTATTTGCTGCCCTTGACGCTGGACGGGGCCTCATCCACGATCCAAGCCCTCTGCGCCTTGCTCCCTCTTTTATTGATCGCGTGGGGTAACCTGGCCATCGACTCGGACTCGGTCGGCTTGCCGTTCTTGCCCAGTAAGAGCCGGTTGCTACAGGGCAAGTTCACGGCCCCGAGGGACGTGGACGACCTGAGAAAGTGTCGCGAGTGGTGCGTCCAAAGGGGGCCCAACGACGAGACGACGAGCCACTGGTGGATGAACGATCTGGATGCCCCTACTTTGAAGGCCTTTGAGCGCCTGGCGACGGGGCAATGTGTGGACGACTTGTTTCGGACGAAGTTCCACAAGAGCGGTTACGCGTTGGAACCGATCCGGGGCATGAACGAGCTCTACGTCTCCGCCCCGTGCCGGCGCAACGAGACGTCCAAAAATAGTGATGACGTCTTCTTCACGGAGCACGTGGACGGGCCCTACTGCTTCTTTCCGTTCGCGTCCGTGTTTCGGTGTATCGTGGCGCTCGATGCCAACGTCGCGGGCTACGAGACGCACTTCCCGAACGCCTTTGCGGACTGCAAGGCCGTCACGGGGGATGTCCTGGGTTTTGACTTCCACCGGGAGAGCCACTTCATCACGACGCGGCCAGGCGGCGCTTGGGCGCCCGAGAACACGGAAGCGCTTAAGAAGGACCCGACGCAAAAGTGGCGCATGATCCTCAAATTGCACTACGCCGTGGCACCCCGAGGCCTGTGGTGGTGCTGCGGCCGGCCGTTACACTGGCTCTCGACCAAATACAACGAGGCCTTCCGGGCGCTGTTCTTGGCCACCATCGCGCCCCAATCGGCGTTTGAGAAGTTGGTGGCCGACCTGGGGGTGAACGGCACGACCGTGGCCTACAACGCCGTGGAGAAATATCTCGGTTTCGGGAACGTGTGCTTCTATGTTGCATTAGCGTTGGTCGCAAGGCAGACGTCATATGACGTCTTCTTGTACGGGACGCAGTACCTCCATTATTTACGGTACATCGGCACGTACTACGTGCGCAAGAACGTGGCCTTCGGGGCGTTCAAGCGCGACGTCCTCTTGTTCAAGTCCATCGCGCTGGCGCAGCTGTTTGCGCTCTACGCTTCTCCATTGTGGAAAGATACAAACTGCGCCCCCGTCCCGTGCTTCCGGCCCGACTCTTTAGTACTCATTGTGGCGGGCTACTTCGTGAGCGTGTGCGCGACCGCGGCGCTGGGCGTCGACGGGACCTACTTCGGCATCGAGCTGGGCGTGGTCCAGGCGGACTACCAGTTCGTCAAGAAGTTCCCGTACAACGTCCTGCCGCACCCGATGATCCTGGGCCAGGTCGTGGCTTTGTTAGGGCTACATGTGGTGCCGCAGGTCGGGACCGCGCGGCCCTACCTCGTTCCGGTCCACGTGGCGCTCTACTTGATCCACATGACGCAGGAGATTTATGACGTGCACGACGGCGTGCCGTGGTTCAAGCGGCAACAAGTCTCCAAGAAGGCGGAGTAGGCGCCGGTTCGCGGGGGACTTGAATAAATTCACACTAATCTAATTAAACGTCCCCTGCTTGAGCGCTATCCGCCGCGAGGCCCAGGCCGCGCCCGCGGAACGCCGCCGGGCCCGCGCGCCCTTGGGGTCGATACCCGCGCGCGCCGCGACCGTGTAGAGCTCGTGGAACGTGACGGCCGAGTACGTCGTCTCCAAGACGCTTTGGATCGTCCGCTCCGCCCTCACTAATTCCATGCCGTAGTGGATCAGTTCGCAGGCGTCTTCGCCGACGATGTGGACGCCCAGGATCCGGCCCGACCCCTTCTCGAAGACCAATTTCAACAACCCCTCCGGCGCGAAGACGACGCCCCGTAAACACTGCTTGAACAATGCCAGGCCCTCGTCCGCTTCATAACCAAACTCCTCAGCTTGTTTTTTTGAGAGCCCAAAATAAGCGACCTCCGGCGTGCTCCACAAGCCGACCGGGAACTGGAAGGGGTTCGACGCCAGGGAAGCCGGGTCGTACTTGGCGCCCGTCGCGCCCAATCCTTCGTCCAAGGAGCAGTAGTCGCCGACCGTGTTGAACATGGCCGTTACTGCGGCCACCGCTTGGGCCGCACCGGTAGACGCCAGGAACGGTCTACCGACGACGTCGCCGGCCGCGTAGATGCTATGCGTGCCGCCCTTGCACTTCATGGCGCCGTCGACAGTAATGTCGCCGTACTCATCCAGCTCAATCCCGGCCCGCTGCAATCCTAAATCGTCCGTGTTCGGCACGCGGCCCACGGCGGCCATGAAGGCGTCCACTCGTAATTCCTGGGGGCCGCTCTTCACGGGGCCGCCGCCGGGCGCCGCTAGTTTTACTATGACGGGCCGCGGCCGCTCCGGCACCTCGAACTCCACGGCCTCGGCACCTTTCACCGTCCTTATGTTCTTCAATTTCAAGTCCGCTAACACGGCGGCTGATAAATCCTTGTCCAAACCGATCTTCGACAGCGCGCGCGCCGGGTTCAAGTCCCGCACGATCAGGGTGACGTCCGCCCCTAACCTCGCGAAAATCTGCGCGAACTCGATGGCCACGATGCCCGAGCCCGTGATGGCGATGGACTTCGGGAGGTATTTTAAGGTGTTGATCGAGTCCGACTCGAAGACCCGTTTCCCATCGAAGGGGATGCCCGGTATGAGGAACGGCCGCGACCCGGTGCACAGCAGAATGTTGTCCGGCTCGAGCTTCCGCTCGCCGTCCACACAAATGGTCTGGCCGCCGTCCGTTAAAACAGCTTTGCCTCGGACGTACTCGACGCCGGCCGACTCCACGTCCATGAAGGCCGCGCGCGCGTTCGCTCGAGCTAACGACGCGCAGCTAAACATGATGTGGTCCCAGATGCTCGTGTCGTCGAGGCCCATTTGTCTTAAAGTCTGAACGGAGACCTTCTTCGACGTGTCTCTCAATGCTTTGGAGAACAAGCCCGAAGGGGCGCCGAAGCTCAAGTCCTCGCCGTCGCCCGCCATCAGGGCCGCTGAGAACTCGGGGCTGTCGATGAGTGCCACTGATTTGCCCAGCTCCACGGCACGCAGCGCTGCGCTTGTGCCCACCGGGCCCGCGCCGACAATGGCGAGGTCCAACGCTGCGGCCGGGCGCAGCGCTGCGAGCAGCAATGCGAGTGCTTGCATCGCAGAGCTTTGACAGCGGTCAAGGCCGACGCTGTGCGGTGTACCAACGCCCGTCAGGAGCCACTTGCGCCCCGTGTGTATTACTGTGCTTGCGTGGCTTGCGTGCAGAGCACTTCAACAGCAGGCTGTGTGTGACAGAATCCGGAAACCCGTGCAGGAAACCCGAACCCGACCGCAGCTTTGCCGTTTCAGACGGCGTTTCTCACCGCCTGTGCGTACATGTATTGCCAGGGTGGCATCGCTGCAGTGGAGGGGCAGCCCCATATCCAACGATGCCCCACAACCTGATCAAACTAGCGGTGGTAGCACGGGAAGCCATCAGCACACCACAGATTCTCCACGTCGACGCCTCGAACGCCTCCGACGATGAGGGTGGACAACCGGAGGACGAGGTGGAAGAGCGTTGGATGAGGCGTCTGGCCACGATCCTCGACGCTCCCGGCGAGAACGCGAGCGACGCCGCGCGCCTGGCAAACGACCTGTGGGTGGGCGGGCGCAGCGCGGCAATGGACGTGTTGGACGCAAATGCTCGCGGCATCACGGACCTTGTGAACGTCGCTGAGCCCTGGTGCGCACTTGGGCCCCAGTCAGAGGGCATAAACTACGTCGGTGTGGAAGTGCACGACCAAGCGGCCCTGCTGTCCGAGGTCTACTACGGGAAACTCAGACGCCACGTCCATGCCGCGCGGCAGGCGCGGCCGGGAGCAGTCTTTCTGATTCACGGCGACGCCGGAGTGAATCGTTCGGCAGCCATTGCCGCCGCGCTACTGATCGACGACGGCCTCAACCTGATCGAGGTCATGAGGTTGTTGAAGGAACGGCGACCGCATTGTCTGACCAATAAGGGCTTCCGCCTCCAGCTCGTGCGCAAAGCGCGGCGGATGAACCGCCTCGCGGGGCCCGACGACGAGGACTACGACCCACAAGCGGAGCCACCGAGCTTTTGGCACAACGCGCCTCGACAACGGGAGGGGCTCTTCAGTTAACAATTACATTATAACCCATCTATCAGCGACTTTCCGAGGCTCTCGCTCTCGGCGCCCGGCAGGAACGCCTCCACCAGGTCGCAGAGCACCTTGAGGCGCTTGAAGGACCGCCGGTACTCGCCACAATTCACATCGACCTCTTTCTGCCGCTGGCGGTATTGATAAGGGGTCTCCTCGACCAGTCGGTGGGACCACGCCCAGCGCATGTAGTCTAGCAAACCGAGCATGAAGAGGCGGTGCGCGTCGGGGAAGGGCCACGGCCTCGCTTTCCGTAGGTCCGGGCCGACCTCGTTCACCAGGGCGTGGTGGTAGAGCCACAGCATATGGGCGTAGTCATGTGCGGTCGCGTCGGAGGCGGTGGTCGCTAGGTAATACACGACGTCGTGGACGCCGCAGCCCCAGCCGCACCACTGCCAGTCGATGACGTACGCGTCGTGCGTCTTCATGAAGATGTTGCCCCCCTTGAAGTCGCCGTGGATTAAAGTGCGCGGCGCGTCGCTGAGCCAGCAGTCGATGTCCACGGCGACGGCTTCTAAACGGGTTCCGACATCCTTGGCGGGAGGAGCGAACGCGGGGTCGTCCCCGAACGCCAGGCGCCAGGTCGCATAGTTTTTAGTTAAAATTTTTTCTTCGCCCTTGGGGCGCACGCTCAGGGGCGTGTGCCCGCCCTGCGCCCACAGCCCGAGGCCATCAAAGCCGGCGTGCGCCAGGCGATAACCGACCGCGTGGAGCCGCGCGAGCCACTTCAAACATTGCACGTCCTGCGTCTCCGTCAGGCGCGCCTCCTGCACGAAGCGCGGCGCGGCCAGGTACGATAGCGCAAACAGGTACCGCCCACGACCGTCGCTCTCGACCGCTAATACAGAAGGCGTGTGCGCCGACTGGTCCAGGAGGAGCGGCACGAGGTCCCGGAGGCAGCGGTACTCGTTTTCGTAGGACTGCCGCGTTCGCTCCCTCAGCTTCGCGGGCAGCTTAGTAGCGTGCGCGTCGACATATTTCAATACGACGAGGCGCGGCCGCGCGAGTGGTCGCGCGAAGAGGGGCGCGGGCACGGCGTCGACGGGCGGCCGGGGCGGCTGCTCTAACGCCCGCGTCCTGATAATTATGCCAGAACCGCCGCCCTGCTGCAGGGGGATGTCCATAGTCGTCCCGATCAGCGGGTCGGCCTCCGGACTCGCCGGCGCCGCGGCCGGCGCGGCCTCGGGCGCGGGCGGCGCAAAGCCGAGCTGCCGCGCCGAAGCCGCCATATCGTGCATGTGCCGCATGACGGCCCTGCGGCCCAAATCCCGCACCGCGACGTGATTGACGCGCACGAGCCGCGCGTTTATTACCCCGCCCGCTTTAATCGCCCGCGCCTCGGACCCTTTATCGACGTACCCGACGACGGTCAACGCGTTCTTGCGCCACTCGA
>Ga0114994_10000266_pt1 | contig 32992 bp, 25 predicted proteins | sample ArcticOcean_MG_C_9_FD_87043 | JGI IMG/M metagenome (GOLD analysis project Ga0114994, IMG submission 87043) | Marine microbial communities from western Arctic Ocean - ArcticOcean_MG_CB2_152 | ecosystem: Environmental > Aquatic > Marine > Oceanic | place: Arctic Ocean: Canada Basin | collected...
GACGTCGGGCCGGGGGGATTGGACGTGCTGCCCGTGACCGACGCCATGTCCCCGGACCCGAAATGCGCCTACACGACGACGACGGCGACGGACGCGGCCGCGCTCCTCGCGGCCTTCGGCGCGGGCGCCGGCGCGCACACCGACGGCGGCCCGCGCGCGACGGCCTATGCGTGCGGGCTGGGCGGCGGCGCCGCGGCGCTGGCGTGGTACGCCGCGCTCACGTACCGCTGGCGCGGCGCGCGCATCGCCGCGCGCGCGCCCGCCGAGTGGGGCGACCCGCACGGCCCCCTCGTGCTCGGCGTCGCGGTGGCGGGCTTCCTGGCCACCGCGTGGGTCGCCGAGGCGCGGGCGTGGCTCGCGCGCGCGTGAGGTTTTCCGCCCCGCCCCCGGACGGGGCGTTCATAATTCAATAACGCACACTCGAACGACCCCCGACAAAAGCGATGCGCCTTATTGGGCGCGGCTGTGCCTCAAATATCTGCTGGGCATCCTGACCTAGGGTGGCTAGGTCGCCTAGCTCTAAGCAAAGGCAATAATAATAATAATAATAATAATAATAATAAATAAATAAATCATGATACCTCGCTGGCCCTTACTACGTTTTGGCTCGGTCATATCCCATATTAGGCTCTGAAGCGACTTGATCACGGTTAACCGGCCCGAGCCCGGGCGCGCTGTAGAGTTCGGAAGCCCCGGGCCCGTTCGACGCGGCGTCCGCGACTCGGATCATCTTTCCCCGCATCAAGTTCGTTAGTATCCATCCGACATCATCCATCCCCATGGATCCGCAAGAAAGATATATAGACGCCAGACCGGCGGCTTTCTGAAGAGTACATTGGGCTCCTGATAAATACAAGAGCCATAGTCTGAGCACATTCCTGGGTGCCCGACTCGGAAATACGAGCTCGACGACTCGCCAAAGATATATAGTTCCTAAAGTACAAGCTCGTACTTCCCTGCTTCCTACGAGCAGCAGCAGCACGAGCAGCTGTTAGCTGTAAATCGTTAAGAGAGGGCAGGTTGGGCTGTCCTCTGCACGGACGTCAGCGTTCTGGCCGCCACGTTTCTTCTTCAAGTAAAATGATGATTCATGATTAGCTACTCTATTAGATGAGGGCTCCGGAAGCTGATGTCACTGCGGGTCAGGATTACGAAAAAAAGTGGTTGCTGATCTCCCATGAACTAGACAAGCTACAAATTAGCTATCGGCGACTGCAAAGTGTGAACGAGTCTCTGAAGAGGCAGATAGAGACTTTGAACAAGCACCAGGTCACTTACATGGTCGAACGGAACGAGGCCAAACGCAATGCTCACCAAGCAGAACTCAAGGTTGAACTATTGGGGCAAAATGCACTCATAGACCAGAGGTTACGCGAGGGTCAGATCAAACGTGTGCGCATAGTAGAACATCAGATGAAAGAGGTCCTCGCTGACTCACAAAATGAGCGTAGCCAGCGAGTTAAGTCAGAGGAAGAGACAGTGGACCTAACCAAGGCGCTAAATCGTGAGCGTGCGCAGCGCCTTCACGACTTGCACCTGAATTTTCGTGTTGTGGGCGATTCACTTACTGCTATGAAACGAGAGCGGCTTATGGAAGAGCGCTGTCTCTCATCAGAGAGAGACGCCGAACTAGTCACACGCAACTATAACCTCCTCGAGACCGCCGTAAAGACGCACCACTCTGTTGATAAAAGAATTATCTGCACGCAAGCACAGCAGGAGCACGCCATAGAGTGGGGGCACGCAAAACGACTCTTACTTGAGTCCCTTGTTCAAGAGACGCGCAAAGATACGCAAAATACGTGCTTCGAAAAAGGATACCTTCAGGGGGAGCTTCGCCGACTCCGTTCGAATCTCATTACATCAACTGCAATTCCTGGGAGTGGTGTGATTACCTACAAGTGCCGTCCTTCCCTCAGAAATTCGTTGCCTCCGCTCCCTTAAGCAATAAGGCGTGCAAAAGAGTATGTGCAATAAATGTACCCCTGCGCAGGACCTGATGCTGGGATGAGTAATATTCTACTGGAAGGAAAATCGCAACACCTTGGTCCTACCCTACTTACATGGAACATATTGTACTGCATAAAATTACTGCGCTGTAAGTCTCGAGGGTTAGGTCTTGTGGGGGGGCGCAGCTATCTCCAGGCCAAAGCACGCCACAACGGCCACGTACACCTGGCCCAACTTCCCTTCGGCCTCGTTTTCCACGCGGCGGGCTTGGACGCTAGGGAGGCACTCTCCTTACTTGCCAGCAGGGTACACTGGCGGGTATCGCTCTTCCGCCTCGGAGTTTAGACTCACTAGCCCGAGGACTCGGACCCCGGGCCCGCAACGAAACTTTTATGGCTAGCTTACACACCCCCTAGTAGCAGGTAAGTATACAACTGCCAGTGGGTGAGCTATGGTATGGCGTTTGAGGCGCAATTGCGTATGCACGAGGCCCTGGCTGCCCGGCGACCCGCCGACAAAATCGTTGGGACAACTGTGACTGGTATCATCATGATGGGCGCCTGGTGCATTAAAAATGAGCTGCCCAGCGGCCCGCGGCGGGCTGCCCAGCGGCCCGCGGCGGGCCGCGCGGCAGCCTGCGATGTCGTACGGACCTACAGGGACGTAGCGGAGGATCGTGTCGTGCAGCGGGGGGCAGCAGGAGGGCCAAATGCGGTACAAATATGCGCCGGTACCGGCCAAGCAGGCCTGCAAAAAAATGGCGCTGTAGAATTCGTCCAGGGCCGCGAAACCCTGCGTCTGACGGAGCCTTCTATGTAGGTTGCATTATATATAGACTCTACTGTTCTTGTCATGAGATGTGATTTAAAAACTCCATACGGAGAACCCCCTAGTATGCTACTAAATCGACACTTTTGTAACCACATCCGCACCAGGCGATTCTGCAGCACCGGGTAGCACGAAAGAGGGCATCTGAAGAGAGCGCACGAGGCGCGCGACGTTTCATATTGTACGTACGAGGCGCACGGCGCAGAAAAAACCGTCACGCCGGCGGTGACTCGGACGGTACTCAGACTCGGAGGCAGCCAAACCACTGAGGCGGTCCGGGTGCCAGTGCTCTGGCTACCTGGCATAGTACCTGCCGTCGACGCCTGCGCTCGATCTCGCCACGCCGGCATCTACGGGCGTCGCACCCAGCGGCACTTCAGTAGATCGCGGCCGCAACTTGAAGATTATAAACCATTGTGTACGGCGGCCAGAACAGTTACCCTAGTGGTACTGTACTAGCCTTAGGCTCCCCTCCGGATTTGCGATCGACCACGTAGCCAAATTGGCTGTGGCGTGCGGTCCCGGGCCGCAAATTTATTCAAGTTTAGTAGACTCCGAGTCGGACCGTGACCCCGGACCACCCTCCCTCTCCGAGTCAGGCCCCGCTCCTTCAAGTTCAAGTTTTTGGTTGCGGGGCTCTTAGGTCTCCACGCGCCCCGGGGGTTGGTTTTGCCCTTTGGGCGACAACTCAGCAAAGTATAAATTCCCGACTATTAGTCTGTTGCCATTCCACTAGGCCCTAGAGGAGACTAGGGTAAGCTGAATTACCCCCTAGTAGGCGTACTAGGGTAAGCTGGCTAGAGGGCTGTTACCGTCTCAGCATTAACTTTTCATCAGCATGAAGATCGAGGACGTGCAATCGACGGCGCGCCAGCAACGTGTCGCGGCGCATACTCACATCAAGGGACTGGGTCTAGATGCGCATGGATGCGCCTTGTCAATTGGCACAGGAATGGTCGGTCAGGAAAAGGCGCGTGAAGCTGCGGGCGTGGTTGTAGAGCTGATTGGCACCAAGAAGATGGCTGGGCGTGCCACAGTGTCGGGAATGCCTATAGTAATTCAAGTTGATTTCTGGCTTAGGCGAGCGTTGTTGCTTGCGGGTGCCCCCGGGACTGGTAAAACAGCTCTTGCTCTTGCGGTAGCCCAGGAATTGGGCTCCAAGGTGCCATTTTGCCCAATGGTAGGTTCTGAAGTTTATTCCTCTGAAGTGAAAAAAACAGAAATTCTCATGGAGAATTTTCGCAGAGCCATCGGGCTAAGAATAAAGGAAAACAAGGAAGTTTACGAAGGTGAGGTGACTGAAATCACCCCAGCAGAGACTGAAAATCCCTTGGGAGGCTACGGACGAACTGTCAGTCATGTTATTCTTGGTTTGAAGACCACCAGGGGTGCTAAGCAGCTGCGACTTGATCCTAGCATCTATGAGCAGATGCAAAAAGAAAAGGTTGCAGTTGGTGACATCATTTATGTAGAGGGATCCACAGGGGCGGTAAAAAGAGTTGGACGATCGGACGCGTATGCGACCGAATTTGATCTGGAGGCGGAAGAATACGTCCCCCTCCCGAAAGGAGATGTACACAAGAAGAAAGAGGTCATTCAGGATGTGAGCCTGCATGACCTTGATGTGGCAAACGCACGGCCACAGGGTGGCGGGGGTGATCTAGCAACTGTGATGGGCTCTGTGCTCAAACCAAAAAAAACAGAGATAACTGAGAAGCTCCGCACCGAAATTAATCGTGTTGTTAATCGATACATTGACCAAGGCACCGCAGAGCTAGTGCCTGGCGTTCTCTTTGTGGACGAAGTCCATATGTTAGACATTGAATGCTTTACATACTTGAATCGCGCTCTCGAGTCTAGCCTGGCGCCCATAGTGATATTTGCAACAAATCGCGGTGTATGTACTATCCGCGGCACAGATGTTGTCTCGCCTCACGGTATACCTGTTGACCTCTTAGATCGCATGTTGATTCTTCGTACCATGCCCTACTCGCTAGAGGAGATAATCCAAATTATGTCAATTCGCGCGGAGACCGAGTCTCTTGAAATTGAGGACCAAGCTCTCGCTACCCTTGGCGAAATTGGCGTAAGAACTTCACTCCGTTATGCTGTCCAAATGCTGGCGCCGTCAAAGATCCTCGCGGAGACAAATGGACGCGCATCTATCCACCTTAGCGACATTGCAGAAGTAGATGACCTATTCTTTGATGCGAAGGCCTCAGCAGCGATATTGGCTAAATCTGATGGTTATCTTGCTTAGGATGTGCAAGATCGTGGGGGGGAGCTGAAAGGTGATGATCCCCTGTCGTGAGGGTCAGTACCAGCACAAAAATGTAATCAAGCCATGGGTGTTCGCTAGTCGAAGTTCCAAATGTGCCGAAATCTGAGTGGTAGTAGGACCAAACTCTTAGATCCGTCGTGGAGACATTTGGCTTTCAAAGTTTGATAAGTGCCTGATGGGAAGCGCCCAGTAGGTGAATCCACGGATGGTTTTGCTTTCCGCTGGCCGTCTTGAGCATACAGACCCTAGACCGAGCGGCCTCTCCCCTAACTTCTATTCCCGCTTCCTCTGGCGTTTGAGTCCCGCATGAACGACTCGAGTCGCACAACGAAGCTAAGCTACTAGAACGGAGACGCGATTATCCCCCCCCCGTGCTGGCCTTTGACATCCCTCTGCTGCCGAACCGCACCGGCGTGGCGAGGAATGATAGCCAACAGAAGTGGCGCTAGCGCCATTATGGTAGGCCGCCAACGCGGTAGCTGTGTTGTAGGCCACCAGCGCCATCGTCGCGTGGAGTAAGGTCCGCTTTGAAATAACTTACTAATATTAACTTACTAATATTTCTAACTAATATTATGCATACTAAGTAAGTTATTCCACTATCGTTGAAACCCGTACGAAAATTCGGCAACCCGGTACCTGCACGTAAGGCAAAATAAGTTAATACCTCCCCATACATAGTAACTAGGATGTTGGGGGGTTACAGGCCTAGCGCCCAGATACCTGCGTAGAAGAGCTGGCAATTGACCTGGGGCCATCGGGCGGGTGCAGTGGCAGGGGCATTACAGAAACTTGAACCCATATTCCGAACTCTATCTAGAAATTTACATACCCGACCCCGGGTCGGGAAGAGCTCCTATGTCCTCAGTTCTAACCCGTGGCCTCGAGTTGCGTGGTGTGATAGGCTGAGTGAGTGGCTGATTAAGCAAGGGGAAATGAATACTTTTGAATCAAGTAATTTTGCTTGGCGCTCAAAATCAGTCCTCGCGAGACACCTGCTGGAGCTGCGCTTGATGCTGCTTTAACACTTCGAGGGCCTCTGCTACTTTCATTCGCAAAGCATCTGGTGATTCAAGAAGATGCAAAAGCTCAGAGTTGTCCATTTCAAGTAGCATGCCAGTAATCTTGCCAGCTAGCTCAGGTTGAGAGTGGTGGATCAGGGGATAAAGACGCTCGCCGATCATGTTCTTCTGGAGTGTTGGGGAGGCATTAGCAAGGGCTGACAACGTAAGTGGGTCCTCAGGGGGGCGTCGCGGCGACTGCCCAGAGCCAGATGCACTAGGCTGTTGGAGGGGCAATGGTGGTGGCATAGGTGGTGCCACCCCAGGACCACCGGGAAAACCCTGTCCAGGCTGTTGACCGACAGTGGGAGGCATAAGATGAGCCTGTGGCGGAAGTTGCGTCATACTAGGGGTCATGTTAGCGGCATTGCGCGCATTCTGTGTATACTTGTACTGCTGACCCCCTTGAGCTTGAGCGCCCTGACTTCCCCTGTTTCGGGAGCGTCTATTTGAGCCACCCTGGCCTCCCATTTGCTGCATCTGTCCGGGATGGATTGGGTATGCTCCTTGACGAGGCCCACCTCCGTGAAAGCCTGTCCGTGGATCTGCTATTGGACCCCTAGGCGAGCCACGAGCCATAACATAGCCACGAGCGTTTGGTGGGACACTCGATATAGGAACGCCTGGATGACCCTGGGGAGGAATCCCCATAGGGTGACCGCCGGGTGTACCTGCCGCGTACATGATAGGCATTGCAGCGCCGTAGGGCGCAGTCAAATGTGCCGGATGCAAACCCTGAGGCCCGTGACTTGGTACACCACCAGGTCCAAGGGTACCAGGGTGTGTACCATAGGGGCCAGGGGTCCGACGCTGTGCGTGTTGAGCCTCTAACTGAGCGCGGCGCACCTCCTTGCGCTGTGCTAGTGCAACAAAAATTGGCTTCCCGAGGACAAGCTTATTATTCATTTCGGTTACGGCTTTAGCTGCTTCTTCAGGTGATGAGAAGCACACAAACCCGAAACCTCGAGAAGTACCAGAGGCAGGTTCGCGCATGACGCGAGCGGAAGTTATTGTGCCAAATTCAGCAAAATGTTCCCGCAACTGATCATCATTTAAGGCATCATCTAAATTCTTGACGAACAAGTTTACACCTTGATATTTTTTTATGCGCTCTATCTTAGCTGCGTCGAATTTCGCCTTGAGTTCGCGCTCGCGCTCAACTTTCTTCTGCGCTCGACCAACAAAGAGCGGAGCTTTGAGATATATCGTGGAGCCACTCTCCTTTTGAGGCAACTCACTTGCTCCATTGAGCGCCTCTATGGCAGCAACAGCAGAATCATGGTGCTCAAAGTTGACCCAGCCAAAAGCAGATACTTCAGCTGGTGAAGTTGACTCTCCTGAGTTTACATCTGTTGATATAGCCGTGGAACCGCTGCTCGCCACAGAAGGTGGCATCTCCTCTCCAGCGTCATGGAGTGTATGCTTGACCTCGTCCATTGCTTCTTGTGCCACAGATGTTGCTTCCTTTGTTCCCCCAGTTTCTGCAGGCTTAGGCTTGATTGAAATCCGAAGGGGTTGTACCTTGCACGAGGTAATAGCTCCATACAGTTCAAATGCTTTGCGCAAATTGGATTCATCCCATTCAGCGGGGAAATTTTTCACATAAAGATTTGTCCAGTCTGATTGACCTGACCGCTCAGTACGCCGCACAAAATGACCCACGTACACCTCCTTGTCGCATATGGTCATTGAGTTTATCTTGCTTATCGCATCAGTTGCGGCCTCTTCTGATTCATAGTGAACGTAACCATAACCTTGTGATTGACCAGCCTCATCTGTTGCCACTTTGCAGGATAAAATGTTACCAAACAAAGAAAACGTGTCAAACAGGGCCTTGTGATCAATGGAGGCGTCAAGGTTCTTCACGAAGACGTTGCCCACTCCTGATTTCCTCAGCGTAGGGTCTCGTTGCGACCACATGATTCGGCATGGTTTAGACTTGATAAGCGTATAGTTCATTGTGTCCAATGCCCTTTCAGCATCTGACACATTATGAAAATTGACGTACGCATAGCCTAGACTTCGACGTGTTACAGCATCGCGACAAACACGAATAGATGCAACAGGGCCAACTGTGTTAAAGATCTCAAAGAGCAAGCCCTGCGAAGTACAGTAATAACGTCAATATGTGCGCAACATACCTCAGAAGCATCAGCAGCGAGGTCGCCAACATACAACGAGGCCGAGTGAAACGGTACAGATGCCGAGGCCATCATCGTTTGGCGGAGACTATCGCTGGTGCCGACCAGGCCACAGGGGGGTCAATTTTCCGGGGTGCGTGCGCACCGATGGGCAAACCATGCCCCTCCGAAGTAAGTGAAAGTAAGGACCGACTTTTCGACTCCGAGTCGGAGTGATCTCGGGACTCGGAGGGCGGAACCAGGCTTGCTAGTGTCGGGAAACCTGTTGCCAGTGGCCAGCTTTATACTTTATTTATAAAAGTTATATACCAAGACGGCCAGATAAGCCGGACCTGAGTGCATCAGCAATTGTACCATCTCCATGGACCTTGACGCACTCGTTTGTTATATCATCGACCGGCGACTTGCCCGAGGTCCAGACTCGGACTGATAACGCGGCGTGAGCTGCCAGTGGGCCGCGCCACGGCAGTCATAATGGTACCCCCCACACCCCCATCCACTGGCACACTTACTTTCCGTGAAAGTCAACGGTTTTAGTGCGCAGTCGCAGGCCGCCCGGGGAGATTCCGGGACCATACCCCTCCGCACATGGTTACAACCGCGAGTAGTACACCCTGCCGGCCCTGGGCCTTGCCCCCCAGGCTGCCAGTGTGGTTGCGCACGGGTTTTTGAGGCCCGGCGGGGGCTGTAGTCTTGGAGGGCCAGCGGTGCACGACGGGCTGGTGCGGGTTCAAAGTTTTATTTCATATATCACGTACTGCCCCGAACCCTGTCAAGTATAGACCACGACTCCTCCGCCGCCGGGAAATTAGGCTAAACCCGAATTCCCGTTACCTAGACACTTCAGGGGCTCGGGAGGCGTGGTCTAAACGCGATACTGGCAGTGGCAGCCCCCAACCCCTGGTATTATTTCCAAAGGCGACGACTCGGACGCCGCTGCTGCCAGTGCTCCCAACCCGGCGACTTCCACACGGGAAATGATGAATTGAAGGTGGAGGGCCCGAGGGTGTCCACATTTTACCCTACTAGAGGTTCGGCCATCATGCGCCGGGATTAGAAGGGAACCCCGATTTGCGATATTTGGTAACCTACAACTTTTACCCATGTTATCGTCTCATGCATGTAGCAGTGCAGCCAAGGCAAGAGCCAGGCATCAAGGGTCTGACGCGCGGTCATCTGTGCTGTCCTCTGTTCTTCCCGGACTCGGGGAGACGGGGGCCATACCAAGAAGCGAGCTTGGTAGCATGAGCGTGGAGGCAGTCGAGGTACGGGAGTTTCGTTGCATGCGCCTGGTTGCCGTAGGAACAGGTACGTACCTGAACGTCGACGAGCTCTCACCAGTCGAATCGGAAATTTTGACAAGGGGATTTGTGCTGGGCTGGTAGCCGTAGGAAAGGTCCATAGACTGCTGTTCTATTGCCGGGCGTGGAGTTGCTGATATGTTGACAGCCTGGTGGAGTTTGCGTTCAAGTGCTGCAAGGCGATCTTCAGTGGAAGCGGACCAAACCTGGAGAGGCTGGGAAGCCAACGGCGGAGCCATGTTTAGGGACGGCGCGTTTGGAGTAGCGGGCTTTTGTGGCACAGATGGGCTGATACTCGTCAACCTATCGGGAACTGGAAGATGGCTAGTTCGTAGCGTCGTCGCCGTAGGAAGTTGAGAATGCACTGGGGGCGCATTGACATCAAAATCTGATTGCGCATGAATTATTGGTGCGCAAGGTAAAACTATAGCCGATTGTGGCCGTGATGCAGCCAGCGCAGGTGTAACATGGATTGGCACTGTCTCGCCCCTGAAGCGTCGCTTGGGGGCTACAGGAGGCACTGTGGCTGTTAAGGAAGTACGTGATAAGATACCAGGCAATCCGCGAATTGCTTCCGGCGCTAAATTCATTTGAGGCTGGACCCTGTGGTGACCGGCGCTTCGAAATATAGCAAATCCAGAGGTACCATCCGGGCCCTTGGCTATACGATTGTCCTTTAACCTGCTCGGGAGCCTAGTTGCCGCTGGTGAGGTCGATGACACAGCATGGATAGTATTGGAGGCAGACATAGCCTGTTCATCGGGCATGGGATCTCGCATGGTCAGCAGAGAACTCCAAGGGCATAGAAGGCCACGAAAGTTGTCGCACGCGCCTTGAAGCGAAGTCCCGCCGACAAAGGGCGTGTCAAAAACTACGTCCACGGTGCCCGAGTGAGCGTGCGTTGCAATGACGGTCCCCCGGTGGCCAAAGGGCGCACCCATCTGGTCAGCATTGCAGGTGACAACACGCTCGCCGAGACGTGGTGGCGTAAGATTCGCGTTTGGATCGATGATGCGCGTAGACGAGAGAAAATCAGTAGCCTCCCGTTCGGACCGCACGTCGATTGCAGACAACGTGACTGACTCGCTTGCGGCAGTAGCGCGCAAACGGATCGCGGCACGTTTGGTGGCAGCACGCTGTACAGCAGCGACTGCATCCGGTGACATGGCCCTAGTGGAGATTGGCATTCGCGCTGTCGTCGCTGTCGGGAGCCCAGCAAGCCATTTGCAGACTTCCAAGAGGCAAGCTTCGGGCTCTTCGTGGCCAAAGATCCGAGATGCTGCCGCAAAGGTGACTGGTGGAAGACCATTCACATCACAGGCGGCCTTGCCATCTGTGCTGGTGCTTGCAAGCACGTCACCAACGGCGTCAAACACTGCAGGGAAGCGTTTGAGGTAGGTCGCAACAAGGCGGATCGCCTTTGCGCTGTACTCAAAGCGCGTGCCTCGCCGAACGTCACGAGGAGCATCAGAGTGGGTTAACATGTCGTTGGATTGCGACCAGTCACAGGCACGCGTGTCTGACGCTGTGCGCTCCGCGCGACAAAAGCCAAGGGCGACAAACGCACCATCCTCTATGCAAAGGCGAAGACCGAGGTCATAAGTAAAACCGCGGTTGTCATCACGAGCAAGTACTGAACCGCAGCAAGCAGCCAACACGTCCTCACGCACACCAAGCTCCGTCGCAGCGAGGCTTGCAGACGCATATTTATCAGCCAGCGCCGCTGCGATGCCAAAGCCAAATTGGGGTTCAACATCTTCGACGATCAACTCGACCGTCACTGTATTTCGTGAGTCCTCACATTGATGGACGATACCAACACGGCCACGCCGCGGCCCGGACTGGATGATGACGCGACTTCCACTTAGAAAGCGGCTTGTTGCTACACCTGGCTTTGTCTCCTGAAATCGTGGGTCTTCCACGTGGGCGTTTGGTGGCACAGAGAGCGCAAGTTGCAGCGGGATATCACTTGCCTTGCGTCCGTACGTTTTCTTGAGTGCGCCCGTGGCTGCATCACGCCTAAGTCCCTGCATCAAGCGAACGGTGAGGACGACATCAACGGGTCCAATGTCGACGCCACCATCGCCCGGGTTACCAGATCCTACAAGCGCACGGTTTGCGGCAGCTGCACACGCAACGTTGAAGCTTTTTGTGGCAGTTACGTCAAGGCCACGAACGTTAACTGCTGCGGTTTCGCTCCCGCCAGCGCTATAGTAGTTACCACCACCAGTCACCGCAACCAATAGCGCCTCATGCGTCATCGGCCAATCGACAAAGACACTTTTGCCCATAAGTGCCGCGGCAACAGACGAAGAGACAGCATTGGGCTTTTCGTCTGGCGCGTGCACTGGTGATGGGAGGTTAACGCACATTGTTTCGTAGCGCGAAGGGCTTCCGAAGCAGTTCAACTTGAGGGCTTTGAGCGCAACACTGGTGATGGGGAGAGCGTGTAGTGACGGGAAGCCGGGCATGGGACTCGAGCATCCGGGCTTGAGTACCGCCCGTAGAGGGGGGCCGTAAATGAGCCAGGGGTTCTCTATGTATGGATGCTCGTCGCTCTCCAGGACTCCCACTATGTCGCCTCCATCTTCAAGCGATGCCTCGACATCCGTGGCAGTAACAGGAGTTACTGCTGGGCGATGCTTGGTTGCGATGGTCGCTTCGACGCTGAAGATGACTGATCGGCCAAAGAGGGAGCGCTTGCGTTCATCTGCGGCGAGAGCAGAATCCTTGCATGTTGCCTCAACAACATTGAGGAGACGATCAACCTCGATGAATGGAAGCAGGTTGACTCCCTCCCATGGGTTTCGTTTGCCTTCCATATCAACATCAAAGTCACTTGGATAAAACTCATGAAGGGGCGATGACTCCTCGAGCATCAGTGCACGATGCGGCCGTGGCAATAAGCGAGCACTCGCAGGTGGAAGGCACGACATGAGCTGCTCGAGCGGCCGAAGTGGCGCACTGACTTCAAAATGAGCATCAGCAAGCGCAGTAGCAACGTCCACAACATCGGAGAGCATAGGACAGTAGTGACACGGGAAAAACCAACGCCAGTCAACGCATCCTTTGACATAATATGCAAGGCACCAAGCGAGGCCCTCTACAAAGGCGGCTGATAGGCGATTGATAACATTCTGCGAGCATCGAACCAACTTTGTTCCGTTGATCATCACGTCCTTTGGTACACGGACGGGACACATCCAGGCGGTTTCCTTTGTTGTGACGTTGTAGAAGTACGTGTTCCCAGTCGAAGGATCCCTGGCCGAGTTCCAATTCAGCATCATTGTCTTGCTATCAGTGGCGATGCCTGCGTCGACAAGCTGCTGATCGACCAGACTGCTAATGCCAAGAGTGCTAAGGTAATACTTTTCGCGGTCTGAGTTGGTGAGACCAGGAGCCAACGCTGTGGCAACATTGTCGGCGCCGTCAGGAAGAGGCTTGCTGGTAAGGCTTCGAGAAAAACGTCGTTGCTCACGCTCAGCTTCACGCCTCCTGTCTGCAAGTATGGCAGGCTCCATGGCACCAAGCTCAGAAATAAAGCGCTGAAGTCGGTGTGCATTGGCTATGTCGCCAGCATCGGTGAGATAGTCGCCGGGAGGCCACGTGGCGAGTTGGCGCTTGTAGGCGTCAAAGACTCGATTGAACGCATGTTCGCCTATGTCAAGAGATGGCGAGTGCGGCAGGAAGTCGTTGCCAACAAAGAAGGTGAGGAAGACAAAATCATCGACAAGACGTTCAAGGTCCACCGAGCGGCCCGAGACACCCTGCCTCCACGCAATACCGAGCTCATTGCGCCCCGGCCTGCGCCTCCACACCATTGACGCGGAGCTTCTCTCTTGATTATCTACTCGACTGCTACGCCACCGCCACGCCATCGCCGCCGCTCGTTTGTGTCTCTCCTCTGACTATTCGCCCATCCAAGTTCAAGGCACCTCCACGACGCGGAAATCCACCCCCCCGAAGCTCCAGTTTTACGAGCGCGAGGACCAACACAAGTTCGGGCATCCTGCGTTGTTGTTGTGTTTTGATTATCTCTCTCTCTTAATAATCTCTCTCGAAACACCACCACGTCCACGCCATCTATGCGACATGTTGATCCCAACCGAGAGAGAGCGACAGTTCCGTGCCATCGGGACAACGTCGGCGCGGTCGCCCCCATCACCGTAAACCAAATACTCGACTGCAACGTCACCGCAATACTCGACTGCAACGTCACCGCCACACCTTCTTCAAGTTCAAGGCGTCTCCACGACGCGGAAAATCCACGATATGCGATGCGTAGGAGGCCGGTGGTGAGCAGCAAAATTCGAGTTGGATGTATTCGCGTAGGATAGAGATATGAAGAAGCTGAAAATCTGAGCTTTGCGACTGGCGGAAAACGGTGGACCGCGCGTTCACAGGTGTGTCACGCTGGCGGGCATTGGCACCTGTGCGCGAGACCTCACACCTCCGCGCAATCGAGCAGATATATTTGATTCTCACACACACAGGTGCTCTACCAAAGTCGATAATCTCGCGGAGTAGAGTGAAGTAGGGCTCGTGAGTGCAGAGGCCCAGCATGATCAGGTCAGCATCGTTTCCGTACATGCAGTGTCTAGTGGGGGGGGTGTTGGATGCCTGCGTTGTTGTTTTTGTTCCCCACGCCATCGACATGACCTTCTCTCTTTTTTACTATTCGACGCAAAACACACCGTCTCGCGATTCGCACGTATGTATTGCATGATCTTATGCTCACCCTCGCCTGGTACCTATGTGAGAAATTGTCGTCTAGTTCCACGTCGTCGAGTAGACGCGGTTGTTTTACATTTGCACCACTATACACGACTTTGAGGTGCGACCATGCCGGATCCTGTCCTATCTTCCAGCGTATGAACCCACGAAGCTTGTCGCCAATGCGTGCCTGTGAAATCGACAGTGAGGGTCGACAATGATTCTCAGCACGGCCGCTCACCATGAAAGATGTTCCTGGTGTGATGCAGTTACGGTCGAATCCATCTACGTCTTCCTCACCACCACCACTGCTGCTCGCCTCCTTCACAGCAGCAAATCTTCGACTGCGCTGTTGGTTCAATTTTGCTCGCGGGGCTACCCCATCCACGGCTATGTATAAAACTTTTTGGGGGCGCACCTGTGTGAAAATCGACTAGTGAGAGACCCGCACCGCCACCATTGAGGAGACATCGCATCGCGTCGAAAGTGAGAGACCCGCACCGCACCGCACGATCTGCTTTACAATTCTGTCAATATAAGCGAATATGGACAATAACATATCTCTCTCGGATGGTGACGGCGCATTATCATCAGGATGAGAGCATTGGTGAATAATTCCGTTCATGTCTAGGTACAAATTGTCGAACACGGGCATCAGCGTTAGATCTGTAATGACAGAGTTACACTTGGGATAGCGCTCGCTAATCCAGCGGAAAAAACGAGGCACTCCCATTGTGGTCTGTAGCGCTGCGCGGCGCGTCTTACGATAGACACTTGCTACTACTTTTCACTGCGCGGCGATAGACACAATCGTAAGTCCGCTTAGTATTAATGCTGCAACCCGAGTTTACGATTTGCTTGCTCACAGGAATGTGTTCTCTATCTACCTCGTATGTTCACTGCCCGCTTGTATTTTCGACACCCGGACGACCGTACGTAGACGAGTACCTCGTGAGACAAGACCGCCCAGACTGAGAGTTAGAAATAAAATTAATGCTAAGACGCTGTTTTGACCCTGGACGGTCCATACGAAGCCGAGGCTAGTAGTCTAACAAAATACCTTGCAGCGTTGTACAATATGCACTGAGCGATTACCGGGTGGCGAAGGACCGCGCGGCCGGCGCATTCTGTCCAGACGCGAAGATGCGCGGCGGTCCCGCGGGCCACGACGATGCTACGGAGCGCGCGGCGGCGATGGCGATGGCGATTGAGCGCGGCATCAAGTTTACGGAACATGAAAGCGGCTTGGGCATCGTCGCACGAATGACAATGCAGGTGGCCGGACACTCTGGAATGCTGACGATGCAAGTCCGACAAGAAAACAAATGGAAGAAATTTTGTCTTAAGCCAGTCCAGTCTGGAGAAAGAGGCGCCCGCGAAATCTCATTCTATGAATTTATGCTGACTCCGTCAGCAGTGGTGCACGGCAGTGCGGAAATCAGGGACAACGTCGCGCGTCGGTGGCGTGATGGGCTCCAACCGTTTTTATGCGATTACCACGGAGTCATCGTGCTTGGCGCTAATCGTGCAAGCGAGCAGCGCTATCTCGTGCTGGATGACTGTACGAATGAAATGCGCCGGCCGTCTGCGCTCGACATCAAGCTGGGAACGCGGACTACTGAGCCCAGAGCTTCATTAGAAAAACAACACAAGTCGCTCGCGAAATATCCCTGCCAAACTGAGCTTGGCTGCCGTCTAGTTGGTATGCGGGTGTGGTCTCCTGTGTGGAAATCAAGCCATCGCTCAAACGCAGTTACGAGGACAACGTCGCGTCGATGGCGTTGAGCGCCTGAAACTATTTACACACAGGTGGTCACGAAGCCAGAGTCAGTACCTTGAGTACGACAAGACGTGGGGTTTCGCCGTTCGCGATGCGGCGGGGATTCGACATGGCTTCCTCGAATTTTTCGGTGGTCATTCTGAGCTTATCTATAGACGACTGCTCATTGTTGGAGAATTTGTTAGGAGGCTCAGAGCCCTCCTCGACTGGTTCGAATGTCAGGACCAGCTCGAATTCATTTCATCTTCCCTTCTTCTTGTCTATAATGGTAATGACGATCCTTTGCTAGCCCCCCAAGTTCAGCTCAAGATCATAGACTTCGCACATGTGCGTAGGGGCGCTTTCATAGACTCTGGGTATATCGAAGGCCTCAGGAAAGTAATATCTCTTCTCGAGGACATCACTCATGCGAAACTTATTATGTGATCAAAGTCAATGTAATGTCAGAAAGTGTGGCCAGGGGCATTCCAGGAGGCTGCATAAATTCCAAGTTTCTACCAGACGAATTTCACGCGTCCGCCGACAGGTCCTCGCGCGCTGGCCCGGCGGCTACGCCTTCAAAAACATCACCCAACCCGGGATTCTGGACCGCCTATCACTGGTCGCGGGATCCGAACGAAGTCCGAATCGAGCTCGGGTGTGTGTGCCCTACAGTCAATCTCTCTACCGCTTTACGCAACCCTACCCCCGCCCCGCCAGCGGCGCATTGACCGACGCTGAAACCTGGAAGGGCCACGCAAGGTTTATTGACACTCGGAGGTCGGAGGGCGAGAACCACTCTTCATCCAAGCGCGGGTAGGGAAGACGAATCGAAGCCTGTCTCCCTTGCGGTGGCATAACTGCGACATCCTAGGCCCGGCAAGTACAGGGTTTCTGCAACCTGTCGTGAGCCGCTAGGGCGGGAATTCGAGGCCCAGGTGCCGCTAGACCGCATCCAGAGACTGCGCGCCTAATGGTCATCGAGATTTTGAGTTCCAAACCTGCACCCCCCTGTTCGAGTCACGGTATCAGCGGCGTGACTGAGATGCGCAACTGCGGCCGTTAAGATAGACGGAGTGCTAGAAGCAACGCATGACGCGGCATGAAACAGTGACGCCACTGGCGCGACGTTCCTGGGCAGGCCTTTCTCTTTCCGGCCCCTCACTGCCGGGCCAGGAGCCCACCGTGACTGGCCCATTCCGGAAACTACAGACACCCCCCGCGGTCTATTCGCAGCTAGTTTCTCCGTTCGGGCAAGTGTTCTGGCCGCTATCAATTGAGACTCGGAGGCGCCACAGAGGGGGTGTAGAGCGGCCGCAGTGGCACTTTACATTTGTCTAGCGCGGCGCGGCCGCGGGTTCCAAAACCAAGCGATAGTGCGTCTAACAGCCCGTTTTGCGGTGCGTTCAGCGGTGCTGGCCGTGGCTTTGGAACCCGCGGCGCTGGTGAGCAACAGCCGCCTGAAGTTGGGCCTACGTCACGCTGTTTCGGCCTATTGCGGGTCCCCCTGGGGGTAATGGGACGGTGCCGGGGCAGCCCAAGGAAGTATCATAGCCAGCGGAACACTCAGGAGCAGCAATCGGTACATTGACGACGCGCAGTTACACGTCAACGCATTCGTTCTCGGAGACGGAAATGCTCTGCAAGCTCAACGGGCGAACATGGCTAGTTGCAAACTCACCAGCCCATGGGCGCGGGTCATGGAGTTACGGCGCGAGATGCCACACCCTCGAAACGCCCGAAATGGGCAGATTCACATGCGGAAAGTGGCCGCGAACGCACCGCGACGTGGGCATTCGCGGTCGGCTGAAACCTCCCGAGCGCCCAAACCAAAGGTCCTGGGGCGTGGGCGAGGGTATGTACAGGCGCACGTGTAATTTATAACCCTGACTGAGAGAGTAAGGGGTCGTATAATGCCCAGCGCGTGACCGCTAATGGGCATTACATGACCCCTTTTTGAAATTGCGCAATGGAAACCCCAATCCTACCAAAAAAGCGACAGGGTAACCTTTAAAAGCGTCGAAAAAACGTTGTCGCATCCCAACCCTAAACCTTCTAGGAAGAAGTTTCTTCTAGTAACATTTTTCTAGTTCATTATTTACGTAGTAGAAAGTTTTTTCCACCCGCACCTTACTAGTAGGATTGCAAAACGGAAAGTAGGCCGGGGAACTTTATTCTATCATGAAGAAAGAGATAAAGAGGTTGTAATTTACCCCTTTCGTGGTAAATTGCAACCTCTCAAAAGCCTGAGTGTAATGATATAAAGTTAAATTCAAGTTTTGGTAACTTTGGGGAGCGTCCACGTTTCTCGGCAGCGCAGGCGAGTATGTGTTCGCACACACCCGACGAGCAGGGGAAGGGAACGGAGAGCGAGCGCGCGGTGGTGGCCCGGGGAGGGGGCGGTGAAATGATGCTACTACTAGTAGTACGCACCGCGGCGAAACTTTTATGGCTAGCTTGCACACCCGCTAGTAGCTTAGAGTGTGTGATGTTGCTGGCCGTAGCTCGGCGCCCGGGCAACCTCGCGCAACAAGCTTGGTCACGAAGAAAGGCAATGATAAGCGAACGACACCATCCAAGGAAACGCGGAAGCAAATAATCTGCCTCACGCCGAGAAAACGGGCAAAAACCATGAAAAAGGCCACGCGATCGCCTTTCTTGGCGCCGTTTCGAGCCGATCGGACAACCGCAATGTCGGATATCGTCGTCCGTATAGTCGCCGACGGCCTGAGACACTCAACTGCAGCAGCGGCTCATAAGATGCCGGTCTATGCGTGGTCCACGTTCTCGCAGTAAACGCGTTTCGGGCGATATTGCGTCGAAAGTGCACTTTTCTCTATATGCCTTCCCAGCCAAAGATAAGAGCAGCTTGGTATTTCGTCGACCGAGATGTTGCGCAGGTCTGTCGCGATAGAGACGGTTTGACCGTGCCCACTGTCACGGTGTTCGGCCGCGGCGAGGTTCACACGCTCGCCGATGCCCACGAAGCAGCCCGCGGTAGGCGCTCATACTGCCCCAACGATTTTTTCGGGTCGCCAGGCAGCCAGGGCCTCGTGCCTACGCAATTGCGCCTCAAACGCCATACCACAGCCCATTAAGTTGTAGTATACTTACCTGCTACTAAGCGGATGTGTAAGCTAGCCATGAAAGTTTCGTTGCGACTGGCATCATTTCATTAATGTTCTTTCGTGATGTACGTGTGAAGAGGTACGATTCTCGTGGTTTCGGAAAATTGACCGCGACGAGACCACTGGTGTATCCAAAAAACCAATTCTCTCCGGACTCTGACTGACGGGTATTTTCCCCTTCTTTTCAAGTTACTGGTAAATACCACTCAGACGGATGTTTGTTCAGAAAGCGAATATTGAACGATGATTCGGCCCACACGTCCTCTTCGCACATTCCGTCAACTCGTGCCAACGTACACGATTATGCAACGGCTATTTGAGCATAAAGCATAAAATTTTACAAAACCTAAAAACGCTAACTTGAAGACTTTGGCCCGGGGCTACGTCTGCTAACGCTGCTTTCCCTTGCGCCAGGCTGTCTTGGGGACTGCCCCTGCCCCTTGAGATGTTACCAAGATGACAGGTAGCTTCGTTGGACATTATGATGGCTGCGTAGGCGACTTTTAGTCGAATATGAAACCCGTACAATATATAGAAAACCCGCACGTAGAGTAATCGCCGGTTTTTTCGGCTGTGTTTTCCTAGGTGCTCTTGATGAGGCCCAGTCCCAGCGTAGCGCCAGTTTTTTGGGCCGCAGCGCCAACTTTTCAGGGTTTTTGGGTAGCCAACTTTAACTAAACAAAGCTAAAAACCACCACGACCGGCGCGCGCGAAGGGTTTTTATTCGTATGATGCCCTGTGTTTACAACGATTCAGGGTGCTAAGGAACACAAAGTCTACGGGTGGCACCCTCGTGCGTGCGCGTTGGGCGGCAGCGCAGGAAGCGGCCAAAGTTCGTCAAGAGGCCCGCTTGGACTAGAGAAGGACAAGTCCTGTCATAGTGGACAAAGTGGGGTCACGGTATGGACTAATTAAAACTTCAAGTTGGACAGGCCTACAGAGCCTTCAGGTTCATTCTGTCCAACGAAGTTACCCGTCATCTTGGTAACATCCCAAGGGGCAGGAGCACCCCTCGGGACAGGCCTGCGGGGCGGAAGGGGCGCTGGCAGACGTGGCTGTGAGCCAAAGGAATCGTGACTCGGACTGGTCCGCCGCTGGGTCACGGTCACGGCCGCCAGCCGGGTCGTTTTATCATGCCAGTGATGGTGAAACCCCCCCTGTATCAGATGAGCACACTATGGGCATCCATAAGATTCGGTTTTTCCTACGACCCAAAGACCCTGCATAGGCCCCTAGGCCTGGGTATCCACCTGGGATATCCATAATTATCAGAAACATCCCCGGCGCCTATACCGTAGGTACCTATAGTAACACTGGATCACGATTGTACCGTTATAACGAAAGTGTTAAGCAACATGGGTGCATCGATGACTGTGCCAAACCCCGACCATCGAACTCTGAAGGTAATGGAATTCATCAACAGTGCGTGCTGTGAAGTATAGAACTACTTAATGCTGCGTTTGGCAGTTGGTGTTAAGGAATTGGCTGTTTTCTGGCGCCACTTCCGGGAAGGTGACAAGGAAATGCTGGGTGTTATTGCGATTAACCAATTTTACTTGCTGTTTCACGAAAAGCGGTCAATTTTTGGTGATGGAATTTTTGACCTGTGCGACATACACCACACTGAGGAGCTCGACTTTGGCGAGTACCTTGTCGCAGTAATTACGTGAGAGATTGATTGCAAGCGAGATCACGTGTGTTAGTTATTCGCAACTATATAGGTATTGTCTTTTCGAACCACAAGAGATCCTCCGCTTTTGCTTCTACATATTTGATCGGGATAAAAATGGATACATCATGAAGGAGGAGCTTGAGCTTATGTTGAGGGTATTATATCATATCGTACCTCCAAATGACTTCTCAGGCAACACACGAAACGCACTGGAATTGCTAGACTTCAACGATGATGAGAAGGTAGACTGGCAAGAGTTTAATCGTTTCCATGTTCTGTTTCCAGCGCTCTTTTACCCAGCATTCAGGATCCAGCAGACCATGATTACTCAGACCATGGGTCAGCGTTGGTGGGACAAGAAAAAAAGATATCTCCACGAGGAGAAGGTTCGACGTGAAATGATTGAGCAGCTTGCGGCTCGAAAAGAACACGCTCGTTTATTGAAACTACGCGAAAAGCGCATCCGAAAAAAAATGGGCCTTCTTAGATACATGTTTTGCCCTGCGCAAAGAGCTGCATTCCGTCAGCTATTCCCTGTAGATGATGCACAGGCTGAAAAAACTCTAAGTGAAGCAGAGCTCCAAGCCCAAAAAGCCAAACAACGGGAGGTTGAAAGAAGGCTTCGGGAACTCAACGCGAAGAATCCAGAAACTAGTGCATGGGGAGATTATCAAAAACGTAAGACCAGGATGGAGTACCCACAACAGAGTGCCGACCGAACGCATCCTCGACGGTCCGCGAATGAGCGGGCGCTACGTACGGCAAAGAGAAGAGCGAAAACAGACTACCAGACATGAGTGTACGGAATGTGTGGCTATAGGTTAGCTCTGGGCTCTTGTAAAGTCGCTCGCATGGTCATTGGGATTGTTCGACTTCTCTGGCGGCTTGGTGATTGAACCTCATTCTGTTGTGGTGTATTTTGCATGGTATTTAAAATATCCCAAGCGCCCACCCTCGGGCTGGCAACCTGGAAGCACTGGTAATTGGCTTTAAAATCATGATGCCGACCAAACAACTTGACCCCGCCAGATCCCTGAGGATCGACGGAGCCACACTGGATCTTTAAAGATCCAGTGTGACTAGGTACTAGGACCCACTGGCAAGGTACGGGTTTATGACTAGAGTTTATTAGAGTTTATGACTAGGGGGTAAATAGGTAGGGCTAATAATAGATGATAGGTTCGGCGTTCTGATTGCACACAGTACCACCCCCCCAGTGCCCTGTACGTGGTAGGTCCTGGGATTCGCGGCCCCCATGGACCTGGAGAGTACATGGGACAGGACAGGGTTGACTCCGAGTCGGACTCAGAGTCCTGGGATCCAGGGTCAAATGTTAAAGGTCTATGAGTATTATAATAGTAACAAATTGGAGACCTTTACCATTGGGGCTCGAGTCCCAGGACTTACCGCGGTAAGCATGGATCTTGAGATCCAAAAGAAAAAACACCAATGAAATTTCGACCCCGCTAGTAGGAAAAATAACCTTACTAGTAAAGGTCTCCATTTTATTACTATAGAACTACATGGATCCCAGGACTCAACCCTGTCCTGTCCCATGTACTCTCCAGGTCCATGGGGGCCGCGAATCCCATGACCTACCACGTCCAGGGCACTGGGGTGGTACTGTGTGCAATCAGAACGCCGAACCTATCTATTAGCCCTACCTATTTACCCCCTCAGGCTAGTCATAACTTGAAACCCGCACCTTGGGTCCTGGTACCTAGTCACACTGGATCTTCAAAGGTCCAGTGTGGAGCCGGTCCCCGTTTAATTCTTTGGGCAACATTCTGCCTTATCTTCCCTTCGTCGTGACTAGAACGAGTTACTCTTCTACGCCCAGTCGCCGCGAAACTTTCATGGCTAGCTTGACCACCCGCTACTAGTAGCTACACCCGCTAGTGGCAGGCAAGTATACATCACGGTGGCCCGGGCGTTTCAGTCACGGTATCTAGATCGCAAGAATATTAGTCATTGTATAAGTGAGCTCGTTGTGTAACTCGACGGTTGATCAAGATAGCGGACTGCCAGTGCCAAATGTTGCCGTTCCGTCTATTAGTCCGAGTCAGGATGTGTACTAGTACTACCGTGACTAGGCTAGTTCAAGTTTACTAGGCCTGAGCCTGAATCACTGGCAGAGGCTCAGGCTAAGCTTATCCCGGAGTCGCCGCTACCGAGGCCGTGTAGTGTCCGGGCCTCCTTTTTTTTCACTGCAGCTACCCTTCAAAATACCCGGCCCCCCGTGCCGCGCGCGTTCGGGGGGGCGGGAATATGGAACCAGCCTCATTACCGAGGTCTCTTTGCATATTATATATTCTTAGCAGGGGCGGCGCCTCTGAAAATGACTTGGGTGCGAAGCTCCAGGGCGAAGCCAGCCCCAGCGCTGCCATTCCGACGAAAGTGGACGCAGCACAGAGACACAGCCGACCTGCTACAAGCAGGCCAGTTCGATGGTCCTCTGGGGATGTGGTCCCAAGCGGAGGCTACTGATATGAATTATCGGAGGCCGTGTAGCCAGCCCCAGCGCCTACGCGTACGAACCGCGTGACGCCACAACCTCCAGAACCCCCGTTTAACTATGGAACGATGTCGTACAGTTGCCAGGTGCCAGATCTCCTGCCATCACCGCAACCAAGCGTCGCATGATATGTATGGGCTGCCTGATGGCTAGCTCCTGTGACCGCCTCTTATTTGACAGAAGCACCAGGTTATATACGTAGACTGATTGTGATAAAAGCTCGGCTGTCGCAGCAGCCAATATTGGATCTATCGCGACCAAGCATCAGCCAGCCCCCAAGCTGGCCTGGCGGCGTACTAGCGACGACCTTTGTGAACCCTCAAACGCTAGTTTAAGCGTCAAGAACATGGGCACGACGCCTTAGCATAGCCAGACCACGCGTTCACCGCGATGAAGTGTTAATACGGCTGTATAATCCATGCGCTGCATTATTCAATATGGAGTGGTCTTACACAGTATTTTTCAATATGGAGTTCTTGTAACTCAGTAAGTGGTTCGCACTTCTCATACTACCTTGCTATGTAAGCACCCTCCATATTGACATTAATTTTCTAAGCCAGATCCATATTTAAATAAAGAGGTCTAAGGACCCTCTATATTGCTAATCTCCTTATCTACATTCGCATGAATACATAGTGTACCATGTCAGGACAGGAAGAGATTAGCTAATTCACAACGCGGTAATGGGGGAGTTGACAGCACTTCGTGCTGAGCTTGAACTGGTACGTCCAATCGTGGATCGAGTCATTGGCTGGCATGCAGGCCCGCGAGGAGTCTAATCGTATAACTCTAGAGAACGAGCGGCTGATTGATGAGCGGGATTCGATGGAGAATCGAATTAAATTGGCCGCAGATACAAGAATCTTGCAACTCGAGGAGAGCTTTGAGGCGAGTATGACACAGGCGCGCACTGAAGCACATCGTCAAATGGAAGTGCTCCGTGTGGAGCTAGAGCAACTGCGGCGCGCTGCAAATGGTGATGCTTGTGGTTGGCAAGAATATGCGGACGGGACATTTTCTAACGCTGAAACTGGTGAATATGGAATCAAGACGATGCCAGAGGCATTGGCCTTTGCGCGCGCAGTACAACGTGTCATCGATATGGGTTCAAATGATGAACTTGCAAAAGTAGCGCAAAAGCGAGCTCAAGATACTGAAATGAGGCGGCGGGAACTCGATGTCAAGCTCAATGAAGCAAGAGCAGATGCACGCTCTCAACGTGACTTTTTAGACTCCTGGGGTGGTACTGCCAGGTCCATTGTCTTGGCTTTCTCCACCTTCAAAGCGAGTTCTAATTTAGTCTGTGATGTCTGTTTTTTACAAACCAAAAAGATATCAAAGCAATGTGATAGATTAAAGCGAATTGTGTCAACAATTTGCCAGACAGCTGCCACCTTCAAAGAAATTCACAATACACTTGCTGCTGCAAAAATCAATAACATGAAACTGGTGGAGGACACCTCGCGCCTCGATTCCTCTTTGCAACAGACTCAACTAGAATTGTCGTCTTTACGTAATTCGCTTGATCAGGCAGTTGAGGCCGAGGTCGAGCCTATGCGCGCAGAAATTTCTAGAGCGCGAGATGCTATCTCTCGTGAACGTGTAGCGCGAATCATCGAGCGGGGACAATTAGCCTCTCTTTGGCCTATTGATCAGCCTCTGCCTGTGGCACTCCGGCGACATGTTAAAGTTACTAAAGACGAACGTAGAATGCTTTTTGAGCGTGCATGCGGTGCAGCTGCCGAAACAGAAATTAAGGTTGAAGTTCGCCGCCGAGTTGCGGATGCATTAAAGTGGTCTGAAAAAACAGATGATTACGGCCGCAAGTACTACTTGCATTCTGACACTGGCAACGCTGCGTGGGACCCGCCTATTGCAATGCTGCATAGCGCAGAGTCTGTCCTTCCATGGCCAACAGAGAACGGTAAGCCATTTTGCCACAGGTACGAGCCACCGCCAGGCCGTAATGATTTGGGGATGATAGTAGGCCTCTCTGAAAATGTTACCAAGGACGCACTTTCAAGAAGCTTGAGTTATGGACATGAACAAGGCCCCGGAGAGGTAACAACTGCAAATCCATCCAATGCGTTTCAAACTGAGATATATAAATTGGCGTGTAAAGAATAAGTCTCCTCTCACCCCGTAGGTCAAGTGCTGTCCAGGAGGCATTTTCTGATTCGTGGCAGGAAGCTGTCGACGAGTGGGGCCAAGTTTCTTGGAAAAATAAAAGAACTAACGAAGTCAGCTGGCAGAAGCCGCCTGGACATGATGATTCTAAAGTTGGACAATTGAATGACATCTTGGACGCTGGCGACACAGGCAACCAACAAGAAAAAGGCCAGAAGGCATGGAAACCTAACAGTAACTCAGACACGCGAATCGAGAGCAGTAGAACAAAAACAGCCCCGGGCGAGTATTCTTCATCCAGTGATGAAGAAGTACCAACTTCATTTCACGATGCGGCGTTTTTTTCTAAGCGCCAAGAGCGCAGGATTATTCGCCTCGGACGCAAAAGAAATGCCGCAACTATAGCTGCAAGGAGGGTGCTAACTTTCTTAGAGGAGACCGTCTCGATGTATCATCAACACAGGCAACTCCCTTTCTTGTCTGATGAAGACGATGCCCCTGCATTTATTGACCTGCAGTCAGTTCGTAACCTTGCAGCAGGTAAAATAGGCTGGAAGTATGTCCCCAAAAAATCCCGCAAAGCAGCGAAAATTCGTGTTGATGTAATTGACATTACCAAAACTAAAGATCCAGGGTTGGCACAAGAAGTATAAGCTCCGTGTGGGTTTAAACGAGAGAGACGCACGTTGCATTTTTGATTTTAGGCTCAAAACACGCTGGCATCTTCTGCAACAGAGTCTAATACAATATTAAATTCATCGGGAGATTTCGTCGAAAAACAAAAGCCTTTCATAGTAGACGCGAATACTATACTTCGTGGGACCACCACCCTTGGCGCTGATGAGTGTGATGGTGGTGGTATATCGCCAGAACAGCTTAGAGGACAGTTGGAAGCAATTGTGCGCTTGGGCGTCTTTGAATCTAATCCTCGCTCCAATATATATGCACAGGCTTATTGCGAAGATGAGTTGCTAAGGCGGCTCTCGATGTCCCGTCGTCGTCTAGGGCAAATATCATACAGATTACTGAAAAACCTGAGCACTTCAAAACACGAAAATCAATGTTATGTGCAAATAGACTCAGGGCAATTTTATGAAAGGAATCTAGAGAATTTCCCAGATCAAACAGTGGAGGCAGGGGCACATGCACAAAAGCAGTTATTTTTGTTACGACAGGCATTACTGGCATCTTCGAAACGAGACAAAATTTTGGATCGACCCACTGTCCGATTTAATACAGAATCAAACTTAATTCACAAAATTGCAGCCGGTGCAGTTTTGCACGGGCTTGATGGTAGATCCTTAAGTGAGGATCTCCAAAGGGAGACTTGCGTGAAGTTTGATCTTCATGCACCGTCTAAAAACAAAAGATCTCGGCAGAAGGAACTAAATAAAGCACCGATTGTTGTTAAGGCATCTCATTTTGTCGTGGTGACTTTCGGCGTACCCTTTATATAATACTTTAATAGCAGTTTTTCTGCCGCATCCCGCCATTTTAGATGGACTTAAAACTTCGCGAGGTTGGGATAACAGAAAAAATGTTACTCTCGGCAGGACTTGCGACACAACACTATCTGGAGGTTCGTTTACCTTAAGCTCCTCAAAGTTGGACGAAAGCTTGGAAAAAATAGGTTGCGAAGCTCCTCGACCTCACAAAAAGCAAACAGCCACCGCATCACCAGAACTCGATTCGCAAGCTAGCATCCCAAACAATACAAGTTGCAAAAAGTTCTTCGGAAATTATCAACAAGTCAATGTCAGCTCATGATTTTATTGTTGATTCTTTGCTCACGCGAGCATCCCAACTCGGCGCTGACGCTTGGATTGACCATGAGGCAAAGCGTATTAACGTTGAGCTTTGGAGCTATAAGCTAAATAAGCATTTAAAACACCATAGCCATGATGATTCAAAAGACAAAAATATCTCTCTCGTGCTCAATTCAAAGTTAGTGGAGATGGAGCGTAAGGATATACACATACACGTTGGCAACTTATTTAGTGACTCGATTAAGCGCGATGTTAAAATAGAGGCTTTGCAACACGTTGAGTTAGAGTTGGTGGCTGAACGTCAACGTGGAGACTGGATATCCAACGGAGCACAGCATGCAGTGTCAGTCCGAGCCCGGCAGGTAGTTGAGCGTGCTTATCAAGCCCGCAAGCTGGTTCAATTGCAGCATGCTCTGAGAGTTTGCTGCGCGGAAAGACATAAAGCTGCAGTTGTGCACCAGTCTCATCAAAGTAAGTCTAATACTGAGAGTCTGTTCTTTTCTAAACTTGCAGTCACTCGTGTTTGTGAAAATCTAAGAGAACAAGGTCTTCGAAGAAGATTTTGGCAAGAGCAAGAAGTTTCGTTTTTTCGTGCAGAGATAAAGCGGCTCTTGTGGGATCAAGACGCAACTAATCAGAGACTTGCAGCGCGTATTGCAATCGACGAAGCACGAGTGGACCGTGATAATGTCCTCAACCCGTGCTTTTTACCCATGGAACTTTCATCATGATTTTGCGCTTAGGCTATCCTTGGCCACCATGCTGCGGTAGTGATTGTTTTTACTGGACTTGACGATAGCGATAGAGTCCTGGACAAATTTGTTAAAGATTCAAAGAGGACAGAGGCACGTCTGGCAGCTACCTATTCGAAACTGGCATCACTAGAAAACTTTCAGCGCATTGCGCTCAACCATGAGCAGAGGCAACGCCGGGAACTGTTCTCTACAACGAATAATCCAAAAATAGAGGTTTTAGACTGTAAAATTCCTAGTACCACTACCCTTAATCACTACTCAGACATGCCCCTTGGATTGCGGTATGTACCACTGCGCATTGCAAAGTCCCGCTCGGGGTCTCAATGGTCAATGAAGGGCACGCAGACAAGACCACATCAAAATTTTAAAATTGTGCCTTATTCTTCCACAGCATCCGTGTGTTTGCGTGGGCACAACCGCGCTTGTCGTATAGCTGCAGAGTTACACCAGCAGCTACTGAGCGAACGATCATCTCGTCGACAGATTAGCGCTGCAGCACTCGGTGCTGGTGTGCGCGCTGCGAATGCCGCTAAAACATTAGCAACAGTGGCTCAGAGTAGAGCATCAAGCGACCGGCGATTTGCTCAACGCGATGCACTTCAAGAAGCACAAAAGTACTCACCTGCGCTTTCCTTCCTGCGAGGAGCTGTTTGCCGAACCTTTTTTATTTAGGCGCGACGCGGCGGAAATGAAATTCAAATTTGAGTTAAGCGCCCACATCAAGAAGATAGCCCTGCACGTTGCGCTATGTGAAGCACTTCGACATAGACTCGGCCTGGCACAAGCACAGCAGAAAGTGCAGGAACTCAAAATATTGAAGATGACAAAGAAAATTGCTCTACTACGTGTACGCTCCCGCGACGAGATCTATTACGAACGGGCCCATTCAGCCCGTCTCAAGCTGTGGGTGCACACGATGGTGGCTGGGTTTTTGCGCATTAGAAGCATGCTCAGTCACCGCGAGGCTCTACTTCATCGTCAAAAAGCACTCGATTTGGAGGCTAGGAGATCCCTCCGACATGAGATTTGGCGACAACAAAATGCTACACAGACTCTTGGCCTTGACACTTCAGCACTGTTCCTTTTCTTTGCCCAACGAGTTGCAGTGATGTCAGGTGCACACAAAAGCTATAATGATGCCTTGCGTACACACACAACACAGCGTTGCAAAACGTAAGCCCATTTGAGTGTCGGAAGTACAGGTGCTAATGGAGCCACACTCGTGTTGACAGCAATGTGCCAATCCCCCCGGCGAGAGCTTCGCTGCCTTGGCGCTAAAGCCCTCTCCGCATTGACCTGGAATAGTCATGTAAATAGTCGGTTGCTAGGCTTCCAAGTACTAGATCAGTGGCAGCGTTGGGTAGATGTGGCAGTAAATCGCGCAAAGAATCAAAGATCAAATGTGAAAACAACAACGGGCATGCATCCTCAACATGATATCAAGGATTCTTTTGTTCAGACTCCGCATGATGTCGCCACTCCCCATGATGTTGCCGTTGCTCGTCGACAATGGGCATTACGCAGACAGAGGACACTAGTAGGACCGAATCTTGCGAATATAAGTCAACTTGTTAACTATCCACGAGCGGCTAACTGCGGTGACAAGACTTTTTTGTCGCCCTTGATAAAGACACTAATGGTATTTTGTCGTGACCGTGACCATGAGTGCGTGATTGCCGCCATTTCATGCATTGTTGGGCTATCATTTATTGTGGAGAATTCTACTTTGCTTGGAAAAGTCGAGGGTCTTGTTGCCGTGGTCAGTAGCCTGATGCATCATGCCAATCCTGAGGTGGTTATCCTTGCGTGTCATGTGCAGATCAGTGAAAGTTTTTTATGCATTTCAATTGCTACGTTAGATCTACCTCCTGTGTAGGCCGCAGCAAATATGGCGTTTCAGCAACAATGCAACCAAGAAAGACTAGGAGCTGCTGGAACGATTGAGTGCCTTGTGACCATACTGCGCGCGTCCTGGGAATCTGTAACACATGGAGAAGTAATTGACATCATCGAGGCAGTAACATGTGCACTGGCAAATCTACTATCGCTGCATGCACCGAACTCTCGCAAATTTGTAGCTACTGGTGGCGTAGAACTTCTTCTCAAGCTCCTCAATATCAGCTCCAGCAACTTGCTTGATGCTGATAAAGCAACTCGAATGCAGGCAAATGTGATCAATGCACTAGCAAACACACTTGCTGCGGCAGGAGGGAAAAATCTTTACATTGAAGACTCATTCCTTCATGATACGACTTCACTTTTTGTATCTCCTGGTTCTGCTTATCGAGGCATGAGACGTTTTGCAGGCGTCGGCGTTTCCCATGAGAGACCATTTGCCTACAGCATTGTGATGTTGTGTACCGCAAACGATTCACCAGCGACGCAAGCTGCTTCTTTGCTACTTGGAAATTTAGCTTGCAGTTCACGATTGCGGGTTGAACTTGGTCGGCTAGGGGCTATCGAGGCTCTCTGGAGGATCACACGTGAGCGTAAAAGTAGTGCAGATTGCGCTACGGGGCTTTGGGCCCTTTCAAACCTCGTGTGGTCTAACCGAGCAAATCAGTCACGTTGTGGGCCATTATTTGAAGACATTTTTGAAATGATCGCCAATTGTCGTATTGAGCTTCCTTTTAAGTACCCGCATCTACAATCTAATTGTGCTTTTCAAACGAGATACAAAAATGCACGGAATCAATCAGCACCAGCGTGTCTTGAGTGTGCTTATGCCATAAGCTTAGTCGCAAATGCCATTTACTTTCATGATTCAAATTGTAGTCATGTGGAAGTCATTCCTGGTGGCGTTGAGGCTATCATAAGGCTCTCCAAGGCGGATCAGCCACTAGCCATACGTGAACCAGCACTTAGATGTTTGGCATGCCTCACAGTATCTGACAGAGGAGCAAAACGAGTCGCACTTGCCAAGAGCAGAGACGACGCTTTCAAAGTCATGGTCAACGCAGTGGGTGACGCAAATGTGGGGAGCGAGCATGCTAGCGTACGACAGCTTGGTGCTACTGCTCTTGCAAGCATGAATTCTATAGCCTCTGCTCGCACACACATGTATTAACCTGTGTATAGCCCATATTGCTGATTAGCTTTGTTATTTTCCTAACTTTAGGCATTCGGCGGGTGGAATTGATGCGCTTGTTGCACTTGCTGGAACTGGTGAGGCAAGCATGTCTAAGCAAGCGCATCGAACGCTTTCTTCATTTGAGGATGTGAGCATACATATAACTTCAAAGCAAGGTCGTTCAGGTGAGATTGCCTCATTGCTCCGGGCAGTAACCCACGAACGCTGAGGCTGACGTGTAGCAGAATTCTTAACAACTTCTTTGAAGGGGTTTGATGTGAATTAAAGCCGTTTTTACATTCTGGTGAAACGGAGGCTACTCAAATATTCAGGATAGAAGTTGATGGTCTTTCCAAACAATTTGCTCAAACTGAGAGTTCGGTGTCACGGCGGCACAGTTTTTTACTTCTCAGGTCATGCGGCCTGAGTCAATCATGACTGATGACACCTTCTTAACGATGCTGCCTCTGTGTGCATACTAACGTTTGTGCTGTGCGCCATCATGATAAAAGCGGAGGGCGGCCGTTGACTCGGAGATCAGCCGAGTTGTCCTAATGACACGGGAATACCGGGGAAAGCGGGGGCTTCTCTCAATCCCACGAGGCGGACGGAGAACCGGCGGACGGAGTGCGCATCCAGGTGTACTCACGGCTAGCACGTCGCGGCCTTGTGGTCCTCGGCCTTCTTCGCCGTGACCCCCGGCACCATCGATGCTAACGCGACATGATTCTCCCGATGGGGAGGAGATCCCACGTAAAAAAGCGCAAAAAACAAGGTATTCACAACCCCCGCTAGGGTTCTTCTAGGAGCCGTCGGAGAGGTACGCACCCGTTTTGAGGCTTCCGGAGCTTTTAGGATTGCTCTGCGCGACCGACGCCTTCGCAGAGTGTGGCAGCCCAAAACGCTGCGAACGTGGCCAGTGCCATTGCTGGTTGCGTATTGCTGCGAGCAATGTGCGCACTTTATGCACCGCACTCGTGCTGCTTTTGGCTAGTGTACGTCCTTTTTTGATGATCTGCCTGCGTATGTGCGGGTTTTATTAATAAATGCACGCACCCCGGCATCTACGCGCGTCGTACCAGTGGCATTTCGCCGAATGATTTCGGTAGTTCGCGAGCGTATGAAGAGTATCGCGGGTTTTCGCCCCAGCCGACCCCCTGGTTTTGCGAGAGCACAGCGAAGCGAGTGGCTGCCCCAGCTGCGATTGCGGTGTCGGGACTGCGGGTTGGCACCTGCGTCGCAGCCTATGCGAGCGGACAGCCCGTCGCGACCGCCTTTCGTGGTTTTTATTACACGTTCAAAGTTCAAAAATGGCTTTCCTGGGGCGAAATGTCACGCGGCACTAAACCGCAGCGTTGCCGCGGTCTGTGGTCTCCCCAAGCAAATGTACTCTTGCTCTGGGATGCCTTGAGCATGCCCAAGCACCCGGTTGGACCACGGGCTAGTTCTTAAGCTTGTCCGTGCGCGTTCAACGCACGCTCCGAGACGCCCGTCGCGACGCGCACCACACGCACTCGCGAACGGCCTACCCCTGGGCCTGTTGGTGCGTCTGCGGTGCGACGAAGGTCCAACGGTCTTAGAGCCGGAGTGTGGGCCCTTGTACACTGATTTCTGGCCCTCTAAGACTATTGTCTTCTAAGCCTTCTAAGCCTTAAAAGTCCGGTCCCCAGCCCCCAGGGCGGCGGCCGGCCGTCTTACTCCTCGATAGCGTCTTAAAAGCCCGTTTAGTAGAAAAGAAATCAAACTAAGAGTGGCCACACCGGACCCGCACCCACTGGGCCTGGGCACTTGGCATCGAAATAGCCGCGTACGCTACACCAGCGCGCTGCGGGACCCCGGTTAAGGTTGCGTCGTCATAACTACCCTATGGACGAGTGCGGACAAGCTTTTTTACTCCGGGAGACGCCGCGACGGCTGCGTAAGCA
>Ga0114994_10000268_pt1 | contig 32923 bp, 16 predicted proteins | sample ArcticOcean_MG_C_9_FD_87043 | JGI IMG/M metagenome (GOLD analysis project Ga0114994, IMG submission 87043) | Marine microbial communities from western Arctic Ocean - ArcticOcean_MG_CB2_152 | ecosystem: Environmental > Aquatic > Marine > Oceanic | place: Arctic Ocean: Canada Basin | collected...
CAGTCAGGCTGGATTCTAGAACAGACAAGTGGTAGCCCGAATTGGCCATATGGTTTGCCAACGGGCGTTTTTGAGGACGCAGGAGTCCTTTACGTCCCCCTATGGAGTTATTTCGTGGATGATATGGCATTTTCTGCAGCAGGTGTAGCAAGATGGGATATCGGGACCAATTCTCCACTGAGTTCTTGGTCGACTGCTAATGATTTACACAGTGATCAAATCACAGATATCATCCGTGTTGGAAATCAATTATTCTTTGCCAGTAAAGATGCAGGAATTGGACGATATGATGCCCCTGGAGATTTCTGGAAAGCTCCTTGGGATGCAAGTAACTGGTTGCTCGATAATACGGTAGCAGGTTTGGAAGTTGACGGTGATGAACTATTCATCTTAGGTAATGAAAATGTTCAGATCTATTCTGTAAGTACGGGTTCATTCTCAACATCGATATCATTGACATCACTTACGCTTGGTGGCGAAGGACGCAATAATATCGTTTGGCCATCCGGTGGCAGTCGCGCCCCGATGGATTCAACCATTCTCATCACCGATGGAAGTGGAAGGTTAGCAAAACTTGTACCCGGTTCAATTCCACTTCACCAAGGTATGCTAACCTTAGGGAGCGGACCTTCATCAGCAGATATGATTGCAATTGTCGAGATCGGTTCAAAGGTCTATGTTGCTAGTGAATTTGCAATTGATGTTTTTGATAAACCATCGAATACATGGATTCAATCATTACCATTTACTGAAATGATTTCCGCTCTTAGCGTATCAGGAACAGACCTTCTAGTTGGTATGGATGAAGATGGGTTGAATATCTTTGACTCCAACTCTCTTTCAACAGCCCCATTACATCTTGGCTCAGGAGATGGTTTGGCTTCGGATTCAATCACGGGAATTACCGGATTTGGAAGCACTATCATCACTACTCACTTTGGTGATGGATTATCGCTAATCAATATGTCAGCCGCAAACCCTTCAATTACAATTTTCGATACAGATGATGATATCGACAGTGTTTTTCTAAACGATGTTGCAATAGTTGGCGGTATTGCCTATGCTGCATCTGAAGATAATGGAATCATTCGAATCGACCTTGGGACTGAACAATTACTCAGTTCGTGGATTTCTACTGGCGTGATATATTCACAGCAACTACCACTCGCAATAACGAATGATATTCTTCACGTTGGATTATGGGATTATGGCGTGGCTAGGAAGAATTTGATCACTGGTGAAATCCTCACACCATTGCAATCCACGCCCGGGGGTGGTGGCAATGGCAATGGAAATGGCGGTCCAACCTCTATCTCATCAAACGAAATCAATGCTCTATGGACTGATACCACTACCGGCAACCTCTACATAGCGACTCAAAGGAGTCTAGAGAGTTGGGATGGAAATTCAATTACCGAATTATATAATGACCGAACTTATCAAACATATGATATTACAAATACTGGAACTTATATCTATACTGCAACAAATTCAGGGCTCTGTCGCTATACAAAAAGTAATTTCCAATTCGAGGAATGTTTTACTGATGACGATGGACTTCCAGATACCGATGTTAGAAGTGTTGTAAATGAAGATCCAACTCTATACGTTGGTACAACAGGGGGCGTCGCATTATTTGGTATTTACAATGATACTATTTACGAAACCTGGGAATCTGGCGCTTCGAGTGATGGCGTAGCAGAAACAGCAATTATCGATAATATTGTCTATGTTGGGCTGAATAATATCGGTCTTGCACGTTATGATTTGACCACATCAGACTGGCTACAGACTTGGGATGGAACTCTCGGAGTTATCGATGACATTAGAATAACATCGATTACAAGAGATTCTAACCCCAACCGTCTCTGGGTCGGTGGCGGCAATGGTATACAATTGATTGACGTTGTCAATTCAACCGAAATTTTGCATTGGGCGGATTCTTCATCTCAATATCCTGGTACGCGTAATCCCTATCAGATGGTAATCACAAATGATGTGCTTTATTATCGCTATCAATGGCAATGGGGAGATGGCGGCTGGAGCGAGGGTGAAATCCGCAGAATCGACCTTTCCACCCAAAACGCACTCACAAGCCTCGATACGGCCGATAGATTCGGAATTACTGGCTATACTTATGGCATGGGATTAACTGGAGATATTCTCACGATTGGGGTCTCAGAATATGCTCAAGGCAACAACCAACCTGACGGGGGTATCGTCCAATGGAATACCAGTTCGGGAACTTGGATGGCAGATAAAGCAATAGAGGCTGAAGTAAACGATGTTGAAACTCTAAGAGATAGTTCAGGCGACCTGTGGGTTTCTTGGGGAGAGAGATCTATCGTCCGCTATAATTCCACAGGTGTTGAAACAGACTTTTTCGATTCTGCGGATCTAGATTTACCAATTCGAGCAATCGTCGAATGGGATTCTCAAATTCTTTTTGCTAGTGAAGACGGTGTCAAGCGTTGGGATATGCAAACTGACGCCTGGACAACTACTTGGACGGCAGGCAATGGCTTGCCGAATGATGCTGAAGATGAAATTGACGAATTGGAGATAATCGATGGCTCATTATGGATTGGAACTTCCTCAGTAAGAGAACAATGGTGGGGCAGCCAATTCCTCGGAGCTACCATCTTGAGATTAGATTCTGCTGGGAGTTGGGACTCATGGACTCAGGATGAACCTGGTGTTGAAAACGGATACGCAATTTCCTTAATCGGTTGTGGAGGCTGGGTGTTTGCAGCAATGCTAAACAACAACGCAGGACTATCAATGTATGATGGTTCACAATGGTCTCAAGCATCCAATCAAGATATTGAGAATGACGACGATGTTAATTCGGTTGCCTGTGATGATCAAGATATTCTTTACGTCGGCTATAGTTCAGATGGCAGGGGTATCTCTCGTTTCGATGTTGCGAATGATGTATGGTTAACTCCGATTTCTACACAAAGTGCTGGCGTAAGTGATGGTGGCACTGATAGTGATGGATTAATTTGGTTCGACGGTGATTTATTCGTCGGTCATGAAAAAGATAGTGGCTGGCTCGAAGGCGGTCTTTCGGTTATCCCTAGTAGTGGCAGCACATATTCTAGCGGCTTTACAGAATTTGGTGGCGCCGCAGTATCTGCTTTCTCAACTGACGGTACCAATCTATTAATCGGTCAAGGCGGTCAAGGATTGACTAGGGTCATAACACACCCAATCAACTCATACAACAGCTTCACTATCCTAATCGATACTCCAGGCTTAGAAGACGGTTGGATAAGTGATGCAGTCGGAAATAGCACCCATCTCTACGTCGCTACCAACGATCTTGGCTTCGGCGGCGGGGGAGGTAATACCGGAATCATGGAAGGTATCAGAAATTCAACCGGTGTAATCACTTGGACGCAAACTTGGTCAACTACTGGTTTGCCAATCAAGGACCTCGAATTCGACGGTAACACCCTATGGGCATCAATTACCGGCCTCGGATTAGTTGCTATCGATTTGTCTACAGGAAGTGCTGTAGGTTTACCTTCTGGCCTTCACAATTATGTCGATGGCATTTCTATTGAGGGTGATCAGATAGCAGTTGGATTGGAAAGTAATGATTTCGCAACAGCGGGAGTGGAAGTATGGAATACCTCTTCATCGGCATGGGACGCTGCTGCTTTGATGAATGGATTGCCATCCAATCTCATCTCTTCATTCACAGAAATAGATGATTATGTATTCATTGGAACCAATAGTGGAATTGGTATTTGGAATAAAACCATCGCTTCTTGGGATGCACCATTAACTATGCAAGATGGTCTCTCATCGAATAATATTCAAGATTTATCAGCACCAATTTCAAGCAATGGTGACTATATTATTCTCTATATCACAACACCAGAAGGCGTTGACCGTTGGCTTATAGACTCAGAAGTTAATCTAGGAAAATTAACTGCTTCCGATGGAATGATTGGTACCGATGCACATGATATACTCCTAATACCGGGAATTGGTATATCTGGTTCAAATGTAATAAACGCATATATCAGTCATCGAGGAAGCGACCTTTCACGTCCGGGCATCACCACTATGGAGATCGATACTCAAGGAACTGGTAACGAACAAATAATTGAACACCATAGATTTGACCAATTACCTTCCAATACTGTACAATCTCTGACAAGTGACTCATGGGGTGTACATGTGGCTACTACAGAATCACCGATAGTTCACTACAACATGACTTCGACAGAATTTGAAAATGGCGTTGCACTTTGGCAATTGAGTGGCACTCAGGTGACCGGCATGTATAGTGATGGAACGAGGTTGTTAATCACCAGTAATGATGGTGCTACTTTAGTTCAAGCAAGTCTACCAAATCACCAACTAATTCGAAAAATATCTACTGCAGATCTCTCATCTGGAATCATTTCTATCGATGGAGCATGGCTAATCGGGGAAGATGGACTGGAGAGGTGGAGCGCTTCAGGAGTTAGGATAGATGAGATAAATATGCGAAGGGCAATGCCCCTCACAGCCAATATTGGTAATTATTCAAAGGATATTAGTGAATTTACACATCCTGGAAATCAAATCTCATATTTTGCAACGGGTGAGAGTTACACATTGAATGAGTTTGGCTTTGCTGGACCGCATGGAATCACAGTACAATCGTTAGGACTAGTCTTAGCATCACCTTCTGTCGGAGCCGCTACTTGGGCACAGATGGGCTTACTCAATTATCGAGCTACTTTGAATCTCTCTGATGATTCAAGTCTGATGCCAAACTTCCAAAACATGGTCGACAAAGGGCGAATAATCAATGGAAGCAGTATTGTCACCCTCGTTCTCTCTTCACCATCAAATGGTTCTTTGGAAGTTCGGATGACCTATGATTGGGTAAAGACAGAAACTCCAATCTCAATGATTTCCTTCGAGGATAAACCAGATGATGGAGGCGCGGTCTTACTTGCATCTTGGAGTCTGGTTCACGATGCGGATTTCGACAATTATTTGATCTATCTTAGCGATAGTGAATGGGCAAACAACACCGATACCACAGATCTGTTGCTACGCACCGTTGACGGCACCATCTCGCAACATGAAACTCTGAATGGGCAATTCGATACAGCTAACGGTGTGCCTCTTGTCGATGGTCAGCAATATTGGGCATTGATAGTTGTCGAGTACAATGATGGCAGGTTTGGTACCCCTTCTTCGGCAATAGGGCCATCATCACCAATTGACAATGTTCCTATGTCTCCTTACTGGATGGATGCGAGACCATTCGAAGGTGGAATGGATGGCGATCTTGAACTTGAATGGTCCCGTTGTACTGCCAATGATATCTCACATGCAAATGTCTATGCTTCTTCGGTTGCAATAACCGACGTGGTTAGTTTATCTCCTGATTTTACACTACTACCAATCGATGGTAATACCACAATCATCAGTCTTGAAGCCGGTAGACCATATTGGATTGCAATGACTTGTGTTGACGATGCTGGACAGGAGGATTTACTAAACCCCACAATAATCGGTCCTGTGATTCCAACTGGAGGTATCAATGATGGTATTCCTCCTTCCAAACTAACAGATGTTTGGGCGATGGATGTTGCCGATGACGATGGCGGCGTAATTGAGGCTGGATGGGGCGGGAGTATCGCTGACGATTGCGCTTTTATCACGGTATATATCACAGAAAAAATCGATGACGTAGAAAAACCAACGAGTGTGATTGGTTTCAGTGTTGCTAAAATAATCACGAATTGCGAAGAAGGTTCGACATATATTTCGATGATTGAGGATGAATTGTTGATTGACGACACCACCTATTGGGTTGGCATGGTCGCAAGTGATAAGTGGCTTAATGCAGATATTGGTGATGTCACCATCCTTGAAGTTACACCATTTACCAGTTCGATTGTTGGTATTGCACCTGATAGAATCACCCTAATTGATGCTTGGGATCACGCTGGTGACGATGGAACTGCAATCGATGTATCTTGGACTGCTTCAGATGCCCCTGATTTCGCCTACTACACGATTTGGGCTTCGGAACATATGGTTGATGATTTACGCGATTTAGAACAAAGTGGATCCATTATCGATGTTTATTATCCAGATTCGATATATTGCGCCTGTCTGGTTATCGACAAACAGACCTTCAGTGCCGATGAAGACAAAATACAGATTATTATGGAAACCGCACTTTATGGCGGTAATGGACTTTCACAATCCGAAGCATCTTCTATCACCCCTGGAATCGAATTACACGTAACAGTCACAGTTCATGATCTGAAAGGAAATGTGCACATATTCGGGCTTTCTCAGGCGAGCGTGATTCCGATTGATAATCAAAACGATGACGAAGCGCCATCAAGGATAGATGGCTTGACACTAGAAGATCGTTTAGACGACGATGGCTCTGCTCTATTGCTTGAATTCACACCATCAGGCGATAGTGACATACACTCGTATGAAATCTATGCTGCATCAAGAGATTTCTCTGCAGTTGGTGCTAATAGTAATGGCCCGAGAAACCCGATACTAACTATTGTTGATAGATATCCGAGTATGCCGATTATCATAGAGAATCTATCTGATGGAAATATGATAGTAAAGGGAATTGAAATCACAGTTGCAGTTGTTGCTGTAGATTCCGCAGGTAACGCTTATCTCGATAATCTCAACACAGCATCTGCTATTGCTCTTGCCGATGGCGATCTTGATGATAGTTCAAATATACCTGAAATAGAAGGGGTTAGTGTGAAATGGGTTGTTGATGAGATTTATGTGTCATGGACACATAGTGATGTGAGAGGATATATGGTCTACATGTCTGCCTCAAATTTCACAAATATAGAGGATGCTAGTTTAATGGGAACTCAGAACTCATCTAATCTCTTGGTTATTTCAGCGGATATGTTCACTGGATTGAATCCAGAAAACTCCTATTGGATTGGAGTTTCAGCAATGGATGATGATTCGAATAAGAAGAATATCGTAGCCTACGAATTAATGCCAGCAGAAAAGGAAGATTCAGGAACTGGAGTCGACGACGGATTATCGCAGTCGGAAAGTACCCAATTCTCTGATTTAATGACACCAGAAGCAGTATTGATCGGTGCATTTGTGCTTATTATTGCAGTTTTACTTTTACTGGTTATCAGAGGAGGCGGCCGTGGTGGACGCGACAAGAATTACGAATTGCAAGAGGCTACATGGGGTATTCAAGCCCGTTCCGGATGGGACGATAGTGTTGGTTTCTCAGGAGCAGGAGCTCAGCCCACTCAAGCACCTCAAGCGGTTATTGCACCACAATATGAACAGAATATTATCGGCGCAGCCCAACGAATCGACAACCAAAGTGCCAACAATTGGCAACAACCAGAACCGCAATCAACACAACCTGCACAACCACAAGGTGGTCAAAGTTCAATCGACACATCCTTCCTTGATGACTTGTTGTGAGAGCCGATGAGCAACCCTCGGGATGAGGTTTTCACCACAATAAAGGTTCTTGAGGGCAGGGCTTGCATGCTAGATTTTCATCTTGCTCGTTTGCAAGAGCATGCAAAAATCATCGGACTCGAAATACCAGAATTGAACATTCCTCTTGACAAAGATGGTTTGCTTAGGATAACAATAGGCAAAACCGTGGAGTATGCGTTGCGCGAAGCGCCACAATTACATCGTGATTTACGCGCTATCTCTTGCCCAGCACCACGTTGGCAGGATAGTCTGACGGGAACTAAGCATGGCGATTGGTTACCCTATTCGGAAGCGCGTAAACTCGCAGAAGAATCAGGGGCTGACATCGCTCTATTGATTCATCAATTCCATATTGTCGATGGTGATCGTGCGATGCCTATAGTTCTCGATGAAGACGGAGGTGTTTGGATATCTCCTCCTAAATTCGGAGGTGTTTCTTCCATTACATTCCAAGCCGTTCGTTCAGCTATTACAGAGGCTGGAATTCCGATACGTGAAGGTCGCCTGAATGAGAGAATTGTCGCACGTTGTCACGAGATGGTGATGCTAGGTACTGGAGTTGGCTCAGCCCGCTTGCTCAGTATCGATGGCGAACGAGTAGGGAATGATTCGACTCTATTGTCAGATATTTGTCGTCATGCATTGACAGAGGCGATGTCAAGATGAGCCTAATTACGGAAATGGAGCAACAACGCGGTGATCGCCTTCTCTTCCTTAGTGGAGGGCCAAAGACCCATCTTGCTAAACATTCGATGCTCGCTAACTCTTTTTCCCATCGCTTGATAATTATTCAGCCCGCAATAAAACCGCAAAAGACACACTCGCCACTTAATGGTGAATGTATTATCGATGATATCAGAGAGCCACTGAATGCAGTATTACAGGTTTTAGAAAATGACAAATGGGTTGAATTCCGTGATATTAGGGCGAAGAATTTCGTTGAACTTTTTCGTAGTTTGAAGAATTTCACCCCTTTTGGTCTGCGTTGGGCAGGAGCATTATCCTATGATTTGCTTCAATGGACTCAGCCGCTTCGATTGCAAAACCCTCCTAAAGAAGGTAGTATTCTTGGATTAATGTGGCTGGTTGAATCTTGGCGAGAAGAGGATGAATCTTCTGCCCCAGAGGTTACAGAAGCCGTATTTGTCGGTGGTGAAAAATCCTCGCATGACGATATACAGCACGAACAAGAAATCGAAAAAATTCGTTCATCGATTAAATCTGGTGAATTATACCAGTTAAATTTTGGGAGGAAGTGGAATGGAAATCTTCTAGAGCACCCATCTTCGATCTTTAAACGACTTGCTGCGACTAATCCTGCACCATTTTCAGCATATATTGAAGCGAGAGATCTAGGCATTGCTTTGGTCTCATCAAGTCCTGAAATTCTATTGAAAGTCGAGGGCCGTGAAGTGATGACCGCACCGATAAAAGGCACGCGTCCACGTGGAAGTGACTTTGATCAGGAGGAGATGTTACGAAAAGATCTACTCTTTGATCAAAAAGAACGAGCAGAGCATCGAATGTTGGTCGATCTTGAAAGAAACGAATTGAGTATGGTTTGTGAAGTCGGCTCGGTCAAACAAAGCCGATTTGACGTTGAAGCATACGCTAACGTTCAACACCTTGTCAGTCAAATCAGCGGTACTCTATCAGAGGACAAAGACGGTTTAGATGCATTACAAGCCGTATTTCCTGGTGGCAGTATAACCGGCTGTCCAAAAACCGTTGTTTGTGCGGCTATCGATGAAATTGAAGGCGAGGCAAGATCATTCTGGACAGGGTCTGCTGGCTGGATAGACGTTCATTCGGGTGATTGCACATGGAATATTCTCATTCGAACTCTCGAAGCGCGCTATGAAGATGATAGTTGGCATGGAACGGTAATGGCTGGCGGTGGCATCACTATCGAAAGTGAGCCGAAAGCCGAAGTAGCCGAAGCCATTTGGAAGTCTGCCGCTCTACGTCGGGCCTGTGGTTGGTTGGAGAGAGGAGGCGTAAACATCCCTTCTGGCGAATTGATGATTCATCGCCAAGAAATAGAACATAAACCGCCCCTGCTTGCAAATACGGGCCTAATTACTCAGTGGCCTTGCAATGATCCAGATGTAGTCTTTATCGATAATCTTGACTCATTTTCATACAATATAATTCACTTGATAGCAAATCTCGGCCGCAATGTCGTTGTCGTAGATGGTCGATGCAGTTCCTCAGATATCGCTGATGATATCATGAAAGCAAAACATATTGTCATCGGTCCAGGCCCTGGAAGACCTGAAATCAGTCCCCTTAGTATGGAGGTGGCAAAACGAGCAATATCTGGAAACCACCCTGTTTTGGGTATTTGTTTGGGCCACCAAGCCCTCGGAATCGCCGATGGAATGGAACTAATAAAGTGTCCTTCTGGCCCGGTACATGGAGTTCCTGAGGTCATCAGATTCGACTCTTCTGGCCTTTTTGCTAGCCAAGGAGAAGGAGTTATGACTCGTTATAATAGTTTGATATTGTCAGGTGAGCCCACACGACTCACGGTAAATATCACCGATGAAACCGGACGTCTGATTATGGGTTTAACCGATGGAAAAAACGTTCACGGTTTGCAATTCCATCCCGAGTCCATCGGCTCGATTGATGGCTGTAAAATCATAGCAAATTTCTTGCGAACCCAACGGATTATTGAAGAGTGAGAGGCGGATAGCCTAAGCCATGCCGACCTGCAGATTCTGTAGCAGCGTCTATCCGCGTAACCAGTTCATCCATGGCAATGGGCCCAAAGCCCAGGTCTGTGTGCGCTGTGGCCTCGAAAAGGGCATGGTTACTGAAGATGAGGTGCCTTCCTTTTACAGTAGAGAATTATCGAATTCTAGATTCAGTATTATTGCCCGATATTGGTCTCCAGTACTTTGGTTGATGGCAGTTTGGGGTGCTTGGGCTGTGCTATTATTGCCAGTAAAACCATGGGGGATTTACACTCTTGTTCTACTTGCTTTAGCGACGCTCGGTCTACCGGTTTACATGTTCTTGAACCGAGTAAAATATCTGGCTAATATCGCTCGCCTGACCCCTGCGTATCAAACCCCACCAGGGCATTGATCAACGAGAATGTATTTTGACAATAGCGTTATTTTCTAATTCGTGCTCTGCACCAATTGTACGTTTGCTACGACCATCAATTCCTTTGATGAATCCATCACCGAGATCTGTATGAACTTGGTAGGCTAATTGTTTGGCATTGATTCCATTTTTAACTATCAGTGCATCCGGTAATATTCTACCATCACCGTCAACCCATTGGCCTTCATCTTGTACTGGATAAACCACTACCATCTGTAGTGATTCAAAGACGATTTGCTCCAATAGTTGGGAAATACCAGTTCCTTGAGAACTCGTCAATCTTTGGTGCATAGAGTGTAAGGCTTTTTTCTGTGCTTCGTTTAATGACTTCTCTGCGCTTATAGAAAAATCGCATTCCCCAGATTCATAGGTAATCAATCCAGAGGCATCAGCCCTACGCAAAGCCAATTCCATATCAGCCATTGTTGGGATGACAAGAGCAGTGCTCTCTATATCATTCCAAGGCTCATCAATTGCTAAATCAGCCTTATTGGCAGCGATATTAATTGGGAATATATGTGGGCGTAAACGCTTTGCAATTTCAGTAATCATCGTATTATCCCACTGCCATAGATTGGAGAGGTCAATATCGTCATTTCTGAGGTCTTCTATTGTTGAGTGAATCATTTGATGTGTTGCACCAATGCCCGATAGTTTTTCGAGTAGAAATCCAGCGAGGCCCTTCTCGCCTTCAGCTTGTACCCGACGTGTTCCTCTACTCCAACCATCTGCTAAAATACTACAGATCCATGAATCTAATTCATCGGTCAAAAAGGAAATCTCCTCATTCATGGAAGCCAGAACATCACCAGCAGCCTCGATTGGATTACCCTCGATATCGGTCGAAGCAGAGGCATCGATCACTTGAATTAAGGATGTGCAATTAGCCAAATCTGAGAGAAAGGCGTTGCCCCTTCCTCTTCCTTCACTAGCCCCTGGAACCAAGCCGGCTACATCGACTAAATGGCAGGGCACGTAGCGTCGAAAACCGATACATGATCCGGTTCTCGGTTGACAGATACTACCTTGTCGAGGGTCTTTTTCATCAATGGGTTCCATGCGGCCTTCCGCTTGCAAACGCTCGCGTAATTCAAAGCATGGACACGGTGCAGATGCATGGATGAAGGCAACGCCGACATTTGCATCAATAGTACAAAATGGATAATTGGCAATATCTACTTTAGCCAAAGTAGCTGCTGAGAAGAATGTCGATTTACCAACATTGGGCTTGCCGACCAAACCGATACGCATCGAGTCACCTAATTACTGCGTAATCCGTTCGATTAATTCCTTCTTGGAGCCCTTGCTATCCAATCCCAAAGACTTAGCCAATTCAGTAATTTCTGATTTCTTCATCTTGTTCAAATCTGATTTGCTAGGGGTAATGTCCTCTTCGGTTGAATCGTCATCGGCCGTATCATCTTCTGCAGGTTCTTCTTCAGAAGTCTCTTCCTCAGACGACTCTTCTTCAGAAGTCTCTTCCTCAGACGACTCTTCCTCTTCAGGTACGAATTCAACAAATTCGATGTTGTGCTTACTTCTAATCATCATCAAGAGAATATCTAATTCGGGCAAATCGATATTACCATCATTATTGATGTCCATCTCCTTTACCAATTTTTCCATATCCCAAGGCGGTAGTTCGATTCCTTGACCAACCTTGAGCGCATTACCCAGTTCAAACATATCTAAAGAGCCACTAGCGTCGACATCTGCCCATTCAAAGAATTGCTTGGCAGTAGTGCCTCTTGCGCAAAGCCACTTGGTCAACTCTACCAACTCCTCTGGATATTGATCTTCTTCTTTCTCAGGGAATTCATCGACTTCATCGTCATGGAGTGTAGCGGAAACCTCGATAATAGTGCTACCACTCTCATCTTCTCCTTCAGAATCAGAGATTATTAACTCGGTATCCAATCCAACCCCGCGCCCTAGCAGATTACGGATAGACGTACTGCCCTCAACTAGAGTGAAGGTGGAAACATCACTGTTTACAACAACTCCCTTATCGGAAGGAATACGTGAGAAAGCGGTCCGAGAGACAGTACTAACCCCTAGTAAGATTCCCATTGTAATGCAATAAAACCCAACAGATGCTGTGAGATTGAAACCACTAACACTTTCCAGAGTTGCATCATCTACCAGTGAACTGATCTCGATAAAGGTCCAATCTGCCATCAATGAGACGACTGTGCTGAATAAACCGCCAAAGATGACCAACCAAGTTGCTAATCCAGCTGAGTTCCCAACCAGGCGGTTACCCGATGCCAAGGGATATAACTCAAACATTACTGCTAAGCAGAATAGTCCACCTACAGTGTAGAGATAGCCCATATTAGCCGTAGAAGCAACAGTTGTTAGAGATGCATCTCCAATCATTACATTGAGGCCGGTAAAGAACGCTAGAACTGCAAATATTGGTAATAGTAAAGCAGCAGCGACTGCCGCTACCGCACCAGGACTATTCATTGCTGAACCAGCATTACCGCGCATTGTGCAAATGATATTGGCACTGAATGCTAATATCGGGAACATACCCATGGTTACTAGAATCGCTCCTAATGATTGCAATAGTGGTTCAGTACTGGATTGAGAAAGGAAGAATGGAGTAACTGTGACAAATAGCAACAACATACTGGCTTTGGTAAGACTACCACTCCAGATAGGGCGGTCTGTGACCCAAGGGACCACATGATAGCCAACAGAGAACATCAATGCAAGTGGCACCCATCCGTTTACTATTGCATCAGCCATCCAAACAACGGTGGTTTGGTTGGTGATCTCGCCGAGAGCATTGATTGCAAGACCAAAGATCATTGCTGCAAGTCCCATTATCAAAAACCAACTACTAACTCCAACCGGAGTCTCGCTTTGCGCATTGGTAAGCAAAGAATTAACCAGCATCGAGCTGACCATTGCTGCGTATACCATTCCAATCAGGCTATAGTGGAAATCACTCAAGTCGAAGAAGACAGGTAATACCAGGCTGAGTAAAGTAACACCAAACCAACCGAAGGCAATCAGTGATGCACTGGCTTCGCTAGCTAGACGGCCACCATTTGCGCGGCTGTGTGCGACTAGAGAACCGCCGAGTAAGATGCTGAAAACCGCTGCGCTGAGTGTGGTTAGGTTGAACAATGCCATAGCATCGCCATTATCCCATGACCAGCCAATACTTGAAAGAGAATCCAAGGCTTTTGCATCATAATCATGCCAAGCACCAAGGAAGCCGCCAATTGCTGAAAGAACAAACCAGAAACAACCGAATTGAATCCAAGTTTTTGCCCCATTGCCATCATCGTCTTTGAACAAACCGATAATTCCAGCTGGGGCTTTGGTTAACAGAAACATACCAACTTGTTTGAGAGCAGCACTCATGTCTCCTAAGCCACGCTGGAGTAAATGCGCTAATCCCCCGAGGAATACTACCAATAATGCCGCTGCAAAAATAACTGTAATCATTCAAAAGTCCCCCCCTTCTCAATTCGAGATGATCTCCCCAATCATATTGGCAATAATCATTCCAACCATAAGCATGATTCCTATCAGATAATACCAAATCCCAGACCCACCAAGTGAGTCTAGCATTGGGGCGATATCGCTGAATACTGGTAAACTATCCCAGCCAAAAATAGTGCTGAACATTCCAAGAAGGCCGATTAACCCGACCACTGAGATGGCAATAAATACTCTCGAAGCGGCTGGTTCAGCCACTCCTTGACTCACATCGGGTAATAGTGGACTTCCAGACATTCATTTCACCTTGACCCCATAGGGGTCATCTATTGCACCGTCACCGCGGTCATAAACATTGACCACTAGAACTGCATAGTGTGGTAACTGATTACAGAGAACGGAGATTTTGAACACCATCTCCACGACGGCGCAAACCGATACCCAATGGAATCGGAATCGATCTATCGAGTTCGATTTCAGTTTGCCATATTTTTCGACATGCACAATCAATTCCAGCGAATTCTTTGACATCACCACTAACCGAATAACGCTCGATTGCCGCCACTATATCGCCATCACATGAACCACAGTTATGTGCCCCTCTGACTTTACCTCCAGCGGTTGGATGAATTATCAAACGACAGATTTGATCTGGATCTCCATTAACTCCACCATTGGGATGAATAACAGGGTTAACTCGTTCGATAAGTTCAACCAATGACCAAAGCCAAGGAGGTCGATAATCGCCAGCTCTATACAATCGATCGATCATGGTTCCGCGCTGAATATTCATCGGGTTAACCGAAATTTCATCACTGCGAGACGCGACATCTTCTATCCATTTGACCGTATGATGGAGCGAATCACCTTCGCTCATGAAAGGAGGCTTAAACATCAGATAGGTTTTGACTCGCACACCGAATTCAACTAGGTTTTCGACCGCCCGATCCCAAGAAGCGATTGAAAAGCCTTTATTGACGTGGAAACGGAGAACCTCGTCATCATATGCTTCAAGACCAATGGCCACTGAAAATTTAGGGTTTATCGCTACAGCCCAAGCTAATTTTTCTTTGGTTAATTGTTCAGTCCGACTCTCGATAATCAATTCCTTGCCTAATTCATGACATTCCTGGAGGACGGTCTTCTGGAAATCAACTGGAATCTCTCTATCTTCGAGTAGGCTACCAGATGTGTAAACCTTGACCATTCCGTGATCTGCAAAATCAGAGAATTTCTTCTTTGCTTGTGCCCACTGTGCGTGTAGGTCTTCACTGGTCACATCATCTCGTGTATCATTAAAATATCCACAAAAAGTACAGCCACTAGACCACCACCAATGGCAGCCTTTAGTTCGCAGTATTACGGTTACCGCACTGGTTGGCGTACCATCTGCAAGTGTTTCGGGGGTGAAATAAGTGGTAGCTAATTCACGAGCATCCCAAGATTGTTGCTTCTCTTTTGCCCATGGGGTATTTGCTGGTGCTTTGACCAAATCGTGAATACGAGCTGGGCGCTCCCCTTCGCCGGGGATCATCGTCAAACTCCTTCCCGCCATATGTCGGGCTCGGGCGTCTTATGTTTCAACTAGTCGCACCATCAAATCAGATAGGCTTGAAGAGTATTGATGTCCCAGCTTTGACAAATTCACCCTTTGGATAGGTGGAATTTCCATCTTCTGCAGAGACGACTTCAACCGAGAATTGTGCGGCTGGCACTCGTATATCTACACGACTACCGAGACGTATCATGCCGTAACGTTGACCACGCCTCAACTCAGTTCCTTCGCTTACCCACGGGATAATCGTACGTGCTAAGGCTCCAGAAATTTGTGTAACTTCGACGACCAGGCCGGCATCGTCAACAAAGAGCGAGCGGACTCGCTCGTTATATTCACTCTCCTTACGATATGCAGCAAGGAACGGGCCGCGTTTACGACCTTTGCCAACTCGATGTTCCATTTGGGTAAGAGTTCCAGCAATCGGTGCTCGGTTGACATGAACATCGAGAGGTGACATGAAGACAGCAACTCGCCAGACGTCACTTTCAGATTCATCTCCCTTTTCAACGGCTTCAAAACGTTGCTCTGTCGAAAAGGAAAGAGGCTCTTCACACGATTCAGGGTGCCAATCTCCTGTGTGCTCATCGCTTTGAATGTCTTCAGTTTCAGTAGCGGAAGGTCTCCTTCCTGTTGCCTTTTCACGTCTTGCAAACATCACATGGCCATCAGCAGATGACACGATAACCCCTTCATCACGAGGAATCGGTCGGTCTGGATCACGCCAGAAATTTGCAAAGAAGGCTGATATCATCAGTAGGAAAATCCCACATCCAGGTGCTAGACCCATCAGAGGGTCTACTAAACTACCAATCGTGATGAAAGAGAAACCAACTACTGCTGGAATCAGTACCGGTGCATGACCGCCACGGGCCAGAAGACCCATTCAAATCGCCTCACTTCTCTGCCCACGGGTCGGTATCATCAGCCCATTCTGAATCCGATGAATTCGATTCCACGGGGTGTTCTTTGACCCAAGCATCCGCTGCAGCTCCAAGTTCGCTACCCTTTAGGTAATAATTTCCGTCCTTGTCGTATGCTTTGGAGAATTCGATGAAAGCTTCACGATCTGAAATCCCATACTTTTCAAGGACTCCATCGAGAACACTATCCGACCAATTCCATTCGATGTCTTCCTCTGCTACGTTATCGGCAGCAGCTGATTCTTTGGTTTCGGTTTCTTCGGGAGCAGATACATCTTCAGTTGGCTCTTCAGCAGTCTCCTCGTCGGACACAAGATCCGCTGGGTCCTTCTCGGATTCAATTCTGGATTCAGCTTCTTCGAGTGTCATCTCAGCCGCTCTGGATTCGATAACCTCATCCATACGGTCGGTGATTGCACGTTGCATGTGTTGACTTTGGCGCTCTGTTTCGATTGCGGTTTCAATCATTTCATAGCGATTCTGAATTGCCTTATTTAATTCTTCGAATAGTGACATGTGCTCTACATACCACTCATCACGAGTAGATAATTCGACCACTGCCAATCGCAAGTCGTTATCGAGTTCTTCAGCGATGGAGAAAACCTTGCCCAATCTATCCTTTTCACGGGAGAATTTCTCTTCCATTTTCTGGAGTTCAGGCTCAAGATGTTCGATTTGCTTGGTGACCTTTGCATCTCTCAATTCAAGGTCTCTGATTCGGTTATCCTTTTGTGAAAGTAGGCCCTCTAGCCCTTCTTTCTCAATTTCTCTTTCGACGATTTCTTTTTCTAAAACCTCGATCTCAGCTTTGATATCAATCAATTCTTTTTCCTGAGATTCATACGCTGCATAGAGCTTACGCAAGCGGTCGGTTTCGTCGCCTAGACGATTCTCCACTTCCTTGAGTTTGACTTCGGGAGTCATGGTGCCTTCTTCTGACATCTTCTTCACCGGAGGCATAGCCTCCATGCTTTCCGACAATGGCCCTGCATATCAAGCCGACGCACCAAATAGTTGGTCAATCGTGTTTAGTCAGGGATGTTGACGCGCTTCATCTGTTGCTAGAATCAACTCTTTTGCAATACCAAACTCACCCATAGAATGTCCAGCATCTGCTATTATTCTCAATCGACTTAGCGGTAGGACTTTGTGTAATTCCCACGCACTGCGCGCCGGACAAACCACATCGTAACGACCTTGGACAATCACACAAGGGATATGGGCGATTTGGGGAGCATTGTTGAGAATATATCCCTCCTCAAGGAATATGCCATTGAGGAAATAATGACATTCGATTCTAGCAAAGGCCACAGCGAAATCAAGGTCATCGGCTTTTTCGATAGTATCCTGCTTTGGAAAGAGGTAACTTGTCGCCATTTCCCACAAGGTCCATTGTTTTGCAGCAGCACGACGTATTTCAGTATCATCGCTGGTTAATCGTCGGTGATAAGCGGATATCAGATCGTGCTGTTCCTCTGAAGGAATGTGTTCACGATATGGTTCAAAAGCATCTGGGAATATATGGCTGGCGCCATCCTGGTAAAACCAACGCAACTCACTTTTACGACACATGAATATCCCGCGTAAAATCAAACTCTTGACCCGAGAGGGATGCTGAATCGCATAGATTAATGAGAGAGTCGAACCCCATGAACCTCCGAATACATGCCAATCTTCAATGCCGAGATGTTGACGTAAAACCTCGATGTCGGAAACCGAAGCTTGTGTATTATTTTCTTCCAATTCGGCATGAGGTGTTGATTGGCCACAACCGCGCTGATCGAACTGAATGATGTCCCAACTTTCCGGGTCGAAATACCTCCGATATGCAGGTTGACTGCCACCGCCGGGTCCACCGTGAATTACGATGACTGGTTGCCCGTTAGGATTACCACTTCTCTCCCATGCAATGGTATGTAATTCACTGACTTTTAGAAAGCCATTTTGATGAGTTTCAATTTCAGGATAAAGCACTTCATCGAGTTTAGAATCATCGCCCATATCTATCTCACATCACCTATACAACAAGGGTTTTTCGCTTAATGAAATAATTCCGCCGTGCATTTCATGTGCGGTCTCGCGATAGGATGTGCATGTCAGGACATATTCCCGTTCCAGAAAGGGTAAAATTCGATTCTGAAAATTTAATTCAAAGTATGGATGACTGGCAACGTATTCACGCCCACTCCATTGCAGAACCAGATGATTTTTGGCTGAATATAACTCGTAAGAGTATCGTTTGGGATATCGAGCCTAGTATTGGTTTGGAAGGTGGCTTTGATACTATTGAACAAGAATCCTTCAAATGGTTTTCAGACGGTAGATTAAACGCAACCGTTAGTTGTGTTGATCAGCATCTCAAAAATCGCCCCGATAAAGTAGCCATCCTATGGGAAGGCGATGAACCAGGCGTAGTCCGGCGGATCACATATCGTCAATTACACGCTCAAGTTTGTCGCTTTTCCAACGCTTTACAGAGCCGTGGAGTCACCTCTGGCGATCGAGTCATAATCTACATGGGTATGGTACCAGAGGCAGCAATCGCTATGCTTGCCTGCGCCCGTATTGGCGCCATTCACTCTGTGGTTTTTGGGGGTTTTTCAGCTGAGTCTGTCGCCGATAGAATTATTGATTCCGGTTCCAAAGTTGTCATTACAATGGATGAAGGAAAACGCGCAGGTCGGACTATTCCATTAAAGAAAACCACCGATGAAGCAATTGCAATTGCTGGTGGAATCGATACGGTAATCGTTTACCAACACACTGCAAACCCAGTCGAATGGAATGATGAAAGAGATCTCTGGTGGCATGAGATAATAGAGAATGAAAGCGGTGAACACGAGGCGGTAATAGTTGAGGCAGAACATCCACTTTTCATTCTCTACACCTCAGGATCAACTGGTAAACCCAAAGGGCAAGTGCATAGCCATGGCGGATATATCACGTACACGGCATTCACCCACCGAACCGTTTTCGATTTACGTGAAGATGATGTATTCGCTTGTGTAGCCGACGTAGGGTGGATTACTGGGCATTCGTACATCGTCTATGGTCCATTGGCAAACGGTGCAACCACTTTCATGTTTGAATCAACTCCACTCTATCCTGATGCTGGGAGATATTGGGATATGGTTGAAAGACATGGATTTACAATCTTTTACACCGCTCCGACTGCAATTAGGGCCTTGGCAGCAAAAGGGGACGACTATGTTCACAAATATGACAGATCTAGTTTACGTGTTTTAGGAACGGTCGGTGAACCAATAAATCCAGAGGCATGGGAATGGTATCACCGAGTTGTCGGTGAGGAAAAATGCACGATTGTCGACACTTGGTGGCAAACCGAAACCGGCGGTATCTGTATCTCGCCAATAGCTCCTGCGACTCCGGTCATTGGGGGTTCAGCCACTCTTCCACTACCTGGGATTCAGCCTGAACTATACAACGCTGAAGGGGAATTACTCAAAGGTAAAGCGGAAGGGCTACTGTGTCTTTCTCAATCTTGGCCAGGGCAAACCCGCACCATTTATGGTGATCATGATCGCTATCTACAAACATATTTCTCTACAATAAAAAATCGTTACTTCACTGGTGATGGTTGTAGGCGAGACGAACATGGCTACTACTGGATTACTGGCCGGGTAGACGATGTCATCAATGTCAGTGGCCATCGCATGGGTACTGCCGAATTTGAAGCGATATTAGTTGAAAGCGAAATGATAGCTGAAGCTGGTGTTGTTGGCTTTCCACATGATATCAAAGGGCAAGGTGTGAGGGCATTTTTGGTACTCGCCAAGGAAGTAAGTGATGAAGAATCATTGTATCTTTCTCTCAACCAGTTATGCCGTAATAGAATCGGTGCACATGCCAAAATAGATAGGTTCTGCATTATTCCAGCCTTACCAAAAACCCGTTCAGGAAAAGTTATGCGTAGAATATTGCGCAAGGTTGCCGAAGGCGAGCCAGAGAAAATGGGTGATATCTCAACCCTTGCCGACCCTGATGTCGTAGGAGCAATAATCGATTCTAATTGCCACTATGTGTGACGAAACCACCCTCGGATTTAGCTTTATTATGCAGCACAGTCCCAAAATAAAACGCCACACAATTGACCACGATATCACCGATTTTATTATCCCATGTCTCTATAGCAAATTCGAATGGTAATACTAATTCTAACAATTCCCAACTAAGAGAGAGAAATAGAAAAAGGTACCAGTTCCTCAAAAAAAAGCGACCTGCGATTATCCAAATAGCGAAATGCGAGATGGAATAGAGATTTACTAAGATTCACTCACCCCAGCCGATTCTTTTGCCACTTCCTCTATTCTTACAATCAAATCCGAACTTGCCAGTTCAAACTCATTTAGACTCATCTCCACCATTTCTCCGGTTGCTGCCCAAAGGATCGCAGGTGGAAGTATCTCTCTCCTACTGATTTCAGGTTTTTGCATTTCACCAATTTTCAGTGCATGACTGTAAAGGGCCAATTGTAAACGATGTTCAGCGATAATCTCTGCTCGCTGGTGTTGATTCAGAATACTATGTTCCTGGTCGCCTAGACAGCCAGTGGTTTTGGCATCGACAACCTGTAACCATTTCTTTCCTTGTTCATCTTTTAGTGCGAGAACCAAATCTGCTCTACCTTCAAAACGTACTTCCACTTTAGAGAGTTCTGCAACACATACATCTCCAGATGGAGTCCAAAGATTTCGTGACCAATTTTCTGGCTCAATATCATGCCTTAGATAGAATGGTAATTCAGTCCGCAGTCCCTCTACACGATATCCATCAACCGCTACACCTGAGGCCAATAGGCCTAATTTTCCTTGGCGTGCAGATTGAGCTAGGTTTAGCAATCTCTCTCGACATCGTTTTCTGATGTCGGTGCCAATTATGCTTGATTCGTCTAAAACTTGTGTAATAGTTTTTATATCACTCAATCGATCTTCATTCTTGTGCAGCCAAGTTGATTCCAATTCACTATTTTCATCAGCGGGATTGGCCAAACCAATTTCAAATAATCTATGATATACAGTGCCGAATTCCTGTGGACTAGGCCATAGCTTAGGATTAAATGACCCCCTATAGGGTTGCGGTTGGTATAGATCGAGTCCATGTGCTGAAAGTGATAGTGCGTGGTTTATTTTACGTATGCGTGTAGTCTTTTCTTGAGTGCTAACTTTTCCGAACAAATCGATTCGATTGATAATTTGAGTTAAGGGTGATGTTCTTGAAACCTCTTCAAAACAATCGCTGTGATGGAATATTGAAATGCCTTCCAATCCTAACTGATCTGGAATTGGGGTTCTTGACATCGATTCAGAATCGATAATCAAAGCATTATCTTCAAATGAGGGTGAATCAAGCATTCCAATTAACCCTGAAAGGAACATATCACCTAATGAATCACGACGATCTTTATGAGTTGGAATTCTAATTCGACCATCTCCTTCGATAGAAGCATCAGGAGGGCCACCGGCCAAAATGAGTCGATCTCTCGCTCTGGTTAAGGCCACGTAGAGATGTCTTCTTCGCTCTGCTCTTTGCTGACCGTCTTCAATCAGAAGAGCCAATTCCCAGGTTCCGGAATCAGGCTTCTTAGCTCCCGGCCATGGGTCGATTCTTCCAGCGACCAGATCTGGCGTAACCAAGACCTTCTCTCGAGCCATCATTTGAGCATCTGAACGACCGATTGCAAATGGATCGAAGAGCACAACTATCGGTGCTTCAAGTCCCTTTGCCGCATGGATAGTCATGATGTTAATCGCATCTGAAACTGTACTCTCATTACCTGTAGGCCCGTCTCGACGAAGAGAGTGATATCTCTCTAGTCTTTCCATAATCAGGGCTGAATCCTTGCCGACCTCCTCTCCTATCGACCGTACCATTTGCAACCATGATTCGACATCTCGTCGATCTGAAGTACGTGAGTGAGATATTAGCAGGTCAGAATAATCGACGATTGCATCAAGGGCAGTAAAAGGTGTACCGTCACTGCAAAGTTCTCTACATTGTGTCAATAATGACTTGATGTTTGCAATTGGCATTTGTTCAACAAGATGAGAATACCAATCGCCCTGATCACTTTTGCTCTGGATGAGTGTCGTCACCTCTTGGTCATTGAGTCCAACTATCGTACTTCGAGCCAGCGCTAGAATAGCGGCTTTGTCGTCTTGATTAGAGAGCGCTCGCAATGCTGCCATCAATGCGAGAATCGCTGGCCGGTGTAATAGGGCACCTTGCCTATCGGCGGCTACCGGCAAACCTCTTTGCTCAAAGGCTGCTATTATTTGTGGAATGGAGGTTCTTGCATGAACCAAAATCAAGATATCCCTGGGCCTGATGTCCTCTGATTCATCACCAAGGTCCATTTGAGTTCCATTGATTTGGTCAAGAATTTTTGCAGGACGATTCCTAATCAAAGCCTCAATTCTTCGAACCATGAGGTCGATGGTTCGCTCACGTGAACTCGAACCAGCGTGAAGGAATGGATCGATAGGATCAATCGGGTTACTTGGTCGTGGTTCATCGCCATCAGTCAATGGCAATAACCAATCAAGTCGTCCCATTTTGTCACTTTTTCGCCCGGCATTCAGCCTTTGGTGGCGTGCATGCCATGGGCCAGGGAATAGATGATGTTGAGGTGAAAATACATCGCTGAAGACCCCATTCATCAGATTGAGCAACCCCGGAAGTGTACGGTGATTGGTAGCCATCTCGATATGCCCCTCGGCTCTTCGCAATGCGGCTTCTTCACCGAGAGACTTGCCATCATCACCTTTTCTGAAACTTATCCAAGTTTGATCAGAACCTTTGCTTAATGAACGTACACTCGCCTGTACAAATGTCGCAGAATCTCCTTCCCCGCCATCACTCGGCCTAGGATCTCGTCCAGCATCAACACGACGTAACCCGTCGAGTCTTGACTCATATTGGAGTTCATGCCGGTTGATGCTGCGTACCGTTTCCACCACGCGACGCATCACTCTGACCTCGGCTTGACGGAAGCGATAAATCGACTGTTTCATGTCGCCAACAATACAAACCGTAGGATCCCAATCACCTGCAGGTGGTTCGGGTTCACCGGGCTCTAAGCGTCTTCGACCCCAAAGGCGAGCAAGTAGGCGGAGATGTTGCGGATTTGTATCTTGGAATTCATCGATTATAAATGCTCGATATAAGCGACGTATATCATACAGAATTGTAATACGACGATCGAGATCTGCCAAGACCTTAGGATGATCTTTAGCGTGTTGACGTGCGAGGTTTAGATGGTCATCTTCCCATGGTTGTGAGGAGAGATTATCCAAGGCCCAAACCACTTTACGGGGGTACCAGCGTCGGCAAATAGTCGGGCATCTGGTTAACAATAAGTCCTCGGCTAATTCATGCATATCATCGTAGTGATGCAAACCTTCCCTGGTTTTCATTCGAGATAGAATTTGTCTGACTCCCTTGTGAAGAATGAAGAGATCCTCCATGGTCCTAATTTCTAATTCAGGTGTGCTGCGTGAACCACCTTTCGGTGTCCGGTTTGTTGGCTCAATATCGACACGTGTGGTGAAAACCTCTTGCCCATGAATTGGGATTGGGTCATCAATCACTGGGTTCAATAGGTGCGAGGCACGACCTAAACGGCGTACCAATAGGCCTACTGGTGTCGAAAGTAATCCCCTAATTTCTTCAGCACAGTTCTTTGCAGCTTCACAAATCATATTTTTTACATCGTTATCTAATACCTTGACTTTGGTTTTTGTCATTACCCCTGCTGGCCATGATTTGGAGGCAGGGGGTCGTCCGTGTGTGAGACAACGTGGGTCTGGTTTTACAGAATTTTCAGGGGTAGACATCGCGATTGTCACCAACCAAATCCATTGTAGCCTAGCGATTGAATCACCAGGTAATCCACATTCGACCAAATGGCGTATGAATCTATAACGCGTCATCCCACTTTCACAATCGGCTTGGGTTACAAAATGAGCCCCCCCATCCAACCAAATATCAGACCATTTCGCCACAGCCTCAAATAATGTTTCAGCAAAACCCGCGAGGGAATCTCTCACAGGTTCAATGAATAAATCGTCTAGTTCTGCCGCATCGGCTTCACCATCACCGCCTATTCTTCTCCGTGATCTTTGATATGATTCCTCGACGAATAACGAACGCTTGAGCATACCCTTGAGAATAGTCGAAGTTGTGCGCTGCCCTCCGAGAACTATGCTTAAGCGACCACGGGCAGCAAGGAACTCTTCGATATTCCCGCTCAAACCAGCCTCGATTCCGTCGATAGCGTTCTGTAAACGCCAAGCGCTTGCTATCGCTTCATCGTGTAGTAATGGCAAGCGCTCATCTGCCATTTGCTGTCGCGGTGGATCGTCGCTCAACGAAGCAATCCAAGGCGCAACCAATGAAGCGAGGAACGAGTCGATAGTTGCAATCGGGGCATCCTCGATTGCCGAGACCAACATCTCGACATCGGCATCACTCTTTAGCCTCGAATCGTGAATACCATCTCTGTCATCAGGGCTCACCGGTGCTGAGCGGTGCCGAGTCAATTCTCTACGAATTCGACCTCGTAACTCTGTTGCCGCCTTACGGGTGAATGTGATGGCTACTACTTCAGCGGGCAAGAGACCTTTCCACTTATCCAATGAGGTTCTCTCACTTTTCGGTGCAGCGAGATTGCCAGCACCTGCCTGTATTTTCCTCGGGCCCGGCGGTAATAGACGGGTGGCGCGTTGATCTGAAGCGAGTAGATGCTGTACATATCTGGTAGCCATGACCATGGTTTTGCCGGTTCCTGCACCTGCGTCAAGTGCGATATGGCGGTCCAAATCGAGACCTAATGCTTGGCTAGGATTTAATTCAAACAAGGTTATCACCTGCTTTAGAACTAGGACATGCATTTGCTACAGGGCAGTGATTACAAGCGATAGAGGGGTTTGGTGGTATATTGCCTGAACGAGCGGAATCTTCGACACGGAATGCAGTGGTCAAACGTTCTCGCATCCAAGCTCTAAACGGGTTGCTATGGGCTGGGATCTCCTCGCCTGGCAATCGGTAGTGCAAGTGGGTGTGGCTGGTTTGTTCACCAATATTATAATCAGTCAGATGTGAACTGAACTGTGGATCGATTTCGACTCGGTGAATCGTTTCCTTACCGACGGCGGTGATGCCTACCCCAATTACTCGATCACCAGGATTGAAAACCTCCCAAGCCCGTGCATAGAGGGCTAATTGCAAATCAGTAAAAATCGATTGTTTGTGTTTCTCATCTTTGCCATTGTCTTTGGCGCCTTCCACAGTTTTCACATCTCTTATTATCACCAAACGCTTGGCTTTGATTGTACTATTCAATTCGAGATCGAGAGGGATTACTTCAGTATAATTCTCATCCTTGAATCGGTCGAGACCTAGAACCTCGTCAACACGATCGACTCTACCTCTAAAAGACATGTAACGCTTATTTTCTGGTAATGATAACAACGCTGGATCTACACCATCCAAGCCGACACACCACTCGCTATGAATCGGCGCAACATCGTGTAACTCAAGGTCACTATCAAGCATCCTCCCCAGTCTACCCCCTTGAGGGATGTCCATCTCATCATCAAGCCAAAGTCGCCATTTTTCTGGAGTAGTACCTATCATGTCCCTGACTCTGTGAAAAGCGATTGCATCGTCACGTTTCATCCATGGTGCTCTCTCAGCCAGTGTTTCTAAAATCGCATCCCAGCCACTATTTCCATTAGGAACCGGGCCTAGATGCATAGGAGTTGGCTGTTTACAGCCGCTAAGGTGTGTGCGAATCAAAGCTTCTTCTGAAAGGTGGATTAAATCACCCCTTATCGAAGATGCAAGGTCTTCTTCCACCCTATCCCTTGTCCCTGCTCCAAGGTGATTTGCGAACCAAGCACGACGCGGACAATCCAGCCACTGTTGCAATTTACTTGCCGACCAAACCTGAGGAATAGCGAACTGTTTTTTTGTTCGCCCGGTCCTTTCATCAATTGTAGATTCACCAAGTGGATTTGCTCGAATAGGACGAGGATCTATCCCGACTCCAATACCGCGCTTGGTCATTTTTCCAAGATGGGGCCATTCAACTTCATCCCTTCCTCCTGCTGGGTTGTGGTGATTAGGAAGTAAACGCAAGGGGTCAGCATTTACTAATTCCGAAATCCTTGACAGAGAAAGCAATTCACCTTCTTTGAGGATAACATTCGTCTGAAATCTACTAGAGATATCATCGATTATTTCTGCTTCTGCAGCTGCAGCTATATTGCCAATTGCAAATGGTGCTAATTTCGGAGAGCGGTTCTCTGAAGCAGCGATACCAGCGCGTTGTTGTTCATCACGCGCTCTTCTGCCAGAGATAAGAGTATGAAAATCGCCATCCTTAGACTCGATTATCACGCGGCGTAGCGTGAGCCAATTGCCATCATCTCTTCCTCTCCAAGCCCAAGACCGCTCCTCGCCGCCTTTTTGCCATCGGTTTTCTGGAATCGTAGGTGGCGCTTCCCGTAAAAGTTCGATTTTATCAGCGCGTTTCAAGGTGTTAAACCATTCAGCAACTGGGCCAGCTAATTCAATACCTTCTTCTGGTGAAGAATCGATTATCATCAGTGATTTACTGCAATTGAGCAAATGACGCAAGTGGTGACGTCCTCGACGCATCGCTTCATCTGGCCGAGCAAGTCCAAGACGAATACGTGATTCCTCATCCATCCAAGGCAGACCACTATCTCGCATCGACCACGAATCGCCATCGATATCGGTTAGGATTACACAATCCAACTCCACACCATGGATTTGATCGATAGAATATATTTGCAGTGATGAATCACCACTTCGTCGCTTTTCGAGCATGGTTTTACCAGTCAGTGATTCAACCATAGCAATAAATTCACCAGCGCATAAACCTCGTGCGAGTTCTTGGGATTGCTGAATTAGCGTATCTATCGCCTCTATGATGTCCTCTGAAGTTTCTTCCCCGAGACATCTACGAAGGTTGTAAATCCAGGAGTTACCGTCAACTTGCTCTTCTGGTAAAGGTAATTTCTCAGCACTAAAACAACCTACCAAACCAGATAATAATTCCTCGTGTTCATCATCCTCAAGCAAAGGAGCAAGCCAACATGCCATACAAGCAAACCACCATTGGGACTCCTCTTGTTGTCGCATTCTATTTTCCACATCACGATGCGGCCGATAGGAGGATGAGGAAAGAGCACTAAGCCATCTTCGCAAAGAACCTCTGCCTCCAAGTAAATGGAAACCACGAGCCAATTCACTGATTAAATCGAGGTGAAGCCGAGGGCGAAGAGTTGGATCGGTAGGATGTTCAACTCCAAAAATCATGTCAAGATCAAGTGGTAATGAAACCTGCCGAGAAAAGCCACTAACCTTGGCTAATGACCATGCATCTTGACCATGCCCTAACTTCATTATCGAAAGCAATCTAGCGATTGCAGCCATATTGAGAACTGGTTCTGCTGGTTTTTCTATTTGGATCCCCATCTCTTCCAATTGCGAACCTATGCGTTTAATCAAAGAATCTGCAGAGCCTGAAACGAGGGTTACCTCGGGTAAATCCGCTATTAGTTCCAGCACTGCATAATCACAATGAGCGTTACTTTCGACTTGAATACGGTGGTATTTCCCTTCTCGTTTTTGTCCGATTGGCGATAGCCAATCCGGCTTATCAGAAATCCAAATTTGATGTGAAGGAACCCATGTTGGTAATTCCTTTTCCAACCTACAAGGGTGGATATCAGCGATAAACTCGCCATGATAGCCAAGCCGATACGAACCAGGATTTACCAATTGGTGAATCGGTACTAAGTTCGAGAGGGCCCTGAGTATTGATAGTTGAATCTCTCGAAGACCGGGAGGGTGGTCGAGCATGATGATTCCATCGCTTTCTGAAAGCGAGAATAAAATACTTTCACCAGCGTTTTTGAGGGCTTTGAACAGTTCGTATTCCTTTCGAGCAGGATGGATTCCGCCCTGTTGTTGCTGCAATTGTTGTAAGACTACATCACATTCCTTCGCACCAGGATCTTCATCCCATGACCAAGGGGATTCCAAACCCATCAAACCATTATGCAACTTCAGTAAATGCTCACTCTTGCTCCTGCTCCAGTTTACTTGCGGGTCTGGGTGGAGTAATGGAAACTCCAAGGCCTTGGCAGCAGCACCTAATGCTGCATGTGTTCTTTCGAATAACATTGCATCATCAACTAATAATTTGGGTAATCTTAGATCTAAATGTAATTGCGATATTAAACGCCCGAGCGTCAGATGATGTGTGGTGTCGAGAATACCCCCGCCTTGACTATCGAGTAATGCATCAATCGCTTGACGCCTTGCTTGCTCGCTGCTATGGATGATTAACAAACGTGATTTTTCCGGTTTTTGTAGAACGGAAAACAACCATTCCGGCATAGGGCGGCCGGCTGGAACGGTCTCCATGCTCAACATGGAATGTTTTGACTCAACTAGATTCGTCATCACTCTCACCGCCGGCGTTCCCCCTCGCTGTCGGTGGTTATTGAACACTCGTACTTGAACCAAACAGGGGTGGCTTGAAGCAGGAAGATAACCTCGCCTTTCTATGCGAGTAGTTGACAAATTGTTAATTTCGGTTATCTTACTATCATTGATCCCCATAGCCGGTGCAGGGGCGGCAAAAACGTTAACCGATGTCGGACCGGTTTTTGGTGGCGCTCACGTCGCAGCAAATACTTCAGGTAGTGCGACACTTGCACTCGACGACCTTCCTGCAATCGCTGAAGAATTCACTGCTACTTGGTGCGATCCTTGTGCCAAGGTCGCCGCAGCCTTACACGAAATAGAAAACGACACAGGGGTTCAAATCTATACAAATCACCGTAATATTTCAGAGTCCATGGATCCATTGGGTAATGAAATAGTCGATCAGAGATGGATCGACAGATATTCTTCAAGAGAACCACCAGCGGTAGTCTTTAATGGCACAATCTCTCAAAGCGGAGGTTCGGCTAATGGGGCAAGTTTAGCAGAAGATTTCACTGCGAATGCGCAGACACCACTGGAAGTCGGGGACGGTGAAACATCGTTGACATGGATAAATAGTAGTGAGAATACGGGAATTATAACTTGGTCGATTAATGGAATCGATGAGAGTTTACTAGCAGAGGGCACTCTTGAGTCGATGATTTGGTTTGTTGAGGACTTCGCACACTATGAAGATGGATTAAACGGCGAGGAATACTATCCGTATGTGGTGCGTGAAATACTCTATCTTGGTTCAAATAATAGCGGTAGTATCGAGGTGACTCTACCTTCGACTTGGGATGATAGTGATCTTCAGATTCATCTTATTCATCAGATAAATAAGACCATTCTAGTCGAGGATAGTTGTTTGGAAATAGGCAACTGCGTGGCACCGCCTACTGCAGATGAATCGTTCTTACCCGGGTTTTCGGTTTTGATGGCAACCACTGTGATAATCGGTGCAGCAATCACAGAGCGTCGAAAGCGCTTATGATTCGTTGAACATCCTCGTCTGTAATATGTAGATGTGTTACGATACGTACCGTATTTGCTCCAGTATCAAATAAATCGATGCCTAGTTCGGCAAGCGATGCTACGAGTTCACTAGCAGGCATCTTGCACTCCACATAGACCATATTGGTTTGAACTGTATTCAAATCAACTGTGAAGTTATTCATATCAGCAATTGCTAGAGCAATTTTTTTTGCTCTCTCATGATCTTCAGACAAACGTTCAATATTATTGTCGAGAGAATAAAGAGCAGCAGCAGCAAGAACTCCTGCCTGTCTCATACCACCGCCAAACATCTTGCGCCAGCGATGGGCCTTGGCTATGAATTCCTTTGAGCCGACGAGTACTGAACCGACCGGTGCTGCCAATCCTTTAGAAAAACAGATCGAAATCGAATCGTAGTCTCTGCACATCCTTGCCGGTTCGACACCTTGAGCGATTACAGCATTGAATATCCGGGCACCATCGATATGACTTTTACAACCGTTTTCACGAGCCACTGCAGCGATTGCGTCGAAAGTAGTTTGAGAATAGCAGGTGCCACCTCCGAGGTTAGCAGTATTTTCTACACAAACCAAAGTTCCATCTGGATAATGACCCTGACTTCCTTCGGCTTTGCGAATAGCACTTTGTACCTGATCAGCACTCATCAGTCCTTTTTCGCCATCGACTAGTGCTACAGATACCCCAGACATGGCAGCATATCCTCCACCCTCGTAACGATAGATATGGGATATTTTGTCGATTATAATTTCATCTCCAGGGACGGTATGAGCTCGAATTGCTACTGCATTGGACATGGTTCCTGAAGGTACGAACAAACCTGCCTGTTTACCGAATAGTTTGGCAACCCTGTTTTGCAATTCGATTACAGTTGGGTCATCACCGAGTACATCATCACCAACCTCGGCGCATTCCATGACTTTCCTCATTGCCATAGTCGGCTGTGTCACCGTATCGCTACGGACGTCGACTCGGCTTGAGGGATACTCGCGCATATGGTTACCACGCAACAGGGTACTCAAAGTAGTTTTAGAGTTCCAGTAATGGGATCGAGTTCCTCATCTCTTGCTGGGCCAATAGCGACTACAGTCAACGAACCTGCTGGGATTTGAGTTCGACCAGCATCTCTGATGCTAATAGCCTGTATTCCAGCATCCTTTGCCTGTTGTTGTAATGACAACAATTGCTCATCATCAACCCCTTTGAGACATATCTTGGCTTGACCGCTAGATAACCATGCATCCATGCAGGCCGGTTTTTTACTAGCACAAGAAAGGGCTGCTTTTACTGCGCCATGACCAACCTGGGCTGCGATTTTCCCCTTCTTCATTTTCAAAGAAGTATTCACAATAATAGCCAAACGGTAGTTTCCTACAGGAACCGTGTCGTTAATCGACGGTGCAGTCAAGCGGTGAATTAAAGAGCGTAAACCCATCTTTTCACCTCAACGAACTTTAGACTAAGTTCTCAAACCTCAACCTTGGTTTTAGGCCGATAACCTACCAAGCCTAGAAGAATGAAGGCAAAGGGATTGAATTGTAAAACATTCGCAACTAGTCCATCAGCCAGATTATTTTGCGATGTTGATTGGCCTCCTTGTGCTCCACCACCACATCCCTCAGGAGGAGGACCAATTCCTGGGCCCCATGTCTCTCCATGGCCAGCACAAGGGTCATCCCCGTCACCATTGCCGTTACCACCGTCACTAGATTGATCGGCTTCACCTCGATAACAAATCAGGAAATATGGGAATCCCATATCCCCTGCGCCATTTTGCATTGTCGAATGATAATGATAGATTCCAAGAGGGAATTCAGGTGTAGGTCCAAAGTGACCATTACAAACATCTAGATGACCTAACCCCTCTGTATATTTGTAATCATCAATTCCATTATATCCTGTTTCACCATCTTTTAATTCATAGGATCCCTTCATTTCTACAATATTCATGTCGGCATCATAACCCCAGAAACCGTATATTGGATAGCCGTCATATGCAACACCTATCACCTTTGAATGATTACCATCATAGGTATTCTGGGCAACAGCTTTTGGTGTTGACAGATCATAATCATCCTTGATATTTTCACCTTCACCTGCGTGCCAATGCATACAATTTGAATCAGCGTGGTAATGGTAAGTACCTCCCATTGCATTGTGGCCGTGACAAATGCCCAAGTCAATGGGTTGGCGGTCCTCTTCAAATGCTCCATGTTCTGCAGCAACTGCATCGCCCCCGGGTCCATCTTCGGGTCCATAGAGTGGCACTCCATTGATCGCAACTGCAATCGCTCCCCTATCCGCTGCACATTGGTAGTCTCCACCGGCTTCAGGGCAGGCAGCACTATTGTGGCCTCCAGTGGTATCATTGGTCGGATTACGTGGAATAGACCAAACATAATTTTGGGCAGCGGTGCAATCATTACCTTGAGAGCAAGCAAGCATAGATTCAAAGTCATGATTCGGTATTCCATTAGTGGTTATTATTACATGAGTTTCATTGAGTACGATTGATACTTCACATTGATGATTATCATCTCCATTTGTATCTAAGTCATCGACCATTGGACGATCGTCAGAGGTTTGACACTGGAAGAAATCCAACCAGAATTTAGCCAGATCTTTTGCGTCATATTTCTCAACCACGCTTAATGTTATGCTGGCAGTATCCGAGCCTGCGGAGTTATTTGCATAAACAGTAAATGTAGTCTCTTCCAGAATTTCTGAAGGTGTCCCGCTGATCACACCGGACTCAAAAATGATTCCAGTTGGTAGAGACGGTGATATTTCCCATGTGTCAACATGTCCTTCTTCGCTGGTGAAAGTAATCTCTTCCATC
>Ga0114994_10000271_pt1 | contig 32793 bp, 31 predicted proteins | sample ArcticOcean_MG_C_9_FD_87043 | JGI IMG/M metagenome (GOLD analysis project Ga0114994, IMG submission 87043) | Marine microbial communities from western Arctic Ocean - ArcticOcean_MG_CB2_152 | ecosystem: Environmental > Aquatic > Marine > Oceanic | place: Arctic Ocean: Canada Basin | collected...
TAGATATTTCAACCACAATTGGTGTGTCAAAATCACTTGAAAAGGTTTCTGGCTTTGATGCCCTAACGCAATCGCCCACATCGGGGTTCGAAATGCACATGGGCAAAACAACCGGCCCTGACACCGGCCAACCGTGGCCTATATTGGGAAACGATCGCCCCGATGGTGCCAGATCGAAAGACGGACTCATTTTAGGTTCATACGTTCATGGGCTTTTTGCTGGCGATGCTTTTCGTGCTTCTTTTTTACGTGATTTCAGGAGTGGCGCAGCCCAGTCTGTTGCCTATGATTTACAAATAGAACAGACCCTTGACCTATTGGCAGATCATTTAAACAAGCACCTGACCCTATATCCATTATTAGGTGCTTAAGCGAATAACTGCAATTGCCGCTACCCACCCAGTATTGATCAGTAACGCCACCACATACATATAAAGCGCTTTTTCGATGTCCGATATTTTAGCCTTCGCTGTGCCTAAGCCCATCCATGCATCTTTAATAACTTTGTCTGAATAGCGGCGTGGTCCAGCTAAAGCTAAACCCAGCGCCCCCGCCATGGCCGCTTCGCTCCATCCAGCGTTGGGTGATCTGTGTTTACTGGCGTCACGCCACATGGCTTTAAGCGCACCCGCAGGACTTGCTGTTGGTGCAAAGAACGCCGCCAGCACTAAAAAGATTCCGGTTAATCGGGCTGGAATTAAGTTCAAAACATCATCCAACCGCGCAGCCGTCATGCCAAAGTTTCCATATTTTTTGTTCTTATGACCGATCATTGAATCCATGGTATTGACGGCTTTGTAAATAATTAACCCCGGAAACCCGAAAAGCACATACCAAAAAATGGGGGCAACAACACCATCACATAAATTTTCAGCAGCAGTCTCGATAGCAGCTCGGCAAACGGCATGTTGATCTAAATAATTGGGGTCGCGCCCAACAATGTGTGAAACCGCCGCACGCCCGTGCTCTAAACTAATTTCCAAACCATCGGCCACGTCTTTCACATGGTCGTATAGACTGCGCCCTGCCAAAATAAGAGTAAGTAAAATAAGCTCTAAAATCCAGCCAAACGTATGGTGAAGCGTTAACCACGCAACGCAAATGCCGACCGTTCCCGTGACGCAAACAACAATAACAACCGTCAACGCGCCCCTGAACATACGATCCATATCGCCGCGTTTTTCACGATTGAGTTTTTTATCTAAAAAATGGATTAAGTTACCAATGAGCACAACAGGATGCTTCACAAACCGGGTAAGACCCGGCATCTCACCGACGTAGGCGTCAAAGAAAATTGCGATTAGTAGCAAAATAAGCGGATCGAACGCATGTGCGCCCCCCACCATTCCAAATGTATACATATCAAATTCCAAATTTTTCGAATTGTATACTAAAATCAGCTAATAATAAATTAAAGGTTAGGCAATACTTTAACGTTTAAAGTTGTGTGTTATACTGATCATACAAATGACTGATAGGACCATGACAGAGCAACCGACAATTAACTTAGAGAATACGACCGAAGCCGCACCCAACGCAATGAATGCGATCGGTCAAGTTATGAGCGCCTTGACGCAGCTTATCGATTCCATACCTAGTTGGGCAGGCATGAGTATAGCGGTAATCGCAGCAACTCTGTTCGGACTTTTATTTGGGCTTCGATTAAGCCGAGGGCGCACCCCCAAAGAGGCCCCAGCGTTTGAAGAAGCAACTCCGGCTAGCTTGGCCTTACCCGCCCCTGAAACACCTTCGTTTAAAAACTATCAAGTCTTTTTGGAATCAAAAGGCTTAGCAGCAAAAGAGCGCGATGCTCATATGCGTGCTTTTTCAGAACGTTACCGGGAAATGCGAAAGAATTTGCGCGATTTGGTTCTGGGGAGTCTAGAATTAGAGCCTCAAGTTGAACAAGTTTGCGATGCTTTAGATGCGGGCGACTTTGATCGGGTCTACGCTTTTTTAACGCGGATCGGAATTAAAGAATTTAGCTATGGCCAAGAAAAACGCAACGCCGCCTTAAAGCATTTGTTAGCTGCGGCGATTGCTAAATCCGTTGTCGGTGATTTGCAAATGTTGCGTTTGGATTTCAGTACAGCGGCAGATAACTACCGACAAGCAGTTGATGCCTTACCTCCCTATCAAGAAGATTTGCACGCCGAATATTTGAACAAATACGGCACCGCTAGCTATCAAGCTGGGCGACATTTAGCTGCTATCAGTGCGTTCGAGAAAGCCTTAAAAATTTTGCAAAAGCGATTGGACAAAAATCACCCGGATACAGCGACAGCGATGAACAATTTGGCCCTTCTGCATTACTCGCGCGGCAATTACGAAGCGGCAGAACCTTTATACAAGCGCGCACTGGTTATTGATGAACAAACTTTGGGCATTGATCACACAGGCGTCGCTACAGATTTAAATAATTTGGCACTGTTGTATAAAAAGAAAGGTGATTTAGAAGGGGCCGAGCCATTGTTAAAACGGGCCATGGAAATTAAAGAAAAAAACTTCGATCCAGGCCACCCCAGCTTAGTCACCGGGCTTCGCAATTACGCATCCCTATTGCGCGCCATGGAGCGGAACGAAGAAGCCGACGAGTTTGAGCGCCGGGCGACGGTGCTACCGCCCAGCCGAACCGTCGTTGCAACAGAATAAGCGTATTTATTTCAGCCGGTTAAGCCTACGGGCGCGGATTGTGCCGGGGAGTTTGCGGATTTTAGCAACAATTGCATCAGCATTTTCAACTGCGCCTTCGGCGTCCAAAACAACGTAACCCACTTCACCATCGGTCTGATAATATTGACTGGCAATGTTGACTTTTTTGGATGCAAAGACATCGTTTAGTTTGCCTAATTCACCGGGAAAATTGCGCTGGACTTGCAAAAACCGAGTGCCCGATGGATTTGAGGTCAATTGCACTTGCGGAAAATTAACAGTGCCAACTGTCGATCCGATATCTGAATATTCAACTAATTTGCGAGCAACTTCCTCACCAATCCGCTCCTGCGCTTCCTGGGTTGAGCCACCCACATGAGGCGTTAAAATAACGTTCTCTAGATTTTGTAAAGGCGATACAAACGCCTCAGAATTAGAGCCGGGTTCGGTTGGAAACACATCAATAGCAGCACCACCCAAATGACCTGAATTCAAAGCAGATGCCAACGCATCCAAATCAACCACTTTGCCGCGCGCATTGTTAATGAAATAAGCCCCTTTTTTCATTTTAGCTATTTCGACAGCACCAACCATATTGCGCGTTGCCGGGGTATCTGGCACATGCATGGTCACCACGTCCGATTGCTCTAACAATTCACCTAATGAATGAACCGGCTCTACATTTCCATGGCGCAACTTGTCTGTATGATCAGAAAAAATAACCCGCATGCCCATGGCTTCAGCCAACATCGACAGCTGTGTGCCAATGTTACCGTAACCGACAATACCCAGCGTTTTACCGCGCACTTCAAAAGACTGCTCGGCTGATTTTTGCCATTCGCCCTTATGGGCTGCTGTTGAGCGCTGGAAGGTGCGGCGAAACAGCATAACTACTTCAGCCATGGTCAATTCAGCAACGCTGCGGGTGTTCGAGAACGGCGCGTTAAACACTGGAATACCTTTATGGCGAGCCGCGTCTAAATCAATTTGATTGGTGCCAACAGAAAAACAACCAACTGCCATCAAACTATTAGTCGCAGCCAACATTTCTGCCGTCATTTGGGTTCGCGATCGAATACCTAAAACCCGCACCCCTTGTAATGCGGCTTTCAAAGCATCGCCGTCCAACGCCGTTTTTAAGCACACAACATTCTCGTACCCAGCGCCAGTCAAAATTTGCACCGCAGAATCAGATATTCCTTCCAAAAGCAAAAACTTGATTTTGTGTTTTGGTAACGATGGATTTTGAATAACGGTCATAACGTAAAGATTCCAGTGAATGCGGTGTCCGAGTGATAGCGAAAGCAACCCCCATATGCAATCGATTACCCGTCAAATTGGTCCAGAACATTGCCCGTGATCATATGCCATGCGATGCCAATATTGCGTAAGGAATGGAATATAAACGGCACCCCCGATGTTTGTACCATGGGAACGTCCTCCCCCAAAACCAAATGCGCCAATTGTTGGCCCATCCGTGTTGCCATCGCAACACCGCGCCCGTTATAGCCAAACCCCGCATGGGCATTGTGATCTAATTTCAATAAATGCGGCATATGAGTTTTGGTGATTGCCACCAAACCACCCCACTCAAACTCCCAGCGTACGTCTGCTAATTCAGGGTATATACGAATCGCTTCTTTTTTCAAATGTGTTGTGTCTGCATGCTGGAGGGTGGCATTAAAGGGGCTACCTCGTCCGCCAATTTGGAACCGGCCACCTTCATCAATCCTGAAATAAGTCATGATCCGGCGGGTTTCAGAGACGTGATGACCGTTGGGCAAAATATGTTTCAGAAGATCATCAGATAGCGGCTCTGTTGCGGTTTGCAAACTGGCAACAGGTACTAGATTTTGTTTAAGACCGGGCCATAGATCACCACTGTATCCATTGGTACAAATTAATAAATGGGGCGCGTTTGCTTTACCGTTCGGGGTTATCACTTGCCAATAATCTCACGTCTTCTGAACGGAGCCGGCCGGGCTTTTTGTAAAAATTTTTACTCCCGCACTCATGGCCGCTCGGGCCAAACCACGTACGTAAGACAAGGGCTGCAAACTGCCGCCTCGCGCATCTTCCATGCTGCCATCAAAAAAGTGGCTTCCTAATACGCTGTCTGTATCTTGTTTTGTGTTTAAAATAACTTGCGCTCCATAGTCGCCCCATTCCCGAGCCCAACGCTCAACCTCAGCAAGTCCACGTTTACCATAAGCACCTCGTATGTAAGGGACGCGCCTGTGGGCACATTTAATAGTGTGGCGTTCGATTAATTCGAACACCAAATCACAAGCCCCATCAATAAGCTCAAGAACCCGGTCGCCACGCTGTTTGCCAAAGTGCGCTCTAACACCGGAAGGCAACACATCAAACGCCGGGTTAACTTGTCCACCGTTGCGGCCCGAAGCTCCCCAACCGATTTTTTGTGCTTCCACAACGACCACAGACTGCCCGGCTTCCACCAAATGAAGCGCTGCCGAAAGGCCGGTAAAACCTGCACCAACAATCACCACATCAGCATCTATACTGCCAGATGATGCCGGCGTTTCCGGTGCTTCTTCGGCCGTTGCGGACCACAACAATTGCGTAAAACCTAATTCTGCATCTGTCATAGAAATCCTCCAAAAAATGACCTCTGATTTATATCAACAAATATTACATGCAAAAATAACAAATAGTGAGTGAACGTGCTTTTTCCATCCCCCGACTACCGCTATGGTTCGCTTGCTAGAGAAGGACCGGAGGCGATGACCAGTTCATTTAAGCAGCGAGGGGTTGCAAAGCCGCTCGTCCTTAAAAGCGCTCGGAGGCAAAGGACCAAGCGAAATGATGGAAACAAACAGTTCAACGGCCATAATGATTTGTGGTCATGGTAGCCACGACGACGGCGCCGTAGAAGAATTCAACAAATTAGCCAATCACATGCGCGAACGTTTACCTCAATATAATGTGGAAAGTGGTTTTTTAGAATTTGCTACGCCGGTGATCAGAACAGGTCTTAAAAAACTAATCGAGCGTGGCGCAAAAAAGATCATTTGCGTGCCGGGCATGCTTTCTGCCGCTGGACACGTAGAAAACGACCTGCCGTCAGAAATCAATAACTTTGCCGCCTTACACCCAGATATCGAATTTATATTTGGTCGCGATTTAGCCATTGATCCACAATTGCTTAAAGCCGCCCGCGACCGCATAGAAGAATGCGAAGCCACCGCCGCAACCAAAGTTGACCGCAAAGAAACCTTGTTGATGGTGGTAGGGCGTGGAACCAACGATTCTGATGCCAACTCGAACGTCCATAAATTTGCCCGTATGTTATGGGAAGGGATGGGGTTTGGCTGGGCTGAAGTTAGCTATTCCGGCGTTGCATACCCGTTGGTTGATGAAGGCATGAAGCATGCCATGAAGCTAGGGTATAAAAGGGTTATTGTTTTCCCCTATTTCCTATTTACCGGCATTTTGGTTCGGCGTATTTATGCGTGGGCCGATGAAGCGGCGGCAGCAAACCCCGACGTTGAAGTTTTGAACGCATCGCATTTAAACGATCATACACAGTTATTGGATTGTTTTGTGGATCGCATTGAAGAAGCTTTGGATGGCTCTAACGCCATGAACTGTTTGCTGTGTAAATACCGAGAACAAGTTATCAGGTACGAAGGCGATGTCGGCACGGCGCAAGTCGATCACCATCAACATGTATCGGCCACCGGTACCGATGGCCATGGCGCTCATGATCACGACAACCCACATAAAGACTGAGACTTGGCAATGAGCGATACTCCTTATGAGTATATCCACGACCCGGCGGAAATTTATCGTCAGTCGTTCGATACTGTACGTAACGAAGCGTCTTTGGATCAGCTGACCGGTGGCGAAAAGGGCGATATGGCCGAGGTTGCGATCCGGCTTATTCATGCGTGTGGAATGCCCGACATTGTTTCCGATTTGCGCTATCATACTAAAGCGGTTCAAGCCGGGCGCACCGCATTGAACACTGGTGCACCTATTTTAACGGATGCTGAAATGGTTGCTGCAGGAATTATTCGTTCGCGCTTGCCAGCTGACAATAAAGTCATTTGCACGCTGAACGATGATCGAACACCCGCTCACGCAAAAGAGATTGGCAACACCCGTTCCGCTGCTGCGGTCGATTATTGGATGGATCACATGGACGGGGCTGTGGTGGTGATTGGCAATGCGCCGACTGCGTTGTTCAGGTTACTTGAATTATTATTGGACGGCGCACCTAAACCAGCTGTCATTTTAGGCTTTCCGGTTGGCTTTATTGGGGCTGCTGAATCCAAACAAATGCTTGCTGATTTTGGCACTAAATTTGATTACGACATTCCGTTCATGACGCTGCTTGGGCGGCGCGGTGGAAGTGCCATTGCATCCGCATCGGTCAACGCTTTGGCTGGGGGATTATCATGACGCCGTGGTTAACCGTAATCGGAATTACTGAAAAAGGCTTGGCTGGGTTATCGACTGAAACGCTCGCGTATATAGACGACGCTCAAGTATTAGTGGGCGGCAAACGACATTTAGAAAAAATATCCACCACCACAGCCCTAGTCATTGATTGGCGCGATGGCTTGGACGCAGCTCACAATAAAATTTATGAACACACGGGCCAACGTGTTGTTGTTATAGCATCTGGTGACCCACTGCATTATGGCATTGGGGCCCGCTTGGTTGAGCGATTTGGCGTGGATGCAATTCATTTCATTCCGTCTCCCGGCGCTTTCAGTTTGGCAGCTGCGCGCATGGGGTGGTCGCTACCTGATGTCACCTGCTTAACCGTTCACGGACGACCTTTAGAAGCGGTGAATTTGCATTTATATCCCAAGGCAAAACTGTTACTGCTCAGCTGGAACGGAGCAACACCAAAGGCATTGGTAGAGCTGTTAGCAGCCAAAGGATTTGGTGACAGTCGGGTTAGCGTTTTAGAACACATGGATGGCGATGACGAGAACCGTGTTGATGGATTAGCCCACAATTGGCCTCATGATCAGAATGCAAATTTAAATACAATTGCTGTTGAATGTATCGCTGGGCCGGAGGCTCAGTTTTGGTCCCGCGCACCGGGTTTGCCAGAAGCCGCCTATCAGCAAGACGGCCAAATAACAAAACGCGAAGTCCGCGCCGCAACGTTGGCTGCACTAACACCTTTACCCGGGCAAACACTTTGGGATGTGGGAGCTGGGTCCGGAGCTGTTGGCATTGAATGGATGCGTATGGACACGCACAATCACGCTATTGCCTTTGAGCATGACACAACAAAAATTGACATCATTGAACGCAACGCCAAAAATTTGGGTGTGCCTATGTTGAAAATTATCTCGGGCGATTTTTTAGATAATGTCCAAAATTTTGATCAATCCCCAGATGCCATTTTTATTGGTGGCGGGGTGTCGGACCCAAAGGTTTTAAATGCGTGTTGGGACAGATTAAGTACAAACGGGCGAATGGTTGCCAATGGTGTCACCGTTGAAGCACATCACGCGTTAATGAATTTCAACTTAAAATACAGCGGCGAGTTGGTTCGTATTTCGGTTGCCCGATCTGGCAACGTTGGACGAATGACGGCACTGCGCCCGATGATGGATGTTTTGCAATTGAAAGTAACAAAATAATGAACGGAACTCTATACGGTGTGGGCGTTGGCCCCGGCGACCCAGAACTGCTGACATTGAAAGCAGTTCGCTTGATCAATGAATGCCCGGTGATAGCCTACCCCGCACCCGATACCGGCGACAGCTTGGCCCGCGCCATTGCCGCCCCGCATATTCCAAAAGGCCGCCATGAAATTGTTATTCGTACCCCCATGATTGCGGGTAACTTTCCGGCCAATGACGTTTATGATCATTACGCAGATAAAATTTCAGCGTGCTTAAAACAAGGAAAAGACGTTGCTGTTTTATGCGAAGGCGATCCTTTTTTATTTGGCTCGTTCATGTATGTTTACGAGCGCCTATCAAATAAGTTTCCGGCCCAAGTGATCCCTGGCGTATCATCCATTGGCGCATGTGCTGCGGCGGCGGGCGCACCTTTGGTTTCACGCAATCAGGTCTTAAGCATCCTTCCCGCCCCCTTACCAGAGGCCGATTTAAAAGCCCGCATTATCGATGCTGATGCCATTGCCATTATGAAAGTTGGACGGCATTTGGATAAAGTACGGCGCGTTGTTGATGCGTTAGGGTTGACTGCAAGGGCGCAATACGTGGAACACGCCACTATGGACACTCAAAAAGTGTGTGCCTTATCTGAACTCGATTCACCGAAAGTCCCCTATTTTTCCATGATCCTTATTCGCAAGCCGGAGACCACGCCTTGACCAAAATTGAAATGCCCGTTTTTGTTACTCTAACAGAAAAAGGTGCGACCCTTGCCCGACGTTTGCAAAAGACTGTTCCCGGATCTGTGGTCCATGGACGGATGGGTCGCGTTACTGATTGTGATCAAACTTTTGACGGTGTGATTTCGCATTTAGAAAATTTATTTATGGAAGGCCACCCAGTCATTGGTATTTGCGCGGCTGGTATTTTGATCCGCGCACTGGGCAGCCATTTGGGTAGCAAACGAACAGACCCGGCGGTCATAAGCATTGCTGAAAATGGCTCAAGCGTTGTTCCATTATTAGGCGGGCACCGAGGAGCCAACCGCATGGCCCGTGAATTCGCAACAGAGCTGGGTGGTCATGCTGCGATCACCACAGCAGGAGACGTCAGTTTGGGCTTCGGCTTGGACGATCCACCACCGGGTTGGGCCATTACAGATGGCACTGATTACAAATCTTTTTCAGCATCCCTTTTGTCCGGTACATCCGTCAACCTTGTGACTGAGGTTGGCGATTGCGATTGGCTGATGGCGGGTAATTTGAGTTTAGATGACACAGCAGATTTGACCATCCGCGTTACCGACCAACACACCTCATTATCCGATACTCAATTGGTTTTGCACCCCCCTGTGTTGGCATTGGGCGTTGGTTGTGAACGCGGTTGTGATCTGGATGAAGTCTATAAATTAGTCAAAAAAACCATAAATGATGCAGGGTTATCGAAGCAATCAATTGCCTGCGTTACATCGATTGATGTTAAGTCAGATGAAAAAGCCGTTTTAGCCTTGGCTGAAAAATTAGGCGTTCCAGCTCGGTTTTTCAGTGCGTCAGAATTAGAAGCCTTAACCCCCAGATTAAAAACCCCGTCCGACGTGGTTTTTGCCGAGGTCGGTTGCCATGGTGTTTCCGAAGGCGCTGCATTAGCAGCAGGCGGCGTTGATGCGGAACTGATTGTTCCAAAAACAAAATCAGCCCGCGTGACGTGTGCAATTGCCCGAAGCCCAAAAGATATTAATGCTAAAACCGTTGGCCGGGCACGTGGAAAACTAACCATTGTTGGCATTGGACCGGGCGCATCCGATTGGCGCACTCCCGCCGTCACCAAAGCGTTGACCAAAGCGACAGACGTGGTTGGTTATGGATTATATTTAGATATTTTGGGCGGATTGATTGACGGTAAAGAGCGCCACCAATCTGAATTGGCGCAAGAGGAAGATCGGGTTCGGCGATCCTTAGAGCTGGCAGCAGAAGGCCGCGATGTGGCTTTGGTTTGTTCGGGTGATGCTGGTATTTACGCACTGGCTACTTTGGTTTTTGAATTACTTGACCGCGAAAAAGATACTGATTGGAACCGCATAGATATTTCAGTTGAACCTGGTGTGTCCGCCATTCAAGCCGCAGCTGCACGCATTGGAGCACCCATTGGACACGACTTCTGTTTGATCTCTTTATCCGACTTGTTAACACCGTGGGAAGAGATCGAACGCCGCTTGAAAGCCGCTGCCGATGGAGACTTTGTTGTTGGGCTTTATAACCCCGTATCCAAACGCCGCCGCCACCAGCTTGAGATTGCGCGCGATACATTGTTGACTGGACGCCCACCAGAGACGCCAGTCATCATTGCCCGCAATTTAGGCCGCCGAACTGAAAATGTTTCGGTTATTACGTTGGGTGAATTAAACCCTGACCATGCCGACATGTTGACCTTGGTGCTGATAGGAAATTGCCAAACACAACACTTTACGGCTGGCGAAAATTCGTGGATCTATACGCCGCGCGGGTATGCAAAAAAGATGAAGGATTTAAACACATGACTGTCCATTTTATTGGGGCCGGACCGGGCTCTGCTGATTTAATTACGGTGCGTGGATTAAAACAGATTCAAGCGGCCACCGTTGTTTTGTACGCAGGATCTTTAGTCCCAGGTGCGATCATTGCAGAAGCTTCCACCAATGCGTTTGTTTTAGATACGGCGCCATTGAACTTGGATGAAATCATCCAGCACATTGTAGATGCCCATGCAAAAGGTTTGGACGTTGCCCGTGTGCATTCAGGTGATCCGTCGATTTATGGAGCGGTAGCTGAACAAATGCGCCGGCTTGACGAATTGGGTATCGCATATGATGTAACACCCGGTGTTTCCGCTTATGCGGCGGCGGCTGCTGAATTAAAAACAGAATTAACTTTGGCTGGTGTTAGCCAAACGGTTATTGTAACCCGTACATCCGTTCGCAGTTCCGCCATGCCTGAAGGCGAAGACTTAGCCAAACTAGGCGCGTCTGGCGCAACACTTGCGATCCATTTATCGATTAATAACTTAGCCAAAGTCGTGCGCGATTTAACGCCGCATTATGGTGCCTATGGGCCTGTGGTTATTGCTTATCGCGTTGGCTGGCCGGATCAACAATTTATCCATGGCACATTATCGAGCATTCGTGAAAAGGTAAAAAAAACAGATATTACAAGAACCGCTTTGATTTTGGTGGGTCATGTTTTGGACCCTGAAAAATTTGATGATAGCCGCTTATATGCTGCAGATCATCACCACGTTTTAAGGCCTAAAAAAACTATCCCGACTTAAGGCTCCTACCTTAAATGTTTTCTGCCAACCACTGTAAACAATCATCAACGGAACTGGTCCATAATCCTGGCAATTTTGCCGGGCTGCGCAACAAAACAATTGGGATTTCAGCTTCTAAGGCTGCTGTAATTTTGGGCAGCGTTGCGGCCCCACCGGAATTTTTGCTAACCAAAACGTCGATCATATGTGTTTTCAAAAGAGCCCGTTCTGCATCCAAATCGAACGGAGGACGGCCGGTTATAATTTGATGCCTGGCAAGATTAGGTGCTATTTCAGGCATATCGATCATTCGAACCAAAAACCAAATATCGCTTAGGTTTGAGAATGCATCTAAGCCACGCTGACCGGTTGTTATAAATACACGCTTGGCAGAGTTTGAAATCTCTTCCGCCGCCGCTTCCATATTCACAACCTCAATCCAACGCCCACCCGCGGGTAAATCCCATGCATCACGCCCAAGAGTTATGCGTTTGACTTTACTTGTTGTGCACGCAACATAAGCGTTGTCGGACATGGCTTCAGCGAACGGATGGGTCGCATCAATAAGAATTTGAATTTGTTCATGACCCATAAATTCAGCCAACCCGGCAATCCCCCCAAAGCCGCCAGTGACCATACGGCCGGGGATAGCGATGGGGTCTTGTGTGACGCCTGCTTGCGAAGAAATAAATTCGGCCGTACTATCAAACATAGGAATCGCTTGGCGCGCTAACTCACGCGCTTTTCCAGTCCCTCCCAAAATTAGAACTTTGGTTTTAGCCATCATTCCGTCCCACCAATTGGCCTTGGCGGTCATAAATCATAACATCAATTGTTGTGCCACCGGATAAAGTTGCCATTGCCACTTCGCGAACTCCACGCGCTATAATATTGGCGATCGGGATTTGAGCCTCTGTGCATAGGGTTAAGACTTCCATACCCGTATTGGCGGCTCTGATTTTATTGCATAACTGATCATCCGCGCCCGCTGTTTTAGCCCGACTGGCCAAATCGCTTAAATCCAAGGCAGAGCGCGATGAGTGTAAATCTAAATGACCTTGCGCAAGTTTCGATAATTTACCAAATCCACCAGCTATGGTTAAGCGCTCAATCGGTTGTTTGCGTAAATATTTAAGCAAACCCCCAGCAAAATCTCCCATGTCGATCAAAGCTTGATCAGATAACTGGTAATGCTTGGCAATGGCGACTTCAGACGTTGAGCCAGTAGCGGCTGCTATGTGGCCAATGCCTTGCTCCTTTGCCACATCAACTCCCCGGTGGATCGAATGGATCCACGACGAACACGAATAAGGAATAACGATCCCCGTTGTTCCTAACACAGACAATCCACCCTTAATGCCCAGCCGCCCGTTCATGGTTTTAAGGGCTAATTGTTCGCCACCCGGTATGGAAATTGTAACATCCACATTCCCAGAAACGCCTAATTCCATACAAATATCTTGGATTGCCGCCACAATCATGCTGCGGGGAGAGGGATTAATGGCTGGTTCGCCAACAGCCAACGGTAACCCAGGTAAGGTAACCGTTCCAACGCCGTTTCCTGCAAAAAATCGAACCCCTGTTGCGTCCTCAGACAAGCGCACTTCAGCAACAATTTCGGCTTCATGGGTGACATCCGGATCATCGCCAGCATCTTTGATAACACTGGCAATGGCCGAGCCTCTTGTTAATTTCTGTTGAACCAGCTCGAAGTTGGGAGTTTGGCCTTTGGGCAAAGTGATTTGCACCGTTGGCTCGAATGCACCCGTATGCAGTGCCCGAAACGCTGCCTGCGTGGCTGCAGTCGCACATGCCCCCGTGGTCCAGCCAAATCGAAGCTCTGTATCTGGTTTTCGTAATGTCATAAACCCATTTAACGCTGTTTGACGGTCTATCACCAGCAACTAGATTATAACGAATATTTGATCCATAGACTTGATGAATTCAACTTAGAGGGGCATAATATAGCATGATCACTTTCCTAAGGGAACGCCCATGTCTGACGAAACACCAAAAATTGAACCTAAGCTCAATCCAATAACAGAAACTACAGCAAAATCAGGATCTGACGCAGCTGCAGAAAAGGCGCCTGAAACGGCTAAAAAAGGCTCTACGGGTCTCACACGTATGGGACCCTTATTAGCGGTTCTAGCAATCATAATTTCAGTTGGATTGATGTTTGCTGCGCGTTCATACAAAACCGCCAACCCCCCTGTCGCTATAGAGGCAAGCCAACAAGCTACAAAGGCCGCAAAAAAATCGACGACGGCATCAACGGTACAAATTGGTGGCCCCTTCACGCTTGTTGATCATAATAGCAAAGCCACTACAGATAAAACATACGCGGGCAAACATATGTTGATCTTTTTTGGTTACACCTTTTGCCCCGATGTCTGCCCAACCGCTTTAACAACCATATCCAACACGCTGGATATAATCGGCGATTCGGCAGAGAATGTGGTCCCGCTGTTTATTACCGTTGACCCCAGCCGTGATACCCCTGAGCATTTAAAAGAATATGTTGGATACTTTCACCCTAAAATGGTCGCGTTAACCGGGACTGAAGAGCAAATTAAGGCTGTTACAAAAGTTTTCCGTGTGTATGCCGCAAAAGCTAAAACCGATAACGAAGACCCTGAAGACTATTTAATGGATCATAGTTCGATCACTTATTTAATGGGTCCCGACGGGAAATTTCTAGAACATTTCAGCCACGGCATGGAACCAGAAAAAATCGCCGAGCGGTTACTTAAGCACCTGTGAGTGATAATCCTGCACCGGGGTTAATTATTGCGGCTCCGGCATCGGGAAGTGGTAAAACACTTTTCACTCAAGCGCTTTTGCGTCACCTCAAAACGACCAATATTGCCGTCGCTTCTGCCAAATCAGGGCCGGACTATATTGACCCGCACTTCCACACCCTAGCCAGTGGGCGCACCTGCATCAATTTAGACAGCTGGGCCATGAGAGCCGGACACCTAACACATTTAATCGACCAATTATCTATTGGTACGGATCTCATTATATGCGAAGGCGTTATGGGATTATTTGATGGAGCTGGCATTGATGATGAAAACGAAGATGGCTCAACCGCGTCCTTAGCCCGCAAAACCGGGTGGCCTGTTTTATTGGTTGTAGATGCTGCCAAACAAGCCCAATCCGTAGCGGCGCTTGTCCGTGGATTTGTTAACCATGCCCCAGATGTTGAAGTGGCCGGTGTTATTTTCAACCGGGTTGGCAGCCCCGCCCATGAAGCACTTTTGCGTAAATCCATGCAAAACCATTTACCCGATGTTGGCGTGCTTGGGGCCTTACCCAGAAGCTCGGATCTGGTTTTACCTGAACGACATTTAGGATTGGTACAAGCCCAAGAACACAAAAGTCACGATGTCTTTCTTGAAATCGCGGCACAATGGGTTGTAAAGCATATCGATATTGCCAAATTGGTCGCCCTTGCCCGACCCGCAAAACCGCAACCAATGCCCGCCATCGACATCACTCTTGCACCATTGGGCTCACGGATTGCCGTAGCAAACGATGTGGCCTTTGCTTTTTCGTACCCCACAATTTTACAGGGCTGGCGCAATCAAGGGGCTGAAATTACTCTGTTTTCACCCCTTTTAGGTGATCATCCAGACGAAACATGTGATGCCATTTATTTACCCGGCGGATACCCTGAACTTCACGCGGGGAACTTATCAACAAACGGGTTTCTGGATGGGTTAAAGAGTGCCGTCAAGCGCGACGCTTGTATTTATGGGGAATGCGGTGGGTTTATGGTACTTGGCCAAGGTTTGGTTGATGCGGATGGCGCACGCCATGAAATGGCCGGACTTCTAGCGGTCGAGACCAGTTTTGCCACCAGAAAGTTGCATTTGGGCTACCGCCTAACGACACTAACCACAGAAGCCCCCATCGGTAAAAAAGGCCAGCGCTTCAAGGGGCATGAGTTTCATTACGCCTCAATCACCAGCGAACCCCAAGGGGAATCCTTATTTAAGGCAACAACGACACAAGGTGATGCCTTGGATGATATTGGTTGCACATCAGGCAAAGTTGCCGGATCGTTTATACATTTAATCGATCAAGTTGATTAAAACCCTAGGACCCTATCCCTGATAAACGTCGTTTCTCTTGCCTTTTAACTATCCTTGGTATACCACATTTATCATCATTAATTACAATCAGATGCTTAGTTCAACATCGTTTATTCTTGGTATATATGTTTAAATTTGATCGCAAATCAAAAGTCGAAAAAGTGCCTTTCTGGAAGCAGAAGACTTTATTGGAAATGACCAAGCCTGAATGGGAATCATTGTGCGACGGCTGCGGCCGATGCTGCTTAAATAAGCTTGAAAATGAAGATACACTTGAGATTTATCACACCAATGTGGCCTGCCGATTGCTTGATATGGAAACATGTAAATGTTCCAGTTATCCAGACCGCAAACGGTTTGTTCCTGAATGTCAGATTTTAACGGCACGAAACCTCAAAAAATATCCTTGGCTGCCTTCAACGTGTGCTTATCGGCTGTTATCGGAAGGGCACGATTTAGCGTGGTGGCATCCTTTGGTATCGGGCGACCCTGAGACTGTAAATGAGGCCGGAATTTCCGTGCGCGGGCGCATTGTATCCGAGCGCGATACCAAAGATTTAGAAAACCACATAGTCAGTTGGCCTGCCTAAAAGCGGTCCAATTTTCGATTAACCCAATAGGAGAAACGTGTGACTTTACCTGCTGATCGATTTACCGGTGTTTTGGCTGCTGCTATAACCCCCGTTGATAAGAACCTAATTCCGAACGAAGCTTTAATGGCGAATCATTGTAAATGGCTGCTTAAAAACGGCATGGATGGCTTGGCCATTTTAGGGACAACGGGCGAGGCTAATTCCTTTAGTCTAAAAGAGCGCATTCGCATTATTGAAGGTTTGATTGAAGCCGGTATTCCAGCTGAAAAAATGATGCCCGGCACGGGCAGCTGCACTTTGACAGATGCCGTTGTATTGACAGATTTATGCGTCAAAATAGGAACGCGTGGCGTTTTGATGTTGCCGCCATTCTATTACAAAAAGCCAAGCGATGATGGCCTTTTTTCCTTTTTCAGTGAAGTAATTCAGCGCGTTGGAAACGATGCCCTAAAAATCTATCTTTACCACTTCCCACAGCAATCCGCGACACCGTTTAGCCTGAGTTTGATTGAGCGTATGATTAAAGAATACCCCAACTCAATCGTCGGCATGAAAGACAGCTCGGGTGATTTGGACAATATGGTCACAGCCGCTAAAAACTTCCCAGAATTCTGTGTGCTTTCGGGTGCTGATGATTTAATTCTACCCTTGCTTAAACAAGGCGGCGGCGGTTGCATTACGGCATGTGCCAACATTATGCCCAGATTGTTAAAGGAAATGTATGAAGGCTTCAAAGCCGGAACAGATATAACTGAAACAAACAACATGATTACTGCAGTTCGCACCGCAATGGCCAAACTTCCTGCGCCTCCAGGGCAAAAAGCTGTCATTGCACGCCATACGGGGAATGATGATTGGCGTACGATGCGCCCACCATTGATGAAATTGGAAGGTGATGCGCTGGCTCAATTGTATGCTGAGCTCGATGCAACCGGATATAAACTTCCACAAGTGTGATCGGTTTCTTCCGAAATTCTCAACAGGGATCACTCCCCACCGCTGAGTTAGCTATTGGTGGGGTGTTGGTTCCTGTTGATTTTCGACATAATGCCAAAGCCAAACGCATAATCCTGCGTCTAGCCACTTCAAAAAGCCCTGATAAGCCCGATGGGGTTATTGTTACATTGCCCAGTGGCGTTGACTGGGAAGAAGGCCTGCGGTTTGTCCAAGCAAGCCACGACTGGATCAGTGTTCGATTGTTAACGCTGCCTGAAAAAATCCATTTTGCTGATGGGGCAACGATCCCTTTTATGGGGGTTGATCACCGTATTCGCCATGTCCCCGGCGCCCGACGTGGTGTTTGGAGCGAGGAAAATGAAATTCGCGTCAGCGGCCCCTTATCTCATTTACCAAGGCGGACCAAAGATTGGCTTAAAAAAGAAGCACGGCGCAAAATTGCCCACTTAACCCGAGAAATTGCCCCGATACGTGGACTCAGACCTGGCCGAATAACAGTCCGAGACACACGTTCCCGCTGGGGCTCATGTGCGGCGAATGGTAATTTATCGTTCAGTTGGCGCTTGGTCCTAGCTCCAGAGCACATCATTGAATATGTCGTTGCCCATGAAGTTGCGCATTTAGAAGAACACAACCACAGCCCCCAATTTTGGGCTGTTGTTGACGCCTTAACTCCACATTGTAAAGCGGGCCGTAAATGGTTGAAAGTTCATGGTGAAGAACTCCACCGATATGGTTAAGCATTCTTTAAATTAGTTTCCGTGAAAAAGAATATGAATACTCTTAACTTCACAGGCATTTTCAGCTTTCCGACAGGATGTGATTACAGAGAATAAAATGAGTGAAATAATAAACCCCGCTTGGCCAAAGACGCCAGAAGGAGTGACGGAATCGGTGTTTCTCAAGCCGTAGCTTTGTTTCGCTGATTTTACTGGCTCATGCAGCCCTTCTTCTAGAAGAGTGCACTACGATCGTCATTCAACCGCTGTTCCCCCGTGATGATGGGATACACATCATGAAATAAATCATTGCATTGAACGGAATTATTCCCAGAGCCTTGGAAAAAAGAGCCCATAAAGATACCTTAAAATCTATGCGCAATGAAACAGCGATCCTATTACGAAAAATTAAGAAGGATAGAATAGAACAAGTTGAAGAATTTTTGAATAATAAAGATAAAATGACGCCCAACCGACAGCAATAAGTGGCTTATTACTTCGCAAAAAAGCTAAGCGTAAAAGGCCGTATTTGTTTGGTGGGCTGACGGTGTTATTTGCATATACATTTCTCTAATTTTTGCTTGAAAAGCAACAATACCTCAGGGTTTTTAGATCAAGCAGAAGACCTCAATGCAGCAAACTTTAAACTTACTGACGGCTCGAAAAGCAAGTTTTTATGAATATCAACGTATGAGTTTGTTTGTTAAGCATTTTACCATCCATAAATTAGATCACGATTTATCTCACCTAAGGCCCTAGCCATTAATAAATTGTCGACTATAACAATATTCTGAATGCATGTTGATAAATAACCTATTCAGCTTAGGGCTTAAACCCCTATCAATTATAGGAAAAACAGCCAAGTCGATTGACAGTTAGGGCTTGGAGCTATACGAACCCGCATCAGGCATGTGCCCGTGGATATTTCGGGCAAGTACCCATGAATACTTCGGGCAAGTGCCCGTTATAGCTTTGGGCCTGTGCCCTTATATAATGAAAGAACATTCCATGCTCAAATTTACGGAGCTTGACCTAAGAGAACCGATCCTTCGTGCTGTTGCTGAAGGCGGATATGAAGAAATGACGCCCATTCAAAGCCAGGCGATCCCTTATATTCTTAACGGTCACGATCTGGTTGGCGTTGCTCAAACCGGTACCGGTAAAACAGCCGCCTTTTCCTTACCCATCATCCAAAAGCTTTTAAAAGCCGAAGGTAAACGCACAGCCAAAGCGACTCGCGCCCTTATTTTGGCTCCAACCCGCGAATTGGCTGTCCAAATCGCTGACAACATCAATGCTTATGGCAAATATTTACATTTACGCACCACCTTGGTCTACGGCGGGGTTTCTGAAAAACCGCAAATAAAAACGATGGCAAGTGGTGTTGATATCCTGATCGCAACACCCGGACGGTTGTTAGATCTTATGAACCAAGGCCATATTAATTTAAAATTAGCCGAGTTTTTGGTCCTAGATGAAGCCGACCGAATGCTGGATATGGGCTTCATTCGCGACATAAAAAAAATTGTTCAGCAACTGCCGAAGCAACGCCAAACCGTTATGTTTTCAGCAACCATGCCTGCAAGCGTCGAAAGTTTGGTCAACACCTTCTTAAAAGACCCGGTTCGTGTTGAAGTCGCCCCGGCGGCAACTACGGCTGAAAAAGTCACTCAGCATGTTTTAATGGTACCTAAATCCCGCAAGCGCGATTTGTTGGAATTTGTTTTAAAGAATGAAGACTTAAAACGGGTTTTGATTTTCACAAGGACCAAACATGGCGCTAACAAGGTTTCTCAAAACCTCGAGAAACTTGGTATTTCATCAGGGGCTATTCATGGCAACAAATCTCAAAATGCACGGCAAAAAGCACTTAATGAGTTTAAGTCGGGAATAATCCGAACATTGGTCGCGACTGATGTAGCGGCACGCGGCATTGACGTAGATGACGTTACCCACGTGATCAATTTTGAATTACCAAACGAACCAGAAAGCTATGTTCACCGCATTGGCCGGACCGCTCGCGCAGGCGCATCAGGGGTATCGTTATCTTTTTGTGACCCAGAAGAACGCGCTTATTTGCGAGACATTGAAAAAATTACACGCCAACAAATCCCAATGATGGAAGATCACCCCTATCACTTAGAAGGCTTATCAGCTCATTTAAATGGTGGAGATATAGAAAAACCTAAAACTGGGCGCCGCTCGGGAGCCCAATCACGCGCAATACGTGCGGGAAAGCCAAAACTCGGAAATCAAAATAACCAACCCCAAGGCCAAAAAAAGGCACACGGTGCCAAGCCACAGGGGAGTAACTCTCAAGGAGCGAAGCCTCAGGGTGCAAGGCCCACAGCCGCAAAGCTCAATACAAGCGGTGGGCAACACAAACGCCGCTCACAAGGTCAGCGCCCCCGCCCATCACGTGATTAAGCGCATGTACATTTTTTTGAAGTGAAAGATCCCTAAATGTCCGTATAGAAATCGGTCTTCAAACACGCAGCAAGTCTCGTTGTGAACTGTGTGCAGCGACCGAAAACTTAAGCAGTTATTCGGTTCCACCTTACAGTGCAGATAGTGCTGGTGATTGTATTTTAATCTGTATCACATGCCAAAATCGAATTGTCGCTACAGATACAATCGATGCCCACCATTGGCGCTGCTTGAACGATAGAATGAGGACCCAAATCCCATCAGTATAGGTTATGGCAAGGGGTATTTTGAGCCGCTTAAACTTGGAAATCTAGGCTCAAAATGCGTTGGGTTTGCTTTATTTAGAAGATGAAGCACAAGCGTGGGCCGAGGCAGAAGATGCCGTTAAACATATAGATAGAAACAGTGCAGTATTAACAGCAAGCAATACAGTGACGTTGATTAAATACTTAAGTGTAGGAGGTGGTGGTTTTATGGCCAACCGCGTAACCGCCGTCCGAAACATTTCACTGGTACCAGAAAACGCCGAACACATTGAAGGCTGCATAAGCGGTCAACAAATCGTTATACTGGCTGAGTTTGTAAAAAAATCACTCCATTCACGACGTTGCGACCCAAGTCGGTGTTACAAAAATTCTGTTAAAAACAATTTCAGCTACTGAATTGAGCAAAGAGATACTAGATGTTGTTGGCTTTGTTCAAGCCAACTGAATTTAACGCCTTATTTCCCAGTATAGTTTGGTATCCTTTTTTCAACAAATGCGTTTAATCCTTCCACTAAATCTTGGCTTTGTCCATGCGCTTCCCATGCCCGTACTTCCATCGCTAAAGCGCGATCTAGGGGCGCATCCAATCCATCATCAACCAGTTCTTTCATACGGCGGATAACCAACGGGCTTTTGCTTGCTATCTTTTCAACAAGCTTACTGACCCTCTCGTATAAAGCTTCTTGATCTGCGACAACGTCATTGATCAACCCCCATTCCATTAATTGTCTTGCAGGTAAAAGATCACCTGTAAACAACAATTCCTTAGCCCGCGTTGGACCAATTTTGCGTGGCAAATTAATCGTACCCCCGCCGCCTGGAATAACGCCAAAGTTCACATGGGCATCACCAATTTTAGCGTCTTCAACTGCATATACCAAATCACAAGCCTGAATAAATTCAATACCACCCGCTGCCGCAACACCATTAACTGCGGCAATAACAGGTTTTCTGCATTTGATTATGCTGATAAATAAATCCGATGCCGCTTGAAAAAATTTTCTAATTTCTTCGCTATCTTTGCGCTCGATAATTCCCAACAAATTCTTTAAATCCGCACCCGCACAAAAAGCCCTGCCCGCACCCGTTAAAATGATGCCGTGAACAGCATCATCTTGGTCGGCTTTCGCGATGGCATCCGGGACTTCGACAAGCATTGCCCCATCAATAGAATTTAAAGCGCCGGGCCGGTTAAGGGTAATCCACGCGGCTGGACCTTTTACTTCATATCGAATGCTTTGATAGATCATTTTAAATCTCTATTTCAAATTCTAAGCAATTAATTACCCGTGGATTTACGCATCATGATGACCACGGCGTTACCAATTTGGCAAACCTGATCGTTTTGATCCATAATTTCGAGGCGCAAGCGAACAACACCACGATCTTGATGTCGGCTACTCGGTCTGGCTTCTATCACTTCGGCCCGCACGTGAACCGTATCCCCGGCTCGCAATGGTGCTTCGAAAGCCCAATCAATTCCCTTCAACGCCAATACAGTCCCATCAATCAAATCCAGCCGGCTCAACAATCCAAACGCCATCCCAACCATCATGGGCCCATGGGCAATGCGCCCGCCAAAAGGTGTTGCCGCAGCAAACACTTCATCCGTATGAACTGGGTTAAAATCCCCAGTCAATCCAGCAAACCACATAATGTCGCTTTCCGTTAATGTGCGCGCTGGCGTTACAAATACTTCACCTTCTGTGAATTCTTCTAGGTAACGTCCCATTTTATGCTCCTATATATCACGTTCTTTGGCGTCTAGTTCCCTAAGCGCAACACGACGAATTTTTCCGCTAACGGTTAGTGGCATTTCAGAAATAATTCTAACTTGGCGCGGGTATTCATGGGCTGATAATCGCTTGCGCACAAAAGCTTGAATTTCTTCACGCAACCCAACTGTATCCTCGTATCCTTCAGCCAAAGTCACATATGATTTTACAATTTCACCCCGTACCAGATCAGGGCTGCCAATGACACCCGCCAATATAATAGCTGGATGCAGCAACAAGCATTCCTCAACCTCGGTCGGCCCAATACGATAACTGGAACTAATGATGACATCATCATCGCGGGCTTTGAACCAAAAATAACCATCCTCATCGCGATGTCCTAAATCCCCCAACACACACCAATCTCCAATAAATTTAGAGCGCGTGCCTTCAACATTATTCCAATACCCTAAAAACATGACCGGGTCCGGTCTTTGAACCGCCATCAATCCTTCTTCTCCGGCGGGTAATTCATTTCCGTCAACATCGATAACCGCTACCCGGTGCCCCGGCACGGGTAGGCCCATGGAGCCTGGTTTGATGTTCATGATCTTTGCATTATTAGCGACCACTAAATTAACTTCGGTCTGGCCATAAAACTCATTAATCGTCACGCCAAAAGTATCGCGGCCCCATTCAATAATCGCTTCACCTAAGGCTTCACCACCGCTAGCAATGGAGCGCAAATTAACTCCAAAAATTTTTGGATCTTTAACTTGTTGCAACATACGAAGCGCGGTCGCTGGCATGAACGTATTTCGCACCTGATGCTTAGCCATCAATTCCATTACAGCTTCTGGTTCAAACTTTGCAAAGCGCTTCGCAAGAACGGTGATACCGTGAAACAACGATGGCAACATGACATCTAACAACCCACCTGCCCACGCCCAATCGGCTGGCGTCCAAAACAAATCATCCGCATGAGGAAAAAATTCATGGGGAAATTCTACGCCCGGCATGTGGCCCAGCAACACACGATGCGCATGCAATGCGCCCTTCGGGTTTCCTGTTGTACCAGAGGTATAAATCAATAAAGCCGGATCTTCAGATTTTGTGTTTCGTGTCTCGAATTGATCAGATGCTGATGCCAACGCTTCGTGCCAATCAATTAAATCTTCACCTGCACCATCAATAACGATAACATGTTCAAGGGCGCTGAGTTGATCTTGAACTTCCTTCAAGTGGGGTAAATTTTCAGAGCAAGTAATCAAAATTCGGGCTGCACTATCGGTCAATCGATGGCTCAACGCATCCGGCCCAAACAGACTAAACAAAGGAAGCGCAATAGCCCCCGTCTTGTAAATCCCTACATGTGATATGGCGCACTCAAGAGATTGCGGTAAATGAATACCAATACATTCACCGGGCTTAGCGTTTAAATCGCTCAGCACGTTAGCCAATTGGTTGGCATTCCTTTGCAATTGAGAAAACGTCAATTCCTGAACGGCGCCTATAGCAGACTCATAAATAACAGCAACCTTATGAGGACATATCTTAGCGTGGCGATCACAAACAGCGCTTGCTATATTAAAGTGCTCTGGAATGTCCCATTTAAATGCATCGTAACAACCATCATAGGTTTTTGTTTTTGGTAACATACCATTTACTGTCATATCCTTTTTGCCACTTCTTCTAACATCACTTCGGTTGCTCCGCCGCCAATCGATTGGATGCGGGCATCGCGTACCATGCGTTCAATGACCGCCCCTTTAATACAACCAAAGCCACCATGAAATTGCTGGCAATCGTACATGACTTTATTTACTAACTCCCCACAATAAGCTTTGACCATAGAAACTTCTTTGGTGCAATCGATGCCTTGGGTATCTAACCATGCGGCATGATAAACCATTTGACGCCCGGCTTCGACTTCGCTTAACCGCATTGACAAACGCTGTCGGATGGTTTGTTTATCCCACAGCGTTGCCTCAAAGGCTTTGCGGTTCCGGGTGTATTCGAATGTCAGTTCAAGAGCTTTTTGGGCTTCGCCTATTGCTTGGGCTCCCAGAACAATACGCTCATTTTGGAAGTTTTTTAAGATCGCATAAAAACCCTGATCGACCCCACCCAAAATATTGTTTTCTGGAACGCGGCATTCATCAAAAATAAGTTCAGCCGTATCTGAACTTTGCCAACCCATTTTGTCAATGGCCCTACCAACCGTAAAACCCGGCGTGCCTTTTTCAACAATGAACATAGTGATCCCGCGCGAGCTTTTTTGACTTGTGTCCGTGCGCGCAGCTACAAAGTATAGATCACCGTGCACCCCATTTGTGATGAACGTTTTGGTTCCGTTTAAAACCCAGTCATTACCCTCTTTAACGGCACGTGTATTTAGTCCTGCCACGTCTGATCCTGCATCCGGTTCCGTAACAGCTACGGCTGTTATTAAGTTACCTTTAATGATGTCTGGCATATATTTTTCTATTTGTTCTGGCGTGCCCGCATTTGCTAAATGCGGTGATGCCATGTCAGTGTGAACCAAAACGGTAATCGCGAACCCCCCATATGAAGATCTCCCTAATTCTTCGGCCAAAACAACGGATTCTAATGTATTCAAATTTGATCCGCCAAATTGTTCAGGATATCTAATGCCTAATAATCCAAGCGAAGCTAAATCTTTTAGAATCTGGCGAGGTGTCATTCCGTCCGCTTCCCATGCGTCTCCGTTGGGCACAACTTTTTCAGAAATGAAGCGGCGAATTTGATCGCGTAACAAGTCATGCTCTTCTGTAAAGTAAATACTTCTTTGCATGTAAAAATTCCTACGTCTTAAATTATGGTTCCACTTCAAGCGTCACCAAGGAGACCCTACCGTCTACCGTATCGCCGACTTTATGGCGGACAGATGCAATGACGCCGTCCCTGGGTGCTGTCAAATTTTGTAATAACTTCATCGCCTCAAGAACAATTAAAATTTGCCCCGCGTCCACCTTATCCCCTACAGAAACACGAACCTCAACAACCAGTCCTGGCATCGATGCAGAAATCATACCGTCCCTGTTTTCTTGCTTAACAGTTGACCCCAACAAGGCTTGTTCGGATGTTAATATGTGCAAACAGTGTATGTTCACTCCTGAATGCAATATCACTGATTGGTCAATAACTTTCACTGAAACAGTGCGTCGATGACCATCAATTTCATAACTTAATATGTCTTCTTTTAGTGCTATATTTGTTAGTTCATAGATCGTCTCAGCATCTAAGCACACAAACAAAGATATTCCACTCCCTGATATTTGAGTGACGCAATCCACATCTTCAGCATCGCGCACATAAAACGTTGTACTTCCAGTGCGTCCTGCAACTTCGGTAATTCGCCATGCACCCAACGATTTCCAAGGTGACTCATTTTCATTTTTTAAGTTTGAATTCGATAAAAAAAATGCAACAGCTGCTTCCATGCGATCCTGGTTATCCACACTGGGTGCTGTCCATCCATTGGGCCATTGGGCGCTCAATAATCCGGTGTGGTGTTCAGCATCAACAAACGCATCTGTTGATAAAACATCAGATAAAAATGCAATATTGGATCTTACACCACTGATTTTATACTCAGATAATGCACGGCTCAGGTTACGTCTGGCTGATTTACGATCCGAACTCTTGACAATTACTTTGGATAGCATCGAATCATAATAATGACTTACAACCGATCCCGCCTCTACGCCGCTATCAACACGTACATTTTTACCCGTGGGTTCCGTGTATGAATTTATAATTCCCGTTTGCGGGCGAAAATTATCTGCCGGATCTTCAGCTACAATGCGGGCTTCCATTGCCCATCCGCTGCACGTAATATCAGATTGCGCAAATGGAATTACTTCTCCCGATGCAACACGGATTTGCCATTCAACTAAGTCAATGCCAGTAATTAATTCTGTAACTGGGTGCTCGACTTGTATACGTGTATTCATTTCAAGAAAATAAAAATCTTCTGATTTAGGATCGTAAATAAATTCAACAGTTCCGACACTGTTATATTTAATTAAACTTGTTAACTGAACCGCAGCTTCTAATAATTTAACACGCACAGAGTTTGGGAAATTTGGAGCAGGCGCTTCTTCAATTAACTTTTGATGATTGCGTTGAATCGAACAATCGCGCTCAAACAAATGCAATGCCGGTGCTGATCCATCGCTCAGGATTTGCACTTCAATATGACGAGCGCTTTCAACAAACCGTTCTAACAACACATCCCCATCACCAAAGGCCGCTTTCGCTTCTTTGCGCGCCAGATGAAGTTGATTTATAAAATCACTTAAATCATACACCCGGCGCATCCCACGACCACCGCCCCCGGCGCTTGCTTTAATCAAAAGCGGAAATCCCACACGCTCGGCTTCAGCCAACAACACGCTATCCGATTGATCCGTACCGTGGTATCCTGGCACAACAGGAATGCCTGCTTTTTCTGCCGCTAATTTAGCCTGAACTTTTGATCCCATCTCCGCAATAATTTCAGGCGATGGGCCGACAAATATTAACCCAGCATCAATACACCTTTGGGCGAATACAGCGTTTTCGGCCAAAAATCCATACCCCGGATGAACAGCATCAGCGCCCGTTTGTTTGGCCGCGTTTAAAAGAGCATCAGCATTCATGTAACTATCCCGGGCTTCTGACCCACCAATAAGAAACGCTTGATCCGCTAATGATACAAACGGTGCTTCCCGGTCCTCATCGGAATACACGGCAACTGAGTTTAAGCCCAATTCGTGGCATGCCCGGATTATGCGGACGGCAATTTCACCCCGATTCGCAACTAATACTCTTTCGATGCTCATGCATCAGATCTCCAAGGTGGAAGTTTTTTATTTAAAAATGCCGCCACACCCGTTTTCCCTTCACCTGTTTCCCAAGCATCGGCTAAACGGTCTTGGGTATATTGAACGTTGTCTTCAAGGTTGTGCGCATCAACATAACGGATCAAGCGTTTGGTTTCTGCAACCGCTCCCGGTGCCGCTTCTAAATGATCCAGAATGACGGCCTCAACTCGAGCTTGAATTTCAACGTTATCAACAACAAAACTTAACAATCCAATTTGCCCTGCGCGGTTCCCATCAAACAATGCACCTGACAACATTGAGGCGCGTGAATTTGCGGTTCCAATGCGGTTAATAACGTAAGGGGAAATATTTGCAGGTATCAAACCAATGCGAACTTCGGTCAAACCAAAGCGGCTAGCGTTACCACCAATCGTCACATCACAAACAGACATCATTCCAACACCACCGCCATAAGCATGCCCATTAATGTGTCCGATTAATGGTTTTGGAAGGGTGTCTAAATCTCGCAGCATACGGCCTAATTCACCACTTTCAAAAGTCCGTTCCATGCGTGGTTTTTCCATAGTTTTTTCAAACCATTTGAAATCACCGCCCGCACAGAAACTTTTCCCAGTGCCTGTCAATACAACAACACGCACCCCATCATCTGCGGCTAATTCGGCTGCGGAATGACGTAATTCTTGGATCATTACATCGTTCAAAGCATTGTGTTTTTCAGGTCGATTCAATCGCAACGTTGCGACGCCACGATCATCGGTTTCTAAAGTTATTGTCTCATAAGTATGTGTCATTTTATTTTTCAATCTTACATGCGGTAAACAGGTGTTCTCGGACCATCTTCTGGAACTGTCGAGACAATCGACAAACACAAGCCCAATACGTCGCGGGTTTGGGTAGGCTCAATCATCCCATCATCCCATAGGCGTGAGGTTGCATAATACGGGTCACTTTGTTCGCCATATTGGTCACGTACTTGTTTTTCAATAGCCTCTAATTCTTCTTCCGTTGCGGGCTCTCCCTTTACGCTTGTCCGCCGTAACTCCAGCATTACGTTGGCTGCAATATCAGCCGACATGGTGGCCAATTCGGCCGACGGCCATGCAAACATAAAGTTAGGACGGAACCCCCGCCCGCACATACCATAATTACCCGCACCATATGATCCACCAACAATAACTGATATTTTAGGTACTTGCGCTGTTGACATTGCGTAAACCATTTTAGCGCTGTTTTTTGCAATCCCAGTTCGCTCGGCTTCTGTACCAACCATGAAACCGGTAATGTTGTGTAAAAATAATAACGGAATATTGCGTTGCCCACACAGCTCAATAAAATGCGCAGCTTTTAATGCGGACTCTGAAAACAACGCCCCATTGTTGCCAATAATTCCAACCGGATATCCATATATACGGGCCGTTCCACAAACTACAGTTTCTCCCCATTCAGGTTTGAATTCTTGGAACTGACTGTCATCAATAATACGGGTGATTATTTCACGCACATCATATGGAACGCGTCGGTCGTGGCTAATGACGCCGGTTAATTCTTTAGGATCAGCTATGGGAGCTCCAATTTTTTTTCCCTTATCCAACACCCTCTCCATATTCAGCTCGCCAACTATATCGCGCATCATTGCGATTGCGGTTGGCTCATCAGCGGCCAAATGATCGGTCACACCAGAGACGCGTGTATGCATAGCGGCGCCACCTAAGGTCTCTCCATCGACGTCTTCATTAATAGCAACTTTAACAATCGATGGTCCGCCCAAATGGATGCGTGAATTTCCTTCGACCATAATTGATTGATCTGACAATGCCGGGATATACGCGCCGCCCGCTGTACATCCACCAAACACCACGGACAATTGAGGCAAGCCCGAAACCGACATATTACATTGCCTATGGAAGGTGTTACCAAAATGATCGCGGTCTGGGAAAACTTTATCTTGTTGTAGTAAATTAGCTCCACCACAATCAACCATATAAATACAAGGCAAGCGATTTTCAGCTGCAATCTCTTGTGCACGGACATGCTTTTTGACCGTTTCTTCGTAAAACGATCCGCCTTTCACCGTTGCATCATTAGCAATGATCACACAGGGCGTTCCCAATACAATGCCAATCCCGGTGACAATCCCCGCACTGGGCAATTGGTTTTTATATTGCCCCCATGCAGCTAAAGGTGAGAATTCGAGGAACGGCGTTCCCGCATCAACTAACAAATCTACTCGATCTCGAACCAAAACTTTGCCACGCAAATGATGCCGATCGATCAATTCTTGGCGGCCACCGGACGTAAATACCGCCATGCGTTCACGCAACGTGTTTAACAATATTTGGTAATGTTTTTGGTTCGCCAGAAAGTCTTCTGAGCGATTATCAATCCGGGTTTGTAGCTGGCTCATACTTTACTCTCCACATAATTTAATAACCCACCCAAAAGAGTTTCAGAGAAGCGGTCTGCCAATATCTGCACATCATCTTTCGCCGGATCAAACCATTCCAAGGTCGCGTTTAACGAGCGGATAAGCATATGTTTAAAGGCATCGTGACCGACAGAAGCACGCAAGCCCTCTTGATTTTTCTGCCCTGCTCAAAATAGACATCCACAAAGCTTCATATCGTCGGCGCACGCGTCGATTGGCTTTTCTCACTTCATCGGGGACTTGACCATAAATTTGCACATTAGCCAACGTGTAATTGCTAAACGCAAACAGGGCCTGTAGATGATTCAGAATACCAGCACGTACCAATTCACCCGCACTCGCCTGTTTAGACATTGCACAAATAGCGGCTTCAACTTTTTGATGAACCATCTCAATCCCAAGATCGAGTACCTCTAAGACAATGGTTTCTTTAGAGGCAAAGTAATAATGCAAGCTTCCTGATTTTATTCCCGCTGATTCTGCAATAACCCGCAACGACACCTGCCCATAGCCATATTGGCGAAACAACCCCGCCGCCGCATCTAAAATTTGGGCTCGAGAAACATCCGCTTTATATTTTTTACCGCTTAACATAAATAAAATTTAACAGTTTTTCATGCACCTAACAATCGTTAGAAAGATAACATTGTTAATTCCTAATCAACCGAATCAAGAGCCCGAGGCTGATATTTATACCAACTTGATAATACAAAAACTTATACGCCTACATCTTTTTAGGAACTCCCCCATAAGCATCCCAAGAACCAGCAGTCAGCCAACCCACATCAACGGGTAAATTGACACCAGTTATTCCTGATGCAAGATTACTAGCTAAGAAGGCAATTGCTTGTGCAACTTCGCTCGATTCAACCAAACGGCCAGCCGCTGAATTATCCGTCAGAGCAGAAATATTGCGCTCGCCCTTGTCAATGGCATCCTGTAATGCAGGCGTCAGGGTATATCCGGGCGATACAGCATTAACACGAACACCGGAGCGGCCCCATTCGGCAGCCAAGCAGCTGGTCATGCTTATAACAGCCGCTTTAGCCGGCGCATACGCATGAAGTGGTACAGAACGCAAACCTGTAATTGAGGCTATATTAATAATACTTCCAAATCCGCGTTTTGCCATGCGCGTTCCAACTTCTCGGCATGTAATGTAAGTGCCCCGTTGATCTATTTGAACAACTCGGTCCCAAACATCTTGCCCAAGCTCATGTGTTCGAAGGGGTTTTTGAATAACGCCGGCGCTAGTCACTAACACATCAATGGACCCGACATTTCCTTCGGCCCACACAACAGCCGCTTCAATGCTTGCTTCGCTGCCGACATCAATTTTAACCGCCCGGCCTTTAAGCTCTTTGGCAATAGTGGATGCCCGATCAAAATTGATATCTCCAATCACGACGTTGCATCCATACCCGGCGAAGAGACGGACACAGGCCTCACCAATACCACTGGCTCCGCCAGTTACGAAGACGATTTTATCTTGTAATGATGTTTTCAAGGCTCACCCCTTAACAGAAATGTTTCAAGTTCGACTATACTTCTACGTGAACCTGCTAGGGAAAGGCAACTTTCAGTAGCTCAAGGTTTTTCTGTTGGGTTGACATTCTTTATTTTCGACTTCGGGTGCAGGCTAAAAAAAATTCTCAACAACCTCAATGTCTCAAACACATAGCACTTTCTGTGACTATTTTTCCTTACTTTCTTTTTCAGCAGCCAGTCTCAGCGCTTTCAACTTTTCGGTCTTTTCCTGTGATTTTTTTGATATAGCTTCTTTTGCTTTAATGACTTTCGTATTGTTGTTTTTAGGTGGTTTACGATCTTTAAATTCGTCTCTATCACCGCGCTCGATAGCCGCAAACATTTTGTCATCCGCATTGTTTGGTCGTGTTGATCCTGATCCCATTACGCTACCTTCTCTGCTATATGTTGCTTACCAAGTTTAAGAGCATCCTCCACTATAAACCATACGTGAAGATAGCTCCAGTAATGACCAAAAAAACAAATTGTCATTTTCAATCTTATGTTCATCTCAGCTTACCGCTTCCTAAATCTACTCTTTACACTTAACCATGCCAACAGCGTTTTCCAAACATCATAAGGATTGTTATGTGATTCTATAGGGTCCCCTAACCATGTTGAACAAAGATATAGCTCCTTATAATTGTAAAGTAGACTTAACTCTATAAAACACATCACTCTACATTTGCTATATTATGTCACGCTGCAAAACAATATTAACTTACGTTAACTTAATTTCAGAGGGTTGGCCAAAAAGATGATTGATGACGTTTTGCCCGGCGTTAGCAACGGACCAGCCACTTTGAGTCAAGCTTTAGTGGAAATGGAAAACGGCATGACCACCAAAATCGAGCATGGTGATGCAATTGAATTGGAACTGCTTGGGGTTAAGCAAAAACTACAGTGCGAGTTTCGCGACGAAGTGATCGCGGAACGCCGTTTAAAAACGATTTTAGATTATACCCGTGAAGAAGAGATTTACTACGGTACGATTAATGACATCAAATTCTTATTGGAAGAAGCATTAATTCAAAAATCCGCTCGTTACAACAAATTCCAACCATGGGCATAATTAATAACCGAACATGGCCGTTTGATAACAGGTCAAAACCTGCTAGTACACATGACGTTGGCGAAGCCATCGTTAAACAACTAGCTGCTTAGTAACTACTCTATAGCTCTGTGTCCCAGGCGCAGAACTATAGAATTGTCTGCTTATTCAAAATCGTATCTACATATTTATAAAAAACTAAAACCGCTTAACTATACACAATCTAGTAAAATTAGCTGTGCAGTGAGAAGCATATCCATACAGGGGGCGTCCATAAATCTCAGTACATCTAACCATTGCCTCGATTTTATTTACTCCACTGCTAATTACTGGGCCAGAAAATCAAAAAACATGTCAACCATCACTTGGGAGGTAGCGTCATAGCAACACTAGTAGAGATACCAACCTAAGCTATACACCTCTGCATAGCCTATCTGAACCTATGATATTAAAACACAGAGGGGTACTACATCTTCGTCAAAGCAGGAGTAGGTGACAGCTATAAATGCCAGTGAGGCTTATGTGAAAACCAAGAAGGGCCAATTGATGTTGTAGGCTGCCCTATAGATTTCTATTTTTTAACTAACCTGCCGTAATTACTGCTTTTTTGCGTCAAAAAAACA
>Ga0114994_10000272_pt1 | contig 32756 bp, 36 predicted proteins | sample ArcticOcean_MG_C_9_FD_87043 | JGI IMG/M metagenome (GOLD analysis project Ga0114994, IMG submission 87043) | Marine microbial communities from western Arctic Ocean - ArcticOcean_MG_CB2_152 | ecosystem: Environmental > Aquatic > Marine > Oceanic | place: Arctic Ocean: Canada Basin | collected...
AGTGACATTAAGTTTTAAGACTTTACCACTTGCAATTCCTGTCATAGATACACCTATTAAGGCATCTTTTTCAGTAGTTTCTTTCCATACTTCTCTTAAGTAGTGGAAGTTAGTATAACCAGCTTGAAGAGTCCCAATAAATGCTGCTGCTTTAACTCTTTCATTTAAATCCTCTTGTGTATCAATGTTAGATACATTAACCTCACAAAGATTACAAAATTGATAAGGACGTAATGCAATTTCACAGCAAGGGTTGGTTCCCCAATCTTTATCATTGTTTAAGTATATACCTGGTTCACCTGAACATGATAGCTCAATACGTTTCCATATGTCCAAGAAAAACTCTTTAGTAATCTTGTGTCTCATTAATACGGCTGAGTTATTTGCTCTACCTCTTTGTGGATTAGATTCCCACCAGTCACCAGACTTACATGAAATCATTTCATTATCATGGGCACTAAATAAACTAATTAATGCGGCTCTTCTTATACCCCCAGCTAATACAGCATCAGCAATATGACATACTATATCATGAACTTCTAATGAAGATAGTTTATCTCCATCATTTTTAGAACTAAGTAAGCCTTCAATTTTTAATAAACATTCCTTAAGTGGTTGAGGTCCTGGTGCTTTACCACCTGATGTCACTAACCTAGCACCTTTAGCTCTAATATCTGAAAAATCAAAAATAATTTTTGAGGATCTACCATTAAGGTATGATTTCATAAGTATTTTTACTGAGTCAGCCCATCCTTCTATTGAATCACTTATTAAAAATCTTTTTGTCCTACCTTCATAAGGTTTATTTATATGAGGAAGCTTTTCAGTATGATGTTTCTGAACAGAGTATCCAACTCCTGTACCCCCAAGGAGAAGAAACATAGCCTCACTAAAAGAATCTATATGGTCAATTGGCATATATGCACAATTATATATTCTGTTAGGACTTATCTCAATTGGTTTACCACCAAATTGCATTGACCTCATTGACGGTAAAACTTTTTTATTATATACCATTTCATAGGTATCATTTATTTCATTACTTAACTTTGGATAAGTCTTGATATGCATTGCTTTATTACGATCAACAAGCTCCTCCCATGTTTCTCTTCTGTTTAACTCCGGTATGTATCTACTGTACTTCATATAGACTGTTATATCACTTAGGATTTTGTTGTTTAAATTCATTCTTTTTATTGTTTAATATTTAAGGGTAATTACAAGATAGCAAATATAAATAAAATACATGTAGTAAATTTAAATTATGTGTTTATCTTTTTTTCATATAGTTTTTATTTCCTTAATTGCTATTTATTTAGTATATTATATATGTATTATAGAAATTAAACAGAACTAACTAAAAATAAAATTATGGCAGCAGGAGTAAACAGTGGAAATCCAGTATCGGTAGTTACACCATTTGGATTCACAGGATCATTAGTATCTTACACATTTCTGGAAAAATTCAGAACTTTTTCTATTTTAAATAATAGTGGATCATGTACAGTAACAATGCCTAATGGTAATGTAATGAACATACCTGTAGGAGTAACAGTTAATTGGGATGCTGGTACACAGAGTCAAAGATTAAATAAATTAAAAGGTGCAACTCTTACTGTAGATGCACAAGATTGCGTTATTGTAGCAACTATATAATCAGATGGCTTCTACTAATGTTGAAATTGGTTTAATGAAAGTAAAAATAGAATCAATGGAAGAAAAATTGACTAAGATAGATTCAAAGTTAGATATGTTAACTGAGAAACTACTTGATCCTGATTATGGTGTAACAGCTAGAGTCAATAGAAATACATCATATAGAAAAGTGATGAGTAAGGCTTTATGGGTTATATACGGCATTACTATTACATTAGTTATTAAACTATTTTTTACTGAATAATGGGAGCTGGAACAATAAATACACCTGTTAATACCCAGTGGCCTGGTAGGAATAAAATTAGTGTATCTAATCTTAATAAATGGGAGGATCTTTATGTTGCTCCTCCTGCTTTTGCTCCTGATAGAGGGTCTCCCTCAACTTACCACGAAACAGCGATGCCAGGATTTTATATTAAACAAATATATATATCTGCTAATCCAGGTGAGCAAGAGTTAGAGTTTTTTAAATTCTCTGTTAGGTTATACTCAGAGAATGGACCAGTAGCTACACTAGATGAAGAAGGTAAGATTACATCTTATGTTACTCCTGTTGAAGTAATATTAGTTGATAATGTTAAAGTTTATGATGGACAAACATTAGAGTTATTAAATAATGGACCAATAAAACTAGCAAGTGGAGGTGATAAAATACAGATTCAATCAAATACTAGACTTGATGGATGGAGTATATCTTGTTGGGTAGAAACTGTAACTCAAAATTATAATGAAAGTATAGGAACTACCCAATTTGGTCAATAATAGTAATATGGCAAAAGAATTAAACGAAGATACAGGTTTTCAAGTAAGTATAAAAACACTAATAGGAATTGGTGCGGCTATGGCTACTGTTATCAGTATGTGGTTTATGCTACAGGCTGATATTGCTGAGGCAAGAACTTTACCAGAACATACTAATGATGTTTCCAGAATGGAGTTTGATATGAAAGATCAAAATATTAGATTATCTATAGAGAACACAGAAAAAGCAGTAGACGACCTGAAGGCTAGATTAATACGGATGGAAGATAAACTAGATGCATTAAGATGAAAAACTCTGATAAAGATATAAGTTGGAAAATATTTGCTATGTACCTTGGGTTACTTGGTTTAATGTTACTTAGTGGAATGGCTATTGGACAAAATGTTGTAGTAACACATTTTAATGCAGCATGGAATAATCCTAATAAAGTAAGTTATATTGGAGATCTAACAGATTGTGATATAGTTTACGTTGATATAGCAGCATCACCAAAGTTACAATCTAAACATGATATATCAGTAGTACCAACTGTTCTTATATTTAAAGACGGTGAAGAAAGAAAAAGATTTAAAGCTGACATATCATTTAGTATGAAGGCAACAAGAAAAGAAATGCAAAATTTTATTGATGAATTATTAATGGAAGACTTTTAACTATGACAAAAAAACCACTTATATCTTGTCTCTGTGTTACTAAGAACGATTCAGTCAGAAAAGCTGTTGCTTATTTTCAGAAGCAGACATATGACAATAAAGAATTGATCCTTGTATCAGAGATGAATAATGAAAATCTAAGTTACCTACAAGAGGTAGCTGCAAATAATGGTGACATACACTTTACTATGACAGGTGATATGATCACATTAGGAGACTTAAGAAATATTAGTGTAGCAGAAGCTAATGGAGAATATGTAGTACAATGGGATGATGATGATTACTTCCATGAAGAAAGAATTGAAATAATGTATAATGCACTAATAGCACAACCAGATAAAGAAGCTGCATTTCTACGAACAGTTATGATTCATGATAAGATAGCTAATAGAGTTGCTCTGTCTAGAAATTGGGGAGGTGTTGAAGGTAGTATAATTGCTAAGACTAAAGCTATGATTGATTATCAGTCTTTAAATAAAGCAGAAGACACAGCTGTTAGAGATTATTTCTTAAGAAGAGGCATGGGAGTTTTAGTTGATAGACCTGATATTTATACATACATTTTACATGGCGAGAATACTTGGGATTATGGACATTTATCAGCTTTGATGAGAATTAACTCAACACCTATCCCTAGACTTATACATCAGATCTGGATAGGTGAAGAAATTCCTAAAAAGTTTAAAGAGTTTACAGATAAGATGAAGGATATGCATATACCTTTAGGATATATATATAAACTATGGGGTAACGAACTATGGAAGATATATGCAGATGATCCTTTTATTGCTAGTTATGCTAAGGGAAACTATCCGCTTGCATATGTTAAAGATAGATTTGTAATGTTATTATTAAGAGATTATGGTGGTATTACAGTTGATCCTGACTGTGAGATAATAAAGTCATTTGATACTATTATCAATAAGTTAGGAAAAAACATTACATATTTTGCGGGAATGAGAGGTAAAGTAGATCCAAGAGGAGCATTAATTGAATGTGGTATCCAAGGAACTGTACCTAATTCAAGAGTTGTACGTGAGTTACTTACTGTATGGGATAATGTAAAGTATGCACCTGGAGGTCTAAGGACAAGTGATAAGCTTATTACTATTATTGATACTGATGTAGCAATATTAAATTATAAATACTTTTTTGGTAATACTATAGATGATACGACTGTGTTATTACATGAACCTCATACTCTTGATTCTTGGAGAGACCCTATTGCAAGAAAGCAAATTCAAATACAAAGAAAGAATATTATTGAAAAAATAGCACAGCTTACATGAAAAAATTAATACTATTATTATTACCTTTTACATTGCTTGGACAAAACTGTCCTCCAGTTTTAACAGCTATTGATACATGTTCTTATGGGTATGCTAAAACTTATGTAGAATGGGCACCATTAGATAGTGGTTGTGTGATTAGTACTTCTCATCAAGGAACTCCCTTTAATACAGGATCTAGTACTTGGAATAATCCATACGTCAATAACTACATTTTTTATAACAATTATAGTCCAGGTGATCCGTTTGCTAGTTCAGATGGGTTTTGGTTCTTATTAGAAATGCAAGATGGTAGTTTTACTGACACAGTTTTTGCAAGTGAGTTTACTTGCATATCAGGCTGCATGGATGAAACTGCTGATAATTATAATCCTGTGGCAAATGTACCAACTAACTGTTTTGCAATGCCACCACCGCAGGATGATTGCCCAGACACTACACAAACATCTATAACGGTAGAATTAACTCCAGATACATATGCTGGAGAAACATCATTAGATATTATAAATCAAAACGGTGATACTTTACTTAACATAGCTCAAGGCTTTTTTCAAAGCATTGGAACTGGTAATCCGTATACTAACACGCTATGTGTTCCTATAGGTGATACAATAAAGTTTTACATATATGATTCTTATGGTGATGGTATTTGTGGATCTTGTTTTGGTGGAGTTGATGGTAACGTTTTAGTTACTGACGAATGTGGAGATGTTATATACAGTCTACTACCTGGAGATAACTTAAACTTTGGTGATATAGATTCTTCAGATGCTTATATAATGAAAGATTGTAGTTGGGAACCTACTTATGGTTGTCCTGACCCAGCTTACTTAGAGTTTAATCCAAATGCTGATTACTTAGATACATTATTATGTAACACTCTAAGAGTACCTGGTTGTATGGATACTACAATGTTTGATTTTGATCCTGTAGCTAACGTTCCATTAATGGAAGATACTTGTAACTATACTCTTAACTTAATAGATGGAGGTGGAGATGGTTGGTTAGGAGCATATATAGTTGTGAGCCAATTAGGAAATACATTCGGTCCATATACAAACACAAGTTCTTTTGTTGAGAGTGTATCACTAAGTTTAATATCTAATCATCCTGTTACAGTTAGGGCTTACTCACAAACAAGCTCCCAAGCTACCTTAACACAAGTTGGATTTGAATTAATTAATCCAGATGGAGTTACCATAGTTGCAGGTGGAACTAACCCTTGGAATGATAAGATAGAGATATTCCCAAAAAAATATATTGCACTACCAGATTGCCCTACTATATGTGATCCATATGTTTATGGTTGTACGTATATAACAGCAGTTAATTATGACAGTTTAGCTAACACAGATGATGTTAGTTGTTACTATGACCCAGGATGTACCAATCCTATATATCTAGAGTATGATGCTAATTATGATTATGATGATGGATCATGTAATACTTTAATAGTATTAGGTTGTATGGATTCTACAGCACTTAATTATGATTCTTTAGCAAACGTTCAAATTACAGGTTCTTGTATTACTATTGTAGAAGGATGTATGAATTCTTTAGCGTTTAATTATAATATTAATGCTAACTTTGCAGACACATGTATAGCAGTTGTAAATGGTTGTATAAGTTCTATAGCTTTGAACTATGACTCTTTAGCTAATACAGATGACGGTAGCTGTATAGGAGTTATATATGGTTGTCTGGATACTTTAGCTTTTAATTGGAATCCACTTGCTAATGTAGAAGACAATTCATGTATTCCTATAATATATGGATGTATAAACCCAACACAATTTAACTATGATTCTACAGCTAACACTAATGATGGAACTTGCATACCATATATTTATGGGTGTACAGACTCTACAATGTTTAACTTTAACCCTTTAGCCAATGCTGACAATAATACTTGTTTTCCTTTTATCCATGGGTGTACTGACCCTTCCGCTCTTAATTTCAATGCCACTGCCAATACAGAAGATTTCTCTTGTATTGCTTATATTTATGGTTGCATGGATAGCACTTCTATCAATTATAATCCAATGGCTAATACAAGCAACAATACTTGTATTACTGCTGTGCAGGGATGTATGGACCAGATTGCGTATAACTATAATGAATTAGCAAATGTACCTGATACAGCATCATGTTTATATAGTGCAGAATGTATAACAGGAGATAGTATACCATATTGGTTAAACGACCCTTGTTATGCTTGGGTTATAGACGTGGATGATTACTGTTGTGATAACGAATGGGATAACATATGTCAATTAACTTATGATTATTGTGATGGTACATATACAGGACCGTTGCAATCAAGAATGATATTAGATAAAAAGTTAATAAGAATTACTGATGTATTAGGGAGAGAATCAAAAGAACAAAAAAATACTTTATTATTTTATATATATGATGATGGTAGTGTAATTCAGAAAATAATACAGTAATGAGATGGATAGGTGAACATATATATGATTTAATTATTAGATTTAGAAACTATGTATATTTTTTACATATTGATCCGTCTACATCTACTAAAGTTATTGTTATAGAAGCTGATGGTAAACTAGGTACTAATACTGTAGCTGGTGAAAGAGGACTAACAGGACCTAAAGGTGACAAGGGTGAACAAGGTATCCAAGGAATTCAGGGTATACAAGGAATTCAAGGTATCCAAGGTGATAAGGGGGATAAAGGTACAACAGGTAGTACTGGAGCACCTGGAGCTAAGGGTGATAGAGGAGATCAGGGAATCCAAGGAATACAAGGAGTAAAAGGCGACACTGGTGATAAAGGTGACCAGGGTATCCAGGGAATCCAAGGTGTGCAAGGAGTCAAAGGAGATACGGGCGATCAAGGTCAGCAGGGGATAAAGGGTGATACGGGTGATACAGGTGCACCTGGAAAAGATGGAGATAAAGGAGACAAAGGGGATCAAGGAATACAGGGAATTCAAGGCGTGAAAGGAGACCAAGGTATAAAAGGAGATGATGGGATACAAGGATTAAAAGGAGATAAAGGAGATGCAGGAGCAGATGGCGCTAAAGGAGATCAAGGTATTCAAGGTATAAAAGGAGACACAGGTGACAAGGGAGACACAGGAGATCAAGGCATCCAAGGAGTAAAGGGTGATACCGGAGATAAAGGAACTACTGGAGACAAGGGAGATCAAGGTGTAAAGGGTGACACTGGAAGCCAGGGAATTCAAGGTCTGAAAGGAGATACAGGGGATAAAGGAGATACAGGAAGTAAGGGTGATCAAGGCATACAAGGCATACAAGGAATTAAAGGGGATAAAGGAGATACCGGTGATGCCGGAAAAGATGGTACTGATGGTGCAAAGGGAGATAAGGGGGACCAAGGTATACAGGGTATACAGGGACCAAAAGGTGATGAAGGAGACAAAGGTGCCACTGGTGATAAGGGAGATACTGGTTCAGCTGGAGCAAAAGGCGATCAGGGTATTCAGGGTATTCAGGGAGTTAAGGGAGATCAAGGTGAACCAGGTAAAGATGGAACAAATGGAACAGACGGAACAAATGGAATTAATGGAGCTAAGGGTGCTACTGGAGCAACCGGTAGCCAAGGAAATACTGGTGCTACAGGTCCACAGTTTCCAGTAAGTATATCTGGAGCTAGAGATACATTCATAACAAGAATAGATGTTGATACTAAAGGAGGATGTGCTACATTCAGTTTAAATGATAAGACTTCATTCAAATTAGCTCTTTGCGTTGAAAGTGAAAGTAGATAAATGAAAAAAATAAAAAAATATTATTATGCCAATTACTCATAATTTAGGAAGAATAAATACGTGTCAAATTGTTGGAACAAAAAACAGATTTATTGAAGTTAGATGTGTAGAAGAAGACTGTGTTAGGAATTGTTTTGAATGTATTGATGGAGATTGTGTAGGACAGATTGGAGGACAATTTGATACTATGGCTGAGTGTATGGCAAACCCTCTTTCAAATAGTTGTGAAACAGCTGGTATGGTTGACAGTGGGATTTATATTACTAGTGGTGCTACAGAGATTTTTTATGATTGGTATTTTGCAAATCATCCAAATAATAATATTGGTGATTACTATTATGAAAGTGATGAACCTTGTAATGCTTCTGTAGCTCCACCTGCACCGCCATGTCCTGGTGCTACTGATACAGGAGTTGTTGGTTTGTATTTTGAGTATTTTGATTGGTTAGGTAATAATGATCCAAATGCACTTTTTACGGCTTACTATTATGAATGTCCTACTTGTACACCAACTCAATTTGCTTGCTTTGGACCTAATGGAGGTGTATTTGATAAAGGAGACTTAATAAATATTAAAAATGCGGGGGGGAGCACTTTACAAACTGTTACAAGTGTTGGTGCTTTAGTAACTTGGCTGAATGCTAATGGTGTTCCGGCAGCTTTAGTAACAGACGGTTATTTTTCTTTAAGTAATCAATGGGCATCATATGCAGGAGGTAGATTTGATGTTAGAGGTATACCTTGTCAATGCGCACCACCAGTACAACTTAATTGTTGTTATGGACCAAATGGTGGTATTTTAACTTCTATTGATACACTGCAAATTGTAGAAGCTGGAAATGGTTTTCAGACTCAAATAGGTGTAAATTTTAATAGTCTTAATGATTTAGTAGTTTGGGCAAATGCAAATGGTTGTCCCAATGTAACTACAAGTATGACATATCTTCAACTTATTACAGAACTATCTATATGTTTATGTAATGGTCAAGATAGTTGTGCTGGTCTAACTGATAGTGGACAAACGGATCTTGGTAGTCACAGTAGCTGGTATATAGCAAATCAACCATCAACCCCTGTAAGGAGTTGGAAATTTGCATATGTTGGAATTCCTCCTGTTTCAAACGCCTGTTTAGATGATAATGGAGATCCTTGGTATTCTATTAATGTACTCCGGGTGATTGTAGATGGAGTAGCAATATCTCCAAACTTTAGTCCTAATGGATCTTGGAATGATTTGATTAATTGGATGATTGCAGAGGGTTGTACATCTGTAACTTTAGGTATGGACTATGCACAAGTTATGGCTGAATATGATTTATGTTATCCTGGAACCACTAATTTTATAGCAGCAAATGCCTCTCCTTGTACCTGTGACAATACTGGATATTTGCCTCCTACAAGTACTTGTGATGGTAAGATTAATATAAATTCAGGAGCACCACTGCCAGATTTTCATGATATAATGGAGTACATTTCAGTAGCAGCTAATGGATGGACTACTACTGATCTTAATACAGTAATGGTTGAAACTAGTTCCTTTGCCTGTGGAAATACGTTTGGTGGTTGTACTTATTGTTGTGGTGATTCTGGTACTGGAATATTGATGTCTTTAGGAGATATTTTACCAAATATATGTGGAATCAATCAAAGTTGCTGTGGACCTGGGCCCTTAACTCCTATTCCTGGTCTTGCTTCTTCTTATTCTACTTGGGCAGGTTTGCTTACAGATATAATAAATTTAGGTGTACCTAATGTAACTATGACATCAACTTGGAGTGAAGTATTTCACCTAAATGGAGTAAGTCCAACTGGTGCAAATAGTTTATTTCAACTTTGGTATGAGGGTCCGTGTGATAATTCATCAGCTTGTGGTGGAGTAGGTCTCCCTTGTTGCTGTGCCACTGCAACACTTCAACCTGATATATGTTGTTGCACAGCCCCTAGTGGTGACCCTTGTGATATTACTGTTATAGGTAGTGGTGACCCTTGTATATGTGAGGGATGTGACTCAGGTCCAGGTGCTACTTGGGAATGTTATGAAGGTGCTGCTGGAAGTTATTGTGCAGATCCATTAGATGGTAGTGGTACATTTGAAATTGAACAAGATTGTCTTGATGCTTTAGCTGTAGGAGTTATAAATGATTGTGATATTAGTGGTAATGCTAGTGGAGCAGGATCTCCAGGCATACCTAGAACAAATGCTGTACCTGGTACTATCTTTGATGCCTTTATAGATGTAGTGGAATATTATACTGATCCCGCTAATGGAATAAGTGGTTTAAATGCGGCAGTATTATATTTTGAAGTTCTGCAAACTTCTGGTTGTAAGAGTGGAACAATTTCAAATACTGATTGTTGTGAAGGTCCAAACTCAACAACTGCAATTCCTACTATAAAAATATGGTTACCTTACCTTGGATTTGTAAATCAATATGAAGTTGCTGCTGGAACACCAGCACCTTGTTCATACCCATCAAATCAGCCAGGCAATTGTGCTACTAAGATTGATACTGGGCAGATTGGAGGGCCTATTACTACATATGATTGGATGGCTACTAATGGTCATCATGCTGTTAATTTTGATAATTATATTAGTGAATCAACAACTGCTGGTTGTTTAAACCCCTTATGTTGGAATTGTGTTGGTCCTAATGCAGGATGTTTTGGTTATGTTTACCGTGTTAGGGTTAAGGATGGTGCTAATACTACTACATTTACTGGTACTATTATAAATGATTTAGTAAGTTACTTAGCTAGTGTTGGAATTACAGTTCTTCCTACTGATTCATATAATACTATAGGATCAGCTATTGGTCTCTCTACCGGTTCATTGAGTGGTGGACATCTGAGTTTATCAGGAACAATGTGTGAGTGTAATAATTCGGTTACATCAACAGGAAGCTGTTGTCCATCTACACACCAATCACTTGCACAAAATAATCCTATATTTATAACATGGATGAATAATTCTGGTCTAGGATGGGGAAGCATGTATGGGATGGGTCCTGGTACTCCTAGCTTACCAGAATATTTTACTTATAATCAAATTCTTAATGATTGTATGATTCAAGGTGTAACAGGAGTTACTATGTCTACACCTATGATAATTGGAGGGTCAACTAATGCACTTGGTACTTTATCAAATTTAATAAATAGTTACTTACAGGCAGGAGGTGATCAAAACCATCCTTGTCAAAATAATGTTATGCTAAACTGTGGTAATGACCCACATAATCCAAATGGACTTGCATCTTGTAGTGTAACCCCATGTATTAGTTATAAAGCTTGTTTATGTGAAGAAGTTTGTAGTAATATAACATATGAATGTGATCCAATTACAGGATGTTATGATCCTTACCCATTACTTGGAACATATTCAGGAGCAAACGCTTTGGCTAATTGTCAAGCAGTGTGTAAGTTTGGATCCGTTGAGTCATACATATGTGTTGATGGATATTGTTCAGATCCTGGAGATGGAACAGGACCACATCCAACTATGGCTGATTGCATATCGCTTGGAGGTGCAAATAATTGTAAAAATAAAATTGATATAGGTTTAGGTTTTGCAGGTACTTCAGCTGATTTTTATGACGCTCTTATTCTTTTAGGTTTACCTAATGCTCTTTTTATTGATTATTGGTACGAAGGTCTTGGAATGATTAGTGATCCCTGTTTATCAGTTAATGGATTTCAATATAAGCTTCTTTATAAAATAAATTTTAGGCTATCTGGAGTTACACTTTGGTCAGCAACATCTGAAAATGATTTTATAACACAATTAAATGCTCAATGTGGTTGTACAGCATTTAATATTGGTATGGATTGGGACACAATTTCAGATACTATTGATTCAGAATTTCCAGCAACACCCTATACCCTTGGTACTAGTGGGAAAGTTTGTAATTGTACTGATTGTGGAGGAACAGATTTATATGATTGTATTCCTGGTTTGGGATGTGGAGTAGTATCTGGAGGGCAATATACTACTATGGTAGATTGTCAATCTAGTACTAGTTTTAATAATACTTGTGATAAATTAATACCAATTTCAACTAATCCGGTTAGTGTTATTGCAAATGATATGGATTCCTTACAACAATGGATTACTACACAAGCTAATGGTTTAACTAATGTAGACGTAACTACATTATTTGCTTATATGTATGCAAGTTGGGAACAAAATAGATGTTTACCAGTTTCAACTGATCCTTGTGTAGATATAGTTTTTCAAGGTAATCCACAAGTTTCAATAACACCTTGGGTATTATATGATGGTAATACAGGAGCAACTTTACCTGGTCTTCAAGCATCTTATGTTACATGGGATACGTTCATTGGTGATGCAATGGCTAGTCTAATACCTAATATAGCTGCAAACACAACCTTTATAGATGCTAAAACAGCGTTAATAGTTTGGGGTAATGGTTTAGGTAAAAAAGCAATTATAACACAAGATTATGATTGTTGTGAGTGTACTGAAGGTTGTCTTCCACCACCAGTATCATCAAGGGAATGTTTAGTATTATGGTTAGATGCAGGAGATTCTTATGAATTAGAACTCCTATCTGGTCCACAACCAATCCCAACACCAGACCTTAAAGTTGAAAAGTGGTATAATAAAGCCTTACCTTTTAATTTTAAAGCTTATTATACTTGGGATGTTATAGATAACAATAATACAACTAGGCCTACTTATGATACACATACTTGGGCATTTCCAGCAATAAGGTTTACTAATAAATCATTTCCTCAGTATCTTATAGCAAATCCAGATGGTCCTGCACCACCAAGATTAGAACCAGATACAAGTACAAGTCCATATTCTCATGGTTGGACAATTTTTTTCCATCGTAATTGCTCTGCAGAGGCATGGATAGATGAGAAGACATGGTTTATGGGTGATGACTGGAATCAGGATACAGAAGATATAGAAAAAGCATCAGGAATTAAACCTGAGGGTCAACCGTATTGTGAAAGTAATTATTATTTACATAATCATGCTTTAGATTTTTCTAGTAATACTCATGAAAGTTCTCCATTAAACGAAATGACAAACACAGGTTTTAGAACATTACAAACTGGAATGTGGTATCTTCATTGGATTGTAGCAGAAGAGACAAAACCTTATGGTAATGATGAGTTCGCTGTAACATGGGGAATTGGAGCTACAGTACAGTTTAAAGATAAAATTAAGGGAGTTAATCTTGATATGGTTCTTGCTAATATTAATACTAGAAATAGAGCTAAAGATGGTTCTACACCAGGAGAAGGATGGTTTAGTGAAGTAAGAGCATATAATTGTGCATTTGATATGTCACAAATAAATGAAGAACTTACAGAATTTGAAACTAAATACGGTACTTTAAATATTCCTGTTGGATTACCTGCTCCATGTGGAAAACCATTTGTATCAACTTTACTAGATGGTGTTGATGGAACACATATTAAAGTAATAGATAATGGTAACATTACAGCAAGTCAATCAGGTTTTACTGCAGCATTTTGGGTAAAATTTAATACTTGCCCTAATGAAGATGCTTGTTTATTTGAAAAAGGAATTAATCTCCCTATAGATAATGAAAATGTTTCATTTAGATTATACCTTACAAATGATGCAACTTATAATGGAAAGCTTTATTGGGATACGTTTGGTGATTCACCACAAGATTATATAAATAATTATTCAAGAACATTTTCTAGTGTAACTTGGCTTGGTGAAGATAGTTGTGAAACTATGGTTGATAAATGGCATCATATTTCTGTAACAATGAATGGTATAAATGGTAGAGATAAAAAAATATACATTAATGGTATAGATAGAACAGGAACTATAGGTGGAGCTGGACTCAAAGGTAATGTGATAAGAAATGGTTATCCTTTGAATTTAGGAGATAGTTCTAGAGTTGACTATACTTTAAGTGGAAATTATGGTCCATTTATGACCTGGAATACTGAGTTAAGTGCTGACGCAATCCGTTTATTAGGATCACAATCAAATTATTTTAATCCTTTAATTAATGCAGATGCATATCAAAGTAAAGATCTTCTTTCTTTTTATTCAAAAATGGATGGTACAAATTTAGATCTTAGTCCAATGAATTCTGAAATTGTTAATATAGGAGGTGTGACTATAGATAATGTAGATATAGATCCGGTAAATGCCGGACTACCTACTGACATAAAAGGATTAGAAATATGGTTAAGAGCGGGTACAAGGATGTTAGCTGATCTAGATATTTCTAATAATGTTATAAGTAGAGCAGATTACATGCTTGGTAATAGTCTACAGATAGGAGATAAACTTGCTATATGGGAATGTCATGCTAATACTGGTAAATATTGTGCTCAGACTTTACAAACATATAAACCTAAATATGAAAATGATGGTACTCAAATTGTGCCGTCTAATATTTCACTTGCTAAAGCAGTATATACTGATGGTACTGATAGACTACAAATATTCAACACACGTGCTGATGGAGGAATAAACCTTGATGCTACTAATAGTGTTGACAAAGGAGCATTTACTATAATGTGGAGAATTATTTTACAGGAATCTACTATAGCTACAGAAAGTTTTATGGGTGATACAGCTGATAATTCTATTAGGATGAATAATTCTACTCAGATAAGAGTGAAGTTAGGAGGAGGTACTAACAAAAACTTTATTTTACCATCTGGTGTATTTACAAATCATGTTGAATATATATTTACATTAGACAGAGATATAGATGGTATATTACATTGTTATGTAAATGGTGGAGCATTTAATGATCTTAAGTTGGATGGTAGTGGAGTACTTGTAGAGACATCAAAAGCAACAATAGACCATATAATTGGTATACCAGGAATAGGAATGAAAGGATGGTTCTTTGATCTTATGTGTTGGAAGAATGTAGTGCTTAGTAAACCTATTAGATATGCAATGTATAGGGTGATGCTTGAACAAATTAGATAAATATAACTATGAAAATAACACTTACTATTTTATTTACAATATTAACAATCACTGTTAATGCACAGATATTTGAAGATTTTTTTAAATATTCTACATTTTATACTTCAGTTAACGGAGGAACATCAGTATCCGATAAAAATGAGTTTTCTGTTAATACAGGCTTATTACAAAAAAATATTGTACAGACTCCACATGACTATACGATAACATTTGGCATAAGAAAGATACAGAGATTTCAGTATGAGTCTAAGACAAGTTTTAAAGATGGCACAGAGTCTTCTTTCAACGATGCAGCTACTATAGGCAGACTAAAAAACAAGTTTGAGTATTTGATTGAGGCAGACGTAAGACGACAAGAAGGACAGTCTTATTTTGATCAACATCATATGCTAAGGTATGTAGCAGACAAGATGATAGTGAAGGGTGAATATTTTGAGGATGGTTTTGCTGATATTAAGTATTTTGAGGCATCAGAGAGATATAAGTATAATGTGACAAAGACTCTCTCTTTTAACATAGGGGCAGCACAAAGACTTTCTGAGCCATATGGATACGATCCTTTAGAGGCGTGGATACTAAGTAATGGAAACTTACATTATACGTATTTAGCTATAGAACAGGGTTATAATGTAAATGTATATGCAAATGAATATAGTGATCCATCTGGAAATGTGGTTGCTACAAGTACTGAAGTGTGGGAAGCTGTAATAATCCCACAGGTATTAGCAAACTATGTTGAGTCAGAAAGAAATAAGTTACCCATTCAATGGGCTCACTCATTAGTAATTGGATTTGATTATTATAAGTATCAGAAAGAAGTGTGGATGCACGCATGGGGAAACATACTACCTTATCACCATGATGACGGTAATGCTTTCTCCTATCATAAGTATGAGGGTAAGCAGTGGAATGATTATTCTGCAGGAATGATATTTGGATATAAAATAAACAAAAGCCTTGGAGCATTTGTAGAAGGTAAGTATAACAAGTACTGGGACCGTGAGTGGTATGACTTTAAGTTTGGTGTTAACTATATAATATTTTAACATGAAGAAAGAATAATGGCAACTAAAAAGAAACCTGCAAAAGGTAAACGTTTTGTAAAGGTAGTAAAGAATGCTAAGACAGGACGTACTAGAAAAGTAAGTTATGGTCAAGCTGGTAAAGCTAAGAAAGGTGGGGACCGTATAAGACCGGGTACTAAAAAAGGTGATGCATACTGTGCTAGGTCTGCTGGAATAAAGAAATGTAAAAATCCACCTTGTGCTAATGCACTTAGTAGAAAAAAGTGGAAATGTAAAGGAAAAAAATCAAGTAAATAATATTCTCAAGTTAGGATATATTATATACTTTTTGTATATTATACTATAAGATAAGTAAATAAACAAATTAAAATTAGAAATTATGGCAAAGGCAAAGGAACCAATTCCAAAAAGTACACCAAGAGCTAGTTATAAAACAGCAGCGAATAAAGGATTAGGAGGAGGTCTGTTATTAGGCTTTTCTACTTGTAAACTAGAAACAGTAGTAGCAGGAAAGGCAGTTGCACCAGACCCAGGTACTACATATGTTGCACCATTACATAGATTAAGAGGAGTTTATCAGGCAGCAAGTCCTGAAGAAGCAGTTTTTTTCTTTGAACCACTTGGTGGAAACATATTCACAGGATCAGATGTTATTCAGTTAGGTATACCGGCACAATATACAGAAGTATTTTGGATTAATGTAGCAAATATTATGGGTGGTAGAGCCGCAGGTGATACATTTGTATGGGTTTACAATGCATGTGCTACTGATGATTTGGGTCTTCCACAAGTTATACCTAATGTTGATTCTATAAAAATAACTTTAGCACAAGTAGTTTAAAAATAAAATTATGCCAGCAAAGAAAACACAAGATACTTTAGGAATGACAAACTCTACTACAACATATAGTTGGGGTGGATCTACACCTGCTAAACCTTCTAAAAGAAAAATGTATAAACACGGTGGTTCTGTTGGAGGCACTCCTACAAGTCTTTCTGGAGGATGTGGAGGTATGAAGAAAAAATAATGAGCGTATTAGGTAAAATATTTTCAGCAGGAGCAGGTGAACTTGTTAAGAGTGTGGGTGGAGTTATAGATAACTTACACACATCTAAAGAAGAGAAGTTAGAAGCTGAGTTGAAGATAAAAGAACTTATAGCTACCTATGAAACTAATATGGAGAAAGAAATTTCTTCAAGATGGTCAGCAGATATGAAGTCTGATTCATGGTTAAGTAAAAACGTTAGACCATTAGTATTAATATTTTTAGTAGTAGCAACGGTGTTGCTTATATTTATTGATGCTGGTGTAATAAACTTTGTAGTAGAAGCTAAATGGACTGACTTACTACAATTAGTATTAATAACAGTGATAGGTGCCTACTTTGGTGGCCGTTCACTAGAAAAAGCAAAGAAATAATGGCAAAATGTGCATGTGGTAAAACAAAAGCTGAGGATGGTTCATGTGATGGTTCTCATAAATTAACAAAAGCGTAATGGAAAAGTGTGTAATAAATAGCTGGTCAGGTACAGATAAGAAAAAAAAATCTATCTATGACATATCTATAAGATTAGGTAAAGTTACAGTGTTTGAGTTATATTGTAATCCTGGTGTTGAACATAGAGCTGTATTATTTAATTTAGGAATTTGCATTTGTGGCAAAAGCTAAAAGAAATTATAAAAAAGAGTATGCTAAATTTGGTAAGTCTTCTAAAGCTAAAAAGAAGAGAGCTGAGTTAAATAAGTATAACAGAAAGAAAGGAACATATGGTAATGGTGATGGTAAAGATGCATCACACAAGGGCGGCAAAATTGTAGGGTTTGAAAAATCCTCAGTAAACAAAGGTAGAGCAGAAAAAAGTAGGTTAAAAGGTAGCAAAAGAAAAAAACAAGAAGGAGGTCAATTAAATGTTGTAACTAAATTAAAAGTAAGTAAGAAGGATGTTACACTAAAAAAAATAATAACAAAGAAAAAAAAATAAGACATGGCATCAACATCAACTATACTAGCAACAATTGCCTTGACAGGTAGTGGTATGACTAGTCAAACTTTAGCTGTAGGTAAAGCTTCTCTCCTTTCTATTACGTCACCTACAATTGAATCAGGTGCTCAGACTGTTCCAGTTACTTCAGCATTTACTACATTAGTAGACGGTACTGTTATTGGAGCACTTGCTGGTTTTTTATATATTAAGAATACTGAAGCAACAACAGAAGCAACAATAGAAATATATCATGCTTCAGTTTCAGCAGGGAAATTAGCTCCCGGTGAATGGGCGTTCTTTCCAACTAAAGCAGGAGAAATAATTAAAGTTCAAGGTTCTTTAGCAACTACTTGTGAGTATGGATTTTGGAGTAAAGCATCATAACTAACAATAATAAATAAATTAATATGGCAACAATAACAACAAGATTACTAATTACAGGCGATGCAGTAACTTCTGATCCAATTGCAGTAGATTATTCACAACCAACAACAGTTACTGCACCTGCTATTGAATCAGCAAGTGTAGATGTAACTAATGCCGGTGTTGAAATAGTTACAGGAACTGCGGCACCTTCTACAAGAACTTTTGTATATGTAAAGTGTACAAATTCTGCTAGTCAAATTTCTCCATTAATAATAGGTTTAACTGGAGCAGCAGATGCAATGATATTATATAGAGACGAATTTTTATATATACCAATTAAGCCCGGTCAAATAGTTACATTAGATGTAGCAGCAGAGTATACAGCTCAGGCTGAATACGGCTTCTTTTCAGCATAATAAATATTACTAAGATATTCATTAGCCCATTCATACGCTTTGTATGGACTAATGAATATTCTTTTTTTATTTATGTTCCACTCACCTTTTTCTTTCTTATAGATTAGTGTTTGCCATTTATTATTTTTAACTGGTTGCACAACAGGCCAATAGTGCAATTTCAAAAACATTTTTATATCTTCTTTTTCCATCTTATGTGTGTTTATGCATATTATATATTACTATAATAACTATTGCAAGAAGTACTAATAATTGAATTGTTTCTCTAAGCATTAATATTCTATAGTTTTTTTTCTTTATCTATTCTATCTTGAAGTGCAGCTAATGCTCTCCAAGCTACCTTTGCTAAGTGACTTACTCCATCTTCATCACAGTCATCTGCATCTAAAAGATGTCTCATTAATGCATCTAAATGATCTGTACTTTTAGATTTATCCCAATGTAATGGTTCACCAGCATGGTGTTGTTCATTACCTATACGTGATACCCTTGATACCTCTAATAGAGCATCAGGAAAATATTTAATTACCCCTGTGTATATAGGATAATTTTTTCTATTAATATTCTTCTCTGCTGAATCTTGTATTGCATAAGCTTTATTAAATGATTTTCCTTCAGGTACAGACATCGTTACATATGATTTTGGATCAAATTCTTTGTTCCTATCTGTGTCAAAATAATGTTTATTGTGTTTATTATCTGACATAATTATAAGAAAAACTCTCCACCTGTTACTATATCAGAATTGTCTATTTCAACATCAGCAACATCTACATCAGAAGCATTTGGTGTGTCTTGATGCTTGATAGCCTGTTTGTTTAATAATTCTGTAGTCATAAATTTATGAAACTTAGCTTGGTTAGCCATCCAGTTTCTTGGGTGTGTATGTTTAAAAGCATGTGTTACATGGTTATAAAACATCCATGCAGTGTCAGGATCAACTCCATAGTTAAATGATGCTTCTTCCATCTCAGCCTTTATAGTTGACATTTGCTGACTATCAATTATCTTTTCTTCTATAAACAATCTACCTGTTAGTTCAGCTTGCTGAGTATTAGAAAGATTTATAGCTTTAAACGCATCTTTATCTTTAACTAACTCTTTGAATGTACTAGCAGCTCTACTAATGTGTGTTGCTACTGCACCAGAAACATCAGAGTTTGCAGTTCCTGTATGCTTTCTTGAAAAATTCTCTATATCACCATGGATTATTCCATTGTTACATACAAAGACATGTGCTCCAATACCACATTGAAAACGTGTACTCTTATCATAAGAGTTTGTCCAGGCAAACATCATGCCTAATTCTTCATCCTTTGTGTGTACATCAGATGTAATGTAATATATACCTTGTGCTACTTTAGCGTTAAGGTTTGATCTAAATATTTGTTTTTCAATAGAGAACCCGTGAGTTTTTAACAGGTTTTCAGTATGATCTATTACCTCCTTATGTGATACAACAGTATAAGTTTTTCCATGTGTTGGAAGAGGAGCAGTTTTTAGATACTGCTTGGTTGTAAATTTTGGTTTTATGTGTCCCATTTTTATTGTTTTTACAAATTTATTAAAATAATTCTAATTGATTGGATGATACACCAAGAATATTATTTATTTCTTTTTCTATGGTTTGCATATAATATTTTGTATTAATATTATAATCTTCCCATTTAGGTTGTATCTCCATCTTGTTGTATACAGTTTGTAACCATTGACCTGCTTCCAGTTGAATAACTCTACCGTCATTCTTGTTAACTTTAAGCATCTTAACTCCGTGATTACTAATGTAATATCTATTTATTTTCTGTAGGTTTACTACATTTTTTTCTCCTTCTACTATACTATTAGATGTGACTTGCCATCCGCCATTTGTTTTACCACCTATACAATAGTCTAATATGTTTTTATTAGTTAGTATATAGTCTTCAGGAAGTGTACCATTAACAAAGTATTCATATATAGCTTTAGGAATAACTAACTTAGATTTGTTTTTGTGAAGTGCTAAGTTATTAAATTCAAAGCGTCCTTTACATTTAGCTTTGTTTTCCATATTAATTGCTATATAATTATTAACATCTGCTAGCACAATCTTTTTGTATTGATCATGTTCTAAGTTAAAGCTTGTTATCTTCTCCCACTCTTCACAGATCTCTATATATTTATCTTTAGCTGATTTAGGAATAATAGTCTCAATACCATCTGTATTCTGTAACAGGGGTATAGCTTCAGGTATTGCTTCCATAATCATTTCATACAACATCATCAGTGTTAGTTGACCATTGATTGTAATACGCATAGTGAACTCAGGATCATATAGGAAAGAATTTTTATCATTAGATAAACCATATGTACTATTAAGTATAATTTTATATACATAATTCATAGGATTACTCTTAGGGATTTTCTTTCTCTCCTCAAAAAACCAGTTATATAGTTTACAGAATTCTTTTGAAGGTAAATGTGCGGGAGACCATTCATTTATAATAGCTAAATTAGGATAGAAGCTTGTAACATCTGAAGACATTATAATAGTATCTTCAGTAGCTTCATATATACCAGGCCTAGTTGCACCGTGTGCGCCTCCTAATCCAAAGTCAGTCTTTACTCCTCTATATATTACTGAGTATTTAAAAGCACCTTTAATATTAGTAGGGTCAAGTTCAACTGTTCTGATTCTGCTTAATAGCTTTTGAAATTCAGGTGTCTTAAAAGATATATAGGGTAATATAATATCATTTAGTTTAATAACATCTCTAAATGTTCTCATTCCTTTTAAATCCCTTTTAGAAATGTTTAGCTCATCACTTAAATAATAGCTAAATAATTCTTTACTTATACGTGGTTCAGATGCATTAAGAAGGTTGATGTCATACTGTTCTGTAAGGTCCAATCTCAGCGCTATAAGGCTCTTAGATCTGTTGTATATCTCCTTTGTAGCAGCTACATCATTGACACAATATCCAATTATAATATCTAATTCTTCTTGTGTAGTTATCTCTGACTCATGATGAATAGGCATATCAAGAATATTATCCCAATCCATAGTATACTCAATCCACTTAAGACTTGACCTCTTAGCCATGTTGTCCCAGTGATTAACTTTAAATACATCTATTTGTGGAATACGCATCTTCCATTCCGGATAATCTTGGAATTCTCTATTGTTAGACCTAGTTATAACTTTTTGAGCATATTTATATATCTTCTCTGTAATATACCCTGGTGTGGCTACCTGCCATTCTTTATATTGGTTTATCATATAATGACTAATTTGTGCATCAAATGCTAAACCATTGTACGAAATATGATATTCTTTATTTCTAACGTTAAGACATAAGAACTTTATAAAATCTACAAGATCATTTCTTTTATCATGGATTACAAATGTCTTAGTTTCTTCTGTTTTATAATGTATAAATACTGCTACAAAACAATTACTTAGAGTTTCATAATCCATGACCCAATGTCTCATGGCCATATTACTACTATATTATTTTTCATTTGCTTTTAATTTTTTAATTTCTTTCAAGTATTTTCTAATAGTTTTTGAAACAGTTGCATAATGGCAACCTAAATCCATAGCTATTACCTTCATAGGTGTATCCATGTTGTTTAACCAGTATTCAAGTATCTTAGAACGTTTATCTGTTCTTACTGTATATTTACCTTTATCTAAAAGTAATATGGTTTCTTTTTCTATTAATTTTTTACTTAAAAGTTCCTCAGAAGATTCTTCAGTTTCTCCACTATACTTCCACAGTTGGTCTGCAGTCTTAACAATAGGACCATTATCCTTTGCCCACTGTTGTTCTTCTTCCATTTGTACAGCTACATGATGTCTTGTTTTCATATCTTTTGTCTTTTAAATTGATGAATAAACTAGACAAACTAGTTGCCATATTATCATTAGTGTGCATGCTAAAGCAAATAGTACTAAAGGAAATACACATCCATACATTGCTTGATCATCTTCTTTCATATCTATTGTTTTAGTTTCTTGGTCCTGTGTCTGGTGATAAACCTCCTGTACGTGTTTTACCATCATACGAATTTCCATTATTATTATTTGCTTCCATTATTAGCACACTAGCGGCCCATAATTCTGCAAACCTTATTAATTGTTCTTCAGTGTATTCACATTTTTCTGTTGCTGGATCAAATATTGAATCAAATTCATTTATTGCTTCTGAGTGTAAGTATTCTTTTGCTGTCATTTTAGTTTTATTTATTAAAGTTTTATTTGTTTTTAAAGCCAAAAAAAGGAGCAATAAGCTCCTTGTTCTGGATTGGTTAATTAAAAAAAGTAGGCTAAACTAAGTTTAAGTTCATGTTAGTAGCCTTTTCAGCAGGTAATGCTCTTGGGTCTGGTTGTGGTATTGCATCTGCATCTAGAAATGCAGCATAATCATATGAATCAGCATTAACACAGAATCCATTTATAAATGTTTCTATTTCAGATTTCTCTGTAATATAGAATTCAGCATAAGTCTTAAGAAGTCTTCTTTCTTTCTTAACGTCTCCTCCTTCTGCTGTTCTAGTTAGTTTCATTTTCATTGGATCTCCATTATCATCTAACTTATCAATCATGTGATAAGTCTCTTTTGCAATTGTTGATATAACAGCTAGGATCTTACTACCTGGATCAAAAATTGCTTCTACATATGGACAGTCTTTAGAGACTGGGATTAGTTTAAAGGTCTTATTTGGACCCCAGTTTGATGTTGTTACCATCATGCTCTTGTTTATTTCTAGAGCTGTTGTTTTCTTTGTTGACATTACTTTCTTTTTTTAAATTAGTATGCAAATATACATCATTATTAACAAATATATCATTTTTAGGAAGCTTTAATTTTAATGTTTCTTTGTCTATGTCAGGCCTATCTGTAAGTTCCCATACTTTTTCAATTACATTTATTGGTACAGCTAATTGATCCGCAACATCTTTATGATAATATTCCGGGTAAATATAACTTTCTACGTATTCAGTAATCTTACCTACCTCACCAAAAAATTTAGTTATAATATCTTTTGTTTTCTGATCAAATTTTGAGTACTTACCTTTAACTAAGGCATTCCAATCATGTTTATATTTTGAAAAATCAAATATGTATAGGTGAGTGTCCTCATTTAACTTTTGATAATCATCAAAGTATTCATTACCTAATAGATATTTTTCTTCAAACTTACCAAAGAGTTTACCTTCTTTCTGTTTATATACAAGCATGAACTTTTTTTCACTTAAAGCAATCTCATCTTCCCAAACTAGGTAAGTTCCAATAGGTATGTATTTTTTACCTTTTGGTATACCTAATAGAGGGTAGAAAAAGACTTTGCTTTTTTGAAAGTACTTACTATACATTTTCATTATAGACTCATAGTTTTAGTTAAAAAGTCATAAGGGAGGTCAAATCTATTCTCCTTTATGTGGTAATTTACCATCCCCAATATACCTCTTAGTCCGTCACCCCATGTTACCATGGTTGTGTCTTTAACGGGAAAGTTGTACATCTGGTTATACTTATCTATTACTATAAAGTTAAAATTAATTTTGTAATCTACTAACTTTTTATCAATATTTTTTGTAACAAGGACTCTATATACTGCTGCTTGTAGCCAATAATTATAGAACTCTACTGTTTCAGGGAAGTCTGTAATTGTTTTACCGGTGGTCTTAACGTCTATGATAGTGATCACTTTATTCTCACTGTCTATAACGTATCTATCAACGTAACCATGTAATCCAAATTCATAATCTTCTAGTGCGCACTTTAAATATTTCTCATTGAACACTTCTATCCCGTCCATTTCAAAGTCTGTAACTTCATGAGATAATAAGTCCATTATAGATTTGTTATCTTTCATAAGTTCTACAGACCTTTCACACTTAAGTAGGGTGTCAGTATCTATAATATCCTTTCCACTTGTTTGAGAGAAGGTATAGTAGTCTTCACACTCAGTTGTACGCACTTTAGCTACACGTTTATCTTCATCCTTTAATGTTTGGTATAGTCCTACCTCTTTTAAAGAATCTAAAATCATTTTGTCTTCAACCTTGGATAACTCTTTAGCATCCGTGTAAAGCATAATATTTTTTAGAACCTTACGTAATGTATCAGACGGTAACTTAGATGGCATCACAACAAAGTTTTTATCAAACTCCTCTGGTTGTAATATTAATAGATGTATAAGCTTACCTTGTACTAGGTGTTTATCTGTTCTCTCCTCTCTATCCTTAAGTATATATTCCTTGTAGAACAGCTGAGGAGAAAAAATTAATTTGTTCAGTGATGAGTAACTGAAGTTAAAAGTCCCAGCCTGCACAGCAGACTGAAACTCTTTTTCTTTATTGGTATCTTTTTTCATAATTTAAAATGGTAAATAATCTTTTTCTTTTATTAATACTTCTGAGAGAGACTTGTTTTCTATTTTCATCTTCTCTTTATACTCTGATTTAAGTCTAATATCTATTCTCTCCATCTCAAATACACATTCAGATTGACCAAATCCCACACCTGCTTGTATAACATTTTTAAATACTAAATCACAAATGTGTGACATGGATTCTTCAGTCAGTGCATTGTCCTCAACTAGCTTCTCTATAAGACTAGAAAAGGGAGCTGTATGTGAAACGTTCCAACCTGTAGTTGAATAGTGTTCAAACTGATGACGTAAAGTTCTAAATGCAACCTGATTCCAGGTACTACTTTGTTTCATAGTTCCACCATAATGATAGAATAATAAACCAAGAACAGTTTTAGATTCTTCAATCTGACAGTTAGCCATCAATGTCATTGCAACTTCCTTATCTTCCAACGTTGCACTTAGCATTGTTTTTAAATTCTCATAGTAATCCCAATCAAGTATAACAGAGTCTTCAGAACAAACCTGATTAACATATATATCAGTTATTAAAGTTCTGTTAGGTTCCATAAGTATAGAATATTGTTTCCAGTTATCATTGTTTATATAAAGCACACCACCAATAGTATTATTATATAACTCATTAACAAAATACATTAATTTAGATAGTTCAAATCTTTTTGAGCAGTTCCAAGAACTATATCTATCACCCATATATATGTAATTATCATCTGTTAATGTATCCATAAGATCAGTCAATTTTAGAAGAGCTTCATTATCTAAACAATCTTTTAATCCCCCATTTAATTTTTCCATGAAAAGTGACTTACTAAACAAGTGTCCGTGATAAGCATGTGTTGTTAATTTATCAATTGTTTTTTGTGATATGATAGATACGTCTGCAGCATTAGGATCTCTAACTACCTTAACATTATATTTATCTTTAAGTGTGGTTAACTTATCACGAGATAAAGATAAATTTGGAAATCTATATATTTTACTTATATTATTCCAATCAACTTTACTGTTAACAATACCTTCCATTATTTCAGCATCTAACTTCTGATTCCAACCACTTCCTTCTTGTATAAAATGTCCTTTCAATGACATTGAAATATCATCTGCACCAACTCTTACACTGACCGAAGATGTATTATAATATTCTTCTATGTCTATTTTTAATTCATATATTTGCTTATTCATATTTTTTGTTTTTTTAAATATTTTCTATATTCAGGTTTAACTTCTACTCTAAAAGAATATAATGCTCTATTAGATATATATATTTCTTTTCTACATACAGGTTCTAACATTCTAAAATTTTCAGAATCCATTGTTCCGTCTTCAATAAATTTTTCAATTGCAGCTTCTGCAGAATGATTTGCTAGATCTGATAGTCCAGATTTATCATACCAATATTTTACATCTTTATTCCTTGACCATGTGTATTGAGCATTACCAAGTTCTTGTGATAATAACCAAAGCAATGCAGGAGTTTTATTATAGTTTATTGTAGGTAATAAGGTTCCTAACATTTCTCTATCTTCTCCACCTGCATTATACATAGATGTTAATTGCTCTAGTAACTCCTGAGTTAAAATTTGAACATTACCTGAAGCATTAAGTACTGTATCAATATTAACTACTTTTAAATCACCTGAACTTATAAGAGAAGCTAAGTTGATTGCAAGACCTGAGATTAAATAATTATCATATGGAGCTGAATTATATGTTAACTTATACATAGGATGTCTATCCTTTAGCTTCTTATCATATAATAATTGATGCTGTACGTTAATTGAATTAGGTAAATCTTCATTACCATCTTCATCCACATCAAGCATGTATCCATTACTCCAATGAACTAATAAGGCACGTGATGGATAATTAGCATGTGTACCATTCATACTTTCTTCTACACTATGCTCACATATTATAAAATCAGCTAACTCATAATCATTTGTAAGAGATATACTATGTTCTTTACAAGCTGCTTTTATTCTATCTGCAGATACACTGCAACCTGGTAATACAAAACCTTTTTTTAAAATAGTGAGGTCATCAGTAGTTTCATTAGTAAGCATCTCAGATATTTCGTAGTATTTTTCATCACTCTCTGTTCCTAATACTGTAGCCACGTCTGTAAGAGATGAGGAGGAGTAGACATTATATTCTACTCCTTCCTCTATCCCAAGACTTTCTACAATATCAAGATCAATTTCTTGAAATATTGTTTTTTTTGCCATTATTTTACAGTCATTTTAATTATTGCTGGGTTCATCATCATTTTATTAAACTTCTGTTTGTTACCTGAAAAGATACTTCTAACAACTAAGTACTTAAGATCATCAGTAAAGTAATCTTTTGTACATAATGATATTAGTCTATCAGTAATCTTTTGTCCAATAGTATTATCTTTAGAATATACTATTGAATAATTTGCAAGTCTTGTTGCTATACAAGATGCTATATCTGCACGGTATGTATCATCTTTACCTATACAGCTTCTTAGTTCACCTAATATATATGATTCATCTGCATGAGTTAATAGATCTTTAGGAGTTATTAACTTATCTAACTTGTTGTTAATGAACATAGTAAACATAGAAGAGAATTCCTCACCTACACTACCTTCACCAATCATTTGAATTAAAGATAAATTTTCTTCAAACTTTTCAAAGCTAGATATTGCATTAAAGAACGTTGATATAGATCTTGCATTAGTCTCTTGTGTCACAAGTTCAGGATGCATCAACAAGAAGTTAATACATCTTGAGTCAATACCTGCTCCCTCAGCCCATTTAGCCCATACATCAATATCAAACTTTAGATTAGCGGATATATATCTAGTTTTCTGTGCAGAATCTACACTGTTAACCATATAGTCTCCATTGTCCGGGTTAGCTGTTAATATAATATGCCAGTCCTGTGGTAATGTCCATGAGATATAAGTTTGACGGTCAACTAATTCCATACATGCTTGAATAAATCTAACATCAGCACGGTTCCAGTCATCTAATAATAGTATACCACCTTGTTTCTTATCAGCAATCCATTCTGGAGCACAGTAAGACATTCTATTCTTGCCTCCCATTTTATAACCACTCTTTAAGTAATCACTTACAGCCATTTCATCAACCCATTGACCAACTTTTTTAGTAACGGTTGTAGGCATCTTAGCTAAATCTTCAGATGCTGCTGCTCTAGAATTATAGTTTAACATATCTTTTTCAGACATTTTAACTGTCTTTTCTTTATACATTTGAAATTGTCTTACAGGAAATCCTACTAGATCACCTAACTCTTCTATTTGTGCTAAGTTTAACTTAACAAAATCTAAATTATGTTTCTGTGCCATTTGCATTACAGCTGATGTTTTACCAATACCTGATTCACCTACTACTTCTACAGCTACAGGGTTTTTACCATCTTTTTGTAAGAATCTATTGTTAGATATAATGTGATCTACAAATCCTTCTAATTCTTCAATGTTTAAATTTACTTCTGCCATTTTCTTTTTTTTTAATTTATTAGTTTAATTGTATTTTTTGTCCCGGTAAGTCTTCATTTATTCTACACCGTGTGCTATGTACCCATAGAGCATTTGCTGGACAGTTTTCAGGTGTATATGCTTCACCATCTGTTAAATATACTAGAGCTGTATAAAGCCCTTTCTTCTCATTATAGAGATCAACTACTGGTTGGAAACTTGTGCCTCCTCTTCCTACTATATCCCAATCTTTCTTTGGGTTGAATACTTCTACACTACCTATCTGTGTATCACATTGAGCTACAGTTATCTGATGACCTGTCTTATGCATGTGACATAACTCACTCATAAATTCTTTAAGCTCATCATTAGATACAGAACCTGATGTGTCAACACCAACAAGGATATGATTCTTAAATTTAATCTTAAGACCAGGATTAGCAGCATAACGTTTGTTATATTTACGCCTAAGCTTCTTTGTATAAGAGATAGATGAATTACCAACAAACCTCCTAAGGTATTGTTTCCAATTAAATGATGGTGGTTCAATATGTCTTAACCTACCAATTATCTCAGCTAGTTCACCGGGAACATTACCACACTTTTTTTCAGTTTGTTCTGCAGTTTCTTTTAATTGATGTTCAACTTGTTTTTGTATAAGTTTCTTATCAGCTTCAGATAGATCATCAAACTCTTGCCATGTAGGGTGATCATAAGGACTATTACCATCCATTTGTTTTAAGATGTTTTCTAAGTTAGGACAGTTGCCATCCTCACAAGCTTGTTGTAACTTATCATAGTAATACTTGGTACCTGCTTTAGTATCTAAATTTAGTTCAGGAAACATCTCTAAAGTTAAACCACCTTCAGGTAGGTAATCATTTTCTATGTATTGATTGATCTCTAGATCAGCTGCTATATTAAATAACTTATGATCAGGATAGATTTCTCTTAATATAAGATGCCCAAAGGATATATGTAATAGTTCATGTTTAATTAATCCTATTCTTTGTTTTTCTGTAAGTGATAATATAAATTCAGGATTCATAGTTAGCTGTACACCAATTCCATTTTTACTTACACCTGCTGTAGGTATATCATCTCTATATTTTTTATTTAAACCAATGAGAAATAAACCATAAAATGGTTCTTTGAACATTAAAGTTTTAGTAGCTTTAGCTACTATGTCAACTACATTCTTCATATAATAATATTTGTTTAGTTGTTAATTTAAAATTTTCTGCTAAGTCATGATAACTCAACATAGTTTGTACTGTAGATAGGAGTTCTTCTTTTAATAGTTGGTTCACTAGAAGATCTTTAGTTCCAACTTCATCTTTTATGTAATCTAATAATTTGTGAATTGATGTGTCATAACAGAAGGTAAGGAATGCTTTTTTAAACAGTACCATTTGACCATGGTCTAACTTATAGCTTAACCTTCTGCCCATTATTGTATTCAATGATTGAGATATATCATGCTTCGCCCACATAGATAATGCCAAAAAAAAATCCTCATCAAGTGAGGATTCAAACATTTTCTGTAAATTATTAAATTTAGTTATGTTAAGTTTTTCTTTTTTTATTTCACTCATCTTTTAATTTATTGAGTTCTTCAACTATTTCAATATATACTCCGGGGTCTTCTTTATCATATGAATACTTTCCAAAAGACGGTATAATAAAATCACAATTATCATCTTCAATCCAATCATGTTTAACCATATCATCTTGTGTTGTTTGACAAGGATTTAAGTAATCAAATTTATGTTTTGTACCTCTATGGTATGTAAATTTTATATGCAAAGGGAGCTCATACTTTTTAAGCTCATGTCTAAACTGAGGAGCTATTCTTATAAACTCTTCTTTAGTTGCATCTCTATATTTAGTTACTGTTTTACTTACAATAAAATATTTACCGGTCCACTGACGGCTATTTTTTGAGCTTGGTACATTACCAGGTATCCACCATTTCATATTTTTTCTTTTATTAGTTTAAATAATTTAGGCTTAACTGCTTCTGCTCCATACTTAGCAACAGCATCTGATATATCTTTTTCTGATTTAAGATGTACTGAATCAATTTTATATATCTTCTTATACTTTTCCATTGCTATTAGCCCGGCCTCATCATTGTCCAGCAAACATACTACTTTCTTATACTTTGACAATAGATTTTGGATTATATATGGTTTTATCATAGTATTTTCTGAGTCAGGTGCAATAACTTCTACACCTAGATTAAAGCTTAGTACACATAATGCATCCTTTAGTGAGCTACATATTACTAAATACTTTTTATTATATGTTAATTGATCTAATCCTTGAAGATACTTTTTAGTTTTTATAAACTTACGTTTCTTTTGTTTAGGTTGGTATATCTTATATATATCTCCGTGCTTGTCATAGTAACCATAGATCATGAGATTTGTGATAGTGATCTTACTTATATCATCAACATTCTCCTTTACCATAGTGTAGTATTCAATTGGTTTAACATTAAATGTATTTAATAAAGTTGTTCCAATGTTATACTGTAACCAATACTCTGCATCATTTTCAGTCCATTCACGGTTCTTTATATAATCTACTTGATATTTAGCAACAGGTACATATTCAATATCATCCATTGTACCATTCTCTCTAATATATGTATTGTGATCTTCTACTATTCTGAATAAAGCTTGAGAATATGATAAATCAAATAATGCTTGAACTATATCAACCTTACTCCCTTGATTACCAGTAGAAAAATCTTTATATCTATATTCATTACGGTTAGTATCTAAATATATAAACATACTAGGAGACTTATCATTAGCGTTAAAGATAGACTTAATCTTAACATCCTGACCTGTTAACCTCTCTGGTAAATCTAAGTAATATTCAAATACCCAACTGCTTTTTATATCTTTCTTATCACTTGCAAAGTTCTTAGTTGTAATCATAGTAATAGAAAGGGGACAGTTTCCCATCCCCTCTATTTAAATATTACAGTTCAAAGTCTGACTTACCTGCAGCAGTAGCTGGTTCAAAGTCTCTCTTAACTTGACCATTGCTTTCAGCTTTTTTTGCTAATGACTTAACATGTGCAGCCTCATTAAATGTAATTAGTCTAGAATTTTCAACATCAATAGCTTCCATAGGTACACCATCTTTAGATAACTTAGGAAGATATAAATCATTATTGACATATCCTTCTTTGTTTTCCCACTCACGGCTTGCTAAACAAACTTTGATGAAAGAACTATTAGATACTAGTTTGTTTACTGATACTACAAAGTCTTCAATTGTATTTGCCTCAATAGCATCTAACTCAGTTCTTAATCCTAATGTTTCACTTAAGAAAATCATAGACTTTAAGATCTCTTGATCTCTACTAATTTCTCTACCGCTTGCTAATGTTGTATCTTTATATGGAAAAGGTGATACTCTTACTCTTCCAATTTGACCCTCATATCTACCTTGAGACTCATTATTCTTATCTTTATAAAATCCTTCAAACTCTCCGCCCATTGCTTCAGTTTCCATATGTAAGTTAATATTATATGCATCCTTGTCATAAGGAGTTACATCTAATGAAATAGAATTGATTCTAACTGTTGTGTTACCTGGACTCATTAAAGGTCTTGCTTTTCCTGAGCCTACGCTCATGTCTTTTGTGTTTAACATCTTTACTTTTTTTTAATTAATTAATTGTTTATTGTTCATACTCTGCTATACAGTTCTTAACTAACTGTAGATCATTATCTATAAAGGACTCTTCAAACATGTCCATTGGAGATTTACATGTGTTCTCTCCATTATTTTGGGTGTCAAACCCATACTCTAAACCATCATCTGTTTTCTTTACTCTACCAAATAATACTATAGAGAATAGACCTTCCAAAGTTAATGTATTATCTATCATTTTACCTATAGTTTTAGCTTTAACTTTTCTATTACCGTTACCATCTACTGATTCCTCAGAATGAGTCAAGAAAAATATAGTTAAGTCTTCTCTCATATCTTTTGGCATCTTAGCAACCTGTGCTAAATTA
>Ga0114994_10000276_pt1 | contig 32701 bp, 19 predicted proteins | sample ArcticOcean_MG_C_9_FD_87043 | JGI IMG/M metagenome (GOLD analysis project Ga0114994, IMG submission 87043) | Marine microbial communities from western Arctic Ocean - ArcticOcean_MG_CB2_152 | ecosystem: Environmental > Aquatic > Marine > Oceanic | place: Arctic Ocean: Canada Basin | collected...
ACAGTTCAAGAAAAGGAAGTTTGATTCTATGGAGGACTTCATAGAAGGAAATAAAGGGTTATACACCCGATTTAATAAAACCGCCCACAACCACGTTGCAGATGAAATAAAAAAGTACCACCATCTCCACAAATTGGCGGCGTGTCCAGTGGTGTGTCCAGTCACACCCCCCACCATAAATCTAGCAATTGCGTGTGCCGAGAAGCGTGCTGCCAAGCGTGCCGCCACAGTCGCCACCCGAGCCGCGTGAGTGGTCCACGAGACCTGCTAAAACCAGTTTATTATTTAAAATCGGGTATAAACGGCTAGCGCCTTATACTTCCACCCCCTTTTAGACGCCTCGTCGCGCTTTTTGCTAAAAAGGGTTAAAACCCGTACATTAACGTACGGGTTCCCGAGTATAGCGGGCTCTCGACCACCAACACATCTTCTTCTTGCGAAGCGCGTAGCGAGCCGCATCCACCATACTAGACCATACTAATACTACACAACGCTGTCCATCGCATAGCCACCAGCTGCAGCAGCAGCACATCATGGATGAGAAACAGCAGCCATGCGACAGCGCGCCACCGACGCGCGCCGCCGCCGCACCACCGCCCAACGACCCCAATGAACAAAACACCGCAAAACGTGCACGTGACGGTGCGGCACGAGCAGCTCTTCGACGTGGCCGTCGACGTATTCAAGACAAGAATCACAAAAAAATAAAAATAGAACTAGACGACGCCGAAGAGATGTACCGGAAAGCGATCGAGCTCGACCCGTCGCACGCGAAGGCGCACAACAACCTCGGCCTTCTTTTGGAGACCGTGCGCAAGGACTACGACGGCGCCGAGAAGATGTACCGGAAGGCGATCGAGGTCGACCCGTCGCACGCGACTGCGCACCTCTACCTCGGCAATTTTTTGGAGACCATGCGCAAGGACGACGACGGCGCCGAGAAGATGTACCGGAAGGCGATCGAGCTCGACCCGTCGCACGAGACTGCGCACAACATGCTCAAATTTCTTTTCAAGGCGCGCAAGGACGACGCCGTTTACAATAGTACCAGAAGGCGATCGAGGTTGACCCGTCGCAGAAGAGGGGGCCTAGTCTTCCTCCCAAGCTTCCGCCCAGGCTAAAAGTGCTCACAAACGCACCCCCAAAGGCCAAATTTATTAACCCTTAAAATTAAGCTATTTGGCTTACGATTTTGCGTTTTTTGGGTCATCTGTGCATCCTCTACTCTTCCAAGGGGAAAGTGGGGTTTTTGAGTTTGGGGCAAGTGTCTGGTTTGAGGTCCTCCTATCTGGGAGTGGCGTATAACATATCCCGTCGACGGGATATGTTAGTTTGACCGCTCCTATGCATACAAACTGGCCACCAAGTTTTAGTCCCCGGAGGCTCGCACACACTCAGGGTCAGTCTTCAATTCACGCGGTCATTCCGTCGCGAGCGGTCGCCGACCGGTCCTTCACCCACGACGTACCGCCGACGCTCGAAATACACGGTGTCTGCTTGAGGTACGGGAAGCCCTCCTCGAGGACGGCGCCGATGCAAAAATCCGCGACGTCTGCGCGCGCGATGGACCCAGCCTCTCCCTCGATGACGTTGATCACGCCCGTGGGCTTTTCGACGGTCAGCCCGCCCGGCCGCACGATGGTCCATTCCAAGTCGCGACCGACCCCACCGTCGGTAAACAGCGCCTCCTGGTTGTTCTTGTCCGTAAAGATGGAGGACATGACCGTCATCATCAGCATCTTGAAGACGAACGGCGCCTGGTCCTTGGAGTCGCCGGCACCGATGGACGTGACGACCGCGATGCGCTTCACGTTGTACTTCTTCATCGCGGCGATGACGGTGGCCGTGCCGTCCGTCAGCATGGTCGGGCCCACGTCCTTGGTCTTGCCTCCGAGCGCGATGATCACTCCCTCGACATCACCACCTTCGAAGACCTTCTCGACGTCGTCGGCGTTAGTGACGGAGCCCTTGTACTTAAAGAGCTGGTCGCTCTCGACCGGGTCCTCCTTGCCCGTCGAGCCCATGGGCGTGAGGAGCCCGGCCGGGTCGCGGCACAGCGCTCTTACGGGAATATTGCGCCCCAGGAGCTGGTGCGTGCACTCGCGGCCCGTCAGGCCCGTGGCGCCGAAGACTGCCACAGACATCGAGGGCTGGACGCGCAGCGCATTACTGCAGGCCGCGGTGGTGGCGAGGATAAGTAATTTCATTGCTGCGTGTAGAAATGCTATGCAGGTGTTAGAGGCCGGGTACAGCTGTAGAAATGTGAGGGAGCCACCACGAGATTTGGGAGATGGCCTGCGCGGGTTTTCCAAAGTTTTAGGGACGCGCCCGGATTTGTGCTAGGAACAGCCCATAGAAAAGAAATAACAAAAACACATTTAATCACACTACAGAAACCCCTCACCGCCCCGCAGCCGGTCGACGCGCTCCGCGCACTCGCGCAACGACGCGGCCCGCCCGTCCAGCCACGCGTACGCACGCCGCGCGCCGCCGTCGGACGCGGAGACGACGCACGATTGGTCGCTCGGGAAGACGAACACCTCCTCCCGCGCCTCGGGCGACGCCACGAGCGCGGCGTGGCTCTCGGCGATGAGAGACCGCGCCGCGGCGGGCGCGCGGAACGGGGCCGCCGTGCGCGGCGCCGCCCCCTCGAACGCGCACACACGCACGCCGGCCGGCGGGAGCGAAGGCGGCACGGGCGCGAGGTCCCACTGGCTGTCGGGGTCGCAGAGCTCGGCCTGGATCGCGTCGCCGACGCGCTGGCAGACGGCCGTCGCCCACCTCCTACTTAAACCTGCGTCGGACGCGCGGACCGCGGCGTCGTCAATTAAGATACCGACCAAGACCGCGGACCGCGCCGCGTAGAAGACGAGCAGGCGGCGATGCTCGTCAGCGGTCCCGATGCCGGCGTCGTAGGCGCAGCGCACCCGACCCACGGCCGGGGCCGGCCTCACGGCGGGGCACCACACGCGCTCGACGGCGTCTCCCGGCCCGAGGTCGTCGACGTTGCGCTCGCCCCCGCCGACGCAGCGGAAGCGCGCGTTCGTGCCGCACGCCGCGAGACTGAGCTCGGGCGTCGCGAAGCCGGCGCCGGCGCCGGCCCAGCTCCCGTCCCCCGCGCGGCCCTTTCGGACGATCGCCTCGCCCGCATCCCTTAAGGCCGGCGCGAGCACCTTCACATCTTCTAATGTTGTCGCCGCGACGCGCCCGTTCACCAGTACTAGACACGCACTAACGCCGTCGACGGCCGTCGTCGTCGAGGCGAGGCGCGCGACTTCGTTCCGGGCCGCGGACGATAAGCTCGCGTCGCCAATTGATGCGTCCGCCAAGGGCGCGAAGCCCGGGGTGCGCGGCGCCGCGAAGTGCGCCTCCAACATTTCGCGAACGTCGTCCACTTGATCATGATCGTCGCCGTCCTCGCCGAAATCGTCGTCGCGGCTCTTGCGCCGCGTCTTCCGCCGCCGGGCGAGCGCTCGGGCGCCGTCGAAGTCAATGAGTTCGTTCAGGGGCGCCCTAAATAAGACGAACCGGTCGTAGGCCTGAAGCATGCGCGACCGCAGGGAGACCGCGTCGCCCGGCGCCGCCCAAATAATGAGCACGTCCTCCTCAGGCGCCACGAAGCCGTACCGCAAGCCGCCGACGACCGCGCCCTCGGTTCTGTCCTTGGTAAAGGAGCTGCTCAACGCGAGGATCGCCTCGGCCACCTGTAGCGCGCTGAGCCGCGCGCGGTCGTCGTGGTCTGACGGATGGTACCACAGGACGTGCGCGAGTAACTCGCAGGCGTCGCCCGACTCGTCCGCCGACTGCAGCCGTCGATGGATGATGGCGCCCCACGCGAGCCAGTCGGTTTGTGGCGGCGGCAGTGTTTTGGCCTTGAGCAGGGTTCTCGCAGCCACGGGGTCCATTGATGTGTGTTTTAGGCGGCAGCCGGTGCACTGATGCACGACGGCAGCGTGCGACTGCTGCTACTACGGCGGCGACTGCTGCTGCTACTACGGCGATGCGTGACCTCCTGAGCTTCAGTGGCCTGCTAAGGCTGTGAAAACCCGTACATCCTTCTTGACTTCAGCATAAATCGATCTTGCTGGACGCACCTAGCGCCGCAGTTGACGCACCGGGCTGCGCACGACTCCTAAGACTGCTGACTTGACGTGTACGCAACTGACGTGCACGCCGGCAAGCTGATCTACTACTTGTGGGGTGCCTCAGACAGGGCTCACAGCAGGTGTCGCAATGATGAAGCTTGCGCCCCTCGCCTTCGCGGTGGCGTGCAGCCTGCAAAGCGCCTCCGCGCTGGCCGCCCGCCGACCGCCTCCGCCGGACCTCACGAAAATATACAAGGACCTGGTCGCGGCGAGCAACGAGCCGGGCAGTAGTGCGGAGCGGCCTGCCGTCAACAAGAAACGCGTCGCGATCTGCGGCGTGGGCGGCGACGCCGGGCGGTTCGTGTTCGGCTACGTCCAGCGGGCGGCCCAGACGTTCGAGAGCGGCCTCGCGGCGCCGCTTGGTTTAGTCGGCGCCGCGCGCGGCTCTCGCGCTCTGAACGCTTGTTTGTCGTCATCGTTCATCCTCGCCTTCGCGGACGAGTCGCTCGTGCAGCGGTGCGACTTCCGGAGCGACGAGGTGCTGGCGAAGCGCGTGGCGGGCTGCGGCACTGTCGTCACGCCGTACCGCCTGCGGCCCCAGGGCGCGGTGACCGGCACGGAATGGACCTGGGATTTAGACCAAGCGGAAGGCGGCGAGGTGGAGCCCTTCGCGCGGATCTGCGCGGCCGCCGTGGCGGCGAGTGCGCACGTCCTCGCCGTCGCGGCGCCCGGCGACGCGAACGATGCCCTTGCGGCGCTCGAGGCGTCCGGTGCGTCTCACACGCTCCTCGTGACGAACGACTTGGCCACGACGAAGAAGTGGAACCTCAACAGGGGCATCCAGCAGGTTGTCGGCGCCAAGCGGGGCGCCGGCGCCGGCGGCAACTTGCAGGTCGAGGACCTCGGCGCGACCATCGCCCAGGCGGTCGCCGTCCTGGACCCGAGCAAGAGCAGGGTCCTCTCGCTCGGCGCGCTCGCCGACGGCGCGTCCACGCCGCAGGAGGCGCTCGCCAAGGCGATCAACACCGCCTTGCTCTCGCCGGCGTAGCTAGGGTCTATAGAAAATATTTACATGACTACAGGGGCATCTATGCCGAAGAGGCGCTCGAGCCGCGCGAGCTGCGCCGCGACCACAGGCGTATGGTTGCTGGCGACGTTCGCCCACTCGTAGTCCTCGAGCGCGCTGCCGCCGGCGATGTCGCACCGACCCACGTCGCCAGCGTGATCATAGAGCTCGACCGCGACAGGAGAGCCGCGCGGTGCCAGTCGTAAATGGGACCACTTGTACCACACCGTAAAGCGCCACCGCTCATCACGCGTCGAGTAGCCCATGTGTGTGAACCGTCTGCGCGGCGTGTCGTTGCAGTCGTTGTGTCGCCATGCCGCCGACGCGTTGGCGACGCATCGCGGGTAGACGGAACGCGCCACGTGATTATCATCCACAGCACCTCCATAGAAGAGGCGGCTCAGGTCACGTCCATCCAGTGGCTGTGACTCTCGTGTAATGTAGCTTGTATCGACGCAAGCCAGCGCGGCGACCGTCGGGAAAAGGTCCACGAGCTCAACCGGCGCACTCACGATGCGCCCAGCGCTGTGCGGCGCCCACGGCACTTTGATTAATAGAGGCACGCGGACCGCGTTCTCATAGAGGGTCATCTTCATCCATTCGTTTTGGTCGCCGAGGTGCCAGCCGTGGTCACCGAAGAACACGACCACCGTGTTGCGCTCGCGGCCCCTCGCTTTGACGCCGTCGAGCACAACGCCTAACTGCTCGTCCATAAACGTCACCGCAGCATAATAACCTCGGCGCCACGCCTGCTGGCACACGTCCGCGTAGTTATGCCGGGGCGTCAGCGCCTGGGAGCCGCCGCACTCTCTCCAGTCGCTCAACATGTCGCTCTCGTGAACTGGGATATGAAAAGCTAGGTCCACGTAGTTGCGGGGTGACTGCGACCGCGCTGCGAGACTCACATTTTGAGGATAGGCATCGAAGGCGCGGCGCGGCGCGCGCCATTGCAGGTGCGGCTTGCGGAAGCCAACTGCTAGAAAGAAGGGTCTCGTCTCGTCCCGCGTCACGTTCGCGAGGAGCTCCAGCGCGGTCGCCGCGATCTGCGTGTCTTGAAACTGAAGTCGTCGACCAGTGTCTTCGACGGCGCACCAGGACGTGTTGCCAGGACACCTAGGCTCGCCCGGGTTGGACCAGTCGGCCCATGTGTTATTGATGCGAGTGTCCCACGAGTATGGGAGATCTTCATTGGGCGGTAACCCTGGATGGAAAATCTTCCCGGTGCCCACTGCTTGATACCCCGCCTTGCGAAAAGCACCAGGCAATGTAGTCCAATCAGGCCCTACCTCACGGAAGTCGTCCCTGAACTGCCAGCTCTTCGTGCGTGCTGGGCGTCGGCCGGACAGGAACGAATTACGAGACGGCGCGCACAAGCTCTGCTGCGCGTAGGCTCGCGTGAAAGTGATCGATTCTGCTGCGAGGGCTGTGGTACGGGGCGCGACGACGTGGTCGCAGCCGTAGCACGGGAGCTCGGGACGCAGGTCGTCCGACACGACGAATAACACGTTCTTTCGTCGCGGCGGGAAGGTGGCGGCCGCCGCGGCCGCTGTAGCAGTCAGCAGGAGGCGCAGAGTCATGGTCTAGCGCCCAGCACTGCACACCTCTTAACTCTCTGAACACTCTACACACTCCGGTGCTCTGCACACTCTGAGCACTCAAAGTTGACCAAATTGCTGTGTTTGCGCACGTGCGGGTTTCTTACTAATCCGTGCGGGTTTTTGGTGTAAAGGGTCCAGAAGCCAAAACAAGAGCCCAAACAAGAGCCCGTGCGGCGGCCGCTGCCCGAAGCGACGCAGGCCAAACACGCGCGCCATGGACGCAGCACCCACTGCCGAAACTCCTTTGGACATCACTACGCGCCTGCATCAAGTCAATGTAGAGAGAGTGGTTACCTTCCTCAATTGCCTGGAGCGCATCACGTTCGCATGCGCCGGAGAATCGTGCAAGGGCGCCGTCAGTGCCGCGGTGCGCAATTACCGGCTGGGCGCCTGCGGGGGAGTTGGATGCCTGCGACGCAAATGCCATATGGCGCAGCAGCACCGGAACGGCTACGCGTATGGGAACCAGGTGGTGCTCCGCATGTTCGCCAAAGAGCGCGGGATTAGGAATATGCTGCAGCCGCCAATTACGCATATTATCTTGTGCCACACGGAGTGCGAGAGAACGCGCGCGATCGCGTCGCGCGTCACGATTTGCACACAGGCCGATGATGAAGACCCCGGTTGATGAAGATGGGTGTTGTCTACAAACTACCTGATTGCGCCGTTTGTATGTCGACCGGTGCTGGGCGCGACCAGCAATCTGTCCCCACCCACGGATCCCAGAGAGAGAGAAACAGTAAAACCAAACATGATTAGATCAGCGCATACTTCCCGTATCCCTGCATCGCGGACTGCGACCGGTTGCCACCGGCGGCCAGATTCACCGTTTCCTCGTTCAGGACGCGCTTCATCTCCAGCTTCGCGAGCGCCACCGCGCGGGCGTCCTGGCCCTCGATGGCCAGGTAGAGCCGCCGCTGCCCGAGCTGCAGCTGCTGGCCCGGCGCGACGTAGACGCCCCGGTTGATGATCGCCGCGCCCGTCTCCTCCTGCACGCGCAATAAAACGTCCCGATTGGTCGCGCGCCATCGCGCTTCGCCGGGATAGTCGTTAATGTCCAGCTCGTCGTACGCTGAGTCGCCGGCCTGCTGCGCGGGCGTCAAGACCGGCCCCGTCGGGACCGCCGGCGCCGCGCCCGTCATGCCCGCGGCCAGCGCCCGCGCCCTTGCTAAGGCCGCGTCGTGGGGCGACGCCGTCGGCGACGCCAGGGCCCGCGACGCTAGGAGCGGCACCCTCCCAAAACGCGCCGCTAAAGCCTTCGCCCTTTCAACCGGTGACAAATGAGATAAATCGGAGACGTTCGCCGCCAATTGGGGCACGACGCCCCCCAGGGCGACCTGCGCGCTGGCCGTGCTCCGCGTCACGGCGTTGGGCAGTTGTTGACCACTGCTGGCCGCGAGCGCCGACGCGAGCTCGTGGGGCTTCAGGTCCACGACGCCAGGGTTCGCGACGGGTTGTTGAACCTTCTTCTCCGGCTCGGGGCCCTCGTCGTCGTCCAGGTTCGACTCCAGGACCACGAGGCCCATCTCGGACTCCATGAGCGTTCGTTGCGCTTTCGCGCGCTGCTGGTCGCCGTCCAGCTCGTCCTCGTCGAACTTGTAGCCCCGGCCTTCAAAGCCACTGGAGGCCCACTTCTTCTCGCCCGTCTTGGTTTTGCCGATGAACTTCTTCGCTAATTCACTTAATTCAGAAGGTACGTCCCTCTTCCCTTGGCTGAGCGCTTTTTTTATCAGAGGCGCGTAGGCGTCCTCGGTCGACGGGTCGAGGAACGTGTAGGCCGTGCCCTTCCGCCCCGCTCGGCCCGTTCGTCCCACCCTATGGACATAGTCCTCCAAGTGGTTCGGGCACGAGTAGTTGATCACACATGATATAGCAGGGACATCTAACCCTCGGCCGGCCACGGACGTCGCGACGAGAACAGTGGCAATACCATCTTGAAAATCTTTTATAGTAGAGGCCCGATCATCTTGTTCCTTCCCACCATGTAAAGACAACGAAGGATAACCAGCTTTCACAAGTTGTTCATAAATAGAGTCGCACTTGAGTTGCGTATCTACAAAAACGAGCGTAGAGCCCCGCTCGAACCACACGCCGAGCAATTGCAGCAAGCGCATGAACTTGGTCTGCTCCGGCCGTATTTCCACGTACTGGTCCACCGTGTCCGACGCGACGCTTTTCCCGCCGCAAACGATCTCCAGCGGATGCTGCAGCGCCTTCCTAGCTAATTGCTCGACCGCCCGAGGAAACGTCGCCGAAAACAGCGCCGTCTGCCGGTCGGGCCGCACGTTCCGCAGCACCATGGCGATCTGGGGCTCGAAGCCCATGTCGAACATGCGGTCCGCCTCGTCCAAGACCACGAAGCTGACGCGACTGAGGGCGATCAGGCGCCCCTGCTGCATCGTGAGGATGTCGATGAGTCGACCCGGTGTTGCTACTACGACCTCGGCGCCTCTTTTTAGGTCGGCTATTTGTTGCGCCACCTGCGCACCACCATAGACCGCGGTGCACCTCAGTCCTAGGACCGACGCGAAGCGCTTCGTCTCGCGGTAGATCTGTAAGGCGAGTTCTCGCGCCGGTGCCAGAATCAACGCCACGGGCCCCTCGCTGCCATCACTTATCGGCGGCTGGTCGCTCACGTGCCTTAGTAAAGGCAGGGCGAATGCCAATGTTTTACCGGACCCGGTCTTCGCGATGCCGATGACATCTCTGCCGGACATGAGTGCAGGCAAGGCCTGCTTCTGGATCGGAAACGGCTCCGAGTCCCCTCCAAAGCATTCGAGGACTTTCGTGTGCACTCGTTCGGGTAAACCGCACTCGCCCCACGTGGTTATCGGTGGCGGACACCCTTTCCCTCGCACCTTAATCTCGTCCCCTTCTCGCCGTTCCGCGACCTCCTCGACCGTAAGCTTCGCCAACGCCCGCGGCACGACGTAGAAGTTCTTCCTTATTTGTAAATAGTCCGCGCTCGCGTGGTCGATGGTTTTCAGCTCCTTCTTCCGCAGCTGCTCGGCAAAGACCTCCAGCGCGCTCTTCTCGGCCCGCTTCCGTTCCTTCTCTTCCATCACGTCCCCCTCGTCGTTGAAGCACCTTCCTAGTTCCTTCGTCTCGAGCTTCTGGGTTTCTGCTTGCCGTGTGGCGTCCTCCTTGGCCAATTGGACCCGTTGTCTCGTAGTTAGGTCCTCGTCATCAGATTCGTCCTCGTCGTAGACCTGGGGCGGCTCCTCTGGTACACTCGCGACGGAGTCGCTCTCCCAGCCGCCACCTTTACCGGATTCGCCAGCTAAAATCTCATCCAAGGTAATGGCGTTCGACCGCCGCTCTGACACGTCGAAGGCCGCCGCGAGGGGGTCGCTCCTAGCTCTTTCGAGCCGTTTGTCGTCCACGGCCGGCGCCGGCGACTCGGTCCCTTCGTTCGCAAACGCCGCCAGGAAGCCCTCCAGCGGGTCCTCGTCCGCGATGGTTGACGGCAGGAAGGCCGCGACGGCCGCCGTCCGGTTCTGGAACCGTTTTTGTTTTAAAGCGGCGGCCTGGTCCTTGAACGAACCGGTTTCCGTGGCCACCACGGACGAAGGCGCGGCGTCGTCGAACTCCGCCAAGAAGTCGTCGTCGTCGTCCACGCCGTCCGCGACGTTACTACCGCCGGCGTCTTCCAACGTCCACGTCCGCGTGACGACCGCCTCGTCCTCCACGACCTTCTTCCGCCCGCTTTCAATACGGACTTTCCGTGCTTTAGCCTCCTCCTCGACCCGTCTAGCTTCCGCTTCTCGTTCCAAGGCCCGCTCCGCGTCCAATTCTTCGCTCGTCTTGGGCGCGTTCGCCTTGAGCCGGGCGGAGATCATCTTGGCCATGGCCGCCGCCTTGTCCGTGGTCGAGTCCGTCTTCTCGGGCGACGGACTCGGCGCCTTCTTGCGCTTCCGCTGTTCCTCGCGCTCCTTTTCCTGCCGCTCCTCGCGCTGGGCCCGCGCGAAGGGGTTCTCGTCGTCCTTCATGCCTTCATAGGTCCGCGAGACCCAGCCCGTGCTCGCGTCGGGCTCCGGTTCGGGCTCCCTTCGTCTTCTTTTCCTGTCCCGGCTCCTTGAGCGGTCGCGCCGGCTCCGGTCGCGCCGGCTCCGGTCCCGCGAGCGGCTTCGACTCCGGTCGCGGCGGCGGCGGTCGTGGCGGCCCATTGTTGTCTTTACTGTTAGCTCGCGCAGGTATGCGTGCGCACGACGGCGCCGAGCAAGCAATGCTTGTCTTTACTGCTGCTTTCAAAGCCCAGCACACCGAGCGTGCGGCGCGGCGCGAGCGTCGTGCACAAGCCGGATAGCGCTGGCCAACTGATCGATGGTAACGCACTTCGGCTATCGTGCACAGCGGGCAGGCGCGGCACCAAAAGCGACGCTGCCGGGCTCGGGTTTTAAAACCCGTTTTAAACTGCTTAGCTCCATCGATGCCTCACAGACGCATGCACGGGTTCCAAGGAGAAGCCATACGCGTCTCTAGAAGCATAGTTGTGTTTGAGCATTTCATCTCACCCATTTTGGTTTTTTGCTCGCTGCCATTCAGTGCTCCGATACAGCCACACACGCGTGCAAACGCGGCGTCGGCATAGCACTCGTCTTTGCATCTCGTTGAGCAAGGGCACAGCGCGCTGCTCAGAACGACAGCGGCGCACCAGCCTTTTAAAGGGCTCTGAGTGCTGCTGCAAAGGAAAATTACCGCGCCGCCGCCGCAGCGCAGTATCTGGGACCGTTGACCCACCCGCGCGCCGGCGAAGTAAAAACAATCACGAACACATGGCCTCGCCCGGCACGATGCTCCCCCCGGAGCTGGACTACTCGACCGCGAAGCCGCCGCCGCCCACGCGCGCGCCGAGCTATCGGCAGTCCTACTCGAGCTGGCGCGCGGGCGAGGACGCGGGCGGGCGCGGGGCCGTGCACGCCATCCGGGCCGCGACGTACATGTCCGGCGGGCTCGCGACACCGCACGGCTCGGCCGCGGCGTTTAAGCGCGTGTCCTCGGTCAACTTACTGGCGACGTCCCTGGAGCACGCCACGGAGCTGTACGACGAGCTCGAGCGCTTGGATTCAAAACTCAGAATCTCCGGTTTGCTGGGCGGCTGCGTCGGCGTCGCCGCCACCGCGAACTTCTTGAACGGCTACCACACCAGTGTCATGAACTCCGCCGAGTCGACCGCGTTGCCGGGGCACTCGCTGTTCGCGTGGAGTCTGGCGGTGGCGGCGCTGCCGCTGGCGGGCGCCCCCGGCAGCGCCTTGGGCGGCTGGCTCGCCGAGGGGCGGCGCCTGGGCCGGGACGGGTGTTTGTGGTTCGTCGGCGTCGTCTACCTGGTGGGCGGTATTGTCATGTGCGCGGCCTTGCATTACGTGAGCATGAAATTACTAATTGCGGCGCGGCTACTCGTGGGTCTCGCGTGCGGCGCCACGACGGTGGTCCTACCTGTGTACTTGGGAGAACTGGCGCCGCCGCGCCTACGGGGCACGTTCGGCACCTTCACCCAGTTGGCCATGGTCAGCGGCATCCTAGCTGCCGATCTAGTGGCCTTAGGCGCGGGGTCCGCGATGTTGTTCGCGGTCTCCTTAATTATTTCAATAGTCATGCTTGTGTGCGCGGGCTTGCTGCCGCTGGCGCCGACGCCCCAGTCGGCCATCGCGGAGGACGCTAGAATAGCAAGGATGTCGCCCGGGCGGCTCGGCCGGGTGGAGAATTCCGAGCGGTGGCTCGGCGCCGTCGATCTGTGTCGAAGGCTCTATCTGCTCGACGACGAAGCAGCACGAGACGAGGCCCACGCCATCGCGGCCGCCGTGGAAGCTAGATCCATGGGCGAGAACCCCGCCAAGCTCCCGCAGCCCCAGAAGCGCCTAGGTGGCTTCGGGAGCCCCGTGGACGAGATCATGGAGAACCAGGACGCGAAGAAGCGGGCCCACCGGCGCCTGATGCGCTCTACACTTGTATTACACGTGGCGCAGCAGCTGAGCGGCATCAACGCGGTCTTCTACTACTCCACTACTTTCTTAGCTGGAGTGATCGACTCGCCCGCGGTTGGCACCGCTCTAATTGGGGGCGTGAATGTGTTGGCCACCATGCTGGCGTCCGGTTTGATGGATTCCCATAGAAGGCGGTCCATGCTCGTGCTCTCCATTGTCGGCATGCTCGCGGGGGCTTTGGTGTTGACCCTGGCTTTGAATGGCACCCTAGGCAACGCCTGGGCTTTAGCGGGCGTGGGTTCCTACGTCTTCTTCTTCGAGCTCGGGCTGGGGCCCATCCCCTGGATGATCGTGCCCGAGTTGTTCACGGCGGACAAGATCGTGCAATCACAGAGCGCGGGGTCCCAGATCAACTGGACGATGAACGTCGTCGTTGGTCTAGGGTTCCCGGCGCTGAACGCGGCTCTAGGCGCGTACGCGTTCGTGCCATTCGCGCTGGTGCTCGTCGCCACGCTGCTCTTCGTTTTAGTGGCTTTACCCGAGACGTACGGGCGGACGCCCGAGGACGTCTTCCGGGACCTCGTGATCCGCGAGTCCGGCGGCTACTACAACCAGGGCTACGGCGCCGTGTCGACGCTCGAGCTCGAGTACGAGCTCGCGCGCGCGCAGACCAACGTCGCGCGGTCGCGCAGCCGCCTGAAGCTGGCCGGGCTCTGACCCCTTTGCGCCCCTAGGTCTATCTATATATGAAAAGTACCCCGTCTTTCTTAGGCTGTTGCTACGCGCGCTGCCCTTCGCGGGCGCTGAGCGCTGCTCGCGACGCTTGAAGGGCTTGCTCAATCTCCGCTACCATTGGATACGCGCCACCGAGCACGCGCCGCGCTGTCCGGGCCGTGTCCTCGAGTGTCGTCGCGGCCTCGCTGAGATCATCGAGCGTGGCGGCGGGGTTCTCGTAGAGGGTCCGCGCGTAAACTTTCCTCATCATGAGCGTGAGCTCATTACTCTCTCCGAGAACGCGTGGCGCCACGGGTAACATTTTGCGCAGCACTTTTTTGGCTTCTTCGGGTTGCTGTAGATCGTTAAGGGCCGACGCCAAGTTGTAGGCTGCGCCGATGGTACTTCTATTTTCCTCGCCCTTAAGCCGCAAACGTCCGGAGTATACATCGTGATGCATGTCTAAGGCCTGTCCAACCGTCCGAGCTGTTGATACGTGCTCGCAAGATTGTTCTGCGCGGCGAGCACGTGTTCTTCATAGACAAAAATAGCTTCTTCCACGGTCATAGCATCCGCGTGGTGGTTTGCAACGGATAGACCGCTCCCAAGCTGTGTCATCGCATTATTCTGAATCCTGTCATCCTCGGTCTGGCCCACGTAAGTCTTCCAACACGCCCACCCAAGCGCGCACCGCACAACGCCGTGGTAGTACTGTTCGCAAAGGCGACACGTGTGCCACCGCTCCCACCTCGGGCCCATGTCCAAATTATTGTCTTTGGCCTCGGCACACAAAATCTTCGCCTGCTCCGCCAGACACGACACGTGCGCGAAACCCGATGTCCCGCGGCACGCGCACCCGCGCACGACGCCCTCCTTCGTTTTCCAGTGGAGGGCCTCCGTGCAGATGTAGCATGTCTGGCCCTTGGTGTCCGCAGCACATTCCTTGACCGCGACGGCGACTGCCTTCGCGTACCTCTTATCCGCATGATACCGCTCGGCGCCTCCGCCTCTCTTAACTTCCTGGCAAATGGCCTTGTGGCCTTTCCAGTGCAGCTTTTGGCAGTCCCGCCCGCAGTAGCGCGTCTTACAGATACCGCATCGGGGAGCGTTATGTTCGAGGGGTTTAGCGCAGCATGCGCATTTTGTGAGGATCATTTTGAGTTCTTTAGGCAGCCCCGGCAGCACCCTTGAGTTCTTCAGGCACCCTTGAGTTCTGCGTGCCACTTAGATGCTTATCTATGCGCGGCGGAGATCGCGGCGCGCGGGGCCCGGATCGAGTAAAACCCGTCGCGCTGCGGGTATTTTGAGCTGGGATTTGAGCGCACGAATGCGCGGAATAGAGTACAGGTTGCATCGCTAACACATTGACAGGGACAGCCTACACATTTTTCAGCTGCATTTTGCATCGCTTACACGTTCACCAGCAGCACACAATCAACACAATCTGCATCGACTGCGGGCAGCCCTCACAGATCGTGCGATGGTCGCTGCAAGACTACTGGGGAGCCTCCTGTGCGCCGGCGCGTGGGCAGCACGAGTCGTCGACGTTGCGGTCGACGGAGACACGATGCGCACGGACGACAGCGTGCCGCTCGGTGCTTGGGCCGTGACTGAATACGAGTACTGGGACCCCACGCTCCAGCGCTACCAAGCCCGCACCGTCGTTCTGCCGAAATTCGAGGGTGACGAGCCCACGGCGCTCGCATCACGAGCATATTCGCACGCGCAGGAAGCGTGCGTGGCCATACCGGAGGACACGCGCGACGGCTGCCACATCGCTTTGGTGCAGCGACTGGTCGCCCTCGTGCAGCGCGCGGCGCCGGGCACTGTTGTGGTCGACGATGCGCCCGTGTCGTCCCCGCGCGGCACGGAGCAACGACCCGCGCCACCACCGCAGTGTTCGTTAGACTTTGCCGTCGCCGCGAAGTTCGAGCCGCCCGTGCGTCTGGAGCTCGCGCGCCCGGCGCAGCTGCCCCTGCTGTCAGTGTCAAATTGTACCGTGCCGACGTCTCTCCGACTGTGCTTCTCGGTCTTCGATGCGACGAATATGAAGGTGTCGTGGACGATGTGCGAGGGCGCGGCCGCGGCGGCCCAGGAGAAGTACCGCATAAAACCGGACGAGCCGATCCCGGGCGACGCCTTCACGTTCACGTGCGACGCGCAGTGCTCCGGGTTAGTCTTCGCGACGGACGGGTTGAGCGGCTCGGCCATCAGCGCGCGCCAGTTCCCGACCGGCCCGCGGGGCGTCGTCGCCTTCATGCCTGCCCGGGTCCGGTTTTCGACGGGCCGCGCGAGGTGAAATCGCCCCCACGCCATCGGCGCGTGGGGGGAGTACTATATACGAACTAGCTTATGCGGATATCTGCGCCCCCGCCTTGGTGGTCGTGGACCCCCAGTTCCACTGGCCCGACGAGGCCATTCTCTCCGCTCTAATCCGCTCGAGGTTCTGCTGCGCCTCCAATTCCGACTTCACGTTCTGGTACCGCTGCAATAACCGCTCCAGGTCCATCTGCCTTTGCTTCTTCTGCTCCTCCCTCCCCGTCTGGATGCGCTTCTGCAGGGCCACCAATTCGTTCTGCTTGGAGTGCTTGAACTTGGCTTCGCGCTGGTACATCTCCTGCTGCTTGGAATTCTGCCACTTTTCCAGTTCCCAGGCTTCCAGGGCGTCGCACTTGAGCTTGATTTTGTGGGCCTCCGTGTAGTCCTTCTGTCGGGCTAGATGCTCCTGGATCCTCCGCAAATTGAGCAGTTCGCGGCTAAACTTCGGTCGCGCCTGCCGTTGCAAGAGCGCGCCCTGAAAATCTCGTAACTCCGCGGCGTGCCGCTCCTTCATGGCCTCCACCAAATCGGCGGCGTGCTGCTCGTACTCGGCCATCTTCTTGTCCCAGATAATATTGAACTGCTGAAATTCCAACATGTGCGCTTCCTCGACGCCGAGTCGTTCCGCAATTTGCCGGCTCCGCATGGCCTCCTTCCGCCGGTTCTCCTCGTGCATCTTCAATTCCTCCAGGCGGTTCTTGGCGATCTCCGCCTCCACGTACTTGCCCTGGCGCTCGCAGTTCTTGCGGTGCTCCTCCAGAATCTGCAGAAAGTCGGCCACGGCCGACTCCTCGGGGCCCTGCTCCTGCGACATGGTTGCGGTCCCTCTCCTGTCGCTGTTGCGGCTTGTTGGGCTCGCGGGGGCTGCCCTCTACAGGCGCTCCGCAGGCCGTGCCGGGGCGTTACGGCTCGGGCTTTTTGCAGCCCTTCGCGGCTCGGCGCGATGGCGTAGGGGTTGGTCTCGCGTAGGTGCTCCGTTGCTTCACCGGGCGTCCTGTGGTGCTTCGCGCAGCCGAGACAGCGCTCGATGCTACCCGTAAAAGTAAACGTAGTTAGCAAGCCTAGTCCGCTTACTCTTGATCCCTAGCCCACCCGCCCTACTCCTCTCAACAGGCTACAAACGCCTCGGAGCCGCGCGGCCCTGGCTTCTCAATTGATGGCGCTCCAAAATGGCCATAGCGCTCTCCTTGCTGACGCGCCACACTACGCGCGCGCCCGCCACCGGCTGCCTTTGCGCGGTTCTCGTACGGGAGACATCGCGCGCCGGCGAATAATACGGTTGTTGCTGCCCCTACAATTCTTGTTGGGAGAGCAGCCATGGCCGAGGCCTCCCAGCTCGGCGGCCGCACGCCCCTCAGGAAGAAGACGCCCACGTTACCGCTCGGCGCCGCCTCGCCGGGCGACTATTTGCTGGAGGAGGAGGCCCTCCCGACGCCGTCGCGCATCAGTTCCATGCAAGAGATGACCGATTTGGAGTCCCAATGCGCCAGCGAGCTCGAGTCCTACGGCGACGCGACCTTCGGCCCCATCTGGACGGGCCAAGATCTGGTAGAGAAGCCCAAACTCGTGAAGGAGGCCCCGAAGGACGATACGAGCTGGGACCCCGCCATGCACAAGGCCGGGTGTCGGGTGACGCCCCGCGAGGACGTAAGAATTGATGGATTAGAAAGGGGCTGCGTCAAATTAAGACGAGATGTGAGGACCGTGTGGATCCTGGAACGCACCTTCGAGGAACGGATGAGCCAGAAGGTGAGTGGCTGGCACGACGACATCCGGGACATGCGGGACAAGGTTGTGACAGACATAAACGAGGGCCAGAAGGCCGTCGTAAGGGAGGCCATGGCCGAGGAGAGCGAGCGTTTGAACAATACCATAAACCGCGCGATTCAATGCGAGGCCGAGAACGCGATGCTGCGGGACCGGTGTTCTATGCTCGAAGCGCGCGTCGCGGACCTGAGCGACGCAGAAAAAAGGCTCAATGCGTTAGAAGCGCGGTGCGCGCTTTCGGAAGCGAACCATACAACGTTGATTGACGATGTGGAGCGGCGCGATGGCGCGGCCTCGACGTCCATGGAAAGGCACCGCGACCGCATCCGGGAGCTGTCGTTGAAGGCCCGCGCCAATAGTGGCCGCCTCACCGCCGTGGAGAAGCTGGCGCGGCCGGCGTATGACGCCCTCGCCATGGTGCGGGACCGCATGGCCGCCGTCGCCCGCTGCGACGACGCCGCCGCGGTATCGGCCAAGCGCCCGGGGGAGGCCCGGGCCATGGCCGCGGACTTCGTGGCGGACGACGACGTGTTGGGCGAGGGCGACCGGGGCTCCGGTTTATTAATGCGCCTGTCGCGGCCGGGCGCTGGGGGCGGGGAGTTCCTGGGCCAGCGGCGCGGCGTGAACCTGGACGCGGCCATCTTGGCGGACCAGCGGGCCCAGCGTATCATCGCTGACCGCTCCGTCGCGGAGGCGCCGGCGCCGGCGCCACAGGTGACGGGCGCGGCGACCCTTACTGCGCTGGAACCGCACCTCCGGGCCATCTTCGACCGCGTCGGCGCGTCCGGCGACGGCGAGATCTCACTGGCCGAGGCCGTGCAAGCGCTGCGGGAGGACGAGGACTTCGCCGAGGTCCTGGGCTTTGAGGGCGCGACGCAAGTGAAGCGGACCGACGGCACGAAGGACCGGCTCGGGACGGCATTGCAAAAAATGGATGCCGACGGCGACAAGACCATTAGCTGGGCCGAGTTCCGGCGGGCCACGCTCGGTGACGAGGCGCCCGTGGTCGAAGAGGAGGACGATCTTGGCGGGTGCCTGGACGAGGACCTCGGTTCCACAGAAGTGGAAGACCTGTTACCAAGCGTGATCGGGGACGCCATCCTCGCGACGTATCGGCGCTTGGACGGACTCGAACGGAGTAAAGCGGACGAGGAGTTCATTAAGAGCTTGGAGGATGACATCAAGGAGGCCAATTCATTCACGGACACCGTGGAGAAGCGGCTCCTCGAACGCCTCGCCAAGGATACTGCGAGTACGAGCGACCGCCTCGATTCGAATGATAGGCACCTGGAGGGCCTCCACGAGGTGAACGGCGCCACGTGTGCTAAAGTGGAGGACATGATCAAAGCCCAGACGGAGCTGAAGGACACTTTATCGAAGATGGACAACGACTCCTTGTCGGCCGTGCGAGACTACTTAGCGCCGACCGTGCGCAAGGTCGAGGAGACCGCCGCGACGCTAGAAAAGTTCTCCTTCACGACCGAATTCAAATTGACCGAGTTGCACGAGAAGAAGGAGACCAAAAAGCGCGTCGATAGGATGGCCGAACAAGAGGTCGTGGATTTGAAAGCGGAGCAAAAGGACCTGGAGGCAACGACCGCCCTAGTGAATGTATTGAACCGCACGTTGGCAGAGGCTCTTAAAAGGTTAGCGCGGTCCGAGGATCAGATAAAACCGTTGAAGAAGGCCACGGCCTCCCTCAACACGGCAGTGCGCGATCTAAGACGGAACGCGTCATCGATCAAGAAGGGTTCCACGGAGGAGCCGGCGCAACCCACCGCAACTTCTCATCACGAGGACGAGCGCTCCGAGACCTCAACTAGACAATCGCGCGACCGCAGCCTCCCCGACCTGCCTGACCACAAACCGGCCTTCCCGCCGTTCCCGAAGTCGGCGCGGCCGTCCAGCCCGGTGCACGACAACGCCATGCTCCACAACATGCGCATGACCTGGTCCCGGGACGGCCAGCGCCGGGACGGGAGCCCGCACCGTTCTAAACGGCTGGTCGGCTTCGAGGACGACATTCCCTTTGTGGAGGACGACCCGCCGCGGCGGGTCATCCCGCGGCGGGTGAAGGCGCCGCTGGGCGATGCTCGGAAACAAAAGTCGCCGTGGGTCGACAAGGCGACCAAAGAGCGGGACGAGCGGCTCGCGAGGGACTACCCCCGCTCGCGGACGCCGACCGCGGCGGGGAATATCGGCGGTCTCTAAGTATGTCTTTCAAGTTTTACTCCTCTTCCTGCCTCGTCTTTTGGCGGACTTGGAGGCTTTATTTTCGCGCGCGGTGGCGGCGGCATCGCCCTCGCCGTCCTCGTTCCCGTCGCTTCTGTCGTCTCCGTCGCTTGGCCGCCCCTGATGAGCGCGATCGTGCTCAGCGAGAGACCCCTCGATGTCTTCGAAGAGCCGTCCGGCCGTCGCGTCGATTGCGCTGGTCGTCGGCGCGCCTAGCGGTGGCGGCGCGTACGCGTCGACGGCGTCCAGCACGCGGTCGAGCCGTTTCGCCCATTTCGCGCCTTCTGCTGGGTCCAGCGCGTTGCACGCTTTTGTGACTGCTGCTGCGGCTTGCAGCACCTCGTCGGACGCAGCTTTTACAGCTGCGGTCATGGCTGCACTCTCATTTTGCAATGAATTTGTCATTTTTGGTGGTGCGGTCGCAGCTTGACCGCAGGGGTGCGCGATGCAGCAAGGATTTGGCTATCAATAAACAGGTTTCAATGATGATGCCAGACGACACAACGTAACGCGGCGCCACTCGCCTGAGCGCAGGCGGTCACGGGTTTTATCTTACGGGTTTAACGCCCCCCGTGTATCGTGTTTCAATGTTTGCGAATAAACTTACCCACTCGCACAGAAGTGCAGGATCGCCGGCAGCACGGTCTTCCGCGAGGTCTGGGACCGGAGCTCCGAGAAGCGGAGGCCGGGGGCGCGCTCCGAGAACTGGGCCCCGAAGCCGGCGCCGGAGATGTCCTGCGCGACGAACAGCGCCGCGCCGCGAAGCTCGGAAGGCAGCGACGCCGGCGCGGTCTCGAGGCCCCGCTCGACGGCCGTCGCCGGGGCCGTCGACACGTAGGCCAGCCCGCGCCTATCATTCGCCGTCTGGCACATGGCGAACAGCACGTCGACGTTTCGCGCCGCCGCCTCCGCGTGCAAAAGCGCCGCCAGCGCCGCGCTCCCGCCGGCCCGGGCCTCGAAGTCGTCAAAAGGCGTTAGGATCGACGCGGCGCCCACCCGAAGACCGTTCCCTGCCACGGCGCTCTTGTAGTCCAGGGCCACGACTTGCGCCGCGGAGAAGCCCGTCGTGTCGTGGCGCGCCGCGTTCAAGGCCGCAGCTAAATCAGGCATGCTGGCCGCGCCCCCCACGCCCCCGGGAAGGGGTCGCGAGCGCAGGCTCTCCTCGGACCGGTCGGCCGCCGTGGCGCCGAGCGCGTCAATCAAAGCATGCGCCGCCGTGACGTCCCGCGCGCAGAACTTCTTGCCCCGCACCTCGGCGTCGAAGCCGCGGCAGTCGACCGCGATGGCCGCCAGCAAGATGCGCGCGAGGTCCGGCTCCATGTAGGCGGCCATGCGCTCCGCCAGTAATGAAGCACAGCTGCCGCACGTCTCGTCCACTTCTCTATCGATCGCGTCCTTATGGAAGCCCTCGTCTTTATGATGATCCATGACGCAGATGACGCGGTCGCCCAGGTCCAGCGCTTGGGCGTCGAAGCGGTTGTGGTCCACCAGCACTAAGGTCGTCTTCTCCCGCCGCTTGGCGGCGACCGGCGCGGTGAGCTCGTCCACATAAACCAGCGCCTCGGCGCCCTTGGGACCCAACGCCAAGACGCAATCCTTCCGCAGCGCGAGGTCCTCCCTTCTAAAGCGCGCCACGGCCGTGCCGTTGCACGCGTGTGCGGCCGCCAGGGCTGATGCTAAGCTATCGAGGTCGCCCGCCGAGCTGCCGAGGCAGCAGGTCCAGCAGGCCAGCGGCCCGGCCGCGTCGCCCAGGAACGCCTCCTTCCTCGCTTTGAGCGACTCGAGGGCCGTGCGCGTCGGCTTGGGGCCGGCCGGGTGCCACTGCTGGGCGGACATGGTCGTCCGCGCGGCGAAGATCGAGAGCCAGCGCATGCAGCAGCGCTGTGAATTATTTCGACCGCTGCGGCGTGCGATGTGTGCCGGCGTCTCGCAGCGCCGAAGCTCGTCTTTGTTAATTGTGTTCACAAGCATAAAACCCGTCCTGAAATGCATATGGGGAGACGTCTTATGCCTCCGCGAGCATTTTCGACCTTCCCCTGAGCCGCCTCGACCACTTGGAGGGCTTCGAGACTGGCGCTAATTTGCTCTCAGCCGGGCCTCTCGATCTCAGGCACAACGCTCAGCGCCATAGAGGCTCGCAGGCTGCCCAGCACCGTGCTGCTCGCACCGGCAGCCCGCACAACGATGGTCAAGAAGTATGCGACGCAGATGACGCGCAAGGGCCCGATCCAGGTCGCCTTCGACGAGCAGACCGTCGACTCCCCGGTCATGAGACGGCGGCCGCCGCCGCGCCCCGCGCCACCCACGCCGGTGGGCATGCTGGTGGACGACGACGAGGAGGAGGTGCTCCAGGCCGACGACGAGCCCGAGAAGCACGACGACGAGTCGCTCGTGGCGTCCATGATCGACATGGCGTCGATGCTCGACGAGTCGGACGGCGACGACGTGATCCAGCCGGCGGACGGCCGCCTCCCTACGAACGTGGCCACACGTATAGAGCGGGATCTGAAGACCACGTGGACGCTGGAGCGCGCCTTTGAAGCGCGCATGTCGGCGACGATGTCTAGCTACGGCGCGCAAGTGCAACACATGCGAAGCGAGCTCAACTGCGAATTGCGGGCGGCGCAGCGGGACGTGGTGCTCCACCACCTCGCCGATTCGGTCGCGCGGGGGGCGGCTCACGAGCGCGCCATCGACGCTTTGTCCACGGCGTGCCGCGCACTGACGGAGAAGGCCAACGCGAGCGATACGCGGGCCGCCCGCGCCGAGGCCCGCTTGGACGAGGCCCTGGCCCGCATTTCCACGCTGGAGGCACGCTGCACGGGGCTCGAGGCGTACGCTGCGGAGGACGCGGCCCGGGAGGAGCGCCGGTCCGCGGACGACGTCACACGGAACCGGTGGCAGCGCGACAACCAAATCAAGATAGAGCTGGGCGCGCGGGCCAGCCGCGCCCTGGACGCGCTGACGGAGCGGCTCTCCGCGGCGCTGATGGTCGACGGCGCCGCCGAGCTCGCCCGGGCCGGCGATCGCACGGGCGCCCGGGAGACCGCGGAGCAGTGGACCGCGGCACCACTGGACCCGAGCACCTTCCTGCAGCAGCTCTCGACTCACGGCGCGGGCGGCGGCGAGGCCCTCGCGGCGAAGCACGGCGTGAAGCTCGACGCGGCCCGCGAGGCGCGGCGGCGGTCCCTGGACGAGCGCGACGACGAGGTGGCGGTCGCGCCGGCCGCGCCGCCGGCCGAGGACGAAGTGGCGGCGGACGCCATCTTGGCATTGTTTAGACGAGTCTCCACGCTCGAGGTGGACAAGGCCGAAGGGTCCAAGGTGCTGCAGCTCTCCGACCGCCTCAAGAACTGCGTGGCGGCCCAGGACGCGGAGAAGGACCGCGTGGACCGGCGCCTGGAAACGACGAAGGCTGCGCTGGACTCCGGCCTCAAGACTATTGCGACAAACCTGGACGCGAATGTGAAGGTGACGTTAGAGGACCGGGAGCGGCTCCAGACGTTGGAGACAAGCGTCGACGCGGAATTTGGGCGACTCAAGGAGTCCGTGGGGAACACGTTCAAGGCCGTGCGCAGCGCCATCGCGCCGGAGCTCACGCTGCTGGGCGAACTGGACGAGTTCCGGGTCGTCGTGGAGGACGAGTACGTGGGACGCATCGCGGAGCTCGAGCGGACGCGGGCGCGGCAGGACGCGGTGGACCTCAAGGCGGATAAAGAGGATGTGGAGGAAAAGGCCTACAAGTCCGAGGTCCGGGCGGTGGTCGACTCGGTCCGCACTCTAGCCATCACGGTCAAGTCCTTTGGGGATAAGGTGGCGGTGTCCGAGAGCATCGCGCGGAACGCCGGGGCCATCGCCAAGAAGGCCGACGCCCTGGTCAAGGAGGTGCGCAAGCGGCAGGGCAGGGTCCTGGCGGCGCCCGGGCCCGTGGGCACGGCCGTGGAGTCCCCGACGCGGAGAGTGCGGCGGAAGAGGCGCGACGAGGACGGGCTTCTGGTCGGCGGCTACGAGTACGAGGAGGGCGACGACGAGCCGACGGTGCGCGTCGAGCTGCCGAAACTGGCGTCGCCGGGCCTCTCGCTCTCTAAACACCGCCTCGAGTGGACGAAGCCGTCGACCACCGAGGAGCGGATGGCCGAGTCTACGGCGCGCATCGCGGAAGTCAGGCGGAAGAAGCGGCCGGCGCGCAAGAGCTCGCTCGCGCGGGGGCAGCCCCAAGCCGAGGAGGGGTCGAGCTGGATTAAGGGTTGAATTGTGTTAACTAGTAGTATCATAGTCAACGACCCGCATCCTAAAACCCGATTTGGCAATTTGTGAAAACCCGCACGAAAATCAACTAGAATCGATCGAATACAGATAAACGCTGCACACCTCTATTCTCACATCGCTGCTGGTAGAGCTCGTCAACATGCGTCGCGTTAATGCTGCATTGGTGTGCTGCACCGCAGCAGCATTCGTGGTGCCCCACCAGACGCGGTCGACGCCGCGACACGCAGCCTCGGCGCGCGACGTCACACCAGAACAAGCCGAGAAGATGAAAGCGATGGGAATGAGGTGGGACGAGGAACGCCGTACGTGGACAAGGAGACCAGCAGACGTGGCCAAGGCGCCGCGACCACTTCGATCCGGCATGCGATTACTGAAGCTCAGCGCGCAATCGTCGCCGGACGAGCGCGCCGCGGCGGAGGTCTTCATGGACCGGCTCCGGACCGCGCGCAAGGCGTCGTTCTGCGACACGGACACGTCGACGAAGCTGTCCAAGTTCCTGAAATACTGCCTCTCGCAGCCCGCGACACTGCCTGTGTTCGCGGTGGCCTGCGTGGGTCTTGGCGCCGCGGCGGGCACGGGAGCCGACCTTGGTGGGATCGATGCCACGACGCTGGCCTGCGGCCTCGCCGCGGCCGCCCTTGTCGCGGCCGCGCGCGTCGCGGCGCATCGGGCCTCGGCCGGCTCGGAGCCGCCCGACGGGCGAGCGCTGGAACGCTCGATTGTTGACGCGGCCACGGGATCCTACGCCATTCCCGCGCCGCACGATTGGCGCGCCACGGAGGGTCCCTGGAAGCTTGGCACGATCGGGTTAGCTGCGATTACCGATGTGCCGCGAGTAGCTCTACTCCACGGCCGCATCCAGCCCTCGTTCGTCCCGCTCGAGGGCGATGCGTGGCTGGGCGTCGCAGGCGCCGCGGCCGTGGCGACGGGCCTCGCTTTACTTCCGGCGGCAATCGGCTACGTCGACGACCAGCTTTCGGACCTGCCGCGGGATGGCAGGATCGACGATGGTAAAGACGTGGAGCGCGAGACGGCTGCGCGATTCTCGTCGGGCGCGCGCGCCTTCTTCGCAGCGAACGACGATAAAGACGCATCTGAGGCCAAGGCGGCGTATGTCTCACGCCTCGCCGACGCCTGGACGATCTCATTTACGACGCCGCCGCCAGCTTCAGTGCGTGCCGCGCGGACCGCCGTCGAGAGCGCGGCCGCCGCCGCCGCCGCCACGTCCGGAGGCCTCGCCGCGGCGTGGATCGCTCATGTCTGTGCAGCTGTGGCCGTTGTTGTGTTCGTCGACGAGGACAAGAACACGTGCGAGGTTAGTTAAAACTTGCATTTTACTCACAACGACCGCCCTCGACGGGTATGACGTTCGGCAGGTAACCGTAGTCCCCCAATTGGAAGCCCAGCACGACGATGCCTGCGGCAATCGCCGTGTACGCAAGGCCCTCGGCAAGGCCGAGGAGGCCGCCCGGTCCCGCGGGCAGACCCGAGCCCGTCTTGACTTTTGTTACCACGGAGGCGCCTGCTATACCGATCACCGCCAGGTATGAAATGCCCTCTACGGCCCCGACGGCGCCGAAGGGTCCCGCAGGTAGGCCGCAACCGGTAGTTTTTAAAGTGAATTCGCTGTATAGCATGACTGCCGACGCGAATACTCCTCCCGCGCCGTACAGCGCGAGCTCCTCGTCCGACTCCGTCGCGAACGTGCGCGTCAAAGGGTGTCTTGCGTACCGTGGTGCTGTCACGACCGATCGCGGCGGCGGCGCAAATGCGTGACTTCTGCAAACGCAGAGCAGCATGAGGTGTGCGCGCATCATTATACCACTAATGGTGATCTGCTTTGTGTAGCCTGCAGCCTGTACAGCGCCTAGCCTAGTGTCGAATGTATTTTGCAAACGAATGTGTGGTTACTTGCTTGTCGGTGTCTGTAGAGCTCCGTCAATAAGCCCAGTCTCCCCAGATGTGAAACCCGATTAGAGGCCGAAAAGGGAGCAGTCCTCCGTAAGTTCCTCCGTGGCTTCTGCGGCTAAAACTAAGCTCCTAGGCCAAGTACGACTCGTGAATGGCGTTGAGTGCGGGTTCACCGACCGGTGCGGCGCAGTTTGGCTTTGGCAGCCAACGCTGCAGAACAGAACAAACGGCATCAGCGCGTAGGACCGGGAAGGCCTGCACACGCCACCCGTCGCGGGGCAGCCCAGAAACAGAGACGATGCTCAACCCCAAGAACCGCTCCGCCATCTACGGCAGCTTCACGGACCCGCCCCAGGAGCACTATGAGAGCGAGCACATGGCCCGCTCCGCCGCCTGGCGCGACGTCGCCCCGCAGGAGCACGACCCCGTGACGCTCTTACTCACCCGGTTCGCACAATCCGCGGCGGACCTGGGCAACGGGTCGCGTGGACATGCGGAGGAGGGCGCCGCGGCGAAGCGACTCCTCCCCTCCATCAAGGCGCTGCTCACGGACCCGTTTCAAGTCACCTCGGTGCGCGCGGCGGCCGCCGGCGCCGTCGGCGGCTGGTGCCGGCGCTTCGAGGCGGTCGCTACGGTAGTCGGGGACGACGAGCGGCTGGTGAAGGCCCTGGCGCTGGCGGCGGCGCCGGCCGACGAGCAAGGCTTGCCGGACGACGTGGAGCTGGCGACGCGCGCGATCGGGGCGCTGCGGGCGGTCTGCGACCACAGCGAGGACGGGGGCGCGACGGTCGCGGCCGTCGACTGTGTCGTGGCCGAGGCGGCGCGGCTCATGACGGCGTACCATCGGGCGCCGGCGGACGCTCGAAGAGACGCGGCGGCGGTCGTCGCGCACATCGCGTCGCGGAACCTCGTTGATCCCGCCACTGCTCTACATGCGGCGAAAGCGGCGGCCTGTGCGGCGGCTCGACTCTCGCGCGCCCCGGGCGAGGCCGACGCGGCCGCCGCGGCCGCCGCCGCGCACGCGCTGCGCAACTTGGTCGGCTGCGGCGCGGCGGCCGCGGCGACGCCCTACGCGTACCTCCTGGTCCCGGCGGCCTGCGACGGCGGCGACGCTAAGGCGGCGGGCGCCGCGCTCGACGCCATCCGCAGCGTTTGCGCCGCCGACGACGAGGGCCGCCGGGCGTTCTTATCAAGTGGCCTCGCGGCGGCAGCTACAAGACGTTTAGTCTCGTCCAAGGACGACGCGCTCGACGCGTCCGTCTGCGACGTTCTGGCCGCCCTGGCGACGGACGAGGCCGGCCGCGACGCCGTCGAGAAGGAGGACACGGTCCGCTTGATGGTCGACGCCGTCCGGCGGCGCGTCGGCCTCGGCGAGCATCGGGACGATTTACTGCGGGCGCCGGGCGGCAAGATGCTCGTGGACGCGGCGTGGTCGGCGCCCGGCGGGCCGCTCGGCGCGGCCGCGGGGGCGCTCGCCCAGTGCTGCGCCGACCACGTCCCGAACCAGCGACGCGCCGTGCGCTGCGGCGCCGTCATGGCGCTGGTCGGGGCCTGCGCGGCGCAGAAGATCGACGGCGCCACGAAGATGAAATGTTGCGCCGCGCTCGCGGCGATCATCGACGGCGACACCGAGCACATCCGTATGCTCCGCGAGGCCAGGGGCGCGCCTATATTAGCCGCGCTCGAGGCCTCGCCGGACGTCGCGAAGCTCCTGGGATGGCACGACCGCGCGTTCGGCAAGGCGCCGACGCGGAACCGCGGCGCGCGCCGAGGCCCCGACCCGGATGCGGACGAATTGCTCGCCGACGGGTCCGTCGCGCCGGACCCGCCGACGTTGCGGGCCAAGGCGATCGCTGCGAACCGGCCGCCGCCCCCGCCGCCGCCGGGGGACATGTCCGTGGCCGAGGCGCGGGTCCTCCGCCACAACAACCGGGGGTTCGACCGGTCGTTCCAGAAGACCTCCCTCTGGTAAGGTCACTCTGAACAATAAATTTACACGAATCTACAGGGACTTGCGGAGGTCCTTGATCCGGACGCCGCCCTCCTTCATGGTGAGGTACTCGTACCCGTTGAGGAACGACGGCCCGGCCGGACCCTCTTTCGAGTCGTCCACACCGGCCGCCAAGAAGGCGACGCGGGCGAACGTGCTGGGCGCATCATATTCCACCGCGGGCTCGTGCGGCGCGGGCTGGTACAGGATTTTTCCGCTCTGGAGCAGGTCCGCCTCGGCCCGGACATGAAAATCCACTTTCGTCCAGGAGAAGATGATGGGGCCCGGCGCCAATCTCCCATCGCTAATGAGATCGAGCAGCGTTTTTTTCTTCGTCCGCTTCGACGCTTCTGGGTCCGGCGCCGGCACGCGTTTAGGCACGCACTCCAGAGCCGGCGAATCATCCGGCTGCTCCGCCGTCAGGTCGATGGGTGCCGCACGCGGAGCCGGGTGCGCGCGCTTCGCCGATTGGAGTTTCCGAAACTCTTCGAAGCCCTCCTGCGAGGCGCCCGGCGGCCACGTGGTTGCTGCCGCCGCCTGCTCGCGCTGGTATTCCGCTTGTATCTCCGCGACGCTCGGCACCGGCGCATTCAGCAGCCCCGCCGGCGCCGCCGCCAGCGCCGACGCGGCCGTCGCCGGCCAGGTCGCCACCGCCGGCGCCGCTGGCCCTCGTCCGAAATCGTGTACTTGCGCTCGCCCAGGGTGTGGCGGCAGCCCACCGCCAAGCGCGGCCGGATCAAGAACGGCCGGCGGCCAGGGTGCGGGCGGTGTCAGCCCGGGGTGGTGCCAGACCGTGTGCGCCGCGGGGGGGGCGAAGGCGTCCTTGCGCCCGCCGTGGTGATAATAGCACTTGTTGTCCGATGGTCTGCGATGTCTCGTCCAGCCCTCGGGTAATGGTTCCGAGGCCTCGCGCTCGGCCCGCTCCCGCTCGGCGCGCCGCTTCGCTTCGATCTGCGCTTGCTCTTGCGCGCGCTGGAGCCGTATTTGATATATCCGCTCCTCCTCTTCGCGCGTCGGCCGCCCGCTCTTCTCGCGCTCGTACTCGTCCAGGGCGTCGGCCTCCTCGCCCTCCTCTAACCGTTCATCGTCGTTCTCCACCAGTAAGGTATCGGTAGCCACGAACTGCGCGACTATTGCGGCCCGCCGCCCCACGACCGCCGCTAATACATCGTCGTCCGGCGGCTCCGGCGGCGCCTCGACGACCTCGACGACCTCCTCGTCGTCCGACGCGGAATCGACGCGGATCGGCCCCTCCGGCAAACGTAAGGCCTCCCGCAAGTCGTCGCCGGCGTACATGCGCTCAAACGCCTTGTCGTCGACCACGCGCAGCGCCAGGAAGTTCTTTTGAGCCGCCCGAGAGTACACCCGCTTCTCGAACCCTTCGGCGACCAACCGATAGATGTAGACGTGCTTGTTCTGGCCAAATCTAAAACACCGGAACAGCGCCTGCCGGTCCGTCGCCGGATTCCAGGACGTGTCAAACAAAACCACGCGGTTCGCACTGACAAGATTAATGCCCACGTTGCCCGCCTTCGTGGACAGCAGGAAGACCCGCGCGCTCGTCTTGCACTTCTCGTAGGCCTCCACCTTCCGCTGGCGGTCCGCCCCCGAGTCGCTGCCTTCTATTCTAAAGAAGTCCTGGTCGTTGACCCACGCGCCGCGCCAGGCGTCCTTTTGCTGGAGGTAGGCGCCCCAGGTTTCCGTTTGTAATACGTGGGCCAGATAATCTAAAGTAGCTAGGGATTGCGTGAACACGACGACCTTGTCATTACGCGCCAGGCTCTCCGAGAGGATGTCCAAGAATAGCACGACCTTGGAGGATAAAACGGCCGCGCCCGCGTCATTCCCATTCAGCAAGCGGTCCGTCTCCGAAGCCCAGTCCCAGCCCTCCGTTGAAGCAGAACACGCCGGAGTGGCCCGCGCCCGCGCCAGTAAACAGGCCCCGACCTTGTTGTCATTGCACAGGTGCGTCGCCGGGTGGTTCCCTAATCTTAGTAAAGCCATGTGCGCCTCGATGGCCTTGGGCTGGGCTTTCGAAAAGTAGCTCTGGTACAGTTTTTTTTGCATGGGCTGGAGCTTTGCGACGACCAGATACTCGGTCTTGCCCGGGCACTCCCGCGCCAACAGCGTCTCATCTCTTCTAAGCACAAAGTCCTTGATCTCCTTGCTGAGCACGAATAACCGTCTTTTCATCCTTCTTACATCTCTTGACTCCGAGTCCACCATCAAGCCCGCGTCGATGGGGTCCGCGAAGCGTTTGCGGAACTCCTGCGGGCTCCCCAGGACCGGCCCTCGCACCAGTGACACCATGACGTGGTACTCCATCATGTTGTTCTGCAGCGGCGTGCCCGTCAGGGCCACCCTCCTCTTAGTTCTAACAGCAGAAATAACAATATGTTTGTTGGATTTCGGGTTTTTGAGACCGTGCGCCTCGTCCAAGACCAGCACGTCGGGCCCCGGGTCCTGCAAACACCGCCTTGCTCTTCTCAAGTCTTCTGCTCTATACTCCGCTTGGCTCGGGTCCTCGTTGGGTTTCGCTTTCTTGGCCGTGCACGTGCTCGCGAACATCTCGTACCCGATGATCGCGACGCCGCCCTCCTTGCTCCACTTTTCTAAATCCCGCAACCGGCCTTCTAAACCAGCCGCCCGATCGATGACGAAGACGCGCCTCCTTAATGGAGCGTCGCGCTCACACCACTTGTCGAGCTCCGCGCGCCAGTTGTAGATCACGTTCGTCGGGCACACGACCAGGGCGGTCCTGATATGTGTTCTCGCGCGCGGACTTCGGAACAACGCCGCTAAATAAGCGATGCACGTCAGGCTCTTGCCTAAACCCATCGAATGCGCTAACACACAGCCCAACGGCGCGTCCTCCTGGGGACCTTCTAAAGCTCTTAGAGACTCGATGGTTTGGGCGTAGATGAACTTACAGGCCTCGACCTGGTGCTGCTTCAATTTGTGTCCGAGGTAGCGGGGGAAACTTATATCCTCCGTGAGCGCGACGGTCGCCACCTCCAGATCTTCGCAGGCGAGGTCCACTTCCCGCAACTCCGCGTCCGACGTTTGTTTCGGCGCCGTCGCGAGCCACGGTTCAACTCCACGTCGCTGCAACTCCGCGTCGCGAGAGGCGAGCCGCTCCCGCTTCCGCTTTTCCGCTTCGCGGGCCCGGACCGTCGCGGCCGCCACGTCGTCGTCGTCCACGTCCTTCGCCGGGCGCTTCCGCTTCTTCTTCTGGGAGAAGAGGTCCTCCTCGCCCTCCAAACAGATGGGGTCGTCGGTCGCGCCGCTCGCGCGCTTCTTGGCCGCCGCCGCGTCGTCGTCTGCGAAGTCGAAGCCGTCATTAACTGGTAAGAGGAACTGGTCACGCGTCGGTGTGACGATGTACGCGCGCACGTCGCCGTTTTCTTCACAAGCTATTTCCGAACCGAGGTGTAATGGACATGTGTCTTTCAACGTGATAGGCGCCCCGTTCTTGACCTCGACGCCGTCCAGCAGCACGCGCTGCGTCGCCTTTGATGAGAGGTTCGAGACCACGACCTCGTCGTTCCGGACTTCGATCCGTACGAGGCTGCGCGAGATCTTGCTCTTACTAGACGGGCAGGCGGCGAAGTAGTCCGCGGGCGCGTTCGCGTCGCCGGCCGAGTAGGCCCGCCCCAGCACCAGAGCGCCGTCGGCGGTGATCGTTTGCAGGAGCCGCGGCTCGCCCGCCCGCGCCGGCACCAGGACCAGGCACGCCGCGCCGGCGCGCGGGATGGCCTCCCTACTCAACTCCTTCTTCGGCGGCGCCTTCTTCGGCCGCCGCTTCGTACTCTCCCGCGCGTCCTCGTCCCGGTCGTTTTGCTCGCGCCGCGCCACGGGCTGGCGCGACTGCTTGGCATCTTCCGCCGCCATTGCCGATGCAATCATCGCTGGCGTGACCGCGTTGCCGGTGTAGTGGGGGTTCTCCGTCCCCTCGTACAGGTCGTCCACGTCGTCCTCGGCGCCTTTCACGTCGGAGAGGTCCTCGCGCGCCTGGCGCGGGTCCGTGGACGCGTACACGCGCTGGAAGACGTCCTCCCCGAGCTCCTTCTTGCGCGCGGCCTCGAAGCCCGCCGCGCCGCCGGCGCAATCCAACTTGACGCCGCCGTCCTTGCCGCGGCGCCGCTTGACCGGCCGCTCCGCCGCGAGGAACGCGTCCGCGGCCGCCGTTTCTTTCCTTGCGGTTTCGTCCTCGACGCCGTCGTAGCTCGCGACCTCGTCGTCGCTCTCGTCCTCCTCATGAACACCGGTCACGACCTCCCGGACGCGGCCGTTGCGCCGCAGCGCGAGCTTGGGCGCGCGGCGCCAGGCGTCCGTGGTGCACTCAACCGTCTCGTCGGCCGCGGCCAGCGCCGCGTAGAACGCCCGCAGGTCGACGCTCGCGCGCTCGGCCCGGTCCTGGGCGGACGCGTGCTCGCGCTCGCAGTTCGCGAGCCGCGCCCGGCACAGGCGCGTCCATTCCTCGAGCTCCGCCGCCACCAAGTCGGCGAGGGCCGGCCCCTCGTGTAGCGTCGCGAGCTCCCCCCGGATCTCCGCTTCTTGTCGCTCAACCGTATCCGTCTCCACCGCCTCCTGGGCCGCCGCCAGCTCGCTCTCGATGGCCAGCAAGCGTGCCTCGGCCCGTTTTGCATCCTCCTCCTCGTCGGACTCGTCCGCGAGGCGGTGCCGCGCGGCGTCGACGAGCGATGCGATCGCCGGCGGCGCCCGGCAGCAGGGCCCGTCCCAGGCGTCCGCATTGAGCGCCTGCTCCAGGTACGAGGCGCCGCCGTGCCGCGCGAGGCACGCCCGGCAGAAGGCGCGCTCGCAGC
>Ga0114994_10000278_pt1 | contig 32635 bp, 25 predicted proteins | sample ArcticOcean_MG_C_9_FD_87043 | JGI IMG/M metagenome (GOLD analysis project Ga0114994, IMG submission 87043) | Marine microbial communities from western Arctic Ocean - ArcticOcean_MG_CB2_152 | ecosystem: Environmental > Aquatic > Marine > Oceanic | place: Arctic Ocean: Canada Basin | collected...
CGCTGCAACTGGTGCTCGGCCCCGTCCGCCGCCGTCGCGGCGTGGCGCGCGCGGATGTGCGCCGCGGAGAGCTGCGCCAGCGGCGGCTCGTCCGGTTGACTTGGCGCCCCGCCCTCCACATCGTCGCGCGCCGCCGCGGCGCTCAGGTGGCGGCACGGCACGACGCGCACGACGGCGCCGGGCGACGCGAAGACGCCCTCGAAGAAGGCCTCCAAAGCCGCCGGCTGTCTCAAGTTCTCGGGCAGGCCCGTGGCCGCGACGGCGTAGTGGTGCGGCGGCGCGTCCTCGGCCGCTTTGCGGATCGTATCGCTCGCGGCCTCGTCGTGCGCGTCGATTATCTTGTAGGCCGCCCAGTGGCCCAGGTACAAGGCCAGGACCGCGAGCCAGAGCTGCCAAGTGGCCGTGTTTCCTTCTACACACATCACATTGGTTAAAGAGACGCGATCGAAGCCCGGCGAGCGGGCGCGGTACCAGCCCGCCTTCTTGACTTTGGTCGCGCAGGCGCTTTCGCAGTCGTCGTTGGGCGTACATTGCTCGGGACTCAGGGCCATGGAGCAATAGTTCTCGTCGAAGCCGCAGTCCGCCCACAGCGTCTCCGGGAGACTATCCCCGAGGGCATAGCCGCAGCACCCGCATGACTCCTGCTCCACGATGCGCCGCTCCGGGAACCAGGCGCACCGCCCCGGGTCCACGGCGTACACGCCCGCGAGCGGCACGGCGAGCAGCGCCCAGACCTCCAGGCACGCGAGCCGCATGCGGATGCGCCGCACGTGCAGCTCCGCGTCCACGCCGCCCCTTTTCCGCGCGTCCGCTGCGTCCAGCTCGAAGGCCTCGTGCGCCCACTTCCTCAGACTCGGCGCGCGACCGACTTTCCCGCCCGGGTCCGCCGGCGCCACCACGGCGCCCTCGCCGGCCACGTAGCGCACGAAGAGGACCGCGAAGACGCCCGTCTTGAGCGTCACCTCGAAGATGACCGCCGCGAAGCCCACGACGTTGACGGGGAGCGCCTTCTCGAAGACCACGAGCCACACGAAGAGCCAAACGCAGACGCCGCCCAGGGACAGGGCCGCCAGGTACAGCTTGTGGTGGCCCCGCCAGCCGGGCACTCGGTAGGTCTGCGCGACATGCCCTGCCTGTCCCGCCTGCGATGGAGCCGTCGAGGCCCGCGAGTCCATCTCCTGGGCTGCTTGGGCGGCACTCATCAAGCCCCTGCAGACTCGTCAATCGACGGTGACGACGGGCTGCCTCTTGCAGCACACGCGTGCGGACGGCCTTGGCCGCGCTGCACGTGTGGTTACGCTTGTTCGTAGCGCGAGTGCGCTCTACTTTTGCGAGAGACAGATCAACTTGCATTCCGTAGCCGGATTTTTAAACCTCCACGCGCCCGGGCATCCCTGCCGGGGCAGCCCGCATCGGTCCGTGGGGCCGGTCGGCGCCTGTTCGTGATCGGTGCGGGTTGCAATGTTCCGCCAAAAACCAGCCTCTCCTCCGCGGGGACACAGAACGCAGTGCTTCACTCCGGCAGCACCGTCGCAATTACGAACCCGCCTCCGTCGCGCCATCCTCCCGGCTGCCCCGGTAACACCAGAGCTCTAGCATGGACAAACTCACGAGCCTCCTCTCCGTGTTCCCTTCGGGCAAGGCGGCGACCATCATCGTAGGACATGCGCTCCTCACCAAGGTGCTGATGACGGCCCTCTTCCGCCTCAAGCTCACGGGGGGCAGCACGCCCGAGGCCGAGTGCGCCAAGGTGACCAAGTCCCAGTTCTACCGGCGCGTCTGGTCCGCGCAATTGAACGAGGCCGAGTACGCGTCGCTCTTCGCGGCGGTCCTCTTATATTTGGACGCGAAGGGTGTCGCGGCGCCGCTGGCGTCGACCCTCGCCGCCGGCGGCCAGATCGGCTACTACTGGCTCCGCGCCTTCGTCGGCCACTCCCACGAGGGTGGCGTGGACCCGCCGCCCTACGTGCCCTTCGCCGTCGCGCGCTACGTGGCGCTCGGGCTGCTCGTGCAGGAGCTGCGCGGCCTCACTTTTTGAGGAGGCCACGCCGTCGGCCGTCCCATAACCGCAGCGACAACTCCTACCATCCCGCGTGAAACCGCCAAGACAAGTAAAAAATTCTTATATATATACATTTCTCACTCGCACAGCATCTTCCGCCCCAGCCGCGGCTCGAGCTCGAGGACGCGCCGCGCGAAGAGCCGCTGCGCCTCGCGGTAAACGTGGCGGTCCAGCGCCGTCAGGGAGTCGATCATCCGAAGCGCCTCCCCGTCGAGATTGAGGGGCGAGTGCCGCGCGACGCCGTGGGTGACGTGGTACCTTTCTCCCGTCGTCGCTCCCGAGAGCGTTTTCGGCGAGTCGCAGGACACGCGGTAAAACCCGTACACAAAAACCCGTGCTTGGCAAGTAGGCGAAGTTGCAGGCGTGTACAACTGTACAGCGGCTATACGGTGGCACTGGCAAAGTCATACGAGTGTATTGATTGCCACCACACGCCAGCCTCGTGCTGACAGGCGTGCGCCCAGCTGTGCAAGCTCACAATGGAGAGCGCAGCAGCAGACAGCGTGCCGCCGCCCGCGAGCGACGACGGGCCGACAATGGTGTGCGCCAGACAGACCGACGACGCAGCCAAACCGAACGCTTGCTGCACCGCATCCGACGCGGCGGCGCCGAGCACCAGTTGCTGCGGCGCACCGTCCGACGGCGCCGCGGCCGACGCTGCCGCGACGCCGCCGCCGCCGCCGCCCCGGGCGCGCCGCCGGCGCGCGCGCATCCGGCGCCAGATCCCCGACGAGATCACGCAGGACCCCCTCCTCAAGTCCGCCGTCTCGCGGACGCTGCCGGACAATTATGAGTTCGAGGTGCCCAAGACGATCTGGCGGTGCCGCGAAGCCAATGCGCAGTGCGTGGCTTTGCAGTTCCCCGAGGGGCTGCTGATCTACGCCAACGCGTTAGCGGACATCGTGCGCGAGTTCGCTCGCTGTGAAAGGGTCGTGGTCCTGGCGGACGTGACGTACGGGGCCTGTTGTGTGGACGACCTCACCGCCAAAGCTTTAGGTGCCGACTTCTTGGTGCATTATGGGCATTCATGTCTGGTGCCCTCCACAATCACGGGGCCCCTGAAGTCCTTGTATGTCTTTGTGGAGATCGCTTTTGATGTAGATCATTTAGTAGGCTGCGTCGCGGCCGAGTTCTTGCAAAAGCGCCTCGGTGACGGTCGTGAGACGGCTTCAGTAAAGCGCACGCTCGCTCTAGCGGGCACCATCCAGTTCGCCACCGGGGTTGAGAGAGCAAGAGCGCAGTTATCCGAGATGGACGAAGATGTCATGGTGCCGCAGCAATTACCTCTGAGCGCCGGCGAAGTTTTGGGCTGCACCTCCCCAAGACTCCCGGAAAATATAGACGCTCTGGTGTTCGTGGCCGATGGGCGGTTCCACCTCGAATCCTTGATGATCCGGAACCCCCACGTGCCCGCTTTTCGGTACGACCCGTACTCGAAGCAGCTGACGCGGGAAACGTATGACACGCGGCAGCTCCACCGGCTGAGACGGCGCGCCGTCGCGGCGGCATCTAAGGCCACACGGGTGGGCCTCGTCCTCGGCGCGCTGGGACGGCAGGGCTCGCCCGCGATCCTGAAGCGCGTGCGCACCTTACTCGCGACGAAGGGCATCGCCCACTTCTGCCTCATCCTCACGGAAGTCACGCCGGACACGCTCAAGCGGTTTGATCAACACGTCGACGCCTGGGTGCAGGTGGCCTGCCCCCGCCTCAGCGTGGACTGGGGCCACCACTTCTCCAAGCCGACGCTCTCGCCCTACGAGGCCTTCGTGGCCTTCGGCGGCGAGGCCTGGGACGACGGCCACTACCCGATGGACTACTACGCCAAGTCGGAGAAGCCCTGGACGAACTACTTCAAGGGGGACGCCGGGGTCGCCGCGCCCGCGGTGTAGCGCCCTTTGAGGACGGCGGCGAGCGAGCGTCCGTCCGGAGGGTCTGAATCGCGTCGGCGGCTAAGTATGTGTGTTTGTGGTCTTGGGCTTCTCGCGTCGAGGAGGGCGTTGGGGGACACGCCGCAAGTAGCGTGCTGCTTGGATATCCCCTTCACGACGACGACGCGGCCGAATACCTTTTCACTAGTTATCAGCGGAGCCCCGGGGGAAGGGGGGTTGGCCGGCACGACGGCCTCCGTCTCCTCCTCGGCGGCCGCGGCGGCGGGGACGTCCCGCGACAGGGCGTCGACCTCGTCCGAGGCCGCGTCGACGTCCTTCGAGGCGCTGCAGCCCATGGTCGCTGTCGCGGTGGGTCTTGTCGCCGCGGTTAATCCTCCGGCCGGCGATTTCAACAACAGTTTCTTTTCGCCTGCTGAGACTCGGCGTCGCCCGACGCCTCCTCACGTGTGAATTCTAGAGCGTATATGTCGCTCTCACAAAGCACGGCGCGACGAAACGTGCGCCAAGGATTACCCGGCCTGTTTTTATGCTCGATGGAAAGGAAACCCGTATATCAAAATAGGGTTCCCCGGCGAAGGTTATCTAAACGCTCCAGGGGGTTCTATCAACCTTGCACGTCGACCTGCGAAAGCAGCAGCCAATAAAACGCCGGCCGCGCGGCTCCGGGCCGCGCGCGCGTTTCCATCCTGTAGTTGGGGCCACCCCCAACGACGCCGCAGCGACTCCGCCTCGAGACGATCATCATGAATTAAAACGAACAATTACCCGCCCCACACCTTGTAGTGACCCGTGTGATAGTACTTGGGCCGCGAGTCCAGGCGCACGTGGAGCCAGGGCACGCCGGACCCCTCCGTGCTCAGCCAGACGGGCCGCTCCGCCCGCTGGTCCGCGAGCGCCTCGTAGGTCGCCCCGACCCGCGCCCAGAAGGCCGCGGCCTGCGCCGGAGACGCGCTCCGCGCGAACGCGGCGAGGTGGCCGTAGGCGCTTTCCACTTCACCGGGGCCGCGGGACCGCTCGTAGAGCGTGCCGTGGTCCCGGGCCCGCGCCGGCGGCAGACCCCCCTGGTCGCACGGCGCCACGAGCATCGCGTCCCGGCCCAAATTCGGGAACGCCGCGCAGCTCTCGCCTCTCGAACACGCGCCTTCGAGATGCTGGGCGAAAGCGCTGAAATCCGCCGGTTGGAAGCCCCACCGGTTCTGCACGAGCGTGTGCTCGTAGGGCGTCTGGGCAAACGTCGCGGCGTTGACTGGCGGCACTTCCCAGAAGTAGGCCTCGAAGGACGACCTCGCGAGTAAGGACTGGAACCACGCGGCGAAGGCCGCGTCGTCCCGCCACAGCCGCGCCACTTCCCCGACGGCGAGGCGTCGGCCCGTCGCGGCGGCCGTTAACTGCGTCGTCTCGCTCACGTCGTCGGTCTTGGTCGTCGCACGATAGGTGCCGTCCGGCGAGGCCATGCCGCGGTGGCTGACGATCGAGGTGTGCCCCACGTCGCGGCGTCGCGCCTTCCTCCGGCGTCCCGGGGGCTGAGCGGTCGTCTGGATGAGGAGTGCTACTATTAAAACCGTACACATGCGCAGCAGTGGTCGCAGCGCTGCAAAACGACGCAGCGAACTCTGCAGCACGCACAACGCTGCAACACTGAGCTAAAACCGGTCGAGCTAGTAACCACTGAGCTAAATGAGTGATGATGTACTTATACGGCCACTGCTCAGGTCATTAAAACCATGAGAAAACCCGAGATGAAAACCCGTTTTGAGGATTTAGAGCTCGATGTATACCTTCAGAGCTCTCGTGGCGGGTTCCGGGTGAGTGGGAGCGCTAGGGCGGGCGCGCGTACCCCCCGTACCATGCATCGTTTTGAGAAAAAAACGCGACAGCATTGAAACGGAGCGCGTACGCCTTCACGTGAGGCCGGAGCGGGACTGTCGACGCCCCATAAGGTGCTCACAACGACGCAAAAGCAACAAATCAATTTGACCCACCAGCGGCTCACAAACTTAGAGACTTCAGGACCACTCATGATTGGAGCTGCGCGGGCGTCGTCGACCACCGCGCGTGCCGCTCGACTACTGCTGCGCGGCGCGGCCTGCTGCGTCGCAGCGGACGTCGTCTGGAGTCAGACCGAGAGTTTTTGCCACGGACACGGGGGGTGCGATGATACGTTACCGATTCGAACGCGGCCGTCCACCCAGAAGCCCTCTGCTGTCCCATTTCTATGGACGTGATGACGGCACCCGTGATCGCGGCGGACGGCAATACGTATGATCGAAAGTCCATCGAGGCCTGGTTCGCGCGCGGCAAGACGACGTCACCTCTCACGGGAGCCCCTCTCGCCCACCTCGGCCTCACGCCAAACAACCTCTTGCTGTCCATGGTCTCTGAGTATCGCGGTGCTTCGCTTGGTTAAGTTAATTTTATCATCTGCATATCCAGTCTTCGCGTTTTAGCGCGAACCCGGACTCTAGTCGAATAGCCGTCGCGTCGCGCCTCAAACTAATCTAAGCGGAGCAATACAACTTATAGACAAAAAGAAACCCTCGGCGCGTGCGCGTTTGTCAGTTCGGGTAGCACGCGAGGTACCGCGTCACGACGTCGTGGCCCTTGACCGCCTCGAACGCGGCGCACAGCGTCGGGAACTGGCCGACGTAGGACGGGTCGATGTAGTCGAACTGGCCCGCCTTGATCATGTCGACGAACATGAACAGAAAGAGATCGGCCATCGTCATGTCAGCTGAGAGAAAGGCGCCGGGCGTCGACGCGTAGAGGTTCTCGAGAAACATCATGGCGGTCATCATCCAGCCGGCGGCGTACTCCTCCCGCTTCTTCTTTTCTACCGCTGCATCGTCGTCCAGGGGGCACTTGCTGAGAATCTCCATGAAGCTGCTCGCGACCATGTCGCATTCGAGGGCCGCGTCCGCGTCGGCCGGGTACATTTTTGCCCCCTTCGCCGCCCAGCGCGCGATGGCCTCGGACTGGCATATGACCTTATCACCGATCCTTAACACGGGCACGGACCCGAGCGGATAGGCGCCGGCGGCTTTCGCCGCCTGGAACGCGTCGTAGCTGGCGATGCGGTCGTCCTCCCACTCCTGCCCCTTCCACGCGAAGAGGCACGCGCGCACGGCGAAGGCGCGGCCGGGCATGTCGAAGTACGTCAATTTGATGGCGCTAGTAAGCGCGGGCATGAGTCTCGGCCTACCCGCCAGGCCCCCGTCCAGCGACACGAGTCCTAGGTTAACCGTTACCCTCACCCACAACAAGGAACTCCGCAAGGCGGCCCGCGAGCGCCTCCGGCACGCGCGCGACGAGTCGCGTCCCCTCGGGCACGTGGTCGACGCGCTCCACGGTGCCCGTGCGGTGCACCTCCTCGACCAGGTCGCCCCGCGCGAAAGGAAGGAGACAGTCCACGAGCGCGTTCATCGACGCCAGATGGGCGTCGACCGCCTTCAGCAGCGCGTCCACGCCGCCGCCACTGGTCGCCGAGGCGAGTAACGACGTGTCCACGTCGGACCGCGGGAGGCTATCTAACTCGGCCACGACCGCGTCGATGCCGTCGACGCGGTCCTCCTTGTTGTAGATGGTGATCGTCGGCGTGTCCTGGCAGCCGAGCTCGTTCACAATACCTCTAACAGCGCGCATCTGGTTCTCCGCGAGCGGCGACGACGCGTCGACCACGTGAAGTAAGAGGCACGCGTCGGCCGCCTCCTCCAGCGTCGCCTTGAACGAGTACACTAGTTTCGTCGGTAGGCGCTGGAGGAAACCGACCGTGTCCGTCAGTCTACAAGCTCTACCGGACGGTAGTTGGACTTTGCGAGTAGCTGGATCCAGCGTGGCGAACAACCGGTCGTCTGCATATAGGGGCTGGGTCTGCTCCGCCAGCGCGTTCAACAAGGACGTCTTGCCCGCGTTCGTGTACCCCACTAAACACACCAACGGCAACTGGTCATTAGTTTTGCGCTTTTCCCGGTTCTGCGTCCGCTGCGACGCCAGTCCCTCGAGCTCTTTATTGAGCGAAGAAATGCGTTTGCCGAACAATCGCTGGTCCATCTCCAGCTGCGTCTCGCCCTTACCTCTTAAATAAGCGCCGCCGCCCGCGCCGCCGCCGCCAGATCGCGAGTCCATGCCGGCGCCGGTTGTAAGGAAAGTGGTCAGGCGCGGCAGCATGTACTCCGCTCTAGCTACCGCTATTTGCGCTCTCGCTTCCCGCGTCTGCGCCCGTTCGGAAAAGATCTGCAGCACTAGCTGCGTCCGATCCAGAATCTGGATGTCCGGACTACAACCGTGGACCTCCAACTCTTGGTTCAACGACCGCTGCTGCGTCAACGAAAGCTCGTCGTCGAACACGACCGCGTCCGCGTCGTACTCCAGGACTCTCTTAGCGATGTCCTCCACCTTGCCCTTGCCCACTAAGAATTTCCCATTCGCGAGCTCCGCCTTCTGGAAGGTCGAGTCGACCACATTCACTCTAGCGGTGTCGCACAGCCTCCCTAACTCCGCGAGGGAATCCTCCACGGTCCAGCCCGCGTCCACGGGCGCGCACAAGGCCTGGCCGGCCGAGTCCGCGCCCCGCGTGCGTCGCGCGGCCAATTTTGCTGCTCCCCTTCTACTGGTGAGATCTAACCCGACTAGCACGGCGGAGGGCCACCTTTTGGTATCAAAGTACCCCTCGATGGCCGCCAGTTCGCTCGCGTCCCGCTCGTAGTCCTCCACGGCCACCGCGTCCGCGAGCAATTCAGCCGCGGCATACGCCGACTCGGCGGCGGCCACACCTCGGAGCAACTCGCGCCGCTCAAGCGAGACCTCGTCCTGGGCCAGGTTGCGCTCGCGTTGTTTTATTTCGGGCGCCGCCTCCTCTTCAGCGACGGCCTTGTCCTCGGTCCCGCGCCGCGCCCGGACCTTTTGCTTCGCGGTGATGCGGTCCGGCACCCTCTGCTTCGCCTTCGGTTCGAGCGCCTCCTCGTACAGCGCGGCGGCCTTGGCGGCGCCCGACGCCTTGTTCTTCCGCTTCGCCGGCGCTTTCGGGGCCTCGGCGTCGTTGGCCACGCTCCGGCCGCGCTTGCGGCCGAAGAGTGGCGTGGGTTTGACTCGTCGCGGCGCGGGCACGAACGATGTCGTGCCGACGAGGAGGAGGAGGGCGCGCAGCATCATGCCCTCACCAGTGCAGCACTGCGGTGCAAGTGCTCACACACGCTGTGGGCCGTTCGCGAGCAGCCTTTCTTCGCAGCGCTGGTTTTCGCTGTCGCAAATGTGTCTAAAAACACGCGTAAAAGCTCAGCGCGGACAACAGCGCACTGACGTGATGCTCGGCGGGGCGGCGCGCAAAACGGGTTTTACTTATACGGGTTTTTGCAGACCAGCGGCCGAGACAATCTCCGAGACAATTAATCACACATTACTCAGTCGCCCCGTCGTCGCGCACCGCCATACTGCTCAAGCAATGCCGCAATGAGCTTTCGCGCCATATGATTCGGCGCGAGCGCGGTCGACTCGAGTTGCGCAGACGTCGACGGAGACGTGCGCGCACCCGTAGCGAACCACTGCTCTATGGCTACGCGCTCGTAAGTGTGTCCATCTTCCATCAACAACACAGGATCTCTCATGATTTCGCACGTAATCGGACAACACAAGTCCTAACGCTTCTTGCGGGTAACTACCAGGAAACTCGGCAATATTCGCTTGCCCTACCAGCATGGTAAATATTTGAGATAATTGCAGTCGAAATTCCTCGCAGTTGTCTTCGTAAAGTGTGTTTTCCCGCAAGCATCAATCGTGGTCGGACGCATGCAGGTCGATGAGCCACTTGAACGTCTCGGGTTCCCTGAGTCGGATCATAAGAGAGTCCCGTATGAACTCGAGTCCGCTGGCGTCCTCACCCTCACCCATCCAAACTTTTCGAGCATAGTTATTCATGATGGTGGCGAGGAAGCCCCGGGTATGCGGGAACTCCTTGAGACATCTGAAGATTGTCTCGACATTGTCTGTGGTTAGTGGCTCACCGGTGTCAGTAAGAGCCTGCATCTGGTGACGCAATTCCCCTTGCGAGAGGCCGGCGCGGCACGATCCCGCCAGCAACGCGACGGCGAGAAACGCCCGCATGTTTTTTTATGATACGGTCTCACGCCCGGCGACGTTGCGGCTGGCTGGCTGACGGCGCGCAGCTGACCGACTGGCCACGTGCAGCCGAATCGCGCGCGCAGGCTCGCACGCGGACGCTGTGCCTTCCGGAGTCACCAAGTCTAAGGCGCCCGCACCGCTGGATCCACTTTTACGGATGCTGCGCGCCGCGGCAATTGCTGGCTGTGAAGCAATATCAACACGGCCGTACAGTACTGAAGCAGCAGCAAGACGGCGCCTCAGACGCCGACTTTTTTGGTCACGGGTTCTACGTGCGGGTTTCGCTGGACGCGTTCAGCGCTTTTAAGCCACAAACCCGGTAACAAGGCCTATCTCTCGTTCGGCGCTCTCACGCCATCCCAGAGCGAATCCTACGCGGCAGAGGCTGCGTGGTCCAGCGCATCTACGCCCGGGCCGGGCTGCCCCATTATGCGCCGACGGTGACCCAGTGGAGCGAGTCCACAGCCCACGAAGTACGCACACTCATAAATCATGGAGGAGTTCGACGAGCTCATGCCGACGCCCGACGAGGAGGGCCGGCTGGAGCTGAGCCACCGAGCTTGGCTGGCCGTGGATGAAGTCGTCTGGACGATGGGCTTGGAGATCACGGCCCTTTCTCTAGCGTATAATCGATTGGCGCACATCTCGCCCGAGCTCGGCGACCTTAAACTACTAAGGGAGTTGGACTGCTCCTGCAATAAATTACAAGCTTTGCCCCAACGCATCGGTGCCTTACGGCAGCTGCGCAAGCTCAAATGTAATGGCAACGCTCTGGAACACCTGCCGGACGAGCTCGGTCAATGTCGGCAATTAGAAGAGATCATCTGCTCCGAGAACAAGCTGCTGAACCTGCCGCGATCCTTAGGGACCTGCAAAAAGCTCAAAGTTTTATTAGCGCAGAACAACAGCCTGGCCATGGTGCCGCCCACGTTGGCGGACGTCGCCAAGACGATCGAGCAGCTCAACCTCGCGGGCAACTCTAGGCTCGACATGATCCCCAAGAAAATAAGAGGAGACACCGATTTGATACTGTGGGTGCTGCGGCTGCACCGGGCCAACGAGGTCGAGTCCCAGTACGTGCTCGGGTGCATCGACATCTTGGAAGGCCTGTCGCGGGGCGCGACGGAGCGGCACCGGGCCCTGCGATTGGAACTGAAGAAAGTCGACGAGGACCGCCTGGAGCTACTCCGGAACCTCCCCTCGGGCATCGACAAGGTGATCGTGGTCTTCGAGTACCTGTTCAAGAAGGGCAAGGCGGGGAAGTGCGTAATTTCTTAGAGGAGTGGCCGACAGTGCGGATTTGTCTTTTTCCGCGCATCCCTGACGACAGACCGTAGTCTCTCCGGTTTCTTCTGGGCGAGCGCGCGCCGCGCGGCCCGGAGCGCGTTGCCCGGGTTGGCCGAGCCCGACCGCAGCTGCTGCTTTGGCACCCGTCGCGCCTTCGCCGCGGGCGGCCGGCGGATGGGCACGGCGGCGCCCGTGCCGACGGGCGCGGCGTCCGCCTCCGCCGGCCGGCGCCAGCCGCAGCCCTTGCAGTAGTTCCCGTTCGGTTCGACGCGGCCGCAGTTGCGGCACGCGAAGCGCCGGTTGGCGGTATTCCAGAGGCGGCGCCAACTTCGCCGCCCGACGAAGCCCCGGCCGACCCGCGTCAGCGCGTAGGCCGCCTTGACGCGGCGCTTCGCCCGCTCGAGCCGCATTTTACGCCGGCGCGCAAGCAGGGCGAGGAAGTGCGGCGCAAGCGTCGCGCAGGCCAATCTCCGCCTCGCCTTTTCTCGCCGCCGCGCCGCCGCGACCTCCGCGAACGCGACGATCGTGGCCGTGGCAGCTCCGCGTTGGCGCGCGATCAACCGCCGCGCCGCGCGCTGCACGCGCTGCGCCGCCGCGTCGCGCCGGCGGTCCTGGACGACTTGTCGTGCTGCGAACAGGGCGCTCTCGGTGAACGCTTGCTTCGCCGCCGCTTGCGCGAGCTCCGCCGCGCGCCGGGCGGCAGTTGTAGCGTCGAGCGCGGCGGATCTCGCGGCCGCGATGGCCTCCATGCGTAACAATGACACCGCGACGGACTCGCGGAGCGCGGCGCGGTAGAGGGCTAGTCTGCACCCCGCGCGGCCGCGCGCCCGGCGCTGGAGAGTTACCGCCGCGGAAACGGCCGCGCGGAACCGCGCCAGCGCCGCGTGACGTCGCGCCACCGCCGCGAGCCTCGTCGAAGCACACCGCGCCGCGCTGAACGCCCGGCGACTCGCCGTACCCCGCGCGTGGGCCGCGAGGAGCGTCGCCACGGCACGGCGCCAGCACAACTGCCGTCGCAACGCGTTGTGCGCCGCTTTGCGCCGCCAGGCGGCGCTTATGACCGCGGCGGCGCGGTGCTTTTGCTGGCGCCGCTGCCACATGGCCTCGCCGACCGCCGCGTAGGCGTTCTTCCGCCGCCACGCGCACTCGAGGCGCAGCGCCGCGCGGCTCCTCGCGTCGCGGGCCGCAAACGCCAGGAGCCGCGCGGCCGTCTGCTCCGCGCGGGAAGAAGCCCCGGACTGCCACTTTTGGCGCGCGCGCCACGCGTCCTGGATCTGCAGCGCCGCGTCGAGCTCGACGGCGCCCCACTGCCGCCGTCTTATGTCTTGCGGGGCGTGGCGTGCCGTGCGTTTGACGGCGCGCGTCCGCCGCCAGCTCCGCTGGACGGCGCGCACGGCGCGCATGCGCGTTTCCTGCATCTGCCGCTGGCGCGCCGCCGCGTCCGGGGGCGGGCGCCGGCGCGGCTTCGCCTTGGTCCACCGCGGCTTCTGGTGCGCGGCCGCGCGCGTGCGCCAGTCGGCCGGCGCGACGCGGTCCGCGGCGTCGTCCGCAACGCCATCGCTTATGATCCCGTTCATCTCCGCGAGGGCGCTCAACAGTCCATCGCCCTTGTTGCCGCCGCGGCCGCGCCACGCGGACGCGAGGGCGGCCGCCTGGGACCCGGGGCTCCGGGGCTGCGCCGGGGACTGGCGGCCGAGGTGGCCGCGCGGGTGCACGGCCGCATCGGTACTGCCGCCGAAGATAGATGCGGGGGACCAGTCCTTGTAGCGCCCTTGGGCAGCCATCCCTTCGCAATCCCGGCCGAAGCCGTTTGTGGCAGCAGCGTCCGTACCCGCACGTTTTGAGAGCACAGGCACCCTACGGGGCTGGATGGGTAGCGCGGGGATAATAGATGGGAGCGATGCCTGGCGCCCCAACTTTTAGCTTCAGCCATCTCTCCAGTTTGTGCATGCACAAACCGCAGTGCCTCATAAGACGCTGCCCCGGGTGCCACGGGTGCCTGATCTTGCACGTGACCGGACTGGAAACGATCGCAGTAGCACTTGTCATAGCAAATGGGCATCATCGATGGCGACATCCTGTTGCTTGCATTCGGTGTGGTAGCAAAATTAGTAATAGTCGCGGCCGTCGGCGCCGCGGCTGCGAAGCGCCCGCGCGACCGACCCATGCTGAGTAAGGACGCGATCACGCGCATCTCAAAGCTGTCGGCGGCGGTCATGATCCCCTGTCTGATCGTCTCGACGACAGGCGCGAGCGTGTCCGTGAAGCTGCTCAAGGAGACGGTGCTGGTCGCTATCTTCAGTCTCGTCACGATCGCCGTCGGGCTCGGAGCGATGTGGGTATGGGGCCAGCTCTTCGTGCCTGAACAGCAGCGGCGGTCTTCTCTCTGGCAGGTCGCGTCGCTTGCCGCGGCGTTCCCGAACATTGTCGCCTTACCCTTGACAGCCATTGCCAGCATCTGCAAACGACGAGACGTCCGCGCGGACTACGATGACGACATTGCGTCATGTGCCCGCACCGGATCGGCGATCGTGTTCGTGGGCTCCTTTGCGTGGACGGCCGTGTTCTTTACGTACGGCGTGCACCGATTGCGCGCCATCGAGGCGGCCCAAAGCGGCTCGCCGGCGCCTAAACCAGCGGAAGCGGTCAGATCGTGTGTGGGCGAGCCCATCAACGCCGCGCTCGCTACTGGAACAGCAATTGGGCTGATCGCTCCGCTGCGGCGCGGCCTCTTTTCCGTCGGCGGGCGGTCGCCGCTCCGCATCATCGGTGGGACGGTCGAGTTACTCGCGAGTCCCACCGTCTGTATTGCCGTGCTCCTCGTGGGCGCGTCGCTCGCGAATGTGGACCTCCACGCGCTCGCGGCGCCGGCGAAGGCCGCGAGAGACGCCGAGGCGCCACCCCCGCCGCCCCCAAAGCGCTCGGTCTGGGCCGCGGTCGCGTCGGTCCGCGGTACTATCTCCGGTTTTGTGGTCGTGCGGCTGCTCGTCGTGCCCGCTATCGTCGGCGCGCTCGAGGCCGCTGCGACGGCGGTCGTCCCGATCCCCCAGGCGCACCTGGGCCGCGCGATGCTGCTCGTGAGTTCGGGCATGCCGTCGGCCCAGATCCTGATCATCCTCCTCCACAAGTTCGGCCTCGCCCAACAGGCGAGCGAGCTGTCCTTCCTGTTTGTCTTCCAATACGCGGCATCGGCCCCGACCATGACCGCGCTGATCTCGTCTGTGTTGGACCGTCTTTATTAATTATACCTATCCGCCCGGGGAGCCGTCGGGGAGCCACCGCCCGAGCCACGAGGTTTGGGGCCGCGGCGCCGGCCGTGGCGTCGGAGCGTGGTGCGCCGAAGCAAACGGCGAAAATCGCGAGGCAAACGAGGCCGGCTTGTGGGCACGTGCAGGCCGCGGCCTCGATTCAGCCCGCGGAACTTTTACTTTTACCGGAAACCGTTTCGCGAAGTCCGCTCGGCGTGAAAGCTCTTCCTTAAGCGTCTTTGTCGACGCGCCGCTTACCGTTGTATTCCCAGTAGACTTCATGCGGCAGTGGTGGTCTCTCCCCGCCGTGAGGCAGCCTGGCCGGTCCTTGGGGTAGATTCGGCCCGGCCGCTCCGCGCGCGTCAGGGGCTGCGTCGTGTTGCGTTTTTTGGCGCGCGTGAGCGTGCTGCCCCGTGGCGCGTCCCGCAACTGCTCCCACGCGTCGCCGCCGCGCGGCACGTACGCCTCGTCCAAGTACACGGCGTAGCGCGTGCCTTGCAAACTCTCGGCCACCTCCCCCCAGTTGCTGACGTAGCGCTGCCAGCGGCCGTCCCCGTGGATCTTCATCTGCGTGTCGGGCTTTTGCGCAAAGGCGTCAGCGCAGGGGTTGTCACTGGCGAGCCACCGCCGCAGCGCATCGAACTGCGCGCGGTCCGCATCCAAGTCCTCGTAGGACACGGTGCGCACGCCGACCCCGGCGGCCGCCGCTAAGGCCGCCAGCCGCTCCATCTTCGCGATGCGCGCCAACTCTAAATCTAAATGTCGCATCAACCGGGTCCCGACCGGCAAGGCGACGGGCGCCGAGTGGTCCCGGGCCTCTTCGTCCGAGTGCGCGTGCGCCTTGTGGTCGGCGCGCTCCGCATCGGCCTTGTTCGCTTCGATCGAGACCATCTGCCGCAGCAAATGCTGGCGCACCAGGAACACGAGCTTGCCGCGCCGCGCTCGTAATAGCGGGAAGAGCCAGCCCTGGAAAGCGTCGTTGAACAGGTCGTGCGTCGGCTGGTTGAGCATCCATTTGAAGCCGTAGCGCCTTTTGGGGTCCGGTTGCTGCTTCCCCCACTTGCGCGCTACCGCGTGGAACTTGTCGCCGACGTCCATGGAAAAGGTGTTGGCGCCGCCGGGTGCCATCCGCAGAAAGCCGTCGACGGCCGCGCGTGTAGAAATAGAACTCCAGCTAAAGTTATGCTTCGGATTGGTGTCGAAGAGCTCCCGTCCCGAATCGAGGCAGTCGGGCTTCTTGAGTTCGTCCAACAGCCAGCCGCTCCCGGACCGTTGGGTGGTGACCACAATGAAGTGCGACCGCGGGGGTGGCACTTCGTACCTTGTGAAAGACGTCGACGCGTTGTCCGGTAAATATAACTCCCGGAAGATCGTGAAGTTCGTATCTTGGAGCTGGGGGACCAACGCTGGATCAATTCGTCGCAGGTCTTCCTGGACCTGCGCAAAGTCATTTAACGTCTCCCTTAAGTCGTCGGGCGTGATCTTCACAGAAGAACTCGACGGCAGCGCCGGCGGACTTAAACCAACAAACTCAAACAACCGGCCCAGCTCCGCCCGCGCGTCGCGCTGCAGGGCCTCGTAGTACATGAGGAAGACGGGTCCGCCCGACGCTTTTGTGGCGTTTTCTAGTAATTCGACCCAGGCCCGGCCCGCCTTGCGCGCGCTCACAGACAGAGAGAGGGCGTCGACGGAAATCTTCTGCCCAAGAGCTTCTTCATTTTCTGCCGCGCGATTCTTAGCCGTGTCGCTGAGCAGTTTATGAGTGTCGCAGGCCTTTACCAGTACTTCGGCGTGGAGCGCCGACACGGCGTGCTTGATCGCGTTTGTGCGCACGTAGACTACGGTCTTCACCGGTTTTGCAAGAATCCGTGGCCAGTCATGGTCCCACGACAGCGCCGGCGCGTGGCTCGGTTTCACGTCGAAGCCCACGAGTTTACCAGTGAGACAGTCCGTCGTTGTCGGCGCCGCAAGCCAGTCCGCATCGCCCTTGGGGGCGCACATGGGAGTCGCGCACGTCGGCCGGCGCACCATGACCTCGTACGCGAGCTTCGTCCGCGCCGCGTCTCCGGGGAAGCAGCTGTGCGCCTCGTGCCGGAAGAACGCCACCTGCGCTTCCTGGGCGAGCATGTCGGCCATCCAGGTCGAGCCGGTGCGCGCCCTCTTGAAAATTACAATGGCTGGTGTTTGGGCAGCGGTCATTGCTGCGAGCAGCACTGCTGGCCCCGTTTGGGCTGATGCCATCGCTGCGAGCAGCACTGCTGGCCCCATCATGGGGTAGCTCCCATATCTCATGGCAGCCCGTTTAGGCATCGCCGACCATACGTCGTCCTCCCAGGCCTAGCGTCCGTCGCGATGCTTTCCCCTGTCCGCAGTGTCGTGCGAGTACCGCGACGCGTCGACCGTCGGGGCGCGCGAGAATTTTGAGCTCGGGTTCGGGCGTGCGGGTACGGGCAGGTACGAGCAAGTCACAATATGCGGTCACACGCACAATACGGGCCAGTCTATCTATAAAAAAAAATATTACCAGCCAAACTTCCGTATTGCGAACGTCGGCGCCGGCACGCCCTCGTCGGCGGCGAGTTGCGTAACAGACGCCTCGCTCACCTCGGCCAGATCGCTGCCGTAGACACCTGTTTCGACAATAAAAAGCGTGTCCAAACCCGCGTCGGCCCCACCAAGTATGTCATGGTGCAACGAGTCGCCGACCATCAGCGCGCGCCGAGGGTCGGTGCACCCGGCGGCGCGCAGTGCCGCTTCAAAGTGCGAGACGCCAGGCTTTCCGAACGGCACGACGGTGCCTCCCATGTCTCGGTAGGCATCCGCAATTGTCCCCGGCATGAAGAGGCGCGTGACGCCGTCGCTGGCGATGGTTTTTTGGTCCAGGTTCGCGCAGTACAAGGGCACGTTCCGCGCGACTGCATTCTGGAGGAGGTCGCGGTGCGGCGTCACGGCCCCCGTGGCCCTGAAATCGGTCAACTCGCGGCCGTCCGCCTCGATCGTGTCCGGTCCGTACGCCACGACGACGTCGGCGGAGTCAGCATCCGCAAGCCGCACGCCGGTCCCCTCGAGGAATTTCGCCGAGTCGCGGTCCGACCACCCAAGCACGACTGCGGTCTTATAGTCGCTCTCGCGCAGCGCCTCCCAGCAGCACTCGCCGCTGCAGACGGCGTCGGCGAGCCACTCGGCCCGGAAGCCGCGGCCGGGCAGCTCCGCGATGAGTGCCGCGCGTCTTTTCGACGTGTTCGACAGCACGACGAGCTTCCTCGCGCCGCCAGCGTGCAGCTTTTCGAGCGCGACGGTGGCGCCGTCGAGCAGCTGACCGCCGTTATGCAAGACGCCGTACTGATCCAAGACGATCACGTCATATTTGTCGAGCGGCAGCTCTGACAGGCCGTCTATTACAGTCGTTGCACCTGCTCGTCGCATGACTGATGCTGCAGCCCGCCTCGGCACAAAGCTGTGCGCCACGATCGCAGCGCTTGCAAACAGCAGGGTGGAGAGGCTCATGCGAGTGTGCACGCTGCCGTTTCGTTGCAGTACGCGTACTGTCACGTTGGACGAGGAGCACTGCTGGGCACAGATATCAACAATTTGACTAGTGCTGCTGCGCGGTGCTCTGAGGCTCAGCTCATTTTTGTCGCATGCAGAGCATTTTTGCAGGAGAGCTCATTATTGCAGTGCAAGCGCTATTGATTGCAGTGCAGCCGTTCTCTATCAGCCAGGACGCCTACACGCAACGAAACGAGCCAGCGATCGATTGCAATCGAACCGCGCGAGGCAAGGCGCCACAGCATCTCAACCTTGGATCGAGTTGCGCTGTAGCAGCGCACTCGTCCTCTCGCTAGCCATCGACGCGACGTCGCAACAATGCAGCGAGCAGCTGTGATGCTGCGCACCGCGGCCGCGCGCCGCCGCCACATGTCCAAGTTCGCCTTCGTCGGGGCCGGCAAGATGGCCGAGGCCATGATGGGCACGATCCAGGACACGCAGATCGAAAACGCGACGCCGACCGTGTCCTTCTACGACGTGAGCTGCGCCGTCGCGAAGCGCGTCGCCGAGAAGTACCCGAAGTTGAACCGTTCGGAGACGCTAAGTGAGTGCGTCCAGGACGCGGACGTCGTCGTTTTATGTACGAAGCCCCAGAACATGGAGACGGTCTTCGAAGAACTAGGTCCGGTCGTGCAAGCGCAAACGGTGCCTCCGGTGCTCTTAAGCATCCTGGCGGGCGTCCCCGCCGAACGGTTACGGACGGGTCTGGGGCTGCAAAAGGTGGTCCGGTCCATGCCGAACACGCCGGGGCAGATCGGGTGCGGCATCACGGTGTGGACGGCGGACAAACACAAGCATCTCTTCACGGATGCGGACTTAGAGAGGTGCCGGGGGGCTTTGGCGGCGCTCGGCAAGGAGATTTATGTGGAAGAAGAAAGTTACGTGGACATGTCCACCAGCATTAGCGGGAGCGGGCCGGCCTACATCTTCCTCTTGATCGAAGCGATGGTCGACGCCGGTGTCCAAGAAGGCTTCTCTAGGGATGTCGCGACGACGCTCGTGCAACAGACGATCTTGGGGAGCGTGAAGTACGCCATCGCCTCGGGCGAGCATCCCGCTGTCTTAAAGAACTCCGTCACCTCGCCGGCCGGGACCACGGCTTCCGCGATCTATGAATTGGAAAAGGGCAACTTCAGAACGGTGGTGCAGGACGCGATCTGGGCCTGCTACCGGCGGTCGCTGGAGATGGGCGGCCTGGACTCGAACGTCGGGCCGGGGCGGAGCGCGGGCCCCAAGCCCACGACGGAGTTCCCGGACCTGGAGGAGAACGGGAACGGTAAGTAGCTCGATTTTAATAAACACTAGGGCGTGAGGTGGTCCGGGTCGTACTCGCCGTGCGCGGCGTCCGCCTCCACTCGCTTGGCCTCGGCCTTGGCCACGATGTCGGCTAGGGCCTCCTCCGGGAGTTGTTCAACAAGCGCGGCGGGGTTGCCCGCCCACTGGCCGCCCGAGGGGATCAAGGCGCCCGCCGGGACCACGGTCCCCGGCTCCAGGATCACGGTGTGCTGCACGACGGCGCCGGCATCAATCACACAGCCGGCGCCCACGTCGACGTTGTTCTCCACCACACAACTTTTCAAGCAGGCGCCGGGCCCAATGGACGTGTAGTCCCCGATGGACACGGCCGAGGGAAAGCCACTTTCTAAGGTGGCGACGGTCTCGATCACTGCCCTATCCTGGACGTTCGCCATGCTCCCGATGGACACGTCCGCGTGGTCGCCCCGGATGACCGCGCCGTACCACACGGAGCACTCGTCCCTTAGCTCGACGCGGCCGACGACCGTCGCGTTCGGTGCCACGAACGCGTCGTTCGCCGCGACGGGCCGCCGGTCGCCGAACTTCATCACGGGCCGGTGGCGCGAGACGGCGCCGCTGAGGCGCCGCCGCGCCACCGTGGGCAGCCGCGCGCCGAGGCGCCGCGCGGCTAGCATGGTTATCCTGCAAAGGAAAGCGGTTGAGCCGCTGTAACACTGCGTGCAGCCGCTCTTCGAGTCGAGAGCTACGCGCAACCCTGCGGTAAGCCGTTGGGTGCCTATACGCTCCGATTGAGCCTGAATGAGCTGAGCGAGATGGATGAAACCCGATTTGATTTAATTTGGAAATTCGCCGCAGACGACTCTGTGCCGGATCCAGGGTGCGTAGTGCAGGCCTCTCTCGGCCCGAACCACCTGGCCCGCAAACAAAAAACCCGTGCCTGCAATCGAAGTCGACAGCGACCGACGTCCCAGGCTGCGCAAGCGCGATCTCACACGTCTATTGTGACCCTACGAGCTATCGTCGTTGCGCGCTTGACCAGCCGCGCCAGCCGCGCCGGCCGCTTACACCTAGCGAGAGCACAGCATCCACTGCACAGCCGCGCATCACACGCCGCCGCCGCACGCATAAGTCAACCGCCGCTGCGTGCCGAGCCGCGCAACGTCCATCATGGTTCAACTCGACGAGGCCAAGTTCCTCAGCGAGTTGACAAAACTCTTCCAATCGACGCGCGACGCGGGCTCGCTCTCCATCACGCACAAGCGGCTGCCGGAGCGGACGAAGCGGAAAGCAAATGACGGCGACGACGACGCCACCGTCGACGCCACCGTCGAGGCGGCGCCGGCCCGCTTCGGCGTGCTCGTGCGCGCGCGGACCGAGAAGAAGAAGCTCTCGACGGTCGTGCAAGGCGCGGACCTCGTCAAATTCCAGGCGCAGCTCGCGGCCGTCGTGCGCGCGAACGCCTCGGGCCTCCAGAAGAAGGAGCGCGTGAAGAAGAAGGCCAAGCGGGAAGGGGCATAAAATATTGTGTCGATTTGTGTATCTGAGTCGACAGACCGGGTAGAGTATGGTAGTTACTCGGGGGGATCCTCAGTTCCGGGACCGCTAGACACACAGGCCCCTCTACCTCTGGTCCCGCGACAGGAGGCGCAGGATGAAGAGGAACAGGTTCAGGAGGTCCAGGTACAGCATCACCGACGCCAGGATGTGGTCGTCGTACCCAAGCTTCTGCGTGATGAGGAACGTGTCGAAGATGATGTAGCCGCTGAAGACCAGGGCCCCCAGCAGGCTGTACACGCCTCCTGCCGGCGCCCCGAAGATCGCCGAGAATAGACTCCAGCCTATCAACAACCACAGGGCCGAGGACAGCCCGGCACCCAGGAAGGACCAGTCCCGCTTGGACTGGAACGTGTACAGCGTCAGGATCCCGAAGACCGATAATGTGAGCACCAGGGCTTCGATGACGATGCGACCCTGGCCATCCGCTGTATAGGAAGCACACACGACGCCGACCGTGTACGCCTCCATGACCGTCCAGACAAAGAGCAACTGCGCATTCAAAGGGTGTTGATCTTTATAGGCCATCAGCGCGAAGAGCACACCCAATGAACCGAACATACCAATGTACATCAAGCTTGGAGTTGCCATCACGAATCGCCGACAGGTCCCGTTTAACGCGAGCACGGAGCACATGATTGTCGTGAGCGCGAGCTGGCACGTCAAGATCCCGTAGACCTTGCGGATGAAACCCAGCCGGAGCTGGCGGTGCATGTGCGCGTCGAGCGCTTCGTCCTGCGCGCCGAGCTCGACGTCCGGGACGTTCTCGCTATCCAACTGGCCGTAGCCTCCGTACCCACCCTTGGCGGGCGGCGCCGAGGGCACGGCCCGGGCACCCTTGACGGTGGCCATCGGAAGGACCTGGACTGCTTTGTGGTCTAGCGGCGCTTACAGGCGACGCTTAGAGATGGCGATTGCAGAGGGCGCTCGTACCGTTCAACGAAGATAGATGCTGAATTGTGTGTGTGTACCAGCTCGGCGCAGATGCGGAGCTGTGCGGCTAAGAGGCTAATTCTAAGGCCAAAGAAACCCGCACCAGAAACGGGAGAAGGAAAAAACAGCCCCGCATCGGTCCCACTCATCTCACGACGCCTCCATGGCGCAGGAGCGCTGGCTCGAGGCTGGGAGCACTGGCCTGGTCATCGTGTTTTGTGCCTCTGCGGTGCGCGTCTCTGGCCGTCGTACCAAGCCCACGAGCCTACCTGGACAGAGAAAGGCTTCGCAGCGCTGCCTGCAGCATATATCTAGTCTAACTGAGCCGTCAAAATCTCTGAGCCACAAAATCTCTGAGCCAGCGCTGCAGCACGCACAATGACCACAGCACAAAAGCAGAGACCGCAGAGATCGTACCTCGACCGCACGCCCGAGGGCGTCCTCTTCCAAGTCCTCAAATACGTGGAAGCCGAGGACCTCGCCCGCCTGAGCTGCGCCGCGCCGCGCTTAAGGCTGGCCACGGAACGCTTCGCGACGCTGCTCGTGAAACAGAAAGAATGGCGCTTGCTGGACGGCGCCACGGCCGCGGAGCGCCTGGCGTCGGAGATCTGTTATTTCGACGCGGACGCGTTCCGGGCGGTGGGCCGCGACGCGCCGCGGTTAAGAAGCGCTAGACGGCGCGGGTCGCGGGCCCGTTTAAGGGTGGCCCCACCGCCGGGCATGGCGCGAGCGACGCGCGCCGCCAACGTGCCCGTCGCAGCGTTCTCCGAGCACGGGAGTCTCATGAAGGTGCAGCGGCCGGGCCGCTACCGCGTGGCGGGCGTGATGGAACCGAGCCTCAAGAGACGACGTTTAAATGAAGATGAGCAAAGAAGGGAGCGCCTGGCCTTCCAGGTGAAGGTCGCGGCCGTGGACGAGCGGTCTTCGGTCTACGTGGGCGTCGCTACCAGAAGGTGGGCCCGTACGCGCGGCACGGCCCAGGCCATCCGGAGCGAGGAGTGCTGGCTGCTAGATTTGCGGCGGGGCCGCTTCGTGCACGGCTTCCCGGCCTACGACCAGTCGGCGCGGGCGGCCCACGGCGCCCGGGCGCGCTACCACGCGACCAGTGACGACTGCGTCGTAGAAGGCGACGTCTTAGGTGTAAGGGTCGTGGGGGGCGCGGCGCACTTCTTCCGGAACGGGCGGCGCCTGGCCTTCTCGGCGGGCGGCCGGGGCCTCCCCGCGGGCCCGCAGCCGCACCATCAAATCCACGACACGGGCTGGGGCCGGCCCATCCCCCTTTCGCTGGACTTGGTACCTATAATAGAAGTGCACGCGCGCGAGCCCGAGGACGCGGTTAGCATGGCGCCTCTGGCGTTGCAGTTAGGAGCGTGGCGGCCGCCGCCCTACTGCCACGGCCAGAACCTGCGGCCGCAAATATCTCCGGTGATTGAGGAGGCGCGGCGCTGCGCGACGGGCGTGTTGCCCGACGTGTGGCGCCAAGTGGCGACGGACCCGGCTCTTATGGACGTGGTTGTCCCCGAACCCAAACCCGCATGTACTGTGTCGATCTTCAGCGTCACTTTTTGTTCTGTCTTACCGTTACTTCCGCTGGTCGTGGGCCTGGGCCACACGCTCTTGGACGTCGGGGGCTTCGCGCTCGGCGTCTTATGCACGCACTGGCGGCCCGCTCCCCTAGTGTGGGCGTTGGGGTTACTGTGGCGCCGGGCGGCCGACGCGGTCGCTTTAAGCCTGGCGGTGGCCGCCGTGTGGAAGACCCACTTCTATGATCGACGGCGGCCGCGCCGGACGCGGCGCGGTTTGCGAAGGATCCTGCAGTACCAGATGCTGAAGTGCGCCGGCGTGGCCCTCGCCGTCGCGTTATTACCCTCGGCGATCACGCTGCACCGGGACGCGGCGACGCTCGAGGTCTACCTCGACGCTCGGGGTCTGCTCGGGCCCCACACGCGCATCGTTGCGGGCGTGACCGGCTCGCTGACCGCCCTCAAGCAGGGCGTCGTGCTCACTTTAGCTAGAGGCCTCCCCTTCGGCCGGATGCTCGTACTCCGCTGGGCCCTGCGCTCCGGCTGGCGCGGCGCGATGCAGACCAGCGAGCGGTGGGTCCTCGTGGAGGCGAGCGCGGAGGGCCTCCTCCAGCTCGGGCGGAAGGTGTGGAACAGCAAGCTGGCGGCGTGCCTATGTTCGTTCCCGGGGGGTGAGTCCGCGCGGGCGCGCCGGGCATCCTATCGCGCCGTGGCCAAGCTCTACGCGATGATGGTTTTGGTGCCCGGGTCCGCCGCTCCTCTGTTATATGCGGCGGCGGAGCACGTGGCCTCGGGCGCGCGGCCGCACTGGCTCGTGGCGGTGGTCGCGTACCCGGTGCTCGGGGCCTGGGCGGCCTTCGTGGCCTTCGTGAAATTCGCGTTTGTCGTGTTTGCCTTAAACACGCTGGCGGGCTTCGAGGACTTCGACTCGCCGGGCCTGTTCGGGTAGGGGTAGTAAAATTTACAAGTCTGAGCCAAAAACCCGTTTAGCAGAATTGAATAGAAACCTGGAAAAACCGGGCGCCAGCGCGTCGCCGAGGGCTATACGGGTAGAGCACGCCCTGTTGCGTCCTTTTGCGGCTCGGTCCCAAAAAGTATCATGAATTCCAAGGGAGGGCCGAGCCCAGAGACGAGACCAAAAGGGCTGCCGAGCCGCTGCGCCGCCAAACACACGCCCGTCGACGCGCCCGCGCCGCCTCCAAGCTTGCCTCGGGGGCTGCCTTGTCATGGAGTACGACGACCGCAGCGACGACGAGCTGGTGGGCGTCGCGGCGACGCGCGAGATCTACGCCACCTTCGGCTACCCGCCCTCCCAACCGCTGCCGCGGAGCCGGCGGCACGCCTGTGCTGTTGTATCAGGCGCCACCTTCCTGTCCGCGGTGCTGGTGGTCGTCGCGGCGCGCTCGTACGACGCCACTTCAGCCTTCTCGGCGCTGTCGCCCCAGCTGCGGGCCGCGGCGTGCCTCTCGGCACATGTGCCTGCACCGACCACGCGTCGAGCCGGTTCTTCAGCGAACAAGCCCACGCACTGGTCCCTGAAGTCCGCCGCGGATCCTTGTAGTGAGCACGACGTGATTATCGCCACGACCCAGCAGACGCAATTGGAGGACGCCCTACGAAGAGTGTCGGACCCGACGTCCAAGAACTACCGGAAGTACCTGTCTGAAGGTGAAGTGGCTTCTTTGGCCATTGACCAGGAGCACGTTTCCAAAATTTCTACGTGGGTCCAGAGCATCGGCGCCCGGGAAGTCAAGCGCACGAAAAACGGCGAATATATTACAGCCCGAGCCTCGGTCGCGACCTGGGCCGCGGCCTTGGGCTGCGACTTCTACGACTACGAGTTTAACGGGAAAAGCGCCCCGAGGTGTAGCGAGGACTATTCTCTACCGCATGAGGTGGACGCTGCGGTCCACGCCGTGTTCAACGTGGGCAACCTCGCTCCAAAAATCTCCAAGCTCAAAGGAATTACAAAATTGGCCGATAGTCAAACGGGAAGTGAGTACGTCACGCCCTCCGTCCTGGCGGCCTTCTACTCCATCCCCTCCACGGGAGCGTCCACGAGCGGCACCTTCGGGCCGGACATTTTGATCCCGCCCACGGGGTCCGCTTCCGCGAGGCAAGCCGTGTTCGAGACCCAGGGCGAGGACTACTCGCCCTCGGACCTGGCCACGTTCCGGACCTATTTCGGGTTGCCCCCCTCCACGGCCACGCCCATCTCGAACGTGGGCGCGCACGACGAGTCGGTGGCTTGTGAGGCCGACGCCGATTTGTGCGACGAGGGCAACCTGGACATGCAGTACATGACCACGGTCAATCCGTACGGTCCTACCACTTATTTTTACGTGACTTTAGCTGATGTGGCGACGGATCCCTTTTTGGCGTTTGCCATGGCTCTGGCCGATCTAGTCGAGCCCATCTACGTGGCCAGTATCTCCTGGGGCTCCTCCGAGTCGGAAGAAGTGCCCTCTATCATGACGTCCTTCGACACGGAAGCCATCAAACTTGGGTTGAAGGGCGGCACCATCGTCGTCTCGAGCGGTGACGACGGCGCCAACGGTTTAGGAACAGTATGTGGCTACGAGCCCTCGTTTCCCGCGTCCTCCCCTAACGTGCTGGCCGTGGGCGCCACGAACGCCTACGACTGGAGCGGAAGTGCGGGCGCCCCTAATGAAATTGTGTGCCAGGCGGATATTGAAGGCGGCGTCGTCACGTCCGGCGGCGGCTTCTCCGGAATTTATGAACAGCCCTACTGGCAGGGCGCCGCCGTGTCCTCGTACTTCGCCCAGGTGGACTCTACTGTCAACCAGCCGGCGGGCGGTTTTGCCAAGGGCGGGCGGGGCTACCCGGACGTCAGTCTGGCGGGCAAGGATTTCGAAGTCGTTATTGGGGACGTGCTGTACTTGGTGTCGGGCACGTCCGCCTCCGCGCCCAGTGTGGCGGGCATGCTCGCGCGCATCAACGCCGGGCTATTGGCGGACGGCAAACCTTCCGTGGGCCTCGTCAACCCGACGCTGTACGCGTCGTCCGGTTCTTTCGCGAACGATATCACGTCGGGAGACAACAAGTGCACGGCCTCCTTATTGGAGTGCGCCGAGGGCTTCACGGCCACGGCGGGCTGGGACCCGGCGTCGGGCTGGGGCTCGGTCGATTACTTGCGCCTCGAGGCGCTGCTGGCCTAATACTTTGTGGATAACCTATACTCGCGGCGTACATTCCCGGGTGCCCGGAACACTAGCTCGGCAACTAGCTATACTCGTGGCGTAGGGTACTACATGGGCGTTGGGCGCATGGGGTCGTCTCGCGCCGGCGGCGGCAAAATAGGATCAATAGGCAGCTGAGGCTCCCCCTTGTCAGGGGGTCCGTCAAGGAAGCCTCCCGCGTTCTCTCCATCCTGCGCAAACTTGAGCCCGCGAAGTCCGGACTTGCCATCTGCGGGCGTAGCCGCGTCCAGGAGCTTCTCGTCGAGGCTCGGCTTCCGGCCGACGGATATGGGGGACGTCGGCGACGTGTACATGAATACGGTCGCAGCCTTCTTGATGGACGTCGGGCCGACGACGAGGACGGACCCACCGAGGAGCATGGTGAACGTAGCCGCCACCGCGACTATCATCTTCTTCTGCTGCGGCATGATGCTGCGAGCGGTAGAGATGTTTCGTAATGTGGCGGAGGCGAAGATACTGGCCGCGTATGTGTGGTTGCCAACGGGGGCGGCGGCCGCGACGACGCGCCGCCGCGTCGTGGGTTTGTGATCGAAACGAGGGTTTTCAGATATTTAAAGCGGCAACGTGGTCAAGGGCCATACCGCAGGGGCCCGTGGCAGTGTGGGGGGGGGGGCTGGTCGACCGGGCGCGGAGCTATAGGGCGAATTTAGCAGCCTTGGCGAATTCACTGGTTTGCGCCACGATCGACGACACCGCTTGGATTTTGGAGAGTGGGCCGGGTTGTGTTAGAGTGTTGGGGTGAAGGATGCTTAAATTCACAAACCTTTGAATTAGAGGTTGGCGTTGCGGCTCAAATGTGCTCGGCCGATGCTTTTTTTGATCGTGTCAGAGTTTTGCGCGCCCATAGCTCAACTACATATGCCAGTGGTCGGGGAACTAGACCTCCTGACGATAGAAATGCACTAGCAGTAGAAAATAATTACACTAGTCGCGCGGCGGCGGCGGCGCGGCGCTTCACACATCACAGACAACGGGCGGCCCGCGCGCAACGAGCCAGTCCCGGAGCGTATCGCAGTCGTGCAGGGCGATGCCGTGCGCCCCGCACGCCGCGGCGGCGACGGCCCCCGCATCCTCGCCGGCCGCGACCTCGACGGTCACCGTCGATCCGTCGCCCAGTACCACCTCTGCGGACACGGGCCGCCGGTGGCCCCAGAGCGCGTCCCGCAAGCGCATGTCCATGGCACGCATCTGCTCGAGGCACGCCTCGTCATCTCGCTCGAGCACGCCGCACGCGGTTCTCGCGACAGCGTCAGGTGAATCGCACGGGCCCACGCCCACCGAGTGCGGGACGCCGTGGCTCTCGAACGGTAGCGGTAACGGCGCCGGGAGCGTCTCAAGTTCCGTCGGTGGAACGGGCTCGCCTTCCAAAACGCACAATCGCCCGTAGTGGTAGGGCGAGCCGCGCGGGACGGAGGCCAGGCTTCGCCCGCGGAACGCGTCGACTAAGCGGGGCAGCTGGGCGCGCCACAGCGCGTTGAGGGGCCCGCCCGTCTCCTCGCCGAGATGGATGGCCGCGGGCCGCTGCGCGCCCCGACAGCTACTCGTGGCCAGGGCGCTCGCTGTTTGTTGCACTGCGTGCGTATGATTCATACGCCATCGAACGAATGCAGTCCACAAATCGAAGGCACTGGACACTGGCTCCCACAATCTTCGTCGAAGAACGCGCCGAGCGCGTGGACGCGGCCGGTCACACCGCTCACGCACGCCTCGTAATCGGCATCGGCCGGCCGCCGGCGCGCCGTCGCCGCGTCGACTGGAGAACAGGCCGGCGCGCCGCCCAGGATGTCCAGGGGCGTCTGCTGGAACCCCGCGGGTCCCACCGCGGCCACGCCGAGCGCATGCATGTACATGCCGAAGATGACGTCGTCCGCGTGGGCATTATTCAACCGCAGGCCGCGGGGAGCGCTTTCATATGTGGAAGGCCAGGAGATGTTGGTGTGGCACACGCCGTTGGGGCAGCCCGTCGTCTCCACTAAAAAGTCGTAGAACTCCAAATGGGCCGCGGCGTCCTCCGCCGCCGCGCGGGACAGGGCCCAGCCCGCGCCGCCCCAGGCAAAATTAAACCGTTCTACTCCTGAACTGTCGTACGCGGTGGCCATGTCGCCCGCGTAGTAGAGCTCCGTCGCGTCGTAGGGGGCCAGGTGCCAGGCCAGCGCCGCGACGTCGACAAACGTGTCGTCCATGACGCGCGCGTACCATTTCGCATCAGGGGCTGCTTTAAGCAGCTCGATGAATGCGCGGCCGCTCTTGCAAGGCACGCCCGCCTGCGAGGCCGGGCAGGCGACGGCGATGCAATTGATGTCGTCGCAGGCGTCGCTGATGACGAGAACCGTGACGTGGTGCCGCCGCGCAGCGGTGATCCAGGCATCGAGCAACGGAGGCAGCCTTTGTTTTTGTATGGGGGAGGCGGTGATGACGGCGAACGCGACGTCCTGGACGTCGAGCGCGTTTGCTATTGCGACTGCTGCGAGGAGTATTCGCATTGCAGCTGTCCCAGTTCTTGCAATTCTATTGCCAGCAACAAGTCGCTCCGCGCGGCATATTGCCCCAGTGGTTACACGCTGCGACGTGCACTTTGGGCAGCCCCACCTTGGTGAAAAACCCGCCACGTAAAACCCGTCACCTAGATGGATCTCGATCTCTCTGGCTTGGGTCAGCGCTGCGGTGCCACCAGTTACGCAACGGCCAGCTGCGCTGCGCTGCGCTGCGCGCTGCGCGTTCATTCACTAGATCACTTGCACACCACCGCAGCTGTTTTGTGCAGCCGTCATGACTCTGTACAATATGCATGGGCTAACCTCCTCGGACGAGGACGAGCCCGCGCAACAGTATGCCACACGACAACGCAACGACCCACCGTTGGTAATTGAGATCGATCACACCCCGCCTCAGACGGATGATGATGCATCGGACTCGGACGACAGCGCCAGAGCCTTGTCCGTCGTCGACTGCCGTTCCCTTTCGGACTCGGACTCCGTCGTCGACTGCTGCCGTTCCCTTTCGGACCCGGACTCCGTCGTGGACGACGACGACGCGCCGCGCCGGGCCGAGTACTCCTTCAGTCCGCAACCCGCCGCCACGCCGTCGTTGAGCGTCATGAAGCAGACGATCAAGGACGCGGGCTTGGGCGTCGCGGACCTGTGCGAGAAAAAGGACGTCGTTGCGCGCTACGCGCTGGCCCAAGAACGGCTCGCCGCAGCCGCCCGGCTCAAGCGGTCGCGCGACGACGACAGCGCGCCCGCGCCCAAGGCGCCGCGCGTCACACCGACGCGCGCGCCGCGGCCGACCGCACCGCCGCGCGCACGACAGCCGGCGCAGCCGCCATTCGGCGTGAGGACGGCGCCGCGCTCGAACGTGCGCGTCGTCCGCAACGCCGGCGGCGTGGAAGGGTTGCACCTTGCGTTCGAAGTCTGTTCCGAGGCGGTCGAGCAGGAGATCTTCGAAGACCTAGGGTCGTTCCCGGGCGCGTATGAGATGGACTTCAGGAAGACCGGCGCGCGGGCTCCGAGGGACTGGCGACAAATGCAGAACCCCTCGAAGAAGCAGGACGCCGACGGCAACTGGTACGGCCGCGCGGCGAAGAATGTCCGGAGCTTCAAGGGTTTTGACTGGTTCGATTGGGCGGCGATCGGCTTCGCGCGCGACCACCTGTGCCCGGGCCTCGCACTGCCGGACGAGATCAAGTACAACCAGTACACCCCCCGGCGGATCAACCGGAAGCACGACGCGCTGTCGGCCCATTTCGATCCCCAGGGTCATTATGGCGAACGAATCGTCGGGTTCTCGGTCGGGGCCGATTGTACGCTCGTCATGAAGAGCTGCGCCAAGGGGCACAGCCGCTGTAATTGCAAGGCGTCCGAGGTCGAGAAGATCTGTATTCCCCTCCCGCGGCGCTCGATGTACATCTTCGAGGGACGGGCGCGGTATTCTCTCCAGCCCGGTTACACGCACGGCCTCGAGTGGCCGGCGAACCGGGCCGCTCCGCCGGATTGGAATCCGACGGGCGAGCGTCTGTCGATGACCTACCGCGCGGGCAAGGCGTGGAATCTATTCTGCCTGGAAGAGCCCCCCTTCCCCGAACTGTGTCGCGCGGCGCCGGCCGAGCGCACGCGCCGCGCCGACGCGCTCCGGCCGCTCAAGGACAAGAAGACGAAGCGCAAGGGCCAGAAGGGGCGGTGGGTCCGGGAACCCGAAGAGTCCTTACGGTCGCTCGGTCCCCACCACGAGAAGCTCGAGTGGCGCTTCTAGTTGTGCTAAGAATCAACCTGTTGCCTCGGAGTACCGGTGCGGTCCTAGGTGTGAAGTATTACCCCGAAGCCGCTACTGGCCGCGCATCCACTGGCGGAAAGTAATTGACCGGGTGCTCCGGCGCGGGCTGCGCCGCGGGTGGCGGCGCCGGCGCCGGCGGCGCCGAGAGCTCCTCCTCGGACACGACCGGCGCGGCGGGCGTCGACACCGGCGCGACGGGACGCGATAGCGCCGCCGCGAGCGTCCGCGCGACGACGTCCGCCGCGACCGCATTGTCGCCGCACACCGCGGCCATGACCAGAATAGCGTCGGCCGTCGCGGCCGCCCGGATCTTCGTGGCCTTGGCCTCGGCCTCGGCGAGGGTGACGATGCGGTCCGCGAGGATGCGCGTTTCGCGGCTCGCGGCCTCGTGCGCGTAGGCCGCGTCCCGTCTAGCCGCCTCGCGCGCCAGCTCGACCCGCTGCACGGACGCGGCCGCGACCGCTCGCTTCTCCGCGAGCGCCTTGGCGGCCACCTCCTTATCGGGCGCGTCGCGGCCCGTGAGCGCGGCCAGCTTGAATTCCCGCACTTCCAGCCCCCACGACGCCGGCGCCGCATCGGTAGCGAGCTGGTGCTTGACCGAGGACTCGATCGTTTCGCGCTTAAGAGCCAGCTCGTCCGCCGCTATAGTGGCGACCTCTTTTTGCAGAAGCAACCCGGCCAACTCGGCGAGCTTCTGCGCCGGGTCCATGAGGCACTGCCGCGCCTTCTCCGCGTCCACGATGCACACGTTGGCCGTCGCGGCCGCGTCGACGCCCGTCCCGTCCCGCGACAAAATGCCCGGCGGCGATGGCACCACAATCGTCTGCTCGCGCGTGTCCACTACCGCCGCAATCGCGTCGAGGCCGGGCACGCCGACCCAGTAGCCCGGTCCCTTGACGCCCATCGGCTGGCGCGCGCGTTCCACGACGTGCGCCTCGCCCGCCGGCACCACGTTGATGATCGTGTTTGCCTTGGTGCGCGGCCAGTTGGTCGTCTTCGCGTCGTCGAAGGCGTACTCGGTGCTGGCGCGCGCTGCCACAACGCGGCAGCGCGCGGCGACGCGCGTGGTGAGGCGCAGCATCGCTTGCTTTGAGGACGGCAGTGCTTGGTTGACGGTGCTGAGTATGCGGTGCTAGTTGGAGCAGCTTGTTGGTGCAGCTTAGTTGGTGCAGCTTAGTTGGCGCTTGCTATGGGGCGCTATCGCTCGTCTTTTGCAGCGCGAGTTGTTCGCAGTAATTCGGGGCCTCCGCTGGCAATCGCTTACTCTCGGCGGCACGTCTCCCGAGCTGTGCAGGACCGCTTTTGCGCTGCTGCTGGTTTTTGCTCCCTGTGGACGAGGCCTGTCGGAGCGATGGTACTGCCACGTGAGAATTCGGTGAGACCTCCGATGGAGAGCTACACGCCAGAGTCCTGCTAATATTTCGTGCGGGTTTCATTTTACCAACTTTGGATTTTCAATCGACAGATTTGCTGCTGCTGTCCGTGCACTGCAGGCTGCGCTAGTTAGTAGTTGTGTTCAGCCGTTCGAGATATTGCGGCTCATAGCGTGCAAGCGTAAAGCTTAATCCCCAACATGCCGCGCTTGCTCGTCGCGCTGTTCCCGGCCGCCCTGGCCCTGCAGGCGCCAAGCCCGCACCGCGCGCCTCGCACGGCGCGAGGCGCGTTCTCCATCACGCAAGCCGCCGACTCGCTGAAGCTCGACGACGCGTCCCGGACGGCGGCGGACGCC